>Ga0113563_10000392_pt1 | contig 20618 bp, 46 predicted proteins | sample Mud3Dept3metaG_FD_80117 | JGI IMG/M metagenome (GOLD analysis project Ga0113563, IMG submission 80117) | Freshwater wetland microbial communities from Ohio, USA, analyzing the effect of biotic and abiotic controls - Mud 3 Core 4 Depth 3... | ecosystem: Environmental > Aquatic > Freshwater >... | reverse complement strand
TCACTCTGTCAGGTTTGCCGTCCTTGTCGCAGAAAAACTCTCCGCGATCCGCTCCGAGATTCCTGATGAGAGTATCAAGAGCAGCAAGAGTTTCGTCGTTAAGTTCCCTTGCCTTAATTGTTTGCTCAATATAGGCCCCAAATCTGGAAACCTTCGGCGGGTGGTATAGGACAAGGTTGCCAACAGAATCTTCCGCAACCCACTTTTCCAGAACATCAATCATCTCCGAAATCATTCGCATGGTTAACCTCCCGTGCTACTTTTAACGCTTCCTAAGATACCTTGTTGAACCGGGCAATCCGGTTTCCTCTTCAACCGCATCTGGTGTTGGAGTTGGTGTTGGCGTGACATTTTGATCTCGCACCTCTGCAAAGTTACCATACTTTGACCCGGTAAAAGCAAGAGCATCAATTAGAATTTGCTTTTGTTCTTTACTCAATCTATCCCACTGTAACGCCCCCCAAGTCCCCGGAGACGGATAAAATCTTTCAGCAATCTTTTTAATGTAGAAGTCTACAACATCCTGATCTTTCTCATTATATGCCGGTGTCGGTGTAGGATTCGCCATTTATGTAGTACAGGCTAGGCCATAAGCCCTAATCGCCTCTCCCCTTTCTAATAGTGGATTCCATTCCTTAATATCTTCCTCTTCGCTCTTCTTTATCTGGCGCGGTTTCGCGGAACCCCAGAACTGCGTCTGGTAGGACAAGGCGTCGAGCCTATTGGGGCTTCTACCCTGTACCATCCCCCGAACGATCACAACGTCCTCTGCCTCTCGAACAACCCCATTCACCATCTCTTCCCTGACACATACCTGACCACAGCGAACGAAAGGCTCAAGACTCTCAATCCTCGTTCCCTTGGAAACATTCATCGGCCTGACTGGACGGATTGAGAATCTGGATCCTCGCTCCTGCATCTTCTCCTTCAAGAAGTGCTTGAACACCTTCTGGTAGGAAACGTCCTCCGGACACACATACTGCACGTTCCATTTGTCGGCAAAGTAAAAGATCTGGTCAATAGTCTCGTGCGGGAGCGCCTGCTTCGCCCAATCTTCCAAAACGAACTTCAATCCGGAACTTTCAACTCCACAAACGCTGATTGCAGTCTCGTCGCTCTTCTTTCCCTCTCCGGTCGCGGGATCAATGACCATGTACTTCTTCATCTTATCGATGCTGTACTTGGTGGCATCCTCCCCCTCTCCAATAACCGCATACCGTCTATCCGGAGAGAGGGTGTAAAATAAGAAGTCGTCCTTCCTAAATCTCTTGTACTTGTCCTCGGTCGGAATGTTGAGAAACTGCCTGGAGAACTTTGCCGGTCCCTGTTCCATGCGAACAAGCTCAAGCGTCTCAGTCGAAAATTCCTCCGGCCAAATTGGCTCCCCGTCCAAGAGAGACGTTCTCTTCCCAATCTGGGATAGAAAATTCCCATATCGGGAATCTACAAAGCATCCGAGAATAAGCGTCTCATACGTCGAAGCAAGACCCGACTTATAAAGCAACCACTCGTAGAACTCGCCCTCCCAGAGCGTCCCAATGATGATCCTGATGTCGCGTTCCATATCAACGAGCATATTGGTCGCGTCTTGGAGAAAGTCGATGGCATTCTCCTGTTCCTTAATGGAATGCCGCATCGTAGCATCAATGAGATCATCGAAGATCTGGACAGTAAAGTGTCCACCTGTAATGTTAGAATCGAGGCCGATTGATTCAATGCTGCCCTCCCGCCAGTGTACGGGACGATTCATAACCATCATGTCTCTGGTGGCCTTCATATCCGGATCGTGCGGATCTAGCGCCCGTCGCGGGAAGAAGTGCCGCATCCTGTCGGACATGAATGCCTTCTGGATGACAGAGAGCGTCTTCTGCGCCTCTCTCCTGGTCGCCATCGTGTGCAGGATGCGCTCGTCCGGGTTTCTCAACAGCATCCACGTAGGAGTGGCGATTCCTAAAAGGCTCGTCTTCAGATGGTCACGAGGAACCAAGACGAGGAATCGGTTCTTTCCAGAATTGATCTTATTAACAAGCCACTCGGATAAAGCCTCGTGAAATTGACTGGATAATTTGTCAAAGTTGAAGAAAACCCTACCAACCCACGCCGGGGATTCAAGGCATTTCCTCACAATATCATCGTGGTCTAAACCACGAGATTCACAGGCCGCACAACTCAATTGAAATTCTCCGGAGAATCGAAGTCAACATTCTCCTCGGCACCATCGGCAAGAGACTTGAACACCTCGTCTGAAACCTCAAACGCGCACATAATCAATCCGGTGGTGGAATCGGCAGAAATTGCGATCATCTCCGCGCCAACACCAATGTTATGCGCTCGTTTAAACATTTGTTCCAGAAGCTCAGGCTCCAGCAACCAAGTTACGAGCTTCCCCGTCTGTCCATCCATCATATCCAACTTCCTCCGCATCATGAATATAGGTATCGGCCTTGGATGCGGTCACAATCTTGGTCAGAGCATCGCCCATTTTGTCAATTACCACCCCGGCAACCTGTCCCTCGGTCGGGGCGGCACCAAAAGTGAGACTCAACACCTTTTCAGCGGCCTTAAGACGCACAACTCCACGCTCATTCGGGTCATTCATGATATTAAAGAGCGTTTCAAGGGCTTTAAACCCCATCTCCGAGACGGCTGCGCGAGCAAAAGCGACATTTGCATGGTATTCCTCAAGTGCTGTCTTGATTAATTCCGATCTTGCCTGCTCAAATGCCCTCGGATACTTGCATTCGTTGCGCCAAATGTATTTCGGATAGAGTTCAAGCGCCTTTTCTATCTGAGCATCAGAAAATCCACTATATCGAAGACCCACAATCGACCGAATCTTTGCGCTCTTATCGTAATTTGCACCCTCAAGGGGCTTGATGGCGTATTTTCCAAATCCAGGGTGACGTTTTTGACCACCGTGATATTTTGAGATCCGGTCTTTCCTCTCAGAATCCTGCTCACATAGCTTTTTAGCCACCTCGAAAGCCTCTCTCGGATCTTCAAGGGTGGCGTAAAACTCGTCATATGACACATCTATTGAAGATTTCTCTTCGCTCAATTGACATCCTTGCCAATCATGGCGGGATGATGCGCGTCAGGCTTGTCCTTGTGGGCCTTAAGCTCACCCTTCAGCCTGCCGACCTCATGGGCAATCTCCATCATCCCCTTCTCAAGCTCCTGAATCTTAGACTTAATCTCATCCATGTCAGACAGAGAGTCCTCAGTCATGTTACCACCCCAGTCCGTGAGTTGCTAACATCCCCGCAAGTAGGCCGAGAAGAAAGAACGCCAGCCTGTCCGTCCATTCTTTTTGAGTAACTGGATCCCAGTCCATTAGTCAATTCCTTTCTATTGATTTCTTAGAGTCAACCATAAGTCATTGCGGGACGCCGGGAGACGCTTCGTAGCATCCAGTGAAGTTGATCTTCTGGACGGCAGAGTACCGGGACACGTAGGACCATCTCCCACCAGCATTGAACACGCTCCCCATCGGAGTAGTACACTCGGCGGGCAGGTCGTCATTCCACGGGTTGCCGCTGCGCCAGAACGGCTCATCAACAAGACCGATCTGGTCATTCTCTACCGCAAGGGTATGGATCTTCTCTGCCTTATCTGACACGACGATGAACTTCCCACCATAGCTGACGGTCCTGTATTTCCCGGCATAGGTGAAAAGCTCCCTCGCGGAGCACGGGTCTGTAACATCCCACAGTTTGAGGCCGTTAGCAATAGCCCCGGATTGCCCGGTAACAGCCCTATTGCCCCTGACAGAGAGCGCCCCGCGCATCCTGGTGTCGCTGACATAGACAAGGTTCTCCCCGGACTTCCTGTAGCTATAGATCGCCTCTCCGGACCCAAGGGCAAGCCAAAGGTACGTCCCACGATCAAATCCACGAGACACGGGGTAATGGAAGGCCCCCGGAGGATATGGGAACTTCATAATGGGAGTAAGGGTCGTAACGCTGTCAATCCTGTAGACAGTAACCTTCCCGTTGATGGGATTGGGGAGATCCTTGGAGATGACATACTGACTCGGCATAGCACGGTAGGAGAACGTCATCCTCGACGGCTCCCCGGAGGTGGGCGGATAGAACTTCCATCCATTCACGCTCGGGATTCTCGGGTCGTCCCCGGTCCCAAGGTCAAAGATCACGGTCCCCTTCTTGTACGCAGCCACACCAAAACGGCAGTCGTCACAGATGGAAAAGGACACGAGATCATGGTTGGAGTCACCCTGATTCCCAACGTGGAACCTTGTCCCGCCATGTGGTAGCGGAGCGCCCGGAGTGGTGGTGATATTGTAGAAGTTAAGCTCATTGCCCCTATTGACAGCAAGATACTCTCTACCCTTCCACTTGAAGGTGCTCGGCTGGTAATACTTGTCAATAGTGGGCAGGCCGGTGCAATTGAAGGACTCAAGCAGATTGCCCTCAAACTGGAGACACCCACCGAACGCAGTAGACGCACAGAACATCAAAGCAAAGAATAAGGACTTCATTACTTCACCAGCCCCGCCTTCTTGGCCCTGATATAGTCACCGTAGTCATCGTAAGGATCCTTGTCAAGAGGATCCTCAACAATGGTCCGGGGAATCCTGTGAACCACGGGCTTCTTTGGAGCCTCAACCTTCTTTGTAACACTCTTGGACGGCACACCCTTACTTGCCATGTTTCTTCCCTTTCTTTATCTTGCCACTTCTCTTGCTCCTGCCAGCCTCAGACATGGCAATAGCAATCGCCCGATCCTGCTTGTATCCTGAATGCCTAAGCTCCCTAATGTTTTCAGAGACTACCTTATCGGACTTTCCCTTCTTTAGAGGCATCCTTCTTCTCCTTCGCCCTCTTCTTCACGTCCTCGACATAGCTCAACGCTTCCTCTTCGGTCAAAAATGTTCCCAAAATCTTCACCGTCTCGAACAGGACATGGTACTTCTTGCCTATCTTCCTTATCTTGATCGGCAATATTCTTCTCCTTTTCAGACTCTTCCTTCAGAACAATCTCCGTCCACCGTTTGAACTCTTCGTCATTAAACCAGGATTCATCTTCCATGCCTATCCCTCCTTCTGGTTCAAACCGTCTGTGTAGCGCGCTCCTGTGACCGAAGGCCATAACCACTGCTATGCTGTACCGTCCTGAAAGCGATAGCGTAGTATCAGGGTGAATGGGTTATCCTTATAACACATTCACCCCTAGGGGGGGAAGTCCGAGGGGGGGGAGCGGAGCGTCCCCCTTCTCGGCCTACATCGCGTCTTTCACACTTACTCGCTCGCTCTGCCCCCTCCCTCCCGCCGCTCGCTCGTAAGTGTGGGGACGTCGCTTTGTTCTTGCCTCGCCATTATCGGGAAGTATATCATTTTTTTGAGGAGCTTGTCAACCGACGCTAAGTAGGGTATAACTCCTCTGCCCTCTAAGAGTTAGATCATAAGCGACGCGTATTATGTAAACTAAACTTTTACAAAAGTTTTACATCTATCTAACCCCCTCTCACCACTGGAGTTAGCTTCCCATCGCACTCCAAAGAGGAAGAACTGTCCTCTAAAGTGGACACTACCTATGCCCTAAAATCAGTTTGCGTCCTAGATTCTAAGGGGTTTAGGGGTTTATTTTGAAAAATTCCCTTGGAGATACACGAGGGTATGTACCTAGGGCGGGTGGGTGGGGAGGGGGGCATCGCCAGATCGCCATATGGTTATATGGTTATCTCAATACCATTCTCAACTGTATCGTTTTGGTACAGGTATCCTGGTCGATGTGTCCTGAAAATGGGACACCGTAAGTGATTGAGAATAGGTGAGATAGAGGGTATATGTCACATAAAGTGGACAGGGTGGAGTATGTAGATGACAGATAAAACTCTGTTATCTCAACTAGTCACTCGCGTATGCAATTCCCATACCATCGTAACCCATTGCAACTACAGGGTATATCGCCATCCTGAAATATGAGACGGGACTTGGCCCGAGAGTTGCATATGATGGAACGGACGCTCGGCGTCCGGATCCCGCGTCGCGCTCGGGACTCACAACGCGCTAGCTCAGTTTTTTTGACAATCTACCGGACCCTATTCATGCACGAGTGTGCAGAGAATGGGGTTCTATTCATGTCTAAGAGAGTAGTTGTCAAGCTTCCGTCATCTCTTGTTGTGTTCCTTCGCATGGTAGAGTTGATTTGGGGTATCGGGACCGTCAACTTCCACCCCGTCAAGCTTCCGCGAAAGCCGCAACTTGACAAGGTTACGCACGAACAGAAGAAAGACAAGAAGTCCGGACGCCCGCTTTGGAAACCAAACCGTTTCCGGATCACGTACACCTATCCCCTCCCGACTCCGAACGGCACGCGACCGCGCAAGGTGGCGGAAGGTACCACAAAGGAAGTCAAGGACCGTCTCGCGTATCTGCTTCCGGATGAATCGTTGCTCACACTCGACAAGATCAAGCGCATGGCCGCCGGAATTGTCTTGATGCGAGAGCGCGCCACAAAGCAGACGGCGAAGCTTGCGGTCCTACAGGCAGAGTTTGACGCGTGGCTCAAGGTCAATCCGGAAACAAGCTTAGAGAAGCTTGAGATGGAACGCGACAAGCTTTACGCGTCGATCAACGCGACTCCGGCGCCGGATCTTGCCGTCGATGATTCCGACGATCCGGACGCGGGAGACACCGAAACGGACTTCGAGTTTGAAGCGAACGAGACGTCCGAGACTTCCGAGACTTCCGACGACCCGACCGCGTAAAGTACGATTAACAATCCAGGGTCCGGTAGATTGTGAATGGGAATGAGTATCTATATCAAGCGGCTCTTTTCCGGAGCCGCTTCTTTATAGCTACTCTGGAATATATACCGCGTCTCACTCGAACGTTTCTACAGGACAGTTTACGAAAGGAAAAAGAAAATGGAAATCAACTCTGGTCATGTTGTTGTAAGCGCACATATTATTGATAGGGAAACTCACTGTGAAGTTATTATCAAGGGAGAAATGATTGATGATAATGGAACAGTGAAGAAGCTACGCACATCTCCACCATTTCATACTGCGGATAGTTTCGTTATTCGCAGTGAGATGGAAGACATTCTCTCCAAGTTGTTTGGAGAGTATTAAGGGGTTGGAGGAATAGAAATGTATGAAGTCCGTACCTGGTCGCATGGTGATTTTCTCGTTGATGCGTTGTATGTGGCAATCCAGCTTTGCAAGATTTTCGGCGGCTACATCGTAAAGAAAGGATAGTACAATGAAAACAGTGACAGCCAAAATGCCGGTAGAGCACGTCGAAAACGCTCTTGATCTCGCAATGAGAATTGCGGACAATTCCACAGACAATGAACTCGTTCTCGTTCTTGGGACAATGCTCGCTCTGGAAATCAAGATTCTTGCTGAGAAAGCTGAAATTCTTAGCATCGAGGAGGAGTAAATGGACGAAGAATTTGTACGAATGAAAATCAATAGTGCGATTTGGATGCTGAATCAAACTGTTGATTTTGTGGAGTTCCTAGTAAAGCATCAAGACTCTGACAACAAAACCATTCTCGCTATCTTGCGAGAGATTATCAAATCACTGGAGGAAGCAAATGAAACACAACACATTTGAACCGTGCAAGGATCACGAAAACGGACATTTCAACTGGTGTCTTTTGTGTGAGAACGAAAGAAAATTTTCTGTTATCCAGGCTCAGAGAGTGGCAATCAAGGATCTATCAATTCATGTTGAAAAACTCGAAGAGGAGTTGAAACTCAAGTCTGAGATAATTGAGTCTCAGAGAGAGAACATCAACATTCTTCATGCGGAGCGAGATCTTTTCATTTCCGAGAAAGAAATGAGAGATCCAACATCAAACTACCCAGACTGGGAAAAGGAAGAGAAAGAATATTTTCAAGACTGGTAACAGCATACATTAAGCACTCTGCGGAGTGCTTATTTGTATTCTGTTTCTATTATCAACAATGAACAGAAAGGATGGTTCATGATGAGCGCAGATAATGGTATATACATTCTCTCAACTGTTGGACCGGAATTTAGAGTAAAGCATCTAATGGCCGTTGAGAATGTTTATTGGGACGAAGATAAACATCGTGAAACAAACGATCAAGACACCTGGATAATTGTCGCCAGAGAAATGTGGAGTGGGTGTGAGATTTTTTATGATGCTCAAATGGCTATAGCTGAAGCCAATCGCTTATATGAGTTTAATACAAGGGACGGCTATCCCGTGGAATATGGAATTCAGATAATCCACATTGACAGAAAGTTCTAATATCAACAATGAACTGAAAGGATGGTCTAAATGGGAAAGTTTGATTTGAAGGAAGCTATCTATGCAATTGTCTGTGGTTGTCTTGGTGGGATAGTTGTTTATTTCTTTATATTAATGTTCTTCATTGCACTGGAGTAACAGTATGAAAGTTGAGATTGAACCAAGAAAGTTTAGTCTCTTGATCTATGAAATAGGAGGAACAAAGAGAGTAGTTGATTCAGATATTACTCGTTGGGGAGACATGAGAGATTACGTCTACAATATGTTAGAAGACAATTCTAACGACGTGCTTTCGGTTGACATTAGGGATGATAGAGGAAGTTGGGAAACGTGGAAACTTGTTATTCGCGGAGACGAGATTTATCCTACTTGTTCAGACACTAACGGGGGCTGAAATGAAATATGCTGCCTATCCTAAAAAGAAAGTGTATCATATTCTAGATCCAGAACCAAAATCATATGGATTTATCAATCCTATTTGGTGGACAGCTTTTCTTTGTGGATGTCCTCTTGGTTGGGCAAAGATTTACAAATCAAGACCTAAGAATAAAAGAATTTGCAAGATCTGTGCAAAGTCTATTAGGAGGCATCATGAAATGTGAAATTTGTGGAGACAATGAAGCGCAAAAAGAACCAGAGCGCGACACAATTACTGGAGTAGAATGGTATATGTGCGAGAATTGTCGCCGGTTCTTTTCGCAGATGGAAAAAGAGATGCCACAGTTTGAAGATGTATTTGATTTTAGTAAAGAAGAAATGGAGGAAGATGATTAATGAGTGATATATTAGATCAGCCATGTACAAAATGTGGTGAAACTTTAAGACAGGCATTGTTATCTGCAATGCTACATGATCTTGGCTGTAAATCTAATTCTCAACCAATAGAGTGTCCAGGCGGCGGGGAACATGATTGGTTTGTTCCACATTCTAACCCAGAAAATAAGGAGGAAGATAATGGGAACTCGGGCAGTTATTGATATTGAGGATGAAGATGGGAAAGTTCTTGTTACCATTTATCGTCAGTTTGATGGATACCCGTTAGGACTTGGCGCTGACATTAAGAAAATTCTTGGAAATCCAAGAATTGTTAATGGATTTAGTCTCTTGAAAGATAAGACTCCAGAAGCATTTAATGGTATGGGCTGTTTGGCAGCATATCTAATTGGTCAACTAAAAACAGAAATTGGAAATGTTTATATTCGCCACCATTCAGATAATCCGAAGGAGGATTGTTGGGCGGAATTCTTTTACAAGTTGATGCCATCTGCAAATATGCAACTACTTATTCAAGTCTTTGATCTTACAAAGAATGAATTGATTTACAATGGACCACTAGCCGCATGGGAAATTCCGTTTGAGGATAAGTAGTTGATACATTAGGCGCATCTACATGGTGCGCCTACTTGTGTTAATTGCTTTTATTAACACTCATAACAGAAGGGAGACTATGGAATTATTGCTAATGATTCTTGCCGTTCTACTCGCAGATCTATTTGGAGGTTTAAAGGATGAAGAAATATCATAGTTTAGAAATAGGCGGCCTAACAAAAACAACTAAGATGCCGTGTTATAGTTTGTCACTACCAACAATCTATTGTCCAACCGGCTCAAGATTGCGAGATGATCCTAATTCTGTATGCCATTATTGTTACGCTCACAATCGTGGAAACTATTCCTGGCCTAATGTAATCAACGCGCAAGAGCGTAGATTTGTTAGGCTGAGTCTCGCATTACAAGCAAAGAGAGCGTCGCCGTCATGGGATAGTTGGTTGTTTTCATTCGAGCGATTAATGCAGAATCAACAGTATTTCAGATGGCATGATTCTGGAGACTTACAGTCCGTAGATCATTTCCAGTTTATTATCGATGCTTGCAATCGTACTCCGCACGTCCAGCATAGATTGCCAACAAAGGAAAGAGTAATACTCAAGACTTATTTGTTTAAGAATGGTAGAAAATCTATACCGGACAATCTGCACATTCAGATTTCATCTTATTTTCTTGATGAAGTAGCACCACCAATTGAAGACTTTCAGGTGGCGACAGTGTTTCGTAATCTTAACTCGGCGTATGAGAGTAAGCAGTTTATTTGTCCTGCTACAACAGAGAGGAGGATTTGCGGAGATTGCAGAGTGTGTTGGAATAATGATGTTAAATACATTGGATACTTACTGCACTAGGAGGAACAATGGGACTTGATATGTATTTGTTTGCTCAACATTATATCTCAAAGGTCAATTGGGAAAAATCTGATCCAGACAATATAGTTGAAAATGAAGATTATACAGCAGTTGTGAATACTCTCGATTGTAGAGATGTAATTGATAAAGAAGAAGTTACTGGATTTACTATTGATATTCCAATCGGATATTGGCGCAAGGCAAATGCAATTCACAATTGGTTTGTGAAAGAGATGGCAGATGGTCGAGATGAGTGTCAGTATATTTATTGCGGCAAGGAGAATCTAGAGGAACTTCGTTCACTCTGTTCTAATGTTTTAAAAAAGAAAGACGTGGCGTATTCACAAGAGAATTTACCAACACATAGTGGATTCTTTTTTGGATCCACAGATTATAATGATTGGTACTACCAGGACTTAGAAACTACGATTGAAATCCTTGATCGTGCGCTAGCGTCTAAGTACAATACTTTTGTTTACAGAGCCAGTTGGTAAAGGAGAATAAAATGCCAGCTAATGTTGATTATTATATGGGCCGACTCCCGGCGTGGCACAATCTTGGCGACGTTGTGGGTCAGTATTTCTCAACAAAGGAGATTCTCTCTAATCCACGATTGAATTTTACCGTGGAAAAGCGACAGTTAGAATACGCTTCTGTTCCTATTGATGCTTGGGGAGTATTTCGAACCGATAATAATAATTTCCTTGGTACTGTCGGAGCGGGATATGAGTGCATTCAGCACATGGAAGGATTTGAATTCCTTGATATTCTACTCGGAGAAGTGAATGGAGCACACTTCGAAACGGCTGGAGTGCTCGGCAGGGGTGAAACAATTTGGGGTCTTGTAGATCTTGGAGTTAAGTCTGGAATTAGAAATACCAAGGATGAAACAGAAACGTATCTCCTATTTAAGACTGGTCATATTGGTAATTTTAAATACACATTTGCGGGCTGCCGTACTAGAGTAGTTTGTCAAAATACACTTCTTGCTGCTATTGCAGAAAATAGAGCAACATTTACTATTAAGCATACAAAGAACTATCGAGATGTAATGGAACAGGCGAGGAGTCTTATTCAGGACTTTAAGGATTCTGTACTGACAATTGATGAGAAGATGAATTTCCTTGCTGGTCGTGTTATTGATAAGGATAACATGATTAACATTCTCGATGAGCTATTTCCTGCCGACTCGGAAGGGAATCGTTCTACTCGGAGTAAGCATAATATTGAAAAGATTCTGAATCTCTACGAGAGTAATGACAGCAATGCAATTCCTGAGATTCGAGGAACAGCATACAATCTATTGAATGCTTGCACCGAATATACGGATCATTTCCGTAGCGTCAAGGGGAATACTGCTATCAGCCGTGCGGAGTCTGCAATGTTTGGATCTGGAAATGACTTCAAGCTCCGAGCAATGGATATTATCATGGCCGAAGCAGAGAATATGAAGTCTATTTGGACTCCGACCGTGGCAGTCGTGCAAATGCAGGCGTAATATGAATAAGTATCTTGTAGATTTATTTGAACATAAGAACGATGAAGAAGTCATAATCTTCGTTTGTTGGGCGGACGATAAAGAACACGCAGTAGAACAAGCACTAGACGCTTATAAGGAAGGATATATTCTTTCTGTATTTGACACTGGAGTAGAATATGAGAAATCCATTTCCATTGAGTAATTATCCGCCAGGAGTATCAGATAATACTCCCGATGCTCCGTGGAATCAAGTAGATATTATTGGCGATTGCTATGAATGTGGAGAAAGTAAATACGCAGAGGATATGTCCGATGAAGAAAGACAATCTTATGATGATAATGATGATGGATCATTCCTCTGCGATAGATGTGCATTGTCAAATGACTTGAATACAGAATTGGCTATAGAGTCTCTTAGTAATGGATCAGATTAATGAGAGTATTAGTTGCTTGTGAGTTTTCTGGAATAGTAAGATCAGCATTTAATAACAGGGGACATCTAGCATCAAGTTGTGATTTGTTAGATACGGAAATTCCAGGAGTTCACTTCAAAGAAGATGTTAGAAACGTTCTTGATTTCGGATGGGATCTAATGATAGCTCATCCACCATGTACTTATCTTGCCGTTTCTGGTGCTAGATGGTTTAAAGATAGGAAACAAGAACAAGAAGATGCACTAGAATTTATCAAACTTTTGATGAATGCTCCGATTGAGAAAATCTGTATCGAAAATCCAATTGGAGTAATTTCAACAAGAATTAGAAAGCCGGATCAGATTATCCAGCCGTGGATGTTTGGTCACGGAGAAACAAAGGCAACCTGTTTGTGGTTAAAGAATCTTCCTAAACTGATTCCAACTCATGTTGTAGATGGAAGATTTTCAAGAATACACAGAATGTCACCATCAAAGAACAGGGGGTTAGAACGCTCAAGAACATTTTCTGGAATTGCTAATGCAATGGCAGAACAATGGGGTTAATACTTCCGTCTAGATGACGGCTTGATAAATCTCTCAAAAGTCTTAAGCCTCATGAGGATAATATCTTCCTCGTGGGGCTTATTTTTTATATGTATCTGAACAATTGGCGTTTCATCTTCATTTTTAATTGCTTTTTCAGATTGATCGAGTGCCTTGAGGATCCATGATGGGACAGTTCCTCTTTCTTTACACTCGGTGGGATAGTTTGGATGTGTCACGTCTGCCTGACTTCCTCTACCATTGATGGGTAGCCTTCTTGCTTCGATGCCCGTAGTTTCAGTGAGCCATTTAGCCCACCAACGCTCATTTTGTTTCCATAGCTTATCCACTTGATTTCTCGTCTAATGCAAGAAGAAGTGCATCGTACAGTTTCTTTGATGTACTATTATCCCAATGATAAGAAGAATACTCCTTAAATGTCATCTGAGGATACGTTTCATAGAAACCAAGCTCGTAGCTGACATCTTTAATCCCGGCCACATAGAAAGATTTAGCAAGCTTTATCATATTCTCCAGTCTTTCTTTTTCTAGACTCATTTATTCCACTCCTCAAATCCAATTCTCTTGCCACTCTTCTTTACATAGTCCACATACTCAAACCAGTTCTTCTCATGTCTATGGTCTGCCTGCCCCTTCAGATAGGACAGTGTGTCATCCTCTGCAATACCCTTACCACGGGCGAGGATTGAGTTAGCGTTAGATGGAACGAACTTCAGATCATAAGCATGACGCTCCTTGTTCCATTGGGGTGGATGCTCAAGGAACTCAGTGATAATGTGCTTTGCCTGATCCTCTGCGTGTTGTGCCGAGAGGATCTTGGCAGCACCACGGTCCTTCACTGATAGCTGCGGAATGGCACCAAAGATACGGTGGAACTCGGCCTTGTAGTGGTCTGCAATAGCAAGTGTTTCCTTGGAGTTTGAGTCCTTCTTTTTGTCCTCGTTCTTGGAGTCATACTTGTACTCACCACACCACTCGGACGACTCTACTGTTGGGAACTGTGGTGGAGCGCCAGGGAAAGGAGATGGGACAGTTGGTGGAAACCTATGACATTCTCCATTGTCTCTGTAGTAGATGCACTTACCACAATGTTGTTCTCTCATGGATTTACCTCACGGCTCCCGCCGCACGTTGAACATTTCACGCTGTCAACCTGACGGATCACCACGTTTCCAATATTCGTTTCCCCAGTCACCAGTCTTTCCCTGCCACTCCCCCCGCACGTCGGGCATCGTTTGGTCTGCTTGGATCGTAGCCATTTCTCAATCGGTAATAGGTCCGGGTACAGTCGGAAGAGATACTCCCTTTCGGTTTCTCCTTGGAGCTTGTCGGCGTCACTCATGGCTCACCGTTCAGGGCGCGGAGGGCATCTCGTAGCTGATCCCATCCTTTCGGGTAGTCACTAAGCACTCCCCGCGCCGCGTCCACCACCGCTTGCAGACGCTCCATCTCATCGGCGGCTTCCCTTACCAATTCGGGTGTCCCGTAATACGGATAGCCGGGATCAAGAATCTCATCGGCCTGTTTCCGCAGCCGTTTCACAAGGTCACTCATGGCTCACTCTCACAATGTACTGCTCTAGCCAACCTCCTCTTTGACATATAACGGAATGTAAACTTAGGCTCTCGGCATTGATCGTGCCAAAAGATTGCTTCTTGCTTTGTCTGTGCCGCCGTTCTCCACCAAGTGTCCCAATCATGGAATCTCTTCTCCCTGGTCTGAATAACCCATCCCCTATCATCTTTCATGGCTTCACCTCACCGTCCAGGGTGCGGAGAATGTCCACAACAGCCCACAGCACCCAATGCCTAACCTCCTCCGCTTCCGGTTCAGACATGGCGATCTTCTCCCGGCACCTCACCCGCGCCGCGTCCACCACCGCTTGCAGGCGCTCAATCTCGTCGGCAGCCTCAAGCAACTTGGAATCGCCCTGTTGGTGCCCCTTCCACCGCAGATGTTCCACTAGATCACTCATGGCATTCCCCCGTCGTCTCCACTTCCACCCGCACAACAAGCCATCACTAAGATACCAACAATGAATAGAACAACCAATGCTGTTGTACTCATATAGACAATCCTTTCAGCCTGTTGCTGGTTTCTACAGACAATCTATTCCTGACATTCAATTCAAGCTCGTCTGTTGTCGCTGCCGCCTCTTCAACGAATGCCCTATATGTCTTGCCAAGAATTTCTTGGAAGAGACTGTAGTTGACATCCGAGATGTCTTCCCACATCATCTTGCACTCTTCGGAATCAGTAAGCCACTCTCTTGCTGCCGCCCGCTCTTTTGCCTTCCTCTTATTCCTATATCTATAGTCTCTCTTATTCCTTGATTTAGACACCACTTTACCATAGCTAAATGAGTCGTTAATTGCCACGTATATTACCATGTAATATAGGTTGAATACCGGCCTGAAGCACTCGGGCTTTGTCAGGATATTCTTCTGGGCCTTGGTCATCATCGCATGTATGAGATCAAGACAGTCAGAGAAGGAGATCATCTACTGGCCTCTCTTTGAACGTAGTGGTGAGATTTTCAAAGTCAAACTCAACGTCACCACATGGTCCGTTCCGCTGTTTTGCCACATATAGGGTGGTCCAAAGTTTGTTACGTGGGTCTTTATTGAAAAGGAACGCGATAACGTCTGCGTCCTGTTCCATTTGGGATGACCCCTTAAGATCAGAGAGAACTGGTCGGTTATCATCTCTGTGTTCCACAAATCGAGAGAGTTGGGCGATGGGTATGATAGTAACTCCAAGATCCTTTGCAATGGAACGAAGACCCTTGGACCACATAGCAATCTCGGCTCTGTCTTCAGGATCTTTGCAGCACAACTGGAGATAATCGACAATAATGACATTCAATCCACCCTTCGCCAATTGTCTTCTGGCTTTTGTACGAATTGTTGCTAAAGTTTGCTGAGAACTATCATCAATAATTAGCGGAATTGTTCGCAATTTATCTCTAGCAATTCGCAACTTTTCGATACGAACATCGCTCATGCTCCCCTCTTCGATTGCTCGATAGGGGATGTTTGTTTCGATTGATAGGGTGCGCCGGATAAGTTGCTTGCGTCCCATCTCCAGCGAGAAGAACATGACCGGCCTATTGTCTTTCGCAATGTTGAGAGCAATATTGGTGGCGAAGGCAGTCTTGCCGATTGATGGTCTGGCCGCGATAATGACCATCTCTCCCGATTTGAGTCCACCAAGGATCTTGTCTACTTGCTTGAACCGGGTGCGAGTGAAGTCATCAGGCTTCGCCCCCCCAAGTATGGAGATCAGGTAGTCTACCTCCACGTTGGCAAGGTCGCCAATGTGGATCTGGTTCGAGTCCGTAGCCTGCTCTGACAGTTGAATCAGCGTGGCGAGAGAGTTGTCGATGACGGCTTGTGGAGCGTTTCTGTCAAGATCGTTCTCAATTTGCCGAGAGAGTCCTCGAAGTCCTCTTGAGAGAGCCATTCTTTTGACTGTATCTGCGTATTGGGTAGCATTTGCGACGTCTGGTGTTGCGTCAATAAGTTCTGATAGCTTAGTGATTCCGCCAACACTATCCAGCTTGCCCCCCTCTCGGAGATAAGCGGAGAGGGTGATAATATCCAGTGCTTCCCCGCAAGCGTACTTATAAAGTATCGCCGAATAGAGGACTCGATTTCTTTCAAAGAAGAAGTCGTCTGGCTTAAGGATGGATTCCACGTCACCAACAAGAGTGTTGTCTGCAATGAGAGCGCCGAGAACGGCAGATTCCGCGTCGTCCGCCATCGTGTAGTCATCCATTAGAACTCCGTTTCTTATCATACTTTCTAATTGCTTCATATAGAATAGAATATGCTGGACTATAAAGACTCGGCATTGGTCCAGTAGTAATTGCTCTTGCAATATCCACGATATGTTCTAGTTCTAGAAGCCTACATTCTTTACAATCATGGAAGCATTCCCCATCATGGTTTGTTTCATGGTCAAGTCCACTCATGGCTCACCCCCGCTGCGGAATAGGAGATACCGCGTGTTGACATTTGGGACAAATCTCGTCATTCCCCATCCGATCTCCCCCGCACCACAGGCAACGTTTATCATCTAGGGAGCGAAGATTACGTATAGAATCCCGCAAAAATCTAATTGTCCATTCGTAATCAGTCCGAAGATCTCTAGCTTTCAGATCAGCAAGCTCCGATTGTAGGCTGGTGATCTGTTCTCTTTGGGCAACGAGTAAAATCTTGGCCGCTTCGAGTGTTATGTCTTCAATCAATGGATCACTCATGTATTCTCCATTATCATATATGATAACAGGTGCCGGATTGCTCTCCATCCGGCGTAAGTCACACCACTGGGGCAGGTGTCGCCAAACATTCTACTAGAACGGAGGATTCTCAGACACCTTGCTCTTCGGCTCCTGCTTGAAGCAATAAAACTGCTCGTTAGGAAACATATTCAGTTCGATGCTGTACTGCTCCTCCCCCTTGTCATTCTCTCGCATGAACAGCATACCGACACCGGGCCAGAATGTCTTGTCTCCCTCCTTTTTGCCGACCTTCTTCGTGCAAATCTTCCACATCTTGAAAGCCATCTACTTCTCCTTTCCATTCTTGATTGCTTTCACTACGTCAGAATAGAACTTCCTGGCTTCCTCTACTGGTAAGTCACGCCAATCCTTACCTCCATATCCGTTGTCGATAATGATGTTGACCCGTTTCATGAACTCTTCACCGCCGATTGCTTTGATGCCATCTCGGTACAGATTCTCAAACACCTCACTCATTGGTGGAGAATCCTTGATGGGCGGTTCTGACTTTGTAGGAACCAAGACGAGCTTAGTTGGCATTGGAGCTACGTTGGCTTTGGGGAGTGCCCAGTCTGGGAGCTTGGGCGGATCTCCTTGGACGACTACTGATTTTCCCCTTCTAACAGCGGGAACCCATTGTGTTCCAAGAGAGTACAGGTAGCGACCAATTCCCCATTTGACAGCCGCTCTTTTAAAAGCGTCAGATAGACCTCCCTTATCCCCCTCCATGTCTGTAGCTCCTGCTCCGTCAGACTTGGGGATAAAGTCTTCTCCCCTCCTGATTGTGAGCTTACAGATAACTCTTCCTGTTGGGGTTTCGCTGTACTCATCCCACCAATTCTCCGGGCCGACAACGGCATCAAGTCGATCCATTACAGCACGAGCATCAATGTATGCTAGAGGAATTCCGCTTGTTGGGTTCTCCTTGTTGTTTGTTGCTCCAATCCTCCACTTCACCATATCGGCAGGAAATGGCTCTAGGAATGCGGCATAGATCTCTTCCCACGTCTTAGTCATTGATGATCTCCTCTGCATTCTCTAGAAGGATCTTATCAGCAACACCGCACTCATGAAGAAACTCCACAACATCACAAGGCAACCTACCAAAATGAGTATCCATTGAATGAGCCTTGTACGCATCCTTCACCATCCTATTGTGCTTCCGAATCTCACCGATTAATCGAACGTCTCGCGTAAGCGGTGGGTTGTACTCTCCCTCCGGTACTGGCCGCATTGGTTCCTCCAAGAAGCGGTGTAATGTATTTAAGATCGACTTTATGCTTGATAACATGCCGCTTGACAAGTCCGCCGTTAGGTAATCTAAGCCAGACGGTTTTATTGTTGAGATCTACCACCTCCAAGTTTTCATACTGTTTGTTTCCGATACGACAGTCTGCAACATAGGGCTTGATGATTTTACTCATTCCCAAACCATTTCATTCCGTCTACTGGATTGTAGTTATTTACAATACACCAAAGTTGGTGGGCGCAATCAAACGCTTGCCACCAAGCATATCTGTCTTTCCACCGCTTGAACCAGATCTTGCCGGGATCCGTTGTTGATAGAACAGCATTCCATATTTCAGTATCAAACTTGGGAGCTTCTGCATTTGCATATGCAGCAAGCTGCATCGGCCATGTTTCGTAGTAACTTGGAGATCTTCCTTTTGTCGCTTGTGTCTTCCAATCAAGTACAAGTGGAATCTTCTTGTCTTCTGCTAGCCTGTATCCAATGGCATCAATAGTCCCGGCATATCCATCTACCTTATTGACAAATGAAACCTCATGCTGCTCTAGATGGATTTCGAGATCCTTCAGTTTTTCATCAATTGCGTGAAGTGTTGTAGTTGGAATAATATCTTTCATGCCATCAAAAAGTTTGGTTGCTTCTAACACAGAGTTTTTGTCAATGAAATAATTGACTAGAATTCCATGCCATGCCGTACCAAGCTCTGCTGCTTCAGCAAACTTGATTGCTGCTCTGTAGTTCACTGTCTCCTTGAACTCATCAATCTCGTGTTCGGCAAAGATTGGATTCAGTTTCATCGCCTCGTCAATGACGATGTTCCTCTTCCATAGTTCTACCTTTGGTTTGTTGATAACATCCAGAACTGATGTTACGGGTGGATAGTAATGATTTGCTCGCGCCTCTGTGAGTGTCGCCTCGACAACAACTGCGTCTTTGTCATACCAGCGCACGATGCCTCCTAGGCTGTCCACTATAGACTACATGGCGGGAAAAGTCAAGCCCTCCCGCCCGGTCCAGTGTAAAGATCTTGTAAAAGTCACGGCTCCGGGTCCAGTGTCTCATTATAGGACACTATAGTGTGGACATACTCTTCAATCTTGGTCAGTAGTGTATCGTAGCAGCCCTTGAGCCACGCCGCAGACTCGCGCCAGTCTGCCCCCGGCGGGGGAAGCTCGCCGCAGTCTGGGGGCGCGGGAAGGGGCAATACGGGGCCTGGAACCGGGACCGGGACAAGCACCTCTACCGGCTGATAGACAGTCTTAACGCACTTTGCAGAGCAGCACCCAAGAGTGGAGAAAACCACCAGAAAGAGAGCGGCAAGAGCAAAAAGTGCCATTGCCCTCCAAAACCATGTATAAGTACAGTGTTTGAATGCATTCATTGCATGACTCCTCTAACGTAGGCGGCGATGTCTACCATGACCTGTTCGCATGGGCCGGTAACGATGCTTGGAACCTCTACGATCTTATCGCGGTAGATGATCCTCGGTGGTTGTGACAGTAGCGCATCGAGTCTTTCCTGTCTCTCGTCCGCGAGTCGTTTCATCTCTAATACTGCAGCCGACTGCTTGTCCAGCGATGCCTTCAGATTGTTTGCTTGTTCTTGTACAAGACCAACCTGGAAGGATAAGTTCTCGTTCTTGAGAGTAAGGGTCTTGATTGTACTTCTCTGTACTAGTATCGCCCCACATAGGGTCACTAGCAGGACCGACCCAAGGACTATCTTCCAGTTCTTCAGTATCTTCGCTAAGATCAAGGGCCACATATCCTTCCTCCTCCTCCATCATTTCATCAGACCCGGCTAGAGCCGCCCAGAATGCTTGGTTCTGAGGATCTTCTATAACAGAATACAGACCACGAGAAATACGAGTAACATCAAGATCATCTAATCCTAGATTCATTGCGTACTCAATACAATGAATAATCTCATGTAATAGGGTTTCTACCGTGTTATCAAGGTTCAAGTTTGAATCAATCCTGATCTTTTGCTTAAGATGGTCTGTTGTCCCCTCGCATCTACCCTCAACATATCCTCGCGTCACATCATATGTGAATCCTAACACATTGACTTTCATCCCTTGTCCCTTTCATCTTCGTCTTCGTTGACTTCTCCGACGCCAGGAGTGGGCACCTTCCTGAAGTCAAATGCCTTGGTGGCAACGTTCGCAGTGAACAGTCCAAGGATCAACCACAGGATAATGT
>Ga0113563_10000391_pt1 | contig 20619 bp, 17 predicted proteins | sample Mud3Dept3metaG_FD_80117 | JGI IMG/M metagenome (GOLD analysis project Ga0113563, IMG submission 80117) | Freshwater wetland microbial communities from Ohio, USA, analyzing the effect of biotic and abiotic controls - Mud 3 Core 4 Depth 3... | ecosystem: Environmental > Aquatic > Freshwater >... | reverse complement strand
GACCGGCAGCGGCGTCCCGCCCGCGCACTGGAGGGCGCCGTTCACGCGGTACAGATCGCCTGCGAACGCGACCGGCTTGCCCTGCGCGAGCGGCATCAGCACTTCGAGGTACTCGCGCATCTGCTTGGCCGGCTGCGCGTACGAAAGACCGAGCATGTTCTCGATCACGATCTTGTGCGAGAGCCCGATGCCGAGCACGAAGCGACCCTTGCAGGCCGCCTGCGCCGTCAGCGCCTGCTGCGCGATCGCGAAGGGATGGCGCGGCGGCGTGGGCGTCACACCGGTCGCGAGTTCAATGCGCGACGTCTCGCGGCCCGCGACGGTCAGCACCGAGATCGCGTCGTGGCCGAAAATGTTCGGAAGCGAGAAGAAGTCGAAGCCCTCGGCCTCCACCGCTTTCACCTCGGCAACGAGCTCGTCGAGCGTCGTGCCCCGGTTCCCAACGATCACACTGCCAATCCCAATCTTCATGGATGCTCCTTGTTGCCTTGGGGACGTTCCTGCTGCCGTTGCCTTAGTTGCCTTCAAGAACGTCCCCATGTGAACCGGCGTCGCCGGTTTCGGCTAGTTCGAGGTCGGGGTACTTCTGGCGGGTCATGTCGAGGTTCCACGCGGCGCGGAAGAGCAGCACCGGGTGGCGGTCGCGATCCTCGACGATCTTCACCGACTCGGAGTAGCGAAACGCCTCCGCATCGAAGTTGCGACGCGGCCAGCGCGCGAGCTTGTAGGGCAGCGGCGTGAGCTTCAGCGCGACGCCGTACTCCGCTTGCAGCCGGTGCTGCAACACCTCGAACTGGAGCGGGCCGACGGCGCCGAGGATCATCGCCGCGCTGCCCGACCCCGGCTCGCTGAAGATCTGCACGACGCCTTCCTGCGACAGTTGCGACAAGCCCTTCGTGAGCGCCTTGCGATTCAGCACCAGCGCCACCTCGACGCGCGCGAAGTGCTCGGGCGAGAAACTCGGGATGCCCTCGAAGGCGAAGTCGCCCTCTTTCGAGAGCGTGTCGCCGATCCGGAAGATGCCCGGATCGAAGAGTCCGACCACGTCGCCCGGGAACGCCTCCTCGACGATCTCCCGCTCCTGCGCCTGCAGCAGTGTCGAGCGCGTGATGCGCACCGGCTTGCCGGTGCGCACGTGCACGGCGGTGTCACCGCGCACGAACTGCCCCGAACACACCCGCAGGAACGCGACGCGATCGCGGTGGTCGGGATCCATGTTCGCCTGGATCTTGAACACGAAGCCCGAGAACGGGTGCGTGACGGGATCGATCGGGCCGCGCGTGGACGCCCGCGGTCCGGGCGGCGGCGCCAGTTCGAGGAAACGGTCGAGGAACGGCAGCACGCCGTAGTTGGTGAGCGCCGAGCCGAAGAACGTCGGAGTCTGCAAGCCGCGCGCGACGAGCGCGGCGTCGAACTCGGCGCCGGCGCCTCCGAGCAGCGCGAGCGCGTCGGTCACCGCCGCGACGAACGGCCCGAACGCTTCGCGAACCCTCGGATCTCCGGGTTCCCCTGCGACGCGCGTCTCGTCGACGCGCAACGTCCCGTGATGACCGCCTTCGAAGAGCCGCGCGCAGCGGTCGATCCGGTCGTAGACACCGCGAAAATCGCTGCCCATCCCGATCGGCCAGTTCATCGGGATGGCGTCGATGCCGAGCACCTCCTCGATCTCCGACAGCAGCTCGAGCGGCTCGCGACCCTGGCGATCCATCTTGTTGACGAAGGTGAAGATCGGAATGTGGCGGAGCCGGCAGACCTCGAAGAGCTTGCGCGTCTGGGCTTCGACGCCCTTGGCGGCGTCGATCAGCATCACCGCCGAATCGGCGGCGACGAGCGTGCGGTAGGTGTCTTCGCTGAAGTCGCGGTGGCCGGGCGTGTCGAGCAGGTTGACGCGCGCGCCGTGGTGCTCGAACTGGAGCACCGACGACGAGACCGAGATGCCGCGCTGCTTCTCGATCGCGAGCCAGTCGCTGGTCGCGTAGCGCGCCGCCTTCTGGGCGCGCACGGCGCCCGCCTCGCGCACGGCGCCGCCGTAGAGCAGCAGCTTCTCGGTGAGCGTGGTCTTGCCCGCATCGGGATGCGAGATGATCGCGAAGGTGCGACGTCGCGCGACCTCGCGGGCCAGCGCGCGCTGGGCAGCGTCCATCGCTCACTTCTTCTGGATCGTCTTGAGATACTCGACGAGCGTCAGCGCGCGACCACGCACGACGTCGTCGGGGTTGGTTCCTTCGGCGATCGTGTCCGCGAACTTGCGCCCCCAGATCGGCATGTCGCGCGGGCCGTGCGCGACGACGTCGAAACGCCCGTCGATCCAGCGCGCGATGTCCGAATCGGGAAAGTCGCCGCCGCGGCGCGCCGCAATCCGCGTCAGATCGGAGGGCAGCGTCTTCAGCGCGGGCGCCACGGGGCCCTGGCCGTCGGCGCTCGTGCCGTGACAGGACGCGCAGTACTGCTGGTACATCTCGGCTCCGACCCGCGCGAGCATCGGGTCGGGTTCCGCGGCGCCCGCCGGCAGCACGACGAGCCAGCCGAGCGACGCGAACCCGAACGCGCACGCGAATGCAAAGCGCCCCATCGTGCTCCCTTCTCGAACGGTTGCCAAAACGCCTCGCCGAGATCAGGCGAAGCCGAAGCGCCCCTGATCGAGCACTACGTCACCAGCGGGGTTCACCGTCTGGAACAGCGCGCGGTTCCCGTCCACCCACATCTTCACGGTGACGGCCTCGCCCGGGAACACCGGCTTCGAGAAGCGACCTTCCATCGAGCGGAAACGCGCGGGGTCGTTCTTGCAGAGCGCCTCGAGCAGCGCGCGACCGGTGAAACCGTAGGTGCAGAGGCCGTGCAGGATCGGCTTCGGGAAGCCCACGCTCTTGGCCAGTTCGGGATCCGAGTGCAGCGGATTCATGTCGCCCGAGAGCCGGTAGATGAGCGCCTGGTCGGGACGTGTCTGATAGCTGATCTCGTGATCGGGCTTGCGGCTCGGCACTTCGAAGGGCGCCGCCTTCGGGCCGGGGTCGCCGCCGAAGCCGCCGGCGCCGCGGATGAACGCGCTCATGCGATTGCGGAAGCGCAGTTCCCCGGTCTCGACGTCCTTCGACTCGCACTCGAAAACCACGAGCCCGGCTTTGCCCTTGTCGTAGATGGCGGCGACCTTGCCGGTCGTGCGCACCTTGCCGTTCGGCGGGATCGCGCCGAACACTTCGATCCCCTGCTCGCCGTGCACCAGCATCGCGAAGTTGAAGCTGCCGATCTTGTCGAACGGGATGCCGCCCATGCCGACGATCACGGCGAAGGTCGGCAACACCTGCTGGTTCTTCTCGGTGGTGAAGGTGAGATGATCGACGCCGCAGCCGACGCCGAGCGAGTACAGGATCGCGTCCCGGAAGTTCCAGGAGCGCTCGGTGGGAGTGCCTTCGAGGCCGACGGCCTTGGGATCGAGGGGCATGAGTTCCTCCGTCGCGAGACGAGTGGGGTTGGGATCGCGGGCGCCGATTGTAACCGCCCGTCGGCGAGATTCGACGGCGGAGGACGCCATCGGAAACGGGAGGCCCGATGCGCGCGGCTCAGAAGATCCGCAGCCCGCGACCCGGAATCACGCGAGGCGGAGCGAGGCGAGCCACGAGCGTCGTGCCCGTGGCGCCCGTGACCTGGATCCACACGTCGCCGGCGGCATTGGTGGAGATCAGGTCGGATTTGCCGTCGCCGTTGGTGTCGCCCATCCGGCGCAGCGTGAAGACGCCGCCGCCATTGGGCGGAAACAAGATTGCAGCGGGATCGACGCCGTTCATCGCGACGATGCGAAAGCTGTTGGGACTGTCGTAGGCGAGATCTTTGGCGCCGTCGCCCGTGAAGTCGCCGAGGGTCTTCAGCGTGAAAAAGCCGCCGCCGTTCGGGACGAAGCCGGTCGCGCTCGGGTTTCCACTGCCGGCGGAGTCGAAAACGCGGACGCGGTCGTGGCCCAGACTCGCGAGATTCGGCACGTCGACGAGGTCGTCGATGCCGTCGCCGTCGAGATCGCCTGCGGCTTTGAGAACCCACGCACCGCCGCCCTGCGGGAGGAAGTCCACGTTCGCGATGCCGCCGCTGCGATTCACGCGCGTCACTCCGTTCGCCGCGCCGGCGCCGCGGAAGAGCAGGTCCTGCTCGCCGTCGCCGTCGAGGTCCGCGGCGAGCACGTAGCTCCAGATGCCACCGCCGGTCGCGAGGTAGCTGAAGACCGGCGAGCCGCTCGAGATGTTTGCAATGCGCATCGCGCCCGTCGCAGGACCCGTGCCTTCGAAGAGGATCTCGTCGATGGCGTCGCCATTCAGGTCGGCGACACCGGCGAGCCGCCAGGCGCCGCCACCGTCGGCGAGGAAGAGGGTCCCGCCAATGCCGGTGCCCGCTGTGTTCACGAAGGTCACACGCGCGGTGCCGTTGCCCTGGGAGATGAAATCGGAATGTTCGTCGGCGTCGAGCATGCCGACTGCCTTCAGCACCAGGCTGCCGCCGCCGTTCGGGAAGCTGCCGCCTCCGACGATCGCGCTGCCGTCGAGCAGGTCCACGCGAATTTCGGTCGGACCGGAGCGGATCAGATCGACCTTGCCGTCGGCGTTGAAGTCGAAGCGCGGCCTGGGGACACACGAGCAGACCGGTCCCGCAGAGGCAACCGTGGAAACGCAGACGGTCGCCCCGATGGCGACGAGCGCCGCGAGAGACCAGGCGAGACGAGCCATGTGCATCGATGCCGTCCCCTCGGATCGCTGCTCCATCTTACACGAGCGCCCGTCAGACCTGGTGGCCGTCGAGCCCGATGCGCGCGCGAACGAGCACCCGGCCCTGCTCGTAGAGCGCCTCCGGCGAGCGTCGCGCCGCGCTCGGGGAGAGTTTGCGCGAGAGGTGCGTCGCGCGGGCGGAGGTCCAGAGCGAAATGCCGTGGGCCCCGGCGTTGCGCATGCGGTCGCGCAGGTCGGTGTCCTCCTTGCCGTAGCCGCAATAGATTTCGTCGAAGCCGTTCACGGCGTTGAACAGGTCGGCGGCGACGGCGAAGTTGCCGCCGCGAATCCGCGGGCGTCGCTGGCGCCGGCCCCGGTGCCACCAGTTGACGAAATGTCTCCGCGCGAGGACGCAGCGCGCGCCGAGTCCCACGGCCGACTCGTGCGCGCCGGAGCGAACGCTCGCGGGCGTGAGTGCCCGGCTCGTCGCGACGTCGAGATCCACGACGGAGCCGGCCAGGAACTCGCCCGGCAGCGCGCGGCGGCGGTACACGGCGACGAGATCGCGGAACGGGATGCAGTCGCCGTCGAGGAAGATCAACAACTCGGAGGACGTGCTCAGCGCCGCGACGTTCTGGATACGGGCCTTGCAGAATCCCTCGTCGGGCTGCCAGACGTGGCGCACGGCGAAGGGCAGCGAAGGCGCGAGGCGCTCGGCGAGCTGCGCGGCCGGCGGCATCGAGCCGTCGTCGGCGAGGATCACGTCGAACGCGAGATCGCTTTGCGCCGCCAGCGCGGCGATCACGAGTTCGAGCTCGCGCATCTGGTTGTACACCGAGACGACCACGCTCGTCGTGGGTCCCGACGCACCGAATCGCGAAACCAAGCCCGCGCCCGGCACACCGCTTCTCCCTTCCCGCGCAGCCAAGTCGGTTCTAGTTAGCAGTACGGAAGCTTGCTTGCAGCGCTCGGGGGTGGGTGCGAGATTGCCAGCAGATGGCGCTCCCCATCCTGATGTACCACGCGGTGCTGCCGATCGGCGCGACCGAGCAGGTGCGCGGCACGGTTCCGCTCGCGACCTTTCGGGAGCAGATCGGCTGGCTCGCGCGGCGCGGCTATCGGGCCCTCACGCTCGACGAAGTGGCCGCTGCGCTCGGCGGCCGGCATGACGCCGCGCGCGGTCGCAGCGTCGCGATCAGCTTCGACGACGGCTACCGCTGCGTGGTCGAGCACGCGCTGCCCGTGCTCGAAGAGTTCGGCATGACGGCGGTGCTCTTCGTCGTGACGGGCGCCGTCGGGCGCACCACGGATTGGTACGTGCCGAAGGGCGGTCGCGCGTTCGAGCACGCGGACTGGAGCGAACTGGAGCGCGCCGCCGCGCACGGCTTCGCGATCGGCTCGCACAGCGTCGGCCACCTGTCCCTCGCCAGCGCGAGCGACGCCGCCGTCGCCGACGAACTCGGCGCCAGCAAGGAGGCGATCGAGAAACGCCTCGGAGCGTGCCGGCACTTCGCGTATCCGTTCGGGTCACACAGCGACGCGACAGTCGCCGCCGTGCAGCGCGCGGGCTACGCCACCGCCTGCACCACCGAGGCGGGCCTCAACCGCCGCGGGCAGCCGCTGCTGCGACTGCGCCGCCAGGCGGTGAGTCGCACCGCAACCGCGGGCCGCTTCCGGCGGCGCGCCGGCGCGTGGTTCTGAGGTGCGCATCGAGGACGTCGGCGACTATTTCGCACTGCGGCGCATCGCCGCAAATCCGTGGGAAACCGTGCGCTTTCGCAAGACGCGACGCCCCGGGCAGGTGCTGGCGGTGCGCATGCGGAGCGGCGCCCCGCTGCTGCTGCGCGCCGAGAGCAACGACGTCCACATCTTCCAGCGCATCTTCCTGCGGGACGAGTACCGCCTGGCGCGGCTGACCGCGCGACTCGGCTGCGTCGTCGACCTCGGCGCCAACGTGGGCCTGTTCGCGGTGCGCGTGGCGCCGCGCGCCGACCGCGTGGTCTGCTACGAGCCGGTGCCCGCGAACTTCGCGCAGCTCGAACGCAACGTCGCCAGCTTCCCGAACGTCGCGATCCATCGCGAGGCGGTCGCCGGCGAAGCGGGGACGCTGCGCATCTACCAACCGGAATCGGACGCACTCTCCGGCCGGCACTCGGCCTACGCGGACGTGAGTGCGCACATGACCGCTCGTTACGACGAAGTGCCTGCGCGCAGCCTCGACGAGGTCTTCGCGCGCAACGCCGTCACAGCCTGCGACCTGCTCAAGATCGACGTCGAGGGCAGCGAGTACGCGATCCTGCACGGCGCGCGCGACGCCACACTCGCGCGCGTAGCGCGCATCCACGGCGAATACCACGATGTCGCGCCCGACGACCCGCGCACGCGCATCGACGCCTTCGCGGAGTTCCTGCGCGCACGGGGCTACGCCGTCGAGGTGGTGCCGCACCCGCGCAAGCCGAATCTCGGCCTCTTCTTCGCCGCACGCCCCGAGCTCGCGCGGTGAGCGAGTCGCACGGGCTCTGCATCCTCTGGGTGGCGTCGAAGCTCGCGTGGGACGGCGGCATCGGCAACGTGGTGGCGCGCGGTACGCGCGCACTCGCCGCGCGCGGCCACCAGGTCCATGTCGCGGGTCCGACACCCAAAGGCGATCCCGGCCCGCTCGCAGGCGTCGCCGTCCACGCCTGGCGCAAGCGACGCATGAAGGTGATGCAGCTCGCCGATCTGCTGCCGCTCGTGCGCCGCATCGAGCCGGACGTCGTGCACTTCCACGCGGCGATGCCGCACGGCGACGTGATCGCGGGCTTGCGCTGGCTGCGGCCGTGGCGCGACCGGGAGAGCCCCCCGCTGATCGCCGTGACGGCGCACAGCTCACGCCCGTATGCGAAGCGCCGCGCGCGGATCGGCCTGCGCGCCGCCGACGTCGTGATCGTGCCGTCGCAGTGGGCGGCGGCGCACGCCCGCGACGCCGGTGCGCGCGCGGCGGCGGTCCAGGTCGTACCGGCGGGGATCGACGCCGGAGCGCTGCCCGACCTGATGGCGCGCGACGACGCCATTCTCGCGCTCGGGCGCCTCAATGCGGTCAAACAGCTCGACCTGTTGATCGAGGCCTTCGCGCGCGTCGCCAAGGAGCGTCCGCGCTGGCGGCTGTGGATCGCGGGCGAAGGACCCGAGCGCGCCGCGCTCGCCGAACGCGCGCGGGCGTTGGATCTCGCGGATCGCGTGGAGCTGCTCGGCTGGGTGGCGGGGGACGCGAAGGAGCGCGTGCTCGCGCGCGCGGCGATCGGCGCGGCGCCGTCGCAGCGCGAGAGCTTCGGCGGCGCGCTGCTCGAGATGCAGGCGCACGGACTCGCCTGTGTGGCGAGCAACACCGGGGGCCTCGCGGAGCTGGCCGATCACGGCCACGCGGCGCGACTGGTGCCGCCGGGCGACGTCGCTGCGCTGGCGCGCGAACTCGCCGCGCTGATGGACGACGCCGAGGCGCGGCGCGCGCTGGCGCGCGAAGGGCGCCGCGCGGCGGTGCGCTACGACTGGAGCGAGATCGCCCGGCGCTACGAGCTCGTGTACGCCGTAGCGCGGGCTGCACGGTCATGAGGTCTCCCGTGTCGCGCGTCTCGGCTCGCTTGCCGCATCTGATAGTATGCGCAGGCGCGCAACCGACCCAACGAAGAAACCGAACATGATCTCCGTCACGGTCCCGATCTTCAACGAAGTAGAGAACATTCCCATCCTCTACGAGCGGGTGCGCGATGCGCTCGCGACCGTGGGCCGTCGCTGGGAGCTGGTGTTCGTCAACGACGGCAGCACGGACGGCTCGCGCGAGGCGCTCGATCGGGTTGCCGAGGCCGACGCGCGCGTCAAGGTGATCCACTTCCGGCGCAACTTCGGCCAGACCGCGGCGATGATGGCCGGCTTCGACTACGCGCAAGGTGACATCGTCATCCCGATGGACGGCGATCTGCAGAACGATCCCGCCGACATTCCGCGGCTGATCGAGACGCTCGACAAGGGCTTCGACGTCGTCTCCGGTTGGCGCAAGCAGCGGCAGGACGCGCGGATCACCCGCAACCTGCCGAGCGCCATCGCCAATCGGCTCATCTCGCTGATCCTGGGCGTGCGCCTCCACGACTACGGCTGCTCGCTCAAGGCCTACCGCAAGGACGTCATCAAGGGCGTGAAGCTCTACGGCGAGATGCACCGCTTCGTGCCGATCTACGCCAGCTGGCAGGGCGCGCGCGTGACCGAGATCCCGGTCAACCACTACGCGCGCCAGTTCGGAAAGTCGAAGTACGGCCTCGAGCGCACCCTGAAGGTCGTACTCGACTTGATCGTGGTGAAGTTCCTGGCCACGTATGCGGAGAAGCCGATGTACGTGTTCGGTGCGTTCGGCGTCGCGAGTCTCACGCTGTCGGTGTTGTCGGGATTGTGGGCGCTCTATCTCAAGCTCTTCGAGAACACGACCTTCGTCCAGACGCCGCTCCCGCTCGTGCTGGTGATGACGGCGATCATGGGCTTCATGTGCATATTGATGGGACTGCTCGCCGAGCTGCTGACGCGCACCTATCACGAGTCGCAGGACAAGCCGGTGTACCTGGTGAAGGAAACCCGCAACGTGGAGCCCGCTCTCGGCAGCGGGCCTGAGCACGCCCTCGTCGAATGACCCGACGCGTCGGTTCCTACCTGGTTCCGCTGCTGCTCTATTCCGCGTTCGCGGCGGTCGTCTATCTCGTCCAGGGCCCGGAGCCCGAGCTGAACATCGATCACGTCGCCTATTTCAAGCTGGCGGACGGGATCCGCGCAGGCCACCCGGACGGCGCCTACTGGCGCGATTTCGATGCGCTGCACTCCTACGCAATCCTGATCGCGTACGGCACCGACCTGACCGGCTCGCACATCGCGAGCCTGAAGCTGCTGCTGGCTGCGATGACCGTCGTCTATCTGATCGCGTTCGAGCGCCTGGCGTTCCTGTTCAGCGCTTCGCGCCCACTGGCCGTGCTCTTCTCGCTGCTGTCGGCGCTCTTCGTGTCCTTCGGCGCGTCGTTCTGGGGAATGACCGACTTCACGGCCTCGCTGCATCGCACGCTGGTCGTCCCGTTCTTCGTGGTGATTCTCTGGCTCTTCCTGCGCCGGCTCGACTCGCCCTGGCGCTACGCCAGCTATCCGGTGCTCGTCGCGCTCTCACTGCTCCATCTCAGCACCTACTACCTGTTGCTGGTGCTGCTCGCCTTCGAGGCGATCGACTTCCTGATCCTGCGCCGATGCAAGCTGGATCGGCGGCTGCTGTTCTTTGCGGCGGGCCTGGCCGCCACCGTGGTCGCGCGACAGCTCGTCGCGATGAGCGGGTTGGGCTTCACCAATTTCGTCGAGAACACGTTCTGGCAGGCATGGGGTGGCGAGGGAAAGCTGAGGGCGGACGAGGTCTGGGCACTCGAACTCTACGCCTTTCCGTGGCGCAACCTGCCGCTGCCGCTCCCTACCGTCGCCAACCTGGTGCTTTCCTACGGCGTCATCTTCGCGTTGAGCGTCGCCGCGGCGATTGCGACCCGGCGTCGCGGCGGCTGGAACCGCCTCGACCGCGTCATGCTCGCCTTCGCAGCCGCCGTGGTCTGCGCGTCCTACGGCATCCAGACCCTGCTGTGGGGGCTCCGCCACTTCGTTCCGATCTACCCGATCAACTTCGAGGAGATCCGATCGATCAACTTCATCATGATCCCCTCGCTGTACTTCGTGTCGCGACTCGTCGCGATGCTCTGGCGCGAAGGCGCGTGGCGGCAGCGTGTCGTCGCGGCGGCGGTCGTGTTCGCCTTCGCCTTGCAGCCCGTGCTCGTGCTGCGTGCGCTTCCCCGGAGCTGGCGCGAAGCCGCGATCGAGCGCCTCACGCGCGCGGGCGTGCTCCGCGAGGACGACACCTTGCGCATCCTCTACGCCCGGCAGTATCTGGGGCTCGCAACCGAAGGGCCGCGATTCTATTACTCGGCGAAGCACCTGCTCGCCTGGCTCGACGCGAATGCGGGCCCGAACGATCGCGTCCTGACCGACCGGAACGAGGTCACACTCGCGGGGATTCCGGTGGTAGGACCGTTCCAGAACGTCGCGATGCTCTCGGTCGCCGAGGCGTCGCGCCGCGAGTGGAAGCGCCAACTCGACGAAGTCCGGACGGCGCTCGCGTCGCACGACGTCGCCGAGCTGCGTAGAGTGGCGAAGACGCTCGACGCGACGCTCGTGGTCGTGCCCTGGCCGGAAGCGGGAGCGCTCTACCAGGACTCGAGCTTCTCGGTGCTGCGGGTCGAGTAGGGGGTTCCGACGATGTGTGGGATCGCTGGCTTCGTCGGACGCGGCAGCATCGAGGACCTGCGGCGGATGAATGCCGCGCTCGCGCATCGCGGGCCCGACGACGACGGCACCTGGGTCGACGAGCCGAACCGCGTGTTCCTCGGCCACCGCCGGCTTTCGATCCTGGACATCGGCGGCGGCCATCAGCCGATGTGGACCGAGGATGGTCAGCTCGGCGTGATCTTCAACGGCGAGATCTACAACCACCTCGAGCTTCGCGAGGAACTCATCGCGCTCGGCTGCCAATTCCAGAGCGATCATTCGGACACGGAAGTCCTGCTGCACGGCTATCGCTGCTGGGGCGCGGATTTCACCAACCGCCTGAACGGCATGTGGGCGTTCGCGCTCTACGACCGCCGCAAGGGTCAGCTCTTCTGCAGCCGCGACCGCTTCGGCAAAAAACCCTTCTTCTACACGCTGCGCGACGGGACGTTCCTGTTCGCGTCCGAACTCTCGGCGATCGTGCGGCATCCCGCGGCGGCCACGTCGGTGTCGCGGCGCAGCCTGAAGAAATACTTCGCGTACGGCTACATCCCCGCGCCGCACACGCTCTACGAGGGCATCCACAAGCTGCCGGGAGGGCACTCGCTCCGCTTCGACGTCGCGTCCCAGCGCATCGAGATTCGAAAATACTGGGATTTCGTGATCGAGCCGTTCGACGCGGTGCCTGCGAACGCCGAGCGCGAATGGGGCGAGCGCCTGGTGGAGCTGCTGAGTGCGGCGGTGAAGCGGCGCCTGATGGGAGACGTCCCGCTCGGTTTCTTCCTGAGCGGCGGTCTCGACTCCTCGTCGGTGGTGGCGCTCGCGACTCGCCACATCGACCGTTCGCTGATCCACACCTTCAGCATCGGCTTCGAGGAAGCCAGCTTCGACGAATCCCGGTACTCCGCCGAAATGGCGCAGCACCTCGGCACGCACCACCACCTCGACGTGCTCTCGCTCGAGAAGGCCGCGGCGCTGCTGCCCGACATCGCGTCGAAGCTCGACGAGCCGATGGGAGACTCCTCGCTGCTGCCGACCTATCTGCTCTGCAAACACACGCGCGCGCAGGTCACGGTGGCGCTCGGCGGCGACGGAGCCGACGAGCTGTTCGCCGGCTACGACCCGTTCCGCGCGCTGCGCGCGGCCGAACTCTACGGCCGCTTCGTACCGCAACCGCTGCACACGGCCGTGAAACTCTTGATGAGCCGGCTGCCGGTTTCGCACGCGAACATGAGCCTCGAGTTCAAGATCAAGCGCACGCTGCGCGGCCTCGGCCATCCGCCCAGGCTGTGGTGCCCCGTCTGGATGGGGCCGCTCGATCCCCGCGAGATCGCCGAACTCTTCGCCGAACCGGTCGACGTCGAGGACCTCTATTCGGAAGCGATCGAGCAATGGGATGCGTGCCGGCAACCGGATCTCGTCGACAAGGTCCTGCAGTTCTATACCAAGCTCTACTTGCAGGACGACATTCTCGTGAAGGTGGATCGCGCCAGCATGATGCACTCGCTCGAGGCGCGCGCGCCGTATCTCGACAGCGAACTCGTCGACTTCGTGCGGCGGATCCCGCACCAATACAAGTACCGGAACGGAGAGACCAAGTACCTGCTCAAGAAGGCGCTCGCGACGGTGCTCCCGCACTCGGTCGTGTATCGCGCGAAGAAAGGCTTCGGCATTCCGATCGGCAGATGGCTCGAGCAGGGCCTGCTGCCGATCGACCCCGGCGCGCTGCCGGGACTCGACCGGCGCTTCGTCCAGTCGCGGCTCGACGCGCATCGCCAGGGCCGTAGCGACGAGCGCGCCTTCCTGTGGAACTACTGGCTCTGCCAGACGCACGCAGCCGCGACCTCGTGAAGCTCCTGCTGGTGAACTACGAGTTCCCTCCGGTGGGCGGCGGTGCGGCGAACGCGACGGCGTTCCTTGCGCGCGCGCTCGTCGCGCAGGGACACGCGGTGACGGTGCTCACGGCGGCGTTCGGCGCGCAGCGCGGCAGCGCGATCGAGGCGGGCGTCGAGGTGGTCCGCGTGCGGAGCTTGCGGCGCAGCGCCGATCGCTCGAACCCGCTCGAGATGCTGTCGTTCCTGCTGGCCGCGCTGATCCCCGCCTTTCGCCTGGCGCGACGCCGCCGCTTCGACGCCAGCATCGCGCTCTTCACGATCCCGTCCGGACCGATCAGCTGGATGCTCTCGGTCACACTCGGTGTGCCGTACCTCGTCTCGCTGCGCGGCGGCGACGTCCCGGGCTTCGTCCCCGAGATCGACGGCGTCCACCGGCTGATCCAGCCACTGCGGCGGGCGGTGTTGGCCCGCGCCCGCCGCGTCGTCGCGAACTCGCCGAGCCTCGCCCGGCTGTCGGCCGCGGCGGACCCGGTTCCCGTCGAGGTCATCCCGAACGGTGTCGATCCGCTCGTCTTCGCTCCGCAGGAAGTGCCCGACGCCGGCGCGGACGGCGCCTTCCGCGTGCTCTTCGTCGGCCGCCTGCACGCGCAGAAAAATGTCGCGGCCCTGATCGAAAGCGCGGCGGCGCTCGCGGCGCTGCCGGGGCCTCCCGTCGTCGTCGAGATCGTAGGCGACGGCCCGGAGCGGGTGGCGCTCGCGCAGCGCGCCGAGCAGACGGGCGCGACCGCCGTGTTGCGCTGGCACGGTTGGCTCGACAAGCAGGACGTGCTGGCCTGCTACCGGCGCGCGCACGCCTTCGTCAATCCGTCCCTTTACGAGGGCATGCCGAACACGGTGCTCGAGGCGATGGCGTGCGCGCTCCCGGTCGTCGCGAGTCGGATCGGCGGCAACGAGGATCTGGTGGTAGACGGCGAGACCGGCTTCCTGTTCGATCTCGCAGCGCCACGGGAACTGACGGCCGCCTTGCAGCGACTGCGACTCGATCCGCGGCGCAGGCGCGAGCTCGGCGCGCATGGGCGGCAGCGCGTGATCGAAGCGTTCAGCTGGGCGAGCGTCGCGTCACAGTACGTGCAGATGCTGGCCGGGCGTGTACCGAACTAGAGTCGGAAACCATCGCATGCTGCTATCGAACTTCGAGTACATCCCGCTGCGCCTGCTCCGCCGCTTCGTGTTCCGCGGCGCGGTGCTCCAGCAGCTCGCGTCGAGACTCCCGTACTACGAGGTCAGCCGGAACGAGGTGTCATCCGACCCGATCGTCGGCGAGTACGAGAAGTACCTGAAGCTTGCCGCCACGACGTTCCGCGGAGCCGCGGTTCTCGAAATCGGCTCGGGCCGCACGAACAGCGTCGGCCACGCGCTCGCGAGCAAGGGCGCTCTCGAGGTCATCTGCTTCGAACCCCACGCGGGTTTCGACGCCGATCGCGACGCGCGCCTGCTCGCGGCGATCGCGCGCGCCGGCGAGCTGGACGCCGAAACGCTGGCGGCCCGCGTCGAGCGGGTGACGTCGCTCGCGCAGGTCGCCGATGCGTCGGTGGATCTGGTGCTCTCGTCGTCGGTGCTGGAGCACGTGCGCGATCTCCGCCAGCTGATGAACGAACTCCGGCGCGTGCTGCGCCCGGCCGGCGCGATGCTGCATCTCGTCGACTACCGGGATCACTTCTTCAAGTACCCGTTCCACTTCCTGCAGTTCTCGTCGCGGGTGTGGGAGCGTCTCCTCGACCCGGGCGATCTGCCGCGCTGGCGGCTCTCCGGACAACTGCGCGTGCTCGACGAAGCGGGCTACCGGGTCGAGGTGCTGGCGCGAGTTCGTGACGACGAGGAATTCGCGAAACTCGCCCACCATCTTTCCAGCGATTTCGATGCCGCGGATCCCGAGATCGCAGTCACCCACGCGGCGCTCTTCGCGCGGTCGGCCAAATGCGCCTCGTCCTGAAACTCACGATGAGCCTCGGCCTGCTGACGTGGTTGCTGGTGCGCAGCGACGTCGGGCACGTGCTCGCGACGCTGCAGAAGCTCTCGCCGCCGGTGATTGCGAGCGTCGCCGCGCTGATCCCGATCATGATCGGCGTCGCGGCGCTGAAGTGGTGGATCTTCGTTCCGGATCACGGCTTCGCGCAGCTCGTCCGCATCAATCTCGTCGGCGTGTTCTACTCGATCGTGCTGCCCGGCCAGGTCGCCGGAGATGCCGTGAAGGCCTATCGGCTGGGCGCGGGACGAGCCGACGCCGAGCAGATCGCTGCATCGGTGGTGGTCGACAAGGTCAACGGCATGATCGGCCTGCTGCTGCTCGGCATCCTCGGCGCGTTCCTGTCGCGTCTGCGCTTTCCCGGATCCCTGCTGGCTTCGTTCGCCGCGACGCTGGCCGTTGGTCTCGTGGGCCTCTACTCGATCCATCTGCCATTCCTGCGACGAGCGATCGAGTCCGCGATCGGCTTCGTCGCGCGCCGCTGGATCTGGGCGAAACCGTTCACCGACCGCGTCGCGCTGTTCATCGCTGCGTCGTCGCGCTATCTGGCGCGACCCGGGCTGATGGTCGCATCGGTTCTCCTCGGGATGCTCTACCAGCTGCTCTGCATCACGGTGATCCTGATCGTCGCTCCGAGCTTCGGGATCGACATTCGTCTGGCCGAGTGGCTCTGGATCTTTGCAGTCGTCACGCTGGCGGTACTGCTGCCGCTCTCGGTCGGAGGGCTCGGGATTCGCGAAGGCGCATTCGTAGCGGTCCTCGGCTTGATGCAGGTACCCTCGGCCAATGCGCTGGCGCTCTCGCTCACGATCTTCGCGTCGCAGCTCGCGGCCGCCCTGCTCGGTGGTTTCATCGAGATGGCGGGTTTCCTCGAGCGACGGCAGCGGCTCCGCTAGGAGATCGACCCGAGATGGGTTCCGTCTCTCGGAAGCCGACGCGTGAGGCGCGGGGGCGTGACGTTCGTCCGAAACGTCCTCGGCGGAGGCGGCTCGGCGGCTTCGCGGCGAGCGCTGGTAACCGCCTGCGGATTGTTTCGGCCGAACGCCCCGCCCCCGCTACTTGCAATCTGTTTCGGGACTTCCGTTCCTGAAAAAGAGGCGGAAAGCCAAGCGCGGGCGGGGGACTCGGACGAAACAATCCGCAGGCGGCCTGCCAACTCACGCTGCGAAGCCGCTGGCCTCCGTCCGCCGAGGACGTTTCGGCCGAGTCTCCCGCCCGCGCGCCTCGCAGCAACGATCCAAAGCAAGTGCGGCCGGGGCGTACCGCGGCCCCAAGCGCAACGGCCCGCGCTGCCACGCATCCGCCCATGATCCGCGTTCCCGCCGCCGTTCTCGATCAAGTCACCGCGACCTACGGGGCGTATTTCGAACCCGTGTCGCGGGTGCCCGCTCGCAAGCTCGCATCCGACGTACTCGACGAAGAGAAGGTCCACGATCAGGTGGCGCTTCTCTGCAAGACGCTCGGGATCGACGCCGCTTCGCTGCGCGGCAAGCGCCTGCTCGAAGTGGGCAGCGGCTTCGGGATCTTCGTCGCGGTGACGCGCACCGCGTACGGGATGGAGAGTTTCGGACTGGAGCCCGCCGCTTCGGGCTTCGACACCTCGTACCAGATCAGCCGCGAGATCGTCGCGAGCTACGGGCTCGACACGGACGTGATCCGCAACGCGCGTGGTGAAGCGATCCCGTTCCCCGACGATCACTTCGACCTGCTGTTCTCCTCGACCGCGCTCGAACACGCGGAGAATCCCGAGCGCGTGCTGGACGAATCGCTGCGCGTGCTGAAGCCCGGCGGCTGCCTCCACTTCGTGTTCCCGAACTACGGCTCGTTCTTCGAGGGCCACTACGCCCTACCCTGGATCCCGTACCTGCCCCATTTCCTGGCGCGGCTCTGGGTGCGGCTCTGGGGACGCGACCCGGCCTTCGTCGACACGCTCCAGTTCACCCACTATTTCCGCACGCGGCGCTGGCTCGCGCAGCGCGACGACATCGACCTCGTGTCGCTGGGCGAGGAGATCTTCGAAGAGCGGATGCAGCAGCTGGCGCTGAAGGAATGGGGCGGCCTCGGCCGCGTCCGGCGCGCGCTCGAGATCGCCGACCGGCTGCGCCTGGTTCCCCTCATCAGCTGGCTCTGTCTGCGCACGAAGTCCTTCGATCCGATCGTGCTGACGCTGCGCAAGCGCGCGCTCGCAGCGCCACCGCGCACCGACGACAACCAGCAGATCTACGACACGCATTGGCCGCAGTGGTCGGACATGAAGCGCTACGGCCCCTCCAGTCGCTGGTTGCGCGCGCTGATCGGGGATCTCGTCGACGGACCGCTGCGGGGTGTCGCGATCGAACGCGTGCTCGATTTCGGCTGCGGCGAGGGATCCACCACCGAGTACCTGGCGTGCAAGCTGCCGGGTGCGCGCGTCCTCGGCGTCGACCAGTCGGGCAGCGGCATCGACAGCGCGAAGTCGACGTACGGCGCGCCGAACCTCGAGTTCCGTCACGAGCCCAGCGACGTCGAGTTCGGCGACGCCCGCTTCGACCTGGTCACCTGTTTCGAAGTGCTCGAGCACGTCGAAGACTGGCAGGCGCTCGCCCGCCGCCTGGCGGGCGCGACCTCGCGCTACCTGCTGGTGTCGTTCCCGACCGGAAGAATGCGCGGCTTCGAGGTGAACGTCGGCCATCTGCGCAACTTCAGGCCCGGCGAGTTCGAGTCGTTCCTGGAGCGGCAGGGCTTCCGCGCGGTTCAGCTCTACTACGCCGGCTTCCCGTTCTACTCGCCGCTGTTCCGCGACCTCTGCCAGCTGACCAACAGCGGCGGCAATGCGCTGACGACGGGCCGCTACTCGTTCTTGCAGCGGCGGCTCAGCGACCTGATCTTCGTTGCGTTCCGCTACCTGTCGACCCGGAAGCGGTGCGGCGACCAGTTCTGCGGGCTCTTCGAGCGCGCGGCGTCCGTCGCAGCGAGATGATGGCGGCCGGCGCAGAGCATCGCGCGGGCGACCGCGACACCGCGTTGCAATCGGCCCGATCGCTCCAGGCGTTCCGCTGGATGTGTCTGTGCCTGGCCCTCGCCTGGCTGCTCGCGGTGAGCATGGCGGTGGTGAGCGCCGTCGACGCGCACCCGGACGAGGCCCAGCACATCGCGGCGGGCACGTACTACCTGACGCAGTGGCTGCCGCCAGGCGCCGACGAGGCGGCGCTGCTGCCGTCGCTGTCGCACTACGGCTACACGTATCTCGGTGACGTCGACGTGAGCTACTTCCTGGCGGGCAAACTCGCGAGCCTGCTTCCCGCGATCGCGCCCTACGAACACCTGCGCTTCCGGGTGTTCAACCTCCTGCTCTTCCTGGTGCTGATCGCCGTGTACGCCGCCCGGCGCGACTTGTTCTCGCCGCTCGTGCTGCTGCTGCTCACGCCGCAACTCTGGTACGTGTTCTCTTACTTCAACAACGACGGCCTGCCGCTCTTCCTGGCGCTGCTCCTCGCGGACGCCGCGTTCGGATCGCGCGGCCGCGTCGCCGGGGCGCTTTCCGGACCCTGGCGTCCGGCTTCGCTGCTTCCGCTGCTCGGCAGCGGCGTCCTGCTCGGGTTGCTCGTCCTCACCAAGTCGAACTACCTGCCCGTCGTCGGCTTCGTGGTCTTCGTCGCGCTCTGGCGGGCATTCGGGTTGACGGCCGCGGTGATCCCCGTGGCGAGCGCTGGTCCCTACCTCGCCCACGCGCGCGGCTTCGGCGCGATCCCGCCCGGCGTCGCGCGCGTGGCGCTCGCGCTCGGCGTCGCGACGCTTGCGAGCGTCGCCGCGCTGCGGGCGTGGCGCTCGCGGCCGACGCGGACTGCAATGGCACGCGCGGCCGTCGTGCTGCTCGCGGCCTTCGCGGTCGCGGCACCGCCGCTCGCCTACGACCGCATCGCGAACGACGCCGGACCGCAGAAGGCGTCCGCGTTGAGCGCGATCGCCGAGAAGCACGCCGATCCCGCGTACCGGCCTTCCGAAGCGTCCCGCGCCGAGTCTTTTTTCGGCCTGCGCCTGCGCGACAAGGGCGTGGCGCTGCACGAACTCCTGCTCCCGCCGTGGAATTGGCCGATCCAGACCCAGAAGTCCTTCACGGGCTACTACGGCTACATGACGATTCACGGACCCGCGGCCTACTACATCGCGATGTTCGCGTTGCACCTGTTGCTGCTCGCCTACGTGTCCCGGGCCATTCTCGTGCGCGGCGAGCCTACGGAGCGCTGGCTGCTCGCGTTCGCGGTCGCGTTCTCGGCGGGCGTCGTCTTGCTGTCGTTCTACCACTCCTGGTTCAATGATTTCCAGGCGCAGGGGCGTTACCTGTTCCCCGTGTTGGCGCTCCTCGCGATCCCGTTCACGCGCTCGGGCGGGCACTTGCGCGCGCGCTTCGTCCCGGCGCTGCTGGGCACGCTGTTCGTGCTGTCGGCCTCCTCGTTCGTATTCGTCGGCCTGCGCAAGATTCCCAAGGTCCTCGGCCCGTAGTCCCATGCAATTCGACTTCGGACAGAACTGGCAGGACTTCGCGCGCGCCGCGCTGACGCGCGATCGCGTCGAGCGAGCCCAGCGGGAGTTCGCGGCGCTGCTGGAAGGCGTGCCGCTCGAGAAGGCGAGCTTCCTCGACATCGGATTCGGCCAGGGGTTGAGCCTGCTCAGTGCGGCGCGCCGCGGATGCCGCGTCTTCGGTTGCGACATCAACCCCAAGTGCCGGGACGCGCTGCGGACGAGCGCCGCCTGGTTCCCCGAAGTGAAGCTGGACGCCATCCCGATCGTCGTCGGCTCGATCCTCGACGGCGGCGTGGTGCGCGAGCTGGGCGCGGCGGCCGAGTCGGGCGGCGGCCGCTACGACGTGGTCCACTCGTGGGGCGTGCTGCATCACACCGGGAACATGCGCGTCGCGATTTGCAACGCGGCGTCGCTGGTCCGCCCGGGCGGTCATCTCGTGCTCGCCATCTACAACCGGCACTGGTCGAGCCCCGCCTGGACCGGCGTCAAGTGGCTCTACTGCAAGGCGCCCCGCTGGCTCCAGCGCACGATGGTGTATGCGTTCATGCCGGTCATCTGGCTGGCGAAGCAGTGGGTCACCGGGCGCGACCCCACGCACCAGGAACGCGGCATGGACTTCTACTACAACGTGATCGACTGGGTCGGCGGCTACCCGTACGAGTACGCGTCGATCGCGGAGCTGCGCGCACTCGTCGAGCCACTCGGCTTCGAGTGCCTGCGCTCGCGCCCGGCGGAAGTGCCCACCGGCTGCAACGAGTTCGTGTTCCGGCGGCTGTGAGCGGCGCTCATCGCGCCGCCCCGCCGGCGATCGGAACGTCACCCGCCGTGTAGATCCAGTACTCCTCTTCCTGCTTGAAGTCGTCGAGCGGAGCCGCCGTGCGATGGCGCAGCGTGAGGCCGAGCGCCGCAGGGTCGTCGATCGGCTTGCTGGTGAGGAACACGATCGGCCGCGGCTCCGGGAAGCGGGCGCGTGTCTGGAGGAACGCATCGGGTTCTGTCGTCACGAGACCGCGCACGTAGGCGCCGTTCCAGGGCATGTAGCTGCCGAACGCGTCGTGGCCCGGGTAGTAGAACGTGGCGATCGGGAGATACGGGAGCACGGCCTCGCCGGTCGTGGCCGGGTGCGCCGCCACCACGGCGGACCCGAGGTCGAGGCTGCGCACGAACTCGGCCGCCTCGAACGAAGAGGAGAACGGCTCATCGTAATCGAGTCCGCTGCGGTTGACGCCCGACTTCAGGTGCGAGAGCGCCG
>Ga0113563_10000389_pt1 | contig 20622 bp, 17 predicted proteins | sample Mud3Dept3metaG_FD_80117 | JGI IMG/M metagenome (GOLD analysis project Ga0113563, IMG submission 80117) | Freshwater wetland microbial communities from Ohio, USA, analyzing the effect of biotic and abiotic controls - Mud 3 Core 4 Depth 3... | ecosystem: Environmental > Aquatic > Freshwater >... | reverse complement strand
GTGCCGCTCAGAGGCTGACTGGCTGGTCGGCATCAATGGCACGCGGGCGATCACCGCATTCAATTCGAAATCCGGCGGATTCCATCTCACCACCGTCGGGCGCGTGCAGACCCCGACGCTCGCGATTCTGGTCGAGCGCGAAGAGAAGATCAAAAAATTCGTGGCGCGCGATTATTGCGAGGTCCGCGCCACTTTTGACTGCAAATCCGGCACTTACTCCGGGCGCTGGTTCGATGAGAAATTCAGCAGGGACACGAAGACCGACGACAGCGACCTGCGGGCCGAGCGCCTGTGGGACCGCGCGCGTGCCGATGCGATACGCGCCAAATGCGAAGGCCGGCACGGCGTCGTCGAGGAAGAAAGCAAGCTCGCGACGCAACTCTCGCCGCTGCTCTACGACCTCACCAGCCTGCAGCGCGACGCCAACGGGCGCTTCGGGTTTTCCGCCAAGACCACGTTGTCGATCGCGCAGGCGCTCTACGAGAAACACAAAGTGCTGACCTATCCGCGCACCGACTCGCGCGCGCTGCCGGAGGATTACCTGCCCACGGTCACCGCAGCGATGCAGGCGCTCGACCGGCCTTACCAGCCGTTCGTCAGGCAGATCCTCGCCAAGAAATGGGTGCGTCCGAACAAGCGCATCTTCAACAACGCCAAGATTTCAGATCACTTCGCGATCATACCGACCTCGCTCGCGCCCAAGCAGCTGAGTGAAACCGAGGCCAAAATCTACGACCTGGTCACCAAGCGTTTCCTCGCGGTGTTTTTCCCCGCGGCCGAATTCCAGATCACGACCCGCGTGACGCGCGTCGAGGGCGAGCCGTTCAAAAGCGAAGGCAAGATCATGGTAAACGCCGGCTGGCTCGAGATCTACGGCAAGGAAGCCGAGACCGACGACACGCCGGCCCTGGTGCCGGTAGCCCCCAAGGAATCGCCGCGTGCGACCGAGGTCGCGGTCGCCTCACTGCAAACCAAGCCGCCGGCGCGCTACTCCGAGGCGACGCTGCTGTCCGCGATGGAAGGCGCCGGCAAGCTGGTCGAAGACGAGGAACTGCGCGACGCGATGGGCGTCAAAGGGCTCGGCACGCCGGCCACGCGCGCCGCGATCATCGAGGGTCTGATCTACGAAAGATATCTGCACCGCAACGGCCGCGAGTTGCAGCCGACCGCCAAAGCGTTCTCGCTGATTACCCTGCTGCGCGGCCTCAAAATCGACGAGTTGTGCTCGCCCGAGCTAACCGGCGAATGGGAGTATCAGTTGGCGCAAATGGAGCACGGCAAGTTGAAGCGCGACCAGTTCATGCGGCAAATCGCCGCCATGACGCGCCACATCGTCGAGCGCGTGAAAGAACACGAAAGCGACACTGTGCCGGGCGATTTCTCGACGCTTAAGGAGCCGTGCCCCAAGTGCGGCGGGGTGATCAAGGAGAATTACAAGAAGTTCCAGTGCCAGCAATGTGACTTTGCGCTGTGGAAAATCCTGGCGGGACGCCAGCTCGAACCGGAGGAGGTCGAGGAACTGATCGTCAAGCGTACCATCGGGCCGCTGCAGGGCTTCCGCAGCCGCATGGGCAAACCGTTCAACGCGGTGCTGCGGCTGAGTCCCGAGTTCAAGACGGAATTCGATTTCGGTCAGAACGGCAGGGAGGCCGACGCCGCGCCGGTCGATTTTTCCGCTCAGCAAACGCTCGGCGCCTGCCCCAAATGCGGCGCCCGGGTTTTCAGCCACGGTGTCGCCTACCTCTGCGAGAAGGCCACGGGAAGCGAGCGCAGTTGCGATTTTCGCTCCGGCAAGATCATCCTGCAGCGCGCGATCGAGCCCGAGCAGATGCAGAAACTGCTGGCCACCGGCAAGACCGACCTCCTGCACCGCTTCATTTCCAAGAAAGGCCGTCCGTTCTCGGCCTATCTCGCGCGCGGCGCCGATGGCAAAGTGAGTTTCGAGTTCGAGCCACGCGCGGCCAAGGCGGCGAAGCCAAAAGCACCGGCCAAACCGCGCAAAGCCGCGGCGAGTTGATCAGACGTCGAGATTGCGCGCGCCGAGCGCGTTGGTCTCGATAAACGCGCGGCGCGGCTCGACCAGGTCTCCCATCAGCGTGGTGAAAATCTCGTCTGCCGATATCGCGTCTTCGATCTGGGTGCGCAGCAGGCGCCGCGTTTTCGGGTCCATCGTGGTCTCCCACAGCTGCGCGGGGTTCATCTCGCCCAAGCCCTTGTAACGCTGCACCGCCAGCCCCCGTTTGACCTCGTCGAGCAGCCAGTTGAGCGCGTCCTTGACGTCGCGGATCTGGTGGCGCTGCTCGCCGCGCCTGACGCAGGCGCCTTCGCCGATCAATCCCTGCAGCACCTGGGCGGTCTTCTTGATCTGCTCGTAATCCCCGCTATGGATGAAATCGGCATCCAGGGAGGTCAGGTGCAAATTTCCGTGCTGCGTGCGTTTGATGACGAGCAGGTACTGCTCGTTCTTTTCATCGTATTTCGGCTCGATCGCAATGTCTTCCGCGCTGAGCGCCGCGTTCAGGCGGCGGGCGCTGTGCGCCGCGGCTTTTTCGTTCTCCAGATCGACCTCGGGGTTCACCAGCAGCGCTTGCAGCACGGCCGGATCGATCAGCCGGCTCATGCGGTCGATCACGGCCTCGGCCAGGAAATACTGCTTGGCGACCTGCGCGAGCGTTTCCTTGTTGAGCGGCTCGGCGTTGGCGGCCGGATAAAGTTCGGCATCTTCCAGCGCCAGTTTGAGCAGGTATTCCTTGAGCGCGTGATCGTCCTTGATGTAACGCTCGCTCTTGCCATGCTTGATCTTGTAGAGCGGCGGCTGCGCGATGTAAATATGCCCGCGCTCGATCAACTCGGGCATCTGGCGGTAGAAGAACGTCAGCAGCAGGGTGCGGATATGGGAGCCGTCGACGTCGGCGTCGGTCATGATGATGATGCGGTGATAGCGCAGCTTGTCGGCGTTGTATTCGTCCTTGCCGATGCCGCAGCCCAGGACGTTGATCAGCGTGGTGATTTCCTGCGAGGACAGCAGTTTGTCGAAGCGCGCCTTCTCGACGTTGAGGATCTTGCCCTTGAGCGGCAGAATCGCCTGGTTCTTGCGGTCGCGGCCCTGCTTGGCCGAGCCACCGGCGGAGTCGCCTTCGACGATATACAGTTCGCTTTGCGCCGGGTCTTTCTCCTGGCAGTCGGCGAGTTTGCCCGGCAGCCCGAGGGAGTCGAGTACGCCCTTGCGGCGGGTCATGTCGCGCGCCTTGCGCGCCGCATCGCGCGCCCGCGCCGCCTCGATGATTTTGGTCGTGATCATCCTGGCGTCGTTCGGATTTTCGAGCAGGAACTCGTTCAGCTTCGCGGCCACCACCTCCTGCACCACCGGCTGCACTTCGCTCGACACCAGTTTGTCTTTGGTCTGCGACGAGAACTTGGGCTCCGGCACCTTGACCGACAATACGCACGTCAGGCCTTCGCGCATGTCGTCGCCCGAGGTCTCCACCCGGGCTTTCTTGGCTAGTTCGTTTTGTTCGATGTAATTGTTGAGGGTGCGCGTCATCGCCGCACGCAGCCCGGTCAGGTGCGTGCCGCCATCGCGTTGGGGAATGTTATTGGTGAAACATTGCACCGACTCCGCGTAAGTGTCGTTCCACTGCATCGCGACTTCGACGATCAGGCCCTCTTTTTCGCCGACGGCATAGAAAATCTTCGGGTGCAGCACCGTCTTGCTGCGATTCATGTACTCGACAAAACCTTTGACTCCGCCGCTGAATGCGAAGTTTTCCTGTTTGCCGGACCGCTGGTCGACGAGGGTGATTTTTACCCCGCTATTGAGGAAGGAGAGTTCGCGCAGCCGCTTGGCGAGGATTTCGTAGTGGTACTCGATATTGCTGAACGTGTTGCCGCTGGCGAGAAAATGGACCTCGGTGCCGCGTTTTTCGGTCTTGCCGACCTCTTTGAGGGGCGCGACGGCGACCCCGTCGCGGAACTCGATGGCGTGGATTTTCCCATCGCGCCGGACGGTAAGGCGCAGCCACTCGGACAGGGCGTTGACCACCGACACGCCAACCCCGTGCAGCCCGCCGGAAATCTTGTAGGAATTGTTATCGAATTTCCCGCCGGCGTGCAGTTCGGTCATCACGATTTCCACGGCGGAGCGCTTTTGCTCGTCGTCTTCCTTGACCTCCGTGGGGATGCCCCGCCCGTTGTCCTGCACGCTGATCGAGTTGTCCGGATGAATGGTCACGGTTATGGTGTTGCAATAGCCGGCCAGCGCTTCGTCGATGGCATTATCGAGCACTTCAAATACCATATGATGCAGGCCGGAACCGTCGCTGGTATCGCCGATATACATGCCCGGACGCTTGCGTACCGCATCCAGTCCCTTGAGGACTTTTATGCTGTCCGCATCGTAATCATCGCCGTTGGTCTGTGTTTTGGGGTCTGTCATGCTGAGCGCTTTTAAAAGGGGGCCGTATTTCATATCCGCATTGGCATCACGACATACCGGAAGTCGCTGTCTTCTGCGATCGTAATCAGAACGCTGCTGTTGGCGTCGCCAAAGGAGCAGGTTACTTTTTCACTTGCGAGATTACCCAGCACGTCAAGAAGATAAGTGACATTGAAGCCTATGTCGAGCGCTTCTCCCTGATAGGCGATCTCGAGTTCTTCAAAAGCTTCCTCCTGCTCGGTATTGGTGCACGTGATGCGCAACTGCCCTTCGGTCAGGGTCCAGCGCACGCCGCGGAATTTCTCGTTTGACAGAATCGCGACCCGTTGCAGCGCCTGCCGGAGAACTTCTCGTTCGATCTCAAAACTCTTTTGGTAATTCGTCGGTATCACGCGGGTGTAGTCAGGAAACTTGCCGTCGACGACTTTGGTGATCAGTACCACGTCCCCGATCTGGAATCTGACCTGGCTCGCGGCGAGTTCCACGCTGACTTCTTCCTCGCTATCGTTCAACAGCTTTACGATTTCCTGCACAGCCTTACGCGGCAGGATCACTTCCTGCAATTCCGATTTTTGCTGCAGTTTCACGCACGCATAGGCGAGCCGGTGCCCATCGGTAGCCACGGCCTTGAGCGTCGTTGCGTCCAGCACCACCAACATGCCGTTCAGGTAATACCGGATGTCCTGTTGCGCCATCGCATACTGCACCAGCAAAAGCAAAGACTTAAGTTCTTTCTGCGGGATCTTGAATTTCGCCGCTGCCCCGCCCGTCGCCGCCAGTTTGGGGAAGTCTTCGGCAGGCAACGTCTGCAGCGTAAACCGGCTTTTCCCTGAGCGCACCAGCATGCGGTTATTCTGTGCCTCCAGGGAGATTTCCGCCTCCTCCGGCAATGCCCGCAAGATCTCCTGCAGTTTGCGCGCCGAGGCGGTCACGAGGTAATTTTCGCCGCCTTTCTGCGGCGTGGCGAAACTCGTCGAAACCTGAATTTCGAGATCGGTTGCAAGCAGGTGCAGCCGTTCCCCGATGCGCTCAAATAAAACATTCGAGAGAATGGGCAGGGTATGGCGTTTTTCGACGATACCCGATACGGCTTGCAGCGGTTTGAGCAAATCATCCCGCCTGGCTTGTACTAATTTCATAAGTAATTCTTTCTAGTAGTAATAGTTACTGTCACCTTATTTGTGGATATCTGTCCGGGGTGAGGCCAGCAAACAACTTCGCGTCGGAGCGGACTGTGGATGATATGGGAAAGTCATGTGCATGGTCTGTTGATAGAAGCAGGATCTGCTCTCGATTCGGTGTTATGCACAAAACGACCACCGCTTATCAGCTCCTGAGCACCTTGAGCAGTGAATCGAAATCCCGGGTGATTTCGAGATTGGTCGTCTTGAGCGCCGCGATTTTGCGGCAGGCGTGCAGAACCGTGGTATGGTCGCGCCCGCCAAAGGCCTCTCCTATGTCCGGCAAACTGAGATGGGTCAACTCCTTGGCCAAGGCCATTGCAACCTGGCGCGGCCGGGCGATATTACGGCTGCGTTTCTTGGAATACATCTCGGAGACTTTGATCTTGTAATAATCGGCGACCGTCTTCTGGATATTATCGATCGAGACCTGGCGGCTTTGCAGTGCAAGCAGGTCTTTGAGCGCTTCGCGGCACAGCGCAACGGTTATAGGCAGCCCCGAGAAGCGGGAATACGCAAGTATGCGTTTCAGGGCCCCCTCGAGTTCGCGCACATTGGTCTGGCTGTGGCTGGCAATGAAAAAAGCCACCGTTTCGTCGAGCGCGACGTTTTCGGCCGCGGCTTTCTTAAGCAGGATCGCAACCCGCATTTCCAGTTCCGGGGGTTCGACCGCGACCGTCAGGCCCCAGCCGAAACGGGAAATCAGCCGGTTCTCCATGCCCGTGATTTCGCGGGGATAGGTGTCGCAGGTGATCACAACCTGCTTGCGCGATTCGATCAGGGCGTTGAACGCATAGAAGAATTCTTCCTGCGTGCGGCTCTTGCCGCTGAAGAACTGGATATCATCGATCAGCAGCAGATCGAGCGAATGATAATAACGCTTGAAATCATCGAACGCCTTGTGCTGGTAGGCGCGCACGACGTCCGATACATATTGTTCGGCATGGATGTATCGTATCCTGCTCTGCGGATTGCGCTGTTGAACCAGATTGCCGATCGCGTGGGTCAGATGGGTTTTGCCCAAACCGACGCCGCCATAGACGAACAGCGGGTTGTAGGCTTCTCCTGATCGTTCGGCAACCTGAATTGCCGCGGCACGCGCGAGTTCATTGGCCTTGCCGGTAACAAATGTCTCGAAGGTGAATTCGGGGTTCAGCCGCGAGATATCGCGCGTGCTGGGCTTGGCGCCGTTCGTTTCTGGCGCCAGCGATTTGGTGGGCGGCACCAGTTCTTTTTCGGGGAGGACCAGGCTGATGGTCACCTCTGGGCCGAAGCGCTCGGCGGCCAGGCGCTCGATTTCCACCAGGAAACGGTCGCGTATCCACTGCAGCACGAAACGGTTGGGGGCGGTCAGCGTTACGGCCTTTTCGACCGCGCGGAATTTGAGCGGCTTGATCCAGGTCTTGAATTGCTGGGGCGGCAACTGTTGTTCAAAGTGGCTGAGACAAGAGCGCCAGAAGCTGTTCATTGCGGAACCGACCGTGTAATTGGAGAGGGGACAGGAAAAAGCGTCAGACCAAAGGCAAATTTTATCGTTATTAGACCAAGTTATCCACAACCATTAACTTTGGCAATAGGCGCTGCCGGCGCGCAAAGATCACGTTGACAGGAACACGCGTTAACGGTTGTAATAGCGGGTTTTCAATTGGCACACTGGCGTAAATCATGAAACGCACCTATCAGCCTTCCTCCACCCGCCGCAAACGCACACACGGCTTTCGGGTCCGCATGAAAACGCGCAGCGGCCGCGCGGTGCTGCGCGCCCGCCGCGCCAAAGGGCGGACGCGCCTAGGCGTTTGACGCGCGCCGCCGGCAGATTGCCGTTTTCCCGTGCGTTCCGGCTCGATGGACCGCATGCCTATGCGGCGGTTTTTGCATTCAAATGCTGGGTGACGGGAGAGATGTTCCGGGTCTATGCCAGTCCCAACGGTGCCGTGGGAGCACGGCTGGGCATCGTCGTCAGCAAACGCGTCATTCCGCAGGCGGTGGCGAGAAACTACTGCAAGCGGCTGGCGCGCGAAGTGTTCCGCGCTGAACGCAAGTCGCTGGCCGGGGTCGATCTGGTGGTGCGTCCGCGCGCTGCCGTGACACCCGCATCGTCCGCCTCCGCGCGCGCCGAAATCCGCGAACTTTTGCGGCGCGCACAGCGGCAGTGCCACAGCCGCTGCGCAGGAAACCCCGCGCGTCAAGACCACACCTAACCATTTGGCTCAATGATGGACACCCAACGATTAATCTTGTTCATGCTGTTTACGTTTTCAGTATTTTTTCTGATGGACGCGTGGCAGAAGGACAAGCAGCCGCAGCCGGTGCCGGGTCAGGCCGCGGTGCCTGGTCAAGCCGCGCCGGGGGCGGCAAGCGGGCCCGCGGCAATCCCTGTGCCGACACCGACGCGGCCGCTGCCGGCGGCTGCCCCTGCTGCGCCGCCTGCTGCGGGCAGCGGAGCACTGCAGAAGGGGGAGACCGTGCGTGTCGAGACCGACGTGTTTATCGCCGACATAGATACGGCGGGCGGAGACTTGCGTCGTCTCGAACTGCTCACGCACCGGGACACGCTCGATCACAAGAAAAACTTCGTATTGCTGCAGCAGCAGGGCGAGCATACGTATGTCGCGCAATCGGGGTTGATCGGCAACGATCTTCCCAACCATCGCACGCGCTACGCCACCAGCGAGCGCGAGGTCAAGCTCGCCGCCGGCGCCGATCGGGTCTCGGTGCGCCTTGGCGCCGCGTCGGCCGATGGTGTGAAGGTCACCAAAATCTATACTTTCCACCGCGCCAGCTACGCGATTGATGTCGGCTACGAGATCGAAAACGCGAGTGCGGCGGCAATCCAGCCGGATGCATACTTCCAAATCGTGCGCGACAGCACGCCGCCAGCCGGTGACTCCGCGATGTTGCCAACTTATACGGGAATCGCGGTCTATACCGACAAGGAGAAATTTCAGAAGGTGGATTTCGCCGACATCGCCAAAGGCAAGATCAGCTACCCGAAGAAGAGCGAAGACGGCTGGATCGCGCTGTTGCAGCATTATTTTCTGAGCGCATGGCTGCCCGCCAACAATACTCCTCGCGAGTTCTACACCCGGCGCCTGGATAACGGGCTTAACGCCGCGGGGGTCATCGTGCCGGTCGGGACCATCGCGCCGGGCGCGAGGAGTTCTCTGACGGTGCCTTTGTACGCCGGACCGCAGGAGCAGGACAAACTCTCCCAGCTCGCCCCCGGGCTCGAGCTCACGATCGATTACGGCTGGCTGACGGTAATCGCCAAACCGCTGTTCTGGTTCCTGCAGTGGCTGCACCAGTGGGTCGGAAACTGGGGCGTGGCGATCATCGTTTTGACCGTGATCATCAAAGCGGCGTTCTACCCATTGTCGGCGGCAAGCTATCGTTCGATGGCACGCATGCGAATACTTGCGCCGCGCATGCAGAGGCTGAAAGAGCAGTATGGCGACGATCGCCAGCGCATGAATCAGGCAATGATGGAAATGTATAAGACCGAGAAGATCAATCCGCTCGGCGGTTGTTTGCCAATAGTGGTACAAATCCCTGTTTTTATTGCGCTTTATTGGGTATTGTTGGCGAGTGTCGAACTGCGTCATGCGCCTTTCATCTGGTGGATCAATGACTTGTCGGCCGCTGATCCCTATTTCGTGCTGCCGGTGCTGATGGGTGCGACCATGGTCTTCCAGACCTCTCTTAACCCGGAGCCGCCCGATCCGGTGCAGGCCAAAGTGATGAAAATCATGCCGATCGCGTTCAGCATCATGTTTTTCTTCTTCCCGGCGGGCCTCGTGTTGTACTGGTTGATCAACAATATCCTTTCGATCGCGCAGCAGTGGCAGATTACGCGCGCCATGGAGCACGCCAAGCCGGCGCATGGCAAGAAATGAGATCATAGCCGCGATCGCAACGCCTCCGGGACGCGGCGGCATCGGCGTGGTGCGCGTTTCCGGTCTCCAACTTGAAACCCTGTTGCGCGCGCTGGTGTACGCCGAAGTCGCGCCGCGGCGCGCGACGCGTGCCGCTTTCCGGGCCGCGGATGGTGGCGAGATCGATCAAGGCCTGGTGCTGTTTTTTCCGGCGCCGCATTCGTACACCGGGGAAGACGTAATCGAGCTGCAGGGGCACGGGGGTCCGGTAGTTCTGCAACTGCTGCTCAGGCGTTGCCTTGAGCTCGGCGCACGCGTCGCCGAGCCGGGCGAATTCACCAAGCGCGCATTTCTCAACGACAAACTCGACCTCGCCCAAGCAGAAAGCGTCGCCGATCTGATCGACGCCTCGACTGCCGAGGCCGCGCGTTGCGCGTTGCGCTCGCTGCAAGGCGAGTTCTCGCAATGCGTCGGCGCGATGGTTCGCGCGCTGACCGAGTTGCGCATGCTGGTCGAAGCAACGCTCGATTTTCCCGATGAGGAGATCGAGTTTCTCGGGCAGGCGAAAGCGCGCGACAAACTCGCCGACCTGCGGCGGCAGCTGGCCGGAGTTCTCGCGGCATCGCGCCAGGGCAGCCTGCTGCGAGAGGGGATACACGTGGTAATTGCGGGCGAGCCCAACGTCGGCAAGTCGAGTTTGATGAACCGCCTTGCCGGCGAAGAACTTGCGATCGTAACTGACATACCCGGCACCACCCGCGACGCCATCCGGCAAACGATCAACGTGCGGGGAGTGCCGTTGCACATGGTCGATACCGCGGGCTTGCGCGAGCCCGCTGATAAGGTAGAAATGATTGGAATTTCAAGGGCTTGGGAAGAAATATCAAAAGCAAGCCTGGTGTTGTGGGTGAGCGACGCAACGGGTCCGGAAACGCGCATTGCCGATCCTGTCATCGCGGCACGCCTACCCATGGGGGTGCCGCAAATCAAGGTCATTAACAAAATTGATTTATGCGGCCGGAACCCCGCGATATGTGCGGGGAATAAGATTCCCGAAGTTGCGCTGTCGGCAAAGACAGGGGCCGGCATCGAGCTTTTGCGCGATACGATGCTGAATGCAGTCGGATGGGGTGGCAGCGGCGAGGGGCTTTTCATGGCGCGCGAACGGCACTTACAGGCGCTGCAATCGGCACAGGCCCACGTTGACCAGGCATCCACCAGCATTTCCCACCTTGAATTGTTTGCCGAGGAACTCAGACTGGCTCAATGCGCGCTTGCCAGCATAACCGGCGAATTTACCGCCGACGATCTGCTCGGTGAGATTTTCTCCCGTTTCTGCATCGGCAAGTGACATCTGCGTGGCGCCGAACCGGCGACCGCCACAGCACGACCGTCAAGCGAAGCAAGGGCATGAAATGGATTCCGGCAGGTGAGGGGCGCGTTGGCTCCGGATTGTTGAATCTCTTGCCGGATTGGCGGTTAGAATCCAGCTTTCAGAATGATCAAGCGAACCTGACTGCCGTTTGGCAAAGTGCGCCAAATGTTCCACGTGGAACGTAGATGCAACGGGATGCTGTCTTTCGCTGCAAGCAACTTCTGAGGTATCATGACGCCCCTCGTCTGATCGGTCTTAACTCATGCATTTCGCTGAAAAATTTGACGTAATTGTGGTCGGTGGCGGTCACGCTGGAACCGAAGCAGCGCTTGCGAGTGCACGTATCGGCCGTCGCACTCTGCTGCTGACCCACAATATCGAAACGCTTGGCCAGATGTCATGCAACCCGTCGATAGGCGGGATCGGCAAAGGCCATCTGGTTAAGGAGATCGACGCGCTGGGTGGTGCGATGGCTTGCGCAGCCGACGAGGCCGGAATTCAGTTTCGCATCCTGAACTCGCGCAAAGGGCCCGCAGTACGTGCGACGCGCGCCCAGGCTGATCGCATGCTCTATCGCAAAGCCATACGCAGCCGCCTTGAAAATCAACCTAATCTATTGATTTTTCAGCAATCTGTAGATGATTTGACGCTCGAAGGCGAACGCGTGACCGGGGTCGTGACGCAGTTGGGCCTGCGCTTTGCGGCGGACGCTGTAGTGCTGACTACTGGCACGTTCCTGGCTGGGCTGATTCACGTCGGCCTGCACAACTATCAGGCAGGTCGGGCGGGCGACCCGCCTGCTGTCAGTCTCGCGCACCGGTTGCGCGAACTCAGGCTGCCGGTGGGGAGGCTCAAAACCGGCACGCCACCACGCATCGACGGCCGCAGCATCGATTTTTCGCAGCTGGTCAAACAGCCTGGCGACGACCCGGTTCCGGTGTTCTCCTTCCTTGGCTCGCCCGACCAGCACCCGCAGCAGTTGCCGTGCTGGATCACGCATACCAACGAGCGCACGCACGCGATCATCCGCGGCGGTCTCGACCGCTCGCCGCTGTTCACCGGGGTCATCGAAGGTATCGGCCCGCGTTACTGTCCGTCGATAGAAGACAAGATCACGCGGTTCGCGGACAAGGCCACGCACCAGATTTTCCTCGAGCCGGAAGGATTGACGGCCAACGAGTTTTATCCCAATGGCATCTCCACCAGCCTGCCATTCGACGTTCAGCTCGCGCTGGTGCGCTCGATCAAGGGGCTCGAGCGCTCGCACATCACGCGCCCGGGTTATGCGATCGAATACGATTACTTCGATCCGCGCGGCCTGCAGAGCTCGCTCGAAACCAAAGCGATCAAAGGGCTGTTTTTTGCCGGCCAGATCAACGGCACCACCGGCTACGAGGAAGCCGCGGCGCAAGGCTTGCTTGCCGGAATCAACGCCGCGCGTTTTGTCGCCGGCGAAACGGGCTGGTGTCCGCGGCGCAACGAAGCGTATCTCGGGGTGCTGGTCGACGATTTGATCACACGCGGGGTGTCCGAGCCGTACCGGATGTTCACCAGCCGCGCCGAATATCGTCTGAGTCTGCGCGAAGACAACGCCGACATGCGGTTGACCGAAATCGGCCGCCGGCTCGGCGTCGTCGACGATCGGCGCTGGCAGCATTTCGAACGCAAGCGCGAAGCGGTGGCGCGCGAGACCGAGCGGCTTAAATCAACCTGGGTCAATCCGAAATCGATTGCGCTGCACGAATGCGAGCGCGTGCTGGGGCAGCCGATCGAACGCGAATACACGCTGCAGGATTTGCTGCGACGCCCGGGCGTGTCGTATCCCGTACTGATGACGCTGCCGGGAGCGGGTCCCGCGGTCAGTGATGCGCTGGTCGCCGAACAGGTCGAAATTCAGTGCAAATACCAGGGCTACATCGAGCGGCAGCAGGACGAAATTACGCGCCAGGAAGCCTATGAAACGACGCGGTTGCCCGCCACTTTCGACTATCGGGAAGTGCGCGGGCTCTCGATCGAGGTGCAGCAGAAACTCAATCAGCATCGTCCCGAAACCCTCGGGCAGGCGGCGCGTATTTCCGGGGTCACGCCGGCGGCCATTTCGTTGTTGCTGGTGCATCTGAAACGCGGCTTCGGCGCGGCGCAAAAAATTGCATGAGCCTGGCCGAGCAGCTCGCGCAGGGCATCGCTGAACTCGGGCTGAGCGTGCCGGCAGCCACCCAGCACAAACTGCTCGATTACGTGGCGTTGATCGAAAAATGGAACCGCGTCCACAATCTCACGGCAGTTCGAGAAAGCGCGAAAATGGTAAGCGATCACTTACTGGATTGCCTTGCCGTGGCGCCACATCTTGAAGCCAGGACGATACTTGACGTCGGCAGCGGCGCGGGCTTGCCGGGGATCCCGCTCGCACTCGTATGGCCGCAGGCCGGCGTGACGCTACTCGACAGCAATCACAAGAAAGCTGCGTTCCTGCGCCAGGCCACGATCGAACTCGGACTCAGCAACACCGAGGTGGTGTGTGAGCGTGTTGAAAAGTGGCAGCCGCAGCGCGAGTTCGAGTTGGTGATTTCGCGCGCGGTTTCCGACCTGCCCGAGTTTCTGAAGCTCGCCGGGCGCCTGTGCGCTGCGCACGGAACCGTCGCAGCGATGAAAGGACTCTACCCGCATGAAGAACTGGCTCAGCTGCCGGACGGATTCAAGCTGCGAGGCGTGGTCCCGCTGCAGGTGCCGGGCATGCGCGCCGAGCGTCATCTAATTTTGCTCAGCCCGGTGCGTTAGCGCGATGGCGAAAATCCTCGCGATTACCAACCAGAAAGGCGGCGTCGGCAAGACCACGACGAGTGTCAATCTCGCGGCCAGCCTCGCGGCAACCCGGCAACGGGTACTGCTGGTTGATCTTGATCCGCAGGGCAATGCCACCATGGGCAGCGGCATCGACAAGCGCCAGCTCGCGCAAACCATTTATCACGTTTTGCTCGGCGAGGCCGACATCCGCACGGTGCGCGCCACCTCGACCAGCGGCAACTACGACGTGGTGCCCGCGAATCGCGAACTCGCCGGCGCCGAAATTGAACTGGTCGGTCTCGACCAGCGCGAAACCCGGCTCAAAACCGCGCTTGCCACACTCGAGAGCGACTACGATTTCATACTGATCGACTGTCCGCCGGCGCTGAATTTGCTCACCGTCAACGGACTGTGCGCAGCACAAGCGGTGTTGATCCCGATGCAGTGCGAGTACTACGCGCTCGAAGGCCTGAGCGACCTGGTGCAGACCATCAAGAAAATTCGCGCGCACCTGAACCCGCAACTGCAAATCGAGGGTCTGCTGCGTACCATGTACGACTCGCGCAACACGCTCGCGCAGCAGGTGTCGGCGCAGTTGCAGCAGCATTTCGGCGACAAAGTTTACCGCACGGTGATTCCGCGCAATGTCAGATTGGCGGAAGCGCCGAGCTATGGCGTGCCGGCGCTCGGACTCGATAAGACCTCCAAGGGCGCGCAGGCTTATCTGGCGCTCGCCGGCGAGATTCTGAATCGCGTGGCGCAAGGCGCCTAGGGAGATCCATGATGGCGAAAATGAAAGGGCTGGGTCGCGGCCTTGATGCGCTGCTGGGCGACGACGAACCCGCTGCGGCAAGCGCGGATCAGCTCGCCGAGCTAACCACCGAGCTGTTGCAGCCCGGCAAGTATCAGCCGCGCACGCGCATGGATGAAGCGGCGCTCAGGGAACTCGCCGATTCGATCAAGACCCAGGGCGTGATGCAGCCGATTCTGGTGCGGCCGCTCAGCGCCGGGCGTTACGAAATCATCGCCGGCGAGAGACGCTGGCGCGCGGCACGTCTCGCCGGTCTCAGTACCGTACCGGCGCTGGTGCGCGTGGTATCGGACAGCGCGGCGCTGGCGATGGCGCTGATCGAAAACATCCAGCGCGAGGATCTCAATCCGCTCGAGCAGGCGAACGGCATTCAGCGCCTGATCACCGAATTCGGCATTACGCACGAGAGGGCGGCGGAAATGGTCGGCCGCTCCCGCAGCGCGGTAACCAATCTGCTGCGCTTGCTCACGCTCGCCGCGCCCGTGCGCGAATTGCTGCAGCAGGGCAAGCTCGAAATGGGGCACGCGCGCGCGTTGCTGGCGTTGTCCGGGATTCAGCAGATCGAAGCCGCGCGCGGCGTTGCGGCGCGCAGCCTGTCGGTACGCGAGACCGAGCGCCTCGTCGCGCGTTTGATGACCGGTGCGGCGGGCAAGAAAATCCGCCGTGTTACCGACCGCGATGTGCTGCGGTTGCAGGAAGAACTTGCGCAAAAACTCGGCACCCGGGTGACGATCAGGTCGGGGGCCAAAGGCCGCGGCGCGCTCGTAATCGACTACACGAGCCTCGCGCAACTCGACGGTCTGCTGGCGCGCCTCATGCGTTGATGCGACTTGATTGCTGCAATGCAAAACGGTTTGACGTGAAACGACGAAGTTGAGTACAATCAACAAGTTTGCTCTGGTCAGCATCGCGAGCAAGCCGCTCCGAACGGTGCTGCGGTGGCAGGTTTATGTTGCTGTAGTGCTCTCGCTGGCTGCAGGTTGGTGGGCCGGAATGCCCGGCGCAATTTCAGCGCTGCTGGGCGGCTTGGTCAACGTGACGGCGGGGTGGGTTTACGCGATGATGGTGTCGGGCAGCACGGCAAAGTCCGCAGGGCAGACGCTCAGGACGCTCGTCAGGGCCGAGGCCAGCAAGATCGCCCTCATCGTGCTCCAGTTGTGGCTGGTATTGACGGCGTATCACGACGTCGTAGTGACAGCTTTTTTTGCAGCATTCGTCATCTCGGTGCTGGTTTTCCCGATGGCGTTATTGGTCCGCGACTAGATCGAATCAGGAACGTGTGATGGCCGCCGCAACCGAATTAACCCCGACCCAATACATTGGTCACCACCTTAGCTTCAATGCCAGAGCGGTTGGCGACGGGGCCTTCTGGACGCTTAACGTCGACACGCTCGTCACCTCGGTGCTGCTCGGTATCCTCGGCATCGGATTCTTGTGGTGGGTGGTGCGCGGAGCGACGGCGGGCGTGCCCAACAAGCGCCAGGCGTTCGTCGAGCTCGCCGTCGGTTTCGTCGACGAGCAGGTCAAGGGGGTATTCCACGGCGATCGCCGTTTCATCGCGCCGCTGGCTTTGACGGTGTTCGTGTGGGTGCTGCTGATGAATTCCATGGACTTCCTGCCGGTCGACTGGGTCGCGCTCGGCACACACCACCTCTCCGAACACGGATTTCGCATCGTTCCGACCGCGGATGTCAACACCACGTTTGCGCTCGCGCTGTCGGTATGGGGGCTGATGATCTTCTACAGCGTCAAGGTCAAGGGCGTCGGCGGCTGGTTGCACGAGCTGTTCTGCGCGCCGTTCGGGATCAAGCCGGCGTGGCTGGCGCCGCTGCTGATGTGCTTCAACGTGCTGTTCAACCTCGTCGAATACATCTCCAAGCCGCTGTCGCACTCGCTGCGGCTGTTCGGCAACATGTATGCGGGCGAGATCATCTTCCTGCTGCTCTGGATGATGGCGGCGACCAGCCTCGTTGGTACCGCGTTCGCCGCCCTGCTGGGCCTGGGCTGGGCGATATTTCACATCCTGATCGTCGTCCTGCAGGCCTATATCTTCATGATGCTCACCATCGTATACGTAGCGATGGCGCACGACAGTCATTGATGCACGTTCCGATCAACTCTTCACCTCAGTCCTAGGAAAGGAAAGCAAATGGAAAAGCTGCAAATGTTGGCGATGATCCAGGCGTATACCGGAATCGGTATCGGCCTGATGGTCGGGCTCGGCGCGCTCGGCGCGTGCGTCGGCGTGGGCATCATGTGCAGCCGTTTTCTCGAGGGTGCCGCGCGGCAGCCCGAGCTGATCCCGCAATTGCAGGCGAAAGTGTTCCTGCTGCTGGGCCTGATCGACGCATCGTTCATCATCGGCCTTGGCATCGCATTGTTCTTCGCTTTTGCCAACCCGCTGCTCACGGTCGTCCAGTAACGCACCGCAGCTCCCGAGAGGGAACATCATGAACATCAATTTGACGCTGTTCGCACAGGCAATCACCTTTGCGGCGTTCATCTGGTTTACGGCGAAATTCGTGTGGCCGCCGCTGATGCGGGCGGTCGAGACGCGCCAGAAGCAGATCGCGGACGGGCTCGCCGCGGGCGAGCGCGGCAAGCAGGATCTCGAGCAGGCGGCGAAGCGCACCGAGGAGATTCTGCGCGAAGCGCGGCAGCGGGCGCAGGAAGTCCTGGCCCAGGCCGATAAGCGCGCCGTCGAGATCGTCGAGGAAGCCAAGGCCGCCGCAAAAGCCCAGGGCGAGCAACTGGTGGCGGGCGCCAAGGCCGATATCAACCAGGAAGTATTTCGCGCCAAGGAAACATTGCGCGCGCAGGTGGCCGCATTGGCGGTTGCCGGCGCCGAGAAAATTCTGCGCCGCGAAGTCGACGTCAAAACGCACGCCGACCTGCTGCGGGCAGTCGAGGCCGAACTCTAGTCGAACCCATGGCGGAAACCGTCACTATCGCACGTCCCTACGCCGAGGCTGCTTTCAGGCTGGCGCGGGAGGAGCGCGCGCTTGACCGCTGGTCGCAGATGCTGGATCTGCTCGTGATGGTGGTGCAGGATGAGCGTATCGCGCGCGCCATCATCGACCCCAACCTGAGCAGCCGGCAACTCGAGAGCGTGGTGCTGGGCGTGTGCGGCGAGCAGCTCGACGGCGCGGCCCGTAATTTCGTGCAGGTGCTGGTGGACAACGACAGGCTCGGCGTGGTGCCCGCGATCCGGGCGTTGTTCGAAGACCTGAAGCGCGAGCAGGAAGGCGTGCTGGAAGCGCAGATCACGTCGGCGTTTGCGCTCGATGACGAGCAGCAAAGCGCCCTGGTGCGCCGGCTCGAAGCCAAATATCAGCGCAAGGTGAGCGCGCAGGTCAGCGTCGATCCGCAGTTGATCGGCGGCGTCAAAATCGTGGTCGGCGACAAGGTGCTGGATGCGAGCGTGCGCGGCAAGCTCGACGCAATGGCCGTTGCGCTTACCCATTAGGAGCAAGCATGCAACTCAATCCCTCAGAAATCAGCGAACTCATCAAGAGCAGGATCCAGGGCCTCGCCACGACGGCCGAATCCAGAACCCAGGGCACGGTGACTTCGGTCACCGACGGCATCTGCCGCGTCCACGGGCTGGCGGACGTGATGCAGGGCGAGATGCTCGAGTTTCCGCAGAACACTTTCGGCCTCGCGCTCAATCTCGAGCGCGACTCGGTGGGCGCGGTGGTACTCGGCGCCTATGAGCACATTTCCGAAGGCAACGCCGTCAAGTGCACCGGCCGCATCCTCGAAGTGCCGGTGGGCGAAGCGCTGATCGGGCGCGTCGTCAACGCGCTCGGCCTGCCGATCGACGGCAAAGGCCCGATCGCAGCGACCGAGTCCTCCCCCATCGAGAAAATCGCGCCGGGCGTGATCTGGCGCAAATCGGTGGCGCAACCGGTGCAGACCGGCTTGAAGTCGATCGATTCGATGGTGCCGATCGGACGCGGCCAGCGCGAACTGATCATCGGCGACCGCCAGACCGGCAAGACCGCGGTCGCGATCGACACCATCATCAACCAGAAGGGCAAGGACCTGATCTGCATCTACGTCGCGATCGGCCAGAAGGCATCCTCGGTCGTGAACGTGGTGCGCAAGCTCGAAGAGCACGGCGCGATGGCGTTTACCATCGTCGTCGCGGCGACCGCATCGGAGTCGGCGGCGATGCAGTTCATCGCGCCGTATTCAGGCTGCAGCATGGGCGAATATTTCCGCGACCGCGGCCAGGATGCGCTGATCATCTACGACGACCTGACCAAGCAGGCGTGGGCCTATCGCCAGGTATCGCTGCTGCTGCGCCGCCCGCCGGGCCGCGAAGCGTACCCGGGCGACGTGTTCTATCTGCACTCGCGCCTGCTCGAGCGCGCGGCGCGCGTCAACGAACAATGGGTCGAGCAGCACACCAAGGGCGAGGTCAAGGGCAAGACAGGGTCGCTCACCGCGCTGCCGGTGATCGAGACGCAGGCGGGAGATGTCACCGCGTTCGTGCCGACCAACGTGATTTCGATTACCGACGGCCAGATCTTCCTCGAATCCGATCTCTTCAACGCCGGAATCCGGCCCGCGATCAACGCTGGCATTTCGGTGTCGCGCGTCGGCGGCGCTGCGCAGACCAAGGTGATCAAGAAACTCGGCGGCGGCGTGCGGCTCGCGCTCGCCCAGTACCGCGAGCTCGCGGCGTTCGCGCAGTTCGCCTCCGATCTTGACGAGGCCACGCGCAAGCAGCTCGAGCGCGGCCGCATGGTGACCGAACTCATGAAGCAGCCGCAGTACGAACCGCTGCAGGTATGGGAAATGGCGCTGACGCTGTTCGCGGTCAACAACGGCTACTTCGACGACGTCGACGTGAAGAAAGCGCTTGCCGCCGAGCGCGCGATGCGCGCCCACATCAAGGGCAAGTATGGCGACCTCGTCAACCGTATCGAGACGAGCAAGGACCTCCCGAAGGAAGACGAGGACAAGTTGCACGAAGCAGTCAAGGATTTCAAGAAGAACGCAACCTACTGAGCGTTGAATCATGGCAGGCAGCAAAGAGATCCGGAACAAGATCAAGAGCGTGCAAAACACGCGCAAGATCACCAAGGCCATGGAAATGGTCGCGGCGTCCAAGATGAAGAAGGCGCAGGAACGCATGCGCGCCGCGCGGCCCTACGGCGAGAAGATCCGCAACGTCGCAGCCCACCTGAGCCACGCCAACCCCGAGTACCGTCACCCGTTTCTGGTTTCGCGCGACACGGTGAAGAGGATCGGCGTCATCGTCATCACCGCGGACAAGGGCTTGTGCGGCGGACTGAACACGAACGTGCTGCGCCTCGCGCTCAACCGGATGAAGGAGTGGGGCGCGCAGGACGAAGAGTTTGAAGTCTGCGCGATCGGCAACCGGGGCCTGGGATTCATGCAGCGGCTCGGGGCCAAGGTCGTCTCGCACGTGGTGGGCCTCGGCGACAAGCCGCACATGGAGAAGCTGATTGGCGCCATCAAGGTGATGCTGGACGGCTACACGCAGGATCGCTTTGACCGGCTGGTAATCTTCTACACCAAATTCATCAACACCATGAAACAGGAGCCGGTGATGGAGCAGTTGCTGCCGCTCGCGGGCGAGCGGCTGGGCGTGCCGACAGGGGCGTGGGACTACATCTACGAGCCGGAAGCGAAAGTCGTGCTCGACCAGGTGCTGACGCGCTATATCGAGGGGCTCATCTACCAGGCCGTGTCCGAGAACATGGCCTCCGAACAAAGTGCGCGCATGGTGGCGATGAAAGCGGCTTCCGACAACGCCGGCAACGTCATCGACGAGCTGACGCTGGTCTACAACAAGACCCGCCAGGCCTCGATCACCAAGGAGCTGTCCGAGATCGTGGGCGGGGCGGCGGCAGTTTGAGAGTTTGATTTTTTAGGAAACGACGATGAATCAAGGAACCATTGTTCAGTGCATCGGCGCGGTGATCGACGTCGAGTTCCCGCGCGACCAGATGCCCAGGATCTATGACGCGCTCAAGATGGATGACATCGGGCTTACGCTGGAAGTGCAACAGCAGCTGGGCGACGGCGTCGTGCGCACCATCGCGCTCGGGTCATCCGATGGCCTGCTCCGCGGCATGATCGTGGTCAACACGGGCGCGCCGATCCTGGTACCGGTCGGCCCCAAGACGCTC
>Ga0113563_10000388_pt1 | contig 20649 bp, 19 predicted proteins | sample Mud3Dept3metaG_FD_80117 | JGI IMG/M metagenome (GOLD analysis project Ga0113563, IMG submission 80117) | Freshwater wetland microbial communities from Ohio, USA, analyzing the effect of biotic and abiotic controls - Mud 3 Core 4 Depth 3... | ecosystem: Environmental > Aquatic > Freshwater >... | reverse complement strand
CCCTTTAGGTCCAACCGGATATGGTGATTCTCCTTACCAGTGTTTCTCTGCCTTTGCAGGAAATCCCTATTTGATCAGCCCAGAGCTACTTTTTGAAGATCATTTGATAAAAGAGGATGATCTTGCTGGTATTCCTGAATTCTCGGAAAATTCTGTAAATTATGGAGTAGTTATAGAGTGGAAAAAACTCTTATTACATAAAGCACATGTGAACTTTCTGGTATTGAGGGATCAGAAATTAAAAGAACAGTATGATACATTCTTTGAGCGTAATGCCTGGTTAAGGGATTACTCGCTTTATATGGCATTGAAAGAAGTACACGACGGTGTATCTTGGATGAGCTGGGAGCCAGGATTACGTAATCGCGCTTCGGACACTATGTTTGATGCAAGAAGGCAATTTGCCGATCGAATTGATTACTATTGTTTTTGTCAATTTATATTCTTCAAGCAGTGGGAAACTTTAAGAGATTTTGCTCATCAGAATGGAATAAGGATAATTGGAGATATTCCAATTTTTGTTGCTGCTGACAGCGCTGATGTTTGGGCGAACCCGGATTTATTCTTTCTGGATCGAGACGGAAACCCATCGATTGTTGCTGGCGTTCCGCCAGATTATTTTTCACCTACTGGTCAACTCTGGGGTAATCCACTCTATCGTTGGAAGGCACATAAGCAAGATGGATACGCATGGTGGTTAGAGCGTTTCGAAAACCTTTTACAAATGGTGGATATTATCCGCCTAGATCACTTTCGGGGTTTCTCTAAGTTTTGGGCGGTTCCAGGTTCTGCCAGAACTGCAGAGAAAGGGAGGTGGATGCAGGGTCCAGGAAGTGATTTCTTTCGCTCTCTCCGAAACGCACTAGGTGACCTGCCAATCATTGCTGAGGATCTTGGCGTTATCACACCGGATGTCATTCGCTTGCGAGAGAGATTTAGTTTGCCTGGGATGAAGGTGCTTCAGTTTGCTTTCTTGACCAATCCAAATGATCTATATTTACCTCATAATTATCCGGTTCATTGCTTTGTTTACACAGGTACGCATGACAATGATACGGTGAAAGGTTGGTACGAGAGAGTTCCAGAAGAGGAAAGGAGCTTCTACCGACATTACCTGGACCGGAATGGAGATAACGTCGCCTGGGATTTTATCCGTGCTTGTTGGGCTTCGATTGGCGCGGTTGCACTAGCGCCGATGCAAGATTTCTTAGAATTGGGGAATGAAGCGCGGATGAATTTGCCGGGTCAAGCGCAAGGTAATTGGGGATGGAGAATGGCTAAAGATGCGTGTAGTCATGAACTAGCCGAGCGGATCAGAGAAATTAATTATCTGTATAGTAGGTCTAGTAAATAATGGGTGGGGATTTCGGAGAGAATATTTAACCGATCAGTAATTTATCTATCGCGGTGGTGAGCTCACCAAGTGAGTTGGCGTGAAGAACTGCATCACAACTGGGGGCATATTTTAGCATATCGCTATCACCGCTTCCCCATAGGGTAGGTGCCTCTGGGTTTAGCCAGATAGTCCGCCGGCTTCGGCGTGCGATCTTATTGAAAATATCCAGGCGAGGGTTATTGAAGTTGTTACGTCCATCACCAACAATTATGAAAGTGCTATGACTATCAACCATCTCGAAATATTTTTTTTGGAAATCCGCGAGGCTGTTACCCAGATCTGTATTGTAGTATCCTGCTGGCATACGATCAAGCACCTTTGAAACGGCTTGTTGGGCTTCTTTGTCAGCAAAGTCAGGTGAGATATATTCTATATGATCAATAAATGCAAATGCACTGGTTTTGCTGATTTGATCTTGTATGGTGTAAAGTAGACTAAGCATAAGCTCTGAGCAATAGCGCATGGATGTGCTAACATCGCAAATCACAATTAGTTTTGGCTTTAGACTGCGGCCATGGAATTTTAAGTGGATGGGGACATTCCCATGTTTCAAATTGGCGCGAATTGTTGCTTTAGCGTTTATTTGACCTGTTTTGGCTTTTTTTTGGCGTAAAGCTATCCTTGTGCGTAAAATATTTGCTAAACGCCGAACCTCTTTGCGAAGTTGCGCCATATCTCGCTCAGAGAGTGAGTTGAAAGGCCGGTTTATTAAATCATTGATATTATGCTCCGGTGTGTTTTCGCTCATATTTTCTGCAAGGCGTTGACCAGCAAATTGACGAAGCTGATCTTCCTGAGCTTTTTGATTGGAATAGAGAACCTGCATCATCTGATTGACGCGCTCCTTATTCATACCTAATTGTGTTAGAAGTTCAACCAATTCCAATAAAGCAAGTTGAATTTCCTTATATCCCAAGGCCCGCTTCATTCTTTGAACTAACCACTCTCGATAGCGGAGCTCATTTATCCGATTTAAACCGACCATTCGAGCCAGGTTTTCTAATTCTTCGTTATTTAAATTTTCCCCATTGATGAGTTTTTCAAGCATGCGACGTAATTTCTGGTTATATTTTTGCAGCACTTCAGCGAGCAAATCAGCTTCTTCCGGAGAAAGGTCTTCTGCTATTTTCATCATGGGTGGGCTGTCGATGTGGCTAAAAAATATGGGGAACAGCTCATCGAATACCGGGATATTCTCGGAATCTTTCACTAGAGTTGCCTTCAAGCTATATCGAAATAGCTCGCGATCAGTGATTCCGATTTTTTGGATGACTTGGAAAGCATCTGCGCTTTCTGCCAAACTAATTCGAAGGCCCGATGCCCGTAAAGCAGAGATAAATTTCAAGATTCTATCTTCCATGCAAACTCTACTATCTCTTCAGAAGATATGAATTTCAGGCTGCCTTTAGACGATTAATTCCGAAAATGAGGTGAGAGGAAATCACCTGAATGGTTAAGTTGATCCCCAGAGGATGGGCGTCTGAGCCAGCGTTTTACACGCTGCAGATCACTTTCGTGTTTCAATAAGACGCTTAGCGTAGTTTCAAGGGTGGACACATCCAAGTTATTGGCATTCAGCGTTACCAGGGCTTTTGCCCAATCAAGCGTTTCGCTGATACTGGGGGATTTGCGCAAGTCTAACGAGCGCAGACTTTGCACCATCTCAACCACCTGGCGTGCCAGTTTAGATGAGAGCTCAGGGATTTTTAAACGCACGACTGCCATTTCTTGTTCGATCGTAGGATAATCGATGAATAAATATAAGCATCTTCTTTTAAGAGCTTCGCTCAATTCACGTGTGTTATTACTGGTAAGCACAACAAGTGGTCGTTGGACAGCACTAAGGGTGCCTAGTTCAGGAACGCTCACCTGGAATTCACTTAGCACTTCAAGAAGGAATGCTTCGAACTCCGCATCTGCACGGTCAATCTCATCAATTAAAAGCACCGACGGTTGCTCGCTAAGAATAGCCTTCAGTAATGGACGTTGTAACAGGAAGCGCATAGAGAAGAAGACATCTTCTTCTGCTGCAAGCCTGTCGGCGGCTGCCGCCAGGCTTTCGGCATTGCCAAGCGTCTCTTGGAGTTTGTCACGTAAGAGCTGAGTATATAATAGTTGTTTCGCATACTCCCATTCGTACAATGCTTTAGTCTCATCCAAACCCTCGTAGCATTGTAAACGAATTAGCTCGCGGTGCGTCGCTTGGGAGATAGCTTTTGCTAGTTCGGTCTTACCTACCCCCGCAGGGCCTTCGGTGAGCAGTGGCTTTCCCAACTGCTGGCTAAGGTACAATATCGTAGCGATCTCGTCGCTGGCGATATATTGTTGTTGTGCTAAAGCAGCCTTTAGTTCTTGAGGAGACTCAAAAAGGCTGTCAGTGCTCATTACTGCTCCTTAGCCCCCGTGGTTTTTTGCCATTCAGGTGCTGCTCGCATTAGCTCTTGTGGCGAGATGCGATTGACTCTCCGGCAGTGTGGGCATTGTGCATCGTAGTGGCTGAGGTTTTGTTCAGTTATTAAGTCTAAAGCAGTGTAAATGGTTTCCTTGCCAAGAGCAAAAGGCTTATGACAATTGAAGCATCGGATTTGCATGGCATTGGCTCCTTGCTAATAATTAGCTTTGCGATGGATGACTATTATAAACCAATTTGGATATAAACAGGTTATAATCAAATTATCATGGAGTTTTTCACTCGACAAGGTGATGATGGTTATACAGGTCTATTGGGCGAAGGTCGTGTTCCGAAATATCACCCTCGTCCGGATACTGCAGGCACCATCGATGAGGCTTCTGCTGCGTTGGGTTGTGCCAGGGCGATCAGCAGTTCTGGATATGTGAACCAAATCGTGATTCAAGTACAACGCGATCTCTATCTCATGATGGCTGAAATTTCCTCCACACCGGAAAATTCCTCCCAATTTCGTGCCATCACATCTGAACACATCGTGTGGTTGGAAAGTGAAACGAACCGATTAAGTGAGCAGGTTGAAATGCCAAAGGAGTTTATTCTCCCTGGTGATTCACCTGGTGGTGCATATTTTTCCTTAGCGAGAACGATTGTCCGGCGGGCTGAAAGGCTAGTGGCACGCCTTTTCCATGATGGTGAGATTAACAATGTTGAGATCTTAAAATACCTGAACCGACTTTCCTCGTTGTGCTTTGTATTGGAGTTATTAGAGAACCAAGCTTCAGGAATGGAAAAGCCAACTTTAGCGAAGGTGTGAGAGAAGAAAAACGGGACTCTACCATGCTCAAGTGTAGAATCCCGTTAGGCGATACAGAGTTACCAAATAAGATCAATTCCCAGAAGAAGCCAGGGCTGCTTCGATTGCAGCTTTGATCTGATCATAAGAGGGTATTTGATTGGTCACCTCAGATTTGACTTCCTGACCGTTAACAAAGATTGTGGGGGTAGCGTTTACGTTCCTTTCTTGACCTAAAGCTAAATCCTCATCGATGAGATTCTGGAATCGATTCTCTTCAAGGCAAGCTGAAAAGGCAGTTGTATCCAACTCAAGAGATTTAGCAAACGCAACTAACTTCTTATTGCTGTATTGGGCTGATTCTGACGTTAAGTTAGCGTAAAGCAAATCATGAAAATCCCAAAAGCGGTTTTGTTCTGCTGCGCACATACTACCCATTGCTGCACGATCGGAATCCTTTGAAGTGGTCTTATCATCCAGAAACGGGTATTGGCGAAAGATATAAACTACTTTTCCGTTCTGAACATAATCCTGGATGATGAGGGGTTCAATCCGTTGAGAATAGCTCATACAACCAGAACATCTGAAATCTTCAAATACCTCAACTTTGACTTTAGCGTTTGGGTCACCTAATGAAGTACCATCCTCTGACGGTCGGGATTGAGGTGTTATGCGAACGAATTCATCAACCGGAGCATTTGCCTGGCGATAATATGGGATGCCGATAACGAGGATCAAAATCAGGACAGCTCCAACAATTCCGATAAGGATAAACAAACGTTGTTGCTGTTCTTTCTTGCGGCGTTTTGCTCGAATTTCTTGTCGTCTGCTGGCGGTCTTTGTTTGATTAGGCATTGCTTTACCTCTGGAAAATAGATAGGGGAGATTTTGCCATTATAAGTGCGGTTTGTCCAGTCCAAGATGAAGTTTTTATAATTATCACAAACTAAGAATGAATTAAAAAACCAAATACAGCATACTTTTCTCCTGTTAATTGAAATCCTGCTTTCTGATATAAAGAAAGAGATGGCAGATTGTCGGACTGAGTATTTACGGTTAGGCTACGTGCACCTCTCCTTTTGAATTGGATCATTAAATCCCTCAACAATGCAGTACCTACTCCATTTTTCTGCGCCACTGGGTTTACTGCCAGGCGTGCTAGATGTCCTCCATCGATTGTACCTGTGCTGATTTGATAACCAACTGTTTTGCCATCAAATTCTGCAATAGTTGCAATAGCTGCTCTACGAAAGGCGATCTCCAGTAAAGTTTGGGAATTTTGCCACAATGGAATGAAAGCTGCCGCATCAATTTTAGCGACCATTGCAAGGTCGTTTTCATTCATAGGTCGAATCATGATCGAAGACGATGGTTTTTCCCAAGTGGGGCTACATACATTCCAACGTAACATGAGCACCTGGTTAACGACTGTGAAATTGCTTTCGTGTATGAGTAATTGAAACCAGCGTTGGAGAGGAATTGCTGCTGCCCATTCGATCTGATTTTGTTTCCCAAGCCGTGCAGCCGATTCATACCAAACAATGTTCCAGATATTCTCTAAGGCTTCATTGGATGAGACTGCTAATACTCTAATCCAGGCAACTTGAGGAGGATCTGGTGGGCAGGCTAAAGCGGCAATGAGCTTCCCCTTATCTTCAATTACCAGGAATGGCTTACTTCCCAGCCATTCTAATGGTTCCTTCCAGTCTAAATGTCGATGGACGTGGACTCCAAAATGAATGAGGTTGACGAGGTTATTTTGGTCTGCATCAGTGGCATTCCGAACCAGCAACTTTGCACGTTTAAACATTGTGCATATGATAAACTGATTTTTTTATAATTTTATATGGAATGCAAAGAGAGTTTTTTAATTACTGTGGTACGGATGGCTTGAAATACAGTTAGTAAAGGAAGTTCGTCACCCGTTTCAATTGTTTCAAATTTTAAAGCATTAGGATTTATATCGAGGGCATAGTGTAACCCAAGCCAGAGCGAGTAACGATGTGATGCGGATTCTTCACATCATGTTCAAGTTTCTGTCTCAAGCGGGAGATACATACCCAAAGGATTTCTTTGTCTTCTCGATATTCTGGTCCCCATACATCTGTTAGCAGTTGTTCGGTGGTTAATACACTGCCAATATTGTGTGCAAATTGAAGTAGTAATCGGTATTCTGTTGCTGACAGGTACACGATTTTATCCTCTCGGAAAACCTCTGCACGCGAAAAGTCGATTTTTAAATTTCCATGTGTGAATACGGTTTGCTTGAAAGCAGTTTCGGTAACTTGAGAACGGCGTAGAACTGCTCTTACACGAGCCAAGAGCTCGGTGGCGGAGAAAGGCTTTACAATGTAATCATCTGCACCAATATCTAATCCCCGAACTCGATCATGTTCGCTGCCTCGTGCTGTCACGATGATAATCGGGATAGTTGAAAACTCACGCATTCGCTCGCAAGCAGCAAATCCATCCAATACAGGCATCATAATGTCTAATAAGACCAGATCAGGATGTTTTGAACTGACCATTTCAACTGCTTCCTGGCCGTTAGTAGCTTTGTAAACTTGATAGCCTTCAGTAATTAAATTAGCTTCCATCAAGCGTAAATATCTTGGTTCATCGTCGACGATTAGGATGCTTGTGCTTATATTAACCTCCAATTTGCTCGATCCAGCTTAGGAAGGTTGTTCGCATGGAAGGATTATATTGAACGTGGTCCCCTGACCTAATGAAGATTGGGCAGAAATCTCTCCATTATGCGCTTCAATAATTTTTCTGCAAATATATAAGCCAAGACCTGAGCCACATACAGATGTATTGGTATTCCCAGGTAGCCGGTAAAAACGTTGAAAAATTTGTTCCAGATGGTCAGATGGAATTCCCGGGCCACGATCCTTAATTACGATAGATACCTTGTTATCGATCCGCTCTACGGTTATTTTGATTGGAGAATTTGGCGCGTATTTCGATGCGTTTCCTAAGATATTATCGAGAACTTGTGACAGGCGGGTAGCATCTGCAGAAATCTGTAACCCTTTGATGGGTTGATTAAAATACACTTTCATGTTCTCGTCACGAGATCTTGCACGAACCGACGCATCTTGCAAAAGCGTGTCTAATCGCACAGATTGAAAGTTCATCTCTAAAGTTCCTGCTTGAAGGCGCGATGAATCCATTAAATTATCTATCAACTCTCGTAAGCGGTCTGACTCATCATTAATTATATTCAAGAATTCTCGACGACTTTTCTCGTCCCAAAAAGTATCTTCTCGGAGAAGGGTTGTTACATAGCCTTTTATGAAACCCAAAGGTGTAAGCAATTCGTGGGAAATCATAGCAATAAAATCATCCTGAAGGTTGTCGAGGCGTCTCCTGGCTTCAAGAATTGCGATCCGTTCAACGAGTTGATGGCGTTCGAGAAGCTGGGCGATGTGCAAGGTAATAAACTCTGCTAGTTGAATTTGATCTGGTAAATAAGGTGGGCCTCCAAACCGGATGAAGACCAATGCTCCACTGATTTCTTCGCCTAATCTTAACGGAATTCCCAGGTAATGGCGAATTCCCGTGCGATCATTTATCACATCTGTTAAGTCTTCAACCCGAATTAATGTTTGGTTAATTTGGTGAGCTTCGTATGCTGTTGATTCACCCCAAGCCAGGTCTGCCTCTAGGAAACGTCCGCGTCCGATTGCGCGAGCATGGATCGGTTCTAAATTTTTATCTGATCGTTGCTGGTAAAGGACGATGTTATCGAAAATGAAAACCGGACGAGTTAAGTTAATAATTTCATCAAGCGCATCATCGGTATTCACCGCACGTATTACAGCACTACTGATGGCGTATACCGCTTCTAGCTCTTTTGGTTGAAGGTTTCCAGGCTTGGCAGGTTCTTGCAACATAGGTTATCAAGCTATATCATATCTCCACTTTCTTCAGGATGCAAGAGAAATCACTATTATTGAAAATTTCTCCATTAATTTTGAACTTTGAATTTGGATAAAGACATCGTAACGATGAAATTATTATGAAGATACTTATTCTCAAACGGGATTCTTTCTTGAAATTCTTCCTGAAATTATCTTAAAACCTTTGTTGAAATGTATTAGAATAATAAGAAATAACATGGAGGGAGTCGTGCAGATTTGTTTCAACTGCTCCACACAAATGACAGATTCCGCACTCACTTGTTCAAGTTGCGGCGCTGATTTAAAAGAATGGTCAACCACACAGATTGCTTTGAAGAGACTTCAAGCGAATCCACGAGTTAGTTATGTTCGGATTGCGGTGTCTAGCGATTGTTGCCCGGCATGTCGGCAAGCAGAGGGGGCTTACGCGAAAGACGCTTTGCCTAGACTACCTATTCATGGTTGTTCGCATCAAAATGGTTGTCGATGTTTCTACCAACCGGTGCTGGAAGAGATATACCCCTAAGTCTTAAAAGCTTAATTCCTTCCTGGATTGTTTTTTAACCATTCTTGGATATAAGCCTCAGCCTGCTCACGAGTGTTGATTTCACCTCCGGCTTGCATTTCACGCAAGTCCTCGAGTAACTGACCAATCAAAGGGCTTTCGGTTAGAGTGAATATTTGCATAAGCTCGTTTCCATTGAATAATGGTATAGGAGCGATTTGTTCATTGGGTTTTTCCCACCAGCCTTCGAATAACGCTCTAATTGTGTTAATTTGCTTAATCCAGATATCCTGTGGAAGGGTTGGACCGTGAGTGGCGAGTATATCTGCTAATGAGAGCAAACAGATATCAACACCCGCTGCCTTACAGTCATGGAAGAAACGATACGTCGCACGCCTTGAGGGGGGACTCTCAGTCTGTGCGAGTAATAAAGGTCGCATATGGTGCCGGATAATCAACCTGAGTCTTTCGATCTCTTGGTTGCTCAACCGTAGTTGTAACGCTCTTGCATAAGCAAGCTGTTCTCCAATCTGCTCATGATTGATAAAGCGAATCTTTCCGTTTTCTCCGATTTGTGAGGTGGTTGGCTTACCAATATCATGATATAGGGCTGCCAGAAGCAAGAGTGCGCGTAGAGACCGGTCGGGGTTAAGGTATGCATTGAAATGATTCTCAAGGTGAGTTCGAAACCTTCCTAACCTGATTGAGACCATGCCTAGAGACCAATTTGCGGCGGCTTCTGATTTTGGTTCAGGACTTAAGGCGTTGAGCACAGAGATTAACTTAGAGATGACATTGAAAGTATGCGTCCATACATCAGTTGAGTGAGGCGGAGATTGGATTACCCCTTTGAGATGCATAAGCTCAGGCAGGATGTAAGGTAGTAATCCTAAAATATCCAGGGATTGCAATGCAGCGGCGGGTTGTGATCCATCCAAAATCCGAAATAATTCATCTCGTTTCCGCTCTTCTGAGATTCTCGGTAATAAATGAGCCGAGTCGCGAATAAGCTTTCGAGTATCTGGTAGCAGAAATAATCTAAATTCAGTGGCAAGCCGAATGGCACGCATGACTCGCAATGGATCATCAACAAAACTGGAAGATGAACAAGGACGAAGTAATTTATTAAAAAGATCGTTCCTGCCATTGAGTGGATCGATTAACTCCTTTGGTTCGTGAATATCCACTGCCATGGCATTAATAGTGAAATCACGAGCTTGAAGGTCTGATAGCAGATCATCACCCCGCATCGCAGTGAAATCAATAAATATCCTTTTCGCGTTGCTATCTTTCAAGATAATCCTAGAAGTATCGCGCTCTGAATCGAGCAGGTAAAATGAACATTTCAGTCCATCGGCGACCTTGCGTGCAATCCTCTGTACATCACCAGTTAAGATCAAATCGATATCATGCGTCGGTCGGTTCATTAAAACATCGCGTACAGCTCCACCCACCATATATACCGGGTTATCGGATGGCAAAAGCGGGCGAACTTTTTCGAGTATTTCGTCGAGTGATGGGCTGTTGGGAAAGGTAATCATTCCTGGGGATGGTAGCGGGTGAGATCTACCGTTGCAATGAATGGAAGATTACGATAGTATTCATCCATATCCAGTCCATATCCAAAAACGAATTTATTTGGAATATCGAATCCGCAATAATCAATCGGGACATCTACTTCTCGTCGTTCTGGTTTGTTTAATAGTGTGCAAACACGTAAGCTTGCTGGATGGCGTGTTTTTAGGAAATCGAGGACTGAAGCAATGGTATATCCACTGTCGATGATATCTTCCACAAGTAGCACATCCCGTTTTTGGATATCCTCTGTCAAGTCTAATGTGATCCGCACCTGACCAGTGGATTGTCGCGAGACTCCATAGGATGTTACTGCCATGAAATCAATGGTACATGGAACTGAAATATGACGGATTAAGTCGGTGAGAAATAACACTCCACCCCGTAAGATGCACACCAGGTGAAGATTACGCCCAAGATAGTCGCGACTGATCTGCTCGCCTAATTGAGTAATGCGTGTACACAATTGATGTTCTGAAACGAGGATTTCATCCAGAAATTCTCTATAATCTTGCATTGCTAATCCTTTGGGATTTGATGGTGCATCCGGCAACGAGCTTCGTACATTTCTGATGCACCAACAATAACGATTGGATCGTTGTAATGAGCTGGTTTGCCATTGACCAGGCGTTGCGTACGGCTGGCTGGTTCGCCACATACCATGCAGATTGCGTGAAGCTTGTCAACAACTTCTGCCTTAGCCATAAGAACAGGCATAGGACCAAAGGGTTCCCCACGAAAGTCTGTGTCTAATCCAGCGATGATCATTCTCAAGCCGCGATCCGCTAGCGCCTGCACAATATCTGTAATTTCATTATCAAAGAATTGAGCTTCATCGATGCCAACCACGGTAGTGTCACTCTCCAGATGCTCTGAAATTTCCTTGGAGGATCTTATTGGCATTGCGGCAAACTCAGTACCTGCGTGTGATGTTACTTTTTCAATTGAATAACGATAATCAATCGCAGGTTTAAAAACTTGCACCTTCTGCCTGGCAATTGTCGCTCGCCGAAGCCGGCGGATTAATTCATCCGTTTTTCCGCAAAACATCGAGCCTGTGATTACTTCAATCGATCCTGTGTGGTGTTTCATTTCCCAATTTACCCCTTTTTAAGAGTTCAACTTGATGAGATATTTTACACCGCCTTCATAAAAAAAGGCAGATGCATATGCACCTGCCTTTTCTCAATAACATTGGATTCCCTACTAGACACTACACAACAATCTCTTCCATGGCTTCTGGCAACTGATATCCGATCTGCCGTAGCCTTTTCTTAAGATCAGCAAGCGACTTACGGCCAAAACCATCGATTGAAAGCAAGGCTGTTTCACCGGTGGCCATTTTATCTAGCACCTGACCAACAGTTGTGATTCCTGCACTGGCTAATGCTTCAACAGATCGCTTAGTCAATTCTAGCTCGGCAATCGATCGATCCATGGAGGTGCGAGCGGCTTCGCGTGCTTCAACTTCCTGACGATATTGTTCTCGAACCTGAAGTTTCTTATAGAAACGATCAACCTGGCCTTCTGTGTCAACAATGCGTTGTTCACCGGTATAAAAGGGGTGGCAATTGGAGCACACATCGGTTCTAATAACTTTTATAGTAGATCCTGTTGTCCAGGTATTTCCACATGCACAGATTACCTGAGCGTCTGGATAATATGTCGGGTGAATTCCTTTTCTCATTTTTTAATAATCCCTATGAATATGGAAATTAGAGGGGTAAATCATCCTCTTCTTTTCCCTTACCATCTAATCAGTCTTATCTTCCGGTAAAACGCTTACACGTTTGCGATCATCTCGGACATCTTCGAAAACTACAACTCCATCGGTAGTTGCAAAAAGTGTAAAATCTCTGCCAACGCCAACGTTTCGTCCCGGTTTAATCCGTGTGCCGCGCTGTCGAACTAAGATATTGCCGGATAGAACATATTGACCGCCGAATTTCTTCACACCTAAACGTTTACTCTTACTATCACGTCCATTACGGCTGGAACCGCCACCTTTCTTGTGAGCCATAATCATTTCTCCTTAATTAGCTACCAGAATCTCATTAACCTGTAAGCGTACATATTTCTGTCTGTGACCAGTTTTAATCCGGTAGCGTTGTTTTGGCTTATATTTGAACACGATCAACTTCGGTCCTTTGATCTGGTCGACGACGGTCGCCATCACCTTTGCTCCTTCTACAAGTGGTGTACCGATTATTGCCTGGCCGTCATCTACTATCATAAGCACTTTATCTAGTTCAATTTGTTCCCCAGCTTCAGCAGGGAAAAAATCAATTTCAAGGCTTCCGCCTTCGACGGCTTTGTATTGCTTACTGCCGTCTTCGATTATTGCATATCTCATATTCGTTTCTCCAATCTTCGCTTCACCGCTTTCATCGCAGAACTCATCTACCGCAATTGTGGGGGGAAGTTGGGTTTGTTTTACAAAATACAATATTCTGCCCCAGCAGTTCCCTGCTGGGACAGTGCGGGCTGTATTATAACGGTGTTGGTTTGGTCTGTCAACAATATTTTTCGGGATTTGCCCATGAATTGCAAAAAAGCAAGCCGCGCTCCGATTGATTCAACCACATGTTCGCTGAGAGAACCTTGAAATCATAATAACGTGGTAAACTACAGGTTTGGTATTATCCATTGTAATACTAAAAATAATTCATCAGGAGTTTATTCAAATGGCAGAGAAAAAATGGGTTTATCTCTTTAATGAGATCGACGAAGTTCAGAAAACCGTTGGAGGGGATTGGGACAAAGTGCGTTCCTTACTGGGTGGAAAAGGCGCGGGCTTGGCAGATATGACCCGAGCAAATGTGCCTGTACCTCCAGGATTCACAGTGACTACTGAAGCCTGTAACGCATATTTGGCTGAGGGTGAACAATTTCCTCCAGGTATGTGGGATCAAGAGCTTGTGGCATTAAAAAAGGTTGAAACTTTAACAGGCAAGAATTTTGGTGATCCAAACAATCCGTTATTTGTTTCATGCCGCTCAGGAGCGAAATTCTCTATGCCGGGGATGATGGATACTGTGCTAAATATTGGTCTTAACGATGAAACCGCTGCAGGAATGATCCAGAAAATGGGGGATTCACGTTTTGTTTATGATTCATACCGCCGGCTTGTTGAAATGTTTGGCTCTGTAGTGTTGGGTATACCGGATGAGGCTTTTGAAGAACCATTGGCTGATTACAAGAAGAATAGGGGATTGAAACTAGATACTGAAATGACAGCTGATGATTGGAAGACTATTACAGAAGAATTTAAGACCGTTGTTCGTCGAGAGGCAGGATTTGATTTTCCTCAAGATCCCTATGAACAACTCCGCCTGGCTACAGAAGCAGTATTTAAGTCATGGAATGGAAAGCGCGCAGTGGATTATCGCAATGCGGCAGGAATTGCTCATGATTTAGGTACCGCCGTAAATATTGTGACCATGGTATTTGGTAATCTAGGGACGGATTCAGGTACCGGTGTTGCCTTTACTCGTGATCCAGCAACAGGTGAGAATATTCTTTATGGAGACTACCTGCTCAATGCTCAGGGAGAAGATGTAGTGGCGGGCATTCGCAACACGGAGAAGATTCAAAATCTAAACAACGATCTACCGGTCGCTTATCAGGAATTTTTGGATATCTGCGACAAGCTTGAACTCCATTATCGTGATATGCAGGATGTGGAATTTACGATTGAAAATGGTAAGCTTTGGATGCTACAAACACGCACAGGCAAGAGGACAGCAAAGGCTTCAGTTAAAATCGCAGTAGATATGGCAAATGAAGGCTTGATTTCAAGAAGCGAGGCTATCCTGAGAATTACCCCGGAGCAGGTAGATACCTTACTCCATCCTCAATTTGATACTAAAGCAATTGATATAGCGAAAAAAGAAGGACGCTATTACGCCAAAGGAGTGAACGCCTCACCAGGAGCTGCTGTGGGTCGTGTTTATTTCGATGCGGATACTTCTGAGCGGAAAGCAAAAGAAGAGCACCAGGATGTAATCATGGTACGCCCATTTACCAAACCTGATGATGTTCATGGAATGTTGGCTGCAAAAGGAATCTTAACCAGCGAAGGGGGAGCTACTTCTCATGCAGCAGTAGTTGCCCGCCAATTTGGAGTACCTTGCGTGGTTGGGGCATCCGAGATCCGGATCGATCTCGAGAAGCTCGAGATGGAAGTTGGGGGCAAGGTTGTCAAAGAAGGCGAATGGATTTCGGTAGATGGCACGAGTGGTTTAGTATTCTTAGGACAAACCCCAACTGTCGCTCCCTCTCTCGAAGAGCAAACAGATTTGTTAACTTTACTAAAGTGGGCAGACGACATTTGCGCAACACTTGGCATTCGTAAGACCTATCCCGGTTGGCCGACTAAAGGATTGCAGGTTTGGGCGAATGCAGATTATCCGAAAGATGCCCGGCGGGCTCGCTCCTACGGAGCAGTAGGAATTGGACTTTGCCGAACTGAGCATATGTTCTTTGAGCAGGAACGACTGCCGATTGTTCAAAAAATGATCTTGGCCGAAACATCTGATCAACGAATAGCAGCGCTGGATGAATTGTTACCTTACCAGCGTTTAGATTTTGAAGGACTATTTGAAGCAATGGATGGTTATCCGGTTATTATCCGTCTGATCGACCCTCCGCTACATGAGTTCTTGCCTTCAGAAGAATCGCTTTTAGAGGAAGTTATCACCATGCGAGTGAAAGGTGAGAAGGTCGGCTTGGCTAAAAAAGAGAAACTTCTCGCCAGTGTCAAGTCATTGCACGAAAGTAATCCTATGTTAGGTTTGCGGGGAGTACGTTTAAGCATTTATATGCCGGAAATCGTTGAGATGCAGGTGAGAGCAATTTTTGAAGCTGCAGCTGACCAGACCTTGAAAGGTGTTGTTGTCAAACCGGAAGTGATGATTCCATTGACTGGGACAGTTAAGGAATTGAATTGGATTCAACCCCGCCTTGAGCGCATCGCTAAGCAGGTCATGCAGGAGAAAGAGGTGACTTTTGAATATAAGTTTGGCACAATGGTCGAGATCCCTCGCGCTGCGATCACAGCAGAAGAGATTGCCGAAGTAGCGGAATTCTTCTCCTTTGGAACTAATGACCTCACTCAGATGACTTTTGGCTACAGTCGAGATGATGCAGAGCGTAATTTTCTAATAAAGTATGTTGAAGAAGGCATCCTCCCTAAGAATCCTTTCCAAACTCTGGATGTTGAAGGCGTGGGGCGATTGATGAAAATGGCGGTTGAAGAAGGGCGCAAAACCCGCGTAAACCTTGAAGTTGGAATCTGTGGCGAGCATGGAGGAGATCCAGCTTCGATTGAATTCTGCCATCTGATTGGTAACAACTATGTAAGCTGCTCACCATTCAGGGTACCAATCGCACGCTTGGCTGCGGCGCATTCAGCGTTAAAGTATAGTGAGATGGGAGTTCAGGTTTTGGAGGATAAGTAAGACACGTAGAGGAAAAAATAGATTAGAATTTCTATTCATGCGAAAATCTCTTACACGGCGTGAATTTCTCCAGACGAGCGGTCTAGCTGCAGGATTTCTTGCGTTTTCACCGCTATTCCCATATCCACAAGAACAGGATCATGGCTTACTTGCGCGGGTTGCATCCAAGCAAGTAGATGTACGTGCTCGTCCAAATGATACATCACCGATCGTTGGCAATCGTTTCCGAGATCAAGTGCTGCATATCTATGAAGAGTTTCATCCCCCAGATGCACCAAAATTTTATAATACATTGTGGTATCGTGTCTGGGGTGGATTCATGCATAGCGCTCACCTGCAGATAGTGCAAATCCGCTTAAATGAGACTGTCAGATCTGTTCCAGAAAGTGGACAGCTTTTTGAAGTGACTGTGCCTTATTCTGACGCATATCAATACAACAATTGGGAGGGTTGGGTTCGTTGGAGGGGTTCACGGCTTTACTATTCCTCCGTTCATTGGGTAACTGGCGTCGATGAAGGTCCAGATGGTCAAGCCTGGTATCAGATCACCAGTGAATTGAGCGAAACGGAAATCTATTATGTCCCGGCAAAGCATCTTCGGTTGATCGAACCTGAAGAATATTCGCCAATATCAACCAATGTTCCACCCGGGAAGAAACACATTGAAGTGTCTTTAGCCAGGCAGACACTCCAAGCCTTTGAAAACAACGAATTGGTTTACTCTGCCAAGATCTCATCGGGTATCCCGAACAATCGCCTGCCTAAAGATGAACTTCCCACAGCAACTCCAAAAGGTGTATTTAATATTTATTCAAAAATGCCTTCTAAGCATATGGGTGGAATTGCTGGTGGAGCTGAGGTTGAAGAAAATGGAGGATTTTCACTGCCAGGGGTACCTTGGACATCCTTTTTTGCCAGTCCTGGTGGCTATGCTTTTCATGGAACCTACTGGCACAACAACTTTGGTTTACAGATGAGCCATGGTTGCGTGAATATGCGCAATGAGGATGCCAAATGGCTGTTCCGGTGGACAATACCGGTGTATAAATTTGATAAAGATGAACCGGCTGACTGGGAGATAACCGGTCATGGTACGCTAGTTTATATATCATGACAGTTGAGTTTCGTAAAACCATCCCTGTTCAATAAACCAGGGATGGTTTTGATTTAATTGATTTCTAGCAATCATTTTAACATCCAAGAGAAAACTTCAATAAGTTAAGATTATAATTTTTCGAAGCTCTTCATGATTAAGTTACCCTTTCAATTAATCCAATCATACCGGGCTCAGACTTTTCGAATATCACCTGGGCAAAATATGAAATCAAAAGAGGAGGCGATCGCTTTTGTAAAGGAGCGTGGCTTTGTTTATTTCTGGCCGATTACCGGAATTTTGCTGCCCAGCCTTTGGGTTGCTGTGGCTGGAGACCGACCAGTAGCTGATCAGCATGATGATCCGGGGCACATTACCTGGGAGTGGAAGGATTCAATGCTCGGAGGACGAGCCTGGTATTACGCAAAAATCTTGCGCAAAAAGGCAACCATGATTGATTTCAGTATTACCCCTTACTTCTATGCCTTATCTGAGAACTATGGCTTGCCAGAGGAGGATTATCTAACCTTATATGAACAAGGACGGATGACGCAGGAAGCGAAATCCATGTATGAAGCGTTATTACAGCAGGGTCCTTTAGATACCGTTGCCTTACGACGAGCCACAAGGATGACGAGCCAAACGAGCGATAGCCGTTTCAATCGTGCTTTAGCTGACCTGCAGGCGGATTTTAAAATTCTACCGATTGCTGTGACCGAATCCGGTGCATGGCACTATGCATTCTCTTATGAAATAACCGCGCGCCATTATCCTGATTTGCCGGAAATTGCACAAGAGATTAGAGAAAGCGATGCTAGAGAAAAAATTATCTTGATCTATTTTCAATCAGTAGGGGCAGCACAAATAAGAGATTTGATTAAGCTTTTTCAATGGAAACCCACTAGAATTGAACGCGCAATCGAGCATTTGATACATATTGGTTTAATACAGCGGGTTGTGTTTGAGGATATGACGGGTGAATGGCTGATGCTTCGTGAATTATTTTAGTTTGCGTTTTAACAACCAGAGGCTAAAGATCAAATCAACTGCAATCAGAAAAAGGTTTATTGTATAATCCATAATAGGGTAGGATATTTTTGGTTGCAAATATGAGAGTGTATAAGCGTCCTAATCTTATGAGAACGATAACTTCTTTACATAGAGGATTGAAGCATGGCATTGCCCCCAGAAGACCCCATCCAAATTACCACAATTGAGAGGCATATCTTAGAAGATCAACACGCCTTTCCAGAGGCGACAGGAGTACTCACTCAACTGCTCTATGATATTGCATTAGCAGGGAAAGTGATTGCCAGTAAAACTACACGTGCGGGTCTAGCTGAAATATTAGGGCGGACCAATGAAATCAACGTTCAAGGTGAAGAAGTTCAGAAGCTCGACCAATTTGCTGATATGACCATCTTCAGGTTGAATGATCACACTGGTCGGTTAGCTGCAATGGCATCTGAGGAACATGCAGAAATTCTTCCGATTCCGGAGAAATATCCGACCGGGAAATATGTGTTATTGTTCGATCCATTAGATGGTTCTTCAAACATTGATTTTAATATCCCAACTGGAACAATATTTGCCATTTACCGGCGCATCAGCCGATCAGGTGGTGGCACATTAAAGGATTGCTTACAATCTGCTCGCAACATGGTTGCTGCAGGATATATCCTGTATGGAAGTAGCACAATGCTCGTTTACACATCAGGTAAAGGCGTCCATGGATTCACTCTTGATCCGAATGTGGGTGAGTTCTTGCTTTCATATCCAAATATCCGAATACCTAATAAATCGGGATATTTCAGCGCCAATTTAGGCAATAGAATGTATTGGAGCAAAGGTGTGCAGAAATTCACTGATTACTTGCTGGGACTCCACGGAAATAATAAACCCCTTGCTCTGCGATATGTTGGGTCACTGGTTGCCGATTTTCACCGAACATTATTATCCGGAGGAATTTTTTATTACCCTGCGGATAACAAAGACCCAAGTAAACCACATGGGAAATTAAGATTACAATATGAAGCAGGGCCATTAGCTTTCCTGGCTGAGCAGGCGGGTGGATACGCCTCAGATGGACATCAGTCAATCCTGGATATTAAAGCAAAACATCTGCATCAGAGGACACCATTGTATATTGGTTCACGTGGTTTCGTTGAGAAGGCAGAAGAATTCATTCGAGAAGAATAAACCTCAATCAAATCTAAATCTAGTCTAGAACAATCCATGTTATCGCTCTTTTTTGAACCCGATTCTATAGCAGTCATTGGAGCATCCAGCAATCCAGCCAAGTTGGGTTATGCTGTTGTAAAGAACCTCATTCAATGTGGTTATGGTTCGAAGGGTATCATTTTTCCTATCAATCACACCTCTGATGAGATTCTTGGATTGAAGGCTTACCCATCTGTTTTAGCAGTCCCTCATAGTATTGATCTGGCAGTGATTGTGATTCCATATACACATGTACCCGAGGCATTACACCAATGTGGTGAGAAGGGAATTCCTGCAGCCATAGTGATCAGCGCTGGGTTTAGAGAGGCTGGGAGGGAAGGATTAGAGCGTGAACTTGAGCTCATTGAAATTAGTCGAAAGTATAAAATCCGATTAATCGGTCCTAATTGCTTAGGAGTAATTGACACATACACGCCATTAAACGCATCATTCTCAGCTGGCACGCCTCCCAAAGGGCCAATGGCATTTATGTCACAGTCAGGGGCATTGGGCACGGCTGTCTTAGATATTGCCTTAGCCGGCCGTCTAGGTCTCTCTAAATTCGTGAGTCTTGGAAACAAAGCGGATGTCAATGAAATAGATTTATTACAAGCCTGGATGAAAGACCAAAACACTCGTGTAATCTTAATTTACAATGAGGGTTTGCCCAACGGGCAGGAATTTATTCGGGTGGCTCGGCAGGTAACCCGCTCAAAACCTGTAGTAGCGATTAAGTCCGGCGTAACTCAATCTGGATCACGAGCTGTCTCATCGCATACTGGTTCGTTAGCGGGATCAGAACAGGCATATCGCGCTGCATTTCAGCAGGCGGGAGTTTTACGTGCTGATTCTATGGAGGCGTTGTTTGATATCGCCCTGGCAATCGGTTATCAGCCGCTATTAAAAGGCGATCGAATAGCGATTATTACCAATGCAGGAGGCCCAGGAATTCTTGCGACTGATGCCCTAGAGCGAGCTGGTATGACGCTGGCAAGGCTCGAAATGGAAACTATCAACGCCTTGACGATGCAATTGCCAGATGCAGCCAGTGCGGCAAATCCCGTAGATGTCCTCGGTGATGCACTTGCAGAGCGTTATCGCTTTGCTCTTGATTTGGTAGCTAAAGATCCAAATGTGGATGGCTTATTGGTGTTGCTAACACCACAGGCGATGACTGAGATCGAAAAGACAGCTGAAGCACTAATCGACCTGGATGCCAGGATTGATAAACCGATTCTTGCGTGTTTCATGGGTGAGAAGCGGATTGAGACTGGGGTAGATATCCTCACTTCT
>Ga0113563_10000386_pt1 | contig 20661 bp, 15 predicted proteins | sample Mud3Dept3metaG_FD_80117 | JGI IMG/M metagenome (GOLD analysis project Ga0113563, IMG submission 80117) | Freshwater wetland microbial communities from Ohio, USA, analyzing the effect of biotic and abiotic controls - Mud 3 Core 4 Depth 3... | ecosystem: Environmental > Aquatic > Freshwater >... | reverse complement strand
CCAGGTTATCCGGCTGGATGTAGGCGTGTTCCGGCGAGCTGCCGAAAAAATAGTCGGGATGCTTCACGATGAACTGGTCGAGCGGCCGGGAGGATGCGACCAGAACCGCGCAGGACGCACCGCTGCGCCGGCCGGCGCGTCCCGCACGCTGCCAGGTGGACGCGATCGTGCCCGGGTATCCAGCCAGGATTGCAACGTCGAGCGAACCGACATCGATGCCGAGTTCCAGCGCGTTGGTCGCCACCACCCCGCGGATTTGCCCGCTGCGCAAGCCGCGTTCGATCTCGCGCCGTTCCAGCGGAAGATAGCCGCCGCGGTACCCGTGGATGATCTCCGGCTGGCCGGGGGGTTGCGGGTTGGCCTGCTTCAGATACGTCAGGAGGACTTCCGTGTGCAGGCGGCTGTTGGCGAAGACGATGGTCTGCAGGCCGCGCTTCAGGAACTCCTGAGCCAGACGATAGCTCTCGTTGATAAAGCTGCGCCGGATGCCAAGGAACCGGTTGACTACCGGCGGATTGTAAAAAACCAGGTGCTTTTGCGCCGACGGGGCGCCGTTGGCATCGATCACTTCGACGTCTTCCTCGATCAGCCGGCTCGCCAACTCACCGGGATTCGCAATGGTGGCCGAACAACAAATGAACTGAGGCTCCTGCCCGTAGAAGCGCGCGATGCGGCGCAGCCTCCGGAGGACATTGGCCAGGTGGCTGCCGAACACTCCGCGGTATGTGTGCAACTCGTCGATCACCACATAGCGGAGGTTCTCAAACAGCCGCGTCCAGCGCGTGTGATGCGGCAAGATCCCCGCGTGCAGCGTGTCGGGATTGGTGATCACGACGTGTCCCTTCTGGCGGATGGCGCGCCGTGCGTCGCTCGGAGTGTCGCCGTCGTACGTGAAAACACCCCAGGCGTCCCCCGTCCTGCGGCCCAGGTCCTGCAGCTCTTCCAGTTGGTCCTGGGAGAGCGCCTTGGTGGGAAACAGGTACAGAGCCCGGGTGTCCGGATTCTCGAGCACTGCGTTCAGGACGGGCAGGTTGTAACACAGCGTCTTCCCGGAAGCTGTCGGTGTCACAATCACCACGTTCCCACCCTTGCGGATTCGCCCGGCAGCTTCCGCCTGGTGGGAGTATAGCTGCACCACACCCTTTGCCCGGTAGGCCTCCACCAGCGCCGGCCGCGCCCACTCCGGCATCGGAGCCCATTGCGCTTCGCGCGCGGGAATCTGATGGACCGCGGTTATCACCTCGCTGGAACGGTCCCGCGCCGTGAGTTCAGCGATCAGGTCCGGGACTGCGACAAGCGCCGTGTTCTTGCCCCGAGAAGTATGAATATCCATGATCTTCACCTTTATTTCACCACGCTATACTAGCAGAGGAAGCCAGCGAAATACCACGAAATAGATGCCCCGCGGGCCCCGTCCCCCGGCAAGACTTACTGGCCGGGGGCCCGGTATCTCGCGGAGCTCGGGGGCGCAAATACAGGCAGCTGGAGGGAATGGCGTTTCCGATGCAAGGTCGCGCCGCGGGCGCGGGATGATCGAGGGCGTGCATTCGTGATTGGGGGTACAATGCTCTCGCGGTAGATGCGATCAAGGAAAATCATGAACCCACCGGGAGTTTGAGGTATCTTTTATGATTAGATCAGGACAATCGTTCCTCTGGGAGAAAGGGAAATACGATGAAAAAGCAAACGCTATTCATGAGCCTTCTGGGTGTCGTTCTCGCGGCTTTCATTGGTGCATTTCCTGCCATGGCGGCAGGGGACAAACTCCTGGTTCAGGCGGTGGACGGTGCTCAGCCTGACGGAATTCGCTACCGGACAAAATTCGACTTCATCAATCTGAGTCCCTTTCCGGAGTCCAAGATCACCAGAGTTTCGGTGAACTTCTTCCTGGGTAACGGCACACCCTGGACGGTTGCGACGAACCGGGGGACTTTCAGTTCCGTGACCTTGAACCTTGGTTATTCCCAGACATTGCGCATCGAGACCCTGGGACAGGGCAGCCTGGTGCAGGGGTATGTCATCGTCAGGAATCTCGAAACTACCACCAGCTATTATGCCGATGACTTCGAAGTGGGAATCACCGCCTATTACGAAGTCTCGCTCGGGAGTGATGTTCTGGATACCGTGAGCATTCCCATATCAGAGCCGACACTCGCCTTCGTTTTTCCGGTCGAGATTGATCCGTCGAAGGGAACAAACACGGGTTTCGGGATCGTCAATCTCACCGATGCTGCCAACAACGTGACTCTTTATCTGAGCGAGGCAGTTGAGCCATCCTCGAACAATGCGATAGACCGGGGGTCGGCGATAGTTGCCCTGGACGCCTCCACAAACAAGAAGCGGGTGGGCTTCATGGGTGGTTTCTTCCCGAACCTGACCAGCTTCAAAGGCATGGTATACGGGACGTCCCAGGGGCCGGTTGCGGTGCTTGCGCTGCTGCAGTCGCAGGCGAAGATCGGCGTGCAGTTCTCAACTCTAACGGCAACCCGATTGGATGCGATGCGGCGCAACAACCTGCTGTTTCTCCTGCAGGGGTACTCTCTGGACGCCGACCTCCCTGTGGCAGACTACTTCCGCGATGAAAGCAACACGGATGCCTACTATGAAACTCCGTGGGACCTGCTCTTTGAGACTGTAGGCGATGTTTCCGCAGGGCAGAGGCGCCTGACTCCGCAGCAGGGAGCTGCGTTCAGCCCGATCGGTGTGATCAGCAATTCGGATGATTTCGACAACATTACCATCGAAGCTCTTCGCGCGCGGACGTACAATTTCAACAGCATCGACCTGAGCAACGGGTCGGCCAACCTGAATGGTGGATTTGCGTTTGCCATCCGGACCGCGCTCGGACAGTACGCGAAGGTTCGCATCCGCACTGTCATCGCTTATGATTCGGATCCGAGGAAAGACATCGCCATCGAGGTGTACGTCTACAAGTGAGAATGCCTGCCGGCCGGACTGAAGGGAGCGGAGGTGTCCCGGCCAGTGCCGCATGATACGTGCCGCGATCAGCGCCGGACAGCCTGGTGTCGCTTTCCGTGCCGGGCCCGAACCGGCCCGCGACTGTCCCGGTGTGCATGAAACCGTGCGGCATCGAGCCGGACGCCTGCGCTCGATGCCGGCCGGGACAGGGCATCGATCGGTGGTTCACAAAACCCGCGCAATTGTGTATCATGCCGGCGTTCCTCCCAACCCCGGAACGGTCGCCTGGGCCGGTTGACTGCATGCAATGGGATGAAAGCGCGATCCATCAAACGCAGCCACAAATCGTGCGGATTTCACGGTCACATCCATCTTTGAGATCTGTGGCTGCATTGTATTAGCAAGGCAGGGATTATGCCTGATTCGTCGAGCAATCTGCTCGCGGCCATCGATGTCGGCGCCAGTTCCATCCGCATGGACATAGCCGAAGTCTCACCGCAGGCGGAGCTGCATCTCTTGGATTCCCTCAAGAAGGCCGTTCAGCTCGGCAAGGACACGTTCACGGAAGGCTACATCAGCGAGGAGTCGATCCGTGCTACCTGCGAGGCGCTGCGCGACTTCAAGCGGATCATGGATACCTACGGCGTGGTCCGGTATCGGGCCGTGGCTACGAGCGCGGTCCGCGAGGCCTCCAACAGCGACACGATCCTCGACCGGATTCTGCTCACCTCGGGGCTGGATGTTGAGGTCATCGACGGCTCGGAGGAAAACCGTCTCACCTACTCGGCCGTCCTGGAGACGCTGCGCGGCGGGCCCGACTTGAGCCAGGGGCAGACGCTTCTCGTGGAAGCAGGAGGCGGGAGCGCGGATGTGACCATGCTGAGCAACGGCGAACTCCAGCAGTCCGGCACCTTCCCGCTGGGTTCGATCCGGCTGCGCGCCGGGATGGGGGCCGCCGCATCCCATGCCCAGGAAATACGCTTGCTGAAGGCCCAGATTGCGAACATCGTGACCACTATCAGGAGGACGCTCTCCATCCAGAACGCGGTGCACTATGTCGCCTTCGGCGGCGATGTCCGGCTCGCGGCACGCATCGCCGCCGGATGCAATCAGGAGCAGAAGGTTTTCGTGCTGGCGCGGGAGAAGTTCGTCGAATTTGCGGAGTCCCTTGCCAAGTTCTCCGTGGACAAACTGGTCCGGCAGTATTCACTTTCCTACCTCGACGCCGAAACCCTGGTCCCCGCGCTGCTGACCTACGAGGCGCTGCTGGCGCAAACTCAGGCTTCCAGCGTGATTGTCAGCAGCGCTTCCATCCGGCTCGGGGTGCTGCTCGACCTCATGCCCGCCACCGAGAAGGACCGCATGACCAGTCTGAGCCACCAGGTTCTCTCGGCGGCGCGCAGTCTCGGCAAGAAATACCAGTACGATGAAGGGCACGCGGAGAGGGTCCGGGAGGTGGCGGAGCTTTTGTTCGACACTCTGAAGGGGGAGGCAGGCATCCAGGACGCTCAACTGCTGTATCTGCAGGTCGCGGCGATCCTGCACGATATCGGCCTCTTCATAAGTTCCCGGAGCCACCACAAGCACTCGCACTACCTGATCACCCAGTCGGACCTCTTCGGCCTGCGCCGCCGCGAGCTGGAGCTCATCGGCAACATCGCCCGGTATCACCGGAGGGCCCTGCCCCAGCAGAGCCACGCGCCCTTCGTCGCCCTCGACCGCGACGAACGCATGATGGTTTCCAAGCTGGCGGCCATTCTCAGGGTCGCCAACGCGCTGGACAAGGAGCACCGGTGGAAGCTGACTGATTTGAAGGTCGTTGTGGAAGCGAACCAGGTCGTGCTGGTAGCGAAGAACATGTCGGACCTCACCATGGAGCGACTGGCTCTGGCGAGCCGCAGCGATTTCTTCGCCCAGGTATTCGGCAAGAAGATCGTCTTGCGGGAAGGTCCGGCGGGAGCATGAAGCGCTCAGATGCGCCACGGTATTTCAACCGTGAGTTGAGCTGGCTGGAGTTCAACCGCCGCGTGCTCGAGGAGGCCGAGGACCGCACCAATCCGCTCCTCGAGCGGCTGTTTTTCTACTGCATCTACCATTCCAACCTTGACGAGTTTTTCATGGTCCGCGTCGCATCGCTGCATCAACTCCTGGAGGAGGAAGCCCTGAAGCCGGACGGGGCGGGGCTCACCCCTCTCCAGCAACTGGAGGCGGTGCGTGCGAGAGTGCGGGACCAGAAGGCGGTCTGCTTCCAGCTGTATGAAGGGGAGCTGCTTCCCGCCCTGGAACGCGAGCACATCCGGATCCTCGGTTGCGGCGGACTGAAGCCGGCCCAGCAGAAGCACCTCGACTGGTACTTTGAGAACGAGGTGTATCCCGTACTGACTCCGGTCAGCATCGACGAGACCCGCCCTTTCCCTCACATCTCCGGCCTGGCAGTGTATCAGGCAGTTCTGCTGCGCTCCGCCGGCAGTCCGGATTCCGGCGACCGGCTTGCGATCGTGCAGGTGCCGGGACGCATGCCGGGACTGACGAGCCTCCCCGACCGCGGAGACATGCAGTTTTGCTGGCTGAGCGACGTGATCCGCGAAAGGCTCCCATTGCTATTCCTCGGATACCGGATTTTGGCAGCCGGCGGTTTTCGCCTGATCCGTGATGCGCAGATGGAGTTCGACGACGAAGGCGGGGAGGACTTCATGCGCATGCTGGAAAGCGGGCTGCGCAGGCGCCGGACCGGGCGCACTATCCTGCTGGAGTACGAAGAGGGGATGAGCACCGAGCTGCTCGGCCGGCTGCAGCGGGGCCTGGGAGTCGAGGATCCTGCGCTCCTGCCCGTGCGCGGTCCGCTGGATCCCCGGCCCCTGATGATTTTGGCCGACATGCCGGGCCAGGACGCACTGCACTACCGGCCGCAGCCGCCGCTTCAGCCGGCAGTGTTTGCGGAAGAGCGCGGGGTTTTCGATATCCTTCGCGACGGCGATGTGTTGCTCCACCATCCCTACGATTCTTTCGGCCCGATTCTCGAATTCCTGCAGGCCGCAGCCGAAGACCCTGACGTGCTTGCAATCAAGCAGATCCTGTACCGGACCAGCGGCACGGATTCCCCGCTCGTCAACAGCCTGCGCCGGGCGGCCGAGAAGGGCAAGCAGGTGACCGTGCTGATCGAGCTCACGGCGCGGTTTGACGAAGAGCGGAACATCAGCTGGGCGCGCGATCTCGAAGAGGCCGGCGCACATGTCCTGTACGGGGTTTCGGGCTTGAAAACTCACGCCAAGGCGACCTTGGTGGTCCGCCGCGAGCCGGAGGGTGTGCGCCGGTATCTCCATCTCGGAACCGGCAATTACAATGAGAAGACCGCCCGCCTCTACACCGACTTCGGTCTCCTCACGGCCGCCGACGAACTCGGCCGCGACGCCTCCGGTTTTTTCAACACCGTCACCGGTTACTCCGAGCCTCCCATGTTCAACCGGCTCGTTATGGCGCCCCTCGGCCTCAGAGACGCGATCCTGGCACTGATCCGGCGGGAAGCCGACCGCGCGGCCGCCGGCCAGAGCGCGTGGATCATGGCGAAGATGAATTCCCTGGTTGACAAGCGGATCATAGACGGACTATACGCGGCAAGCAGCGCCGGAGTCTCCATCCGGCTGAACGTACGGGGCATCTGCTGCCTTCGGCCGGGAGTTGCCGGACTGAGCGAGAACATCCGCGTCGTCTCGATCGTGGACCGCTACCTCGAGCACAGCCGTGCTTTCGTGTTCCACAACGGCGGGGATACGGAAGTGTTCCTTTCGAGTGCGGATTGGATGCCGCGAAACCTGGATCGCCGGGTGGAGTTGATGTTCCCGGTGACTCAGGAGGGTCCGCGGCAGCGGTTGATTGAAGCGCTGCAGGTCCAGTTCGAAGACAATCAAAAAGCGCGTGAACTGCTTCCGGACGGCACCTACCGGCGCGTTGCTGCGGATGGAACCGAGCCGGTCCGCGCGCAGGAGCGGCTCTACAGGCTGCTCCTTGCGGAGCACGACCGTATGCGATCGATCCCGCCTGTCCGCTTCGTTCCCTTGAAACGCAAAGACTGAGCTTGCTCACACAACAGTCTTCCGGTCCAGGTAAATGGCCAGGAACCTCTGCAGGCTCCCGCGCGCCGCGAGCGACCGCTCGCGCCAGAGGCGGTAGCGCTCACGCCAGTTGCCTGCCGCGAGAGCCCTGGCGGAACGCCGCAGGAGGCCCGTAGCGGGATCATAAGAAACGGGTGCCAGGAAGTCATCCGCGGCTTCATCGCTCACGGCCCGCACACAGCGGACCGACAGACCCGCCTCCGCAGCACTGCGCGCGACCGCGGCCGTCTCCATGTCGACCAGGGATGCCTGATACTTCTCGAACAGGATGCGCTTCAGATGAGGTGTGCCAATAAGGCAGGGGGAAGTGAGCGCGACGCCACGGCGAGCGGGCAACCCGACCATATTGGCCAGGGCGAGCATTTCTTCAGCGCCGTCCAGGATCCAGCTGCCGCTCCATGCCAGGCCTTCAAGCTGCGTCTCCGGGGAATCCATCGACAGCAGATCCGCTCTGTCTGGAATCACCAGATCGCCCTGCTTCAGCACCGGGTCCAGCGCGCCCCCGTACCCGACAAGCAGGATTTCCGTCACGCGCATGGCGTCAAGCACGCGTTCGAGGGCCTTCGCGGCCCGGACCGGCCCGACTCCAAGTTTCAGCAGGTGAAGGGTAGCTCCGGCGCGCCTTCCCGTCCAGAGCGCAACGCCGCCGCAGCGCAGTCTTTTTCTGTCGCTGCACTGGTTCAGAGCTGTTGCCAGTTCCTCAGAGAGCGCCGATGCAATCAGAAGCATGAGAGAAAGCATAGGACCCACCCTGCCACGTGTAAACCGGGAAATGAAAAGAGACCCGAATGCCGCTCATTTGGTCTCTCTCGCGAAACTCCCCAAATCCCGTAGGGGCGACCGGCAGGTCGCCCGCGGATTGACAGGCCAAATATCAAACACAGGTCCAATTCATGGGGAATCCATCGCTTTTATCGGGCGACCAAACGATGTTGCAGGTCGACGCGGAAGTGATTCCTGATGCCGCACGGGAACTCGAATTCACGCCTGCGTCCGGGGGGTTGGCGATTGAACCCCAGGCGGTCATTCGGTATATTCAAAAGGAGCAGAGAAGACTTTGATTCTGCGTGCTTTAACACAAAGCAACGGTTCCCGGCCCGGCGATTGCCCGTCTGCCGGAAGCGAGAGGTTGTGGGCCAGGTCAATATGCTGGTTGCCATCCTGTGCGCCGTCATGATGTTCCCGCCGTGGAGCGGGCAAGCCCAAAGCGTCGACACGGCGACGGAACTCTATCAGCACGGCAGATTTCAAGAGGCAGCCGCCATCCTGGCGGAGTTGAGCCGGAAACAGCCGATAGAAGCCGGCCTCCGGGTGGCGCTGGGGAAGACATATTGGAAGCTGCGCCGCTGGAATGATGCCGTCGAGGAGTTCGAGAAGGCCGTTGCGATCGAACCCGGCAACGGAGCCTTCCACCTCTGGCTGGGGCGCGCTTACGGGCGCAAAGCCGAAAACGCCTGGGCTCTCAGCGCGTTTGGGCTTGCCAGGAAGGCACGACAGGAGTTCGAGAAGGCCGTGGAATGCTCACCGGACGATCTGGATGCCCGGTTCGACCTAATGGACTTTTATTCCCAGGCTCCAGGGATCGTCGGCGGAGGGAAGGACAAGGCGGAACACCAGGCCATTGAGATCGCGCGGATCTCACCGCGCCTGGGTTACACCGCTCGCGCCGAGCTCCATGCCGCTGAAAAGCAATGGCAACAGGCGCGTGACGAACTGATCCGGGCGACGCAGAAGTTTCCCGACGATTCCCGTGCCCGCGCGGACCTGGCCGGATTCCTGCTGGGGCGCCGTGAATACGATGCCGCGGAGACGAACGCTAAGAAGGCGCTGGCACTGAATCCGTCGAGCGGGCGGGCCCGTCTGCTGCTGGCAGCATCCCGAATCGCGTTACGCCGCGACCTGCCGGATGCGCTCAAATCGCTTCAGGACCTCGCCGCAGGGCCGTTAGGCGATGGCGATCCATCCTTCGAAGATGTGTATTACAGGCTCGGCCAGGCTTACCTGGCTCTCGACCGGAAACCCGAGGCGCGGCAGGCGCTTGAGACTTCGCTCCGTTTCGATCCCGGACATTCGGGAGCAAGGGAAACCCTGGCACAGTTGAAACGTTAGAATTAAGACTGCATGGGGCACCGGAATCCGGAGATGACAGATCCGCGACTGAGGAGGAGCGGGTGCCCGTGGACAATGGTGCGCGACCGCCTGCTGCTTTACCGTCGCGGCTCCGAAGACGGCGGTTGGCTTGCGCCGGGGAATGGCTTCGCGGACGGAGCTTGGGAAAAGACCGCAAACCATTCCCATGAAGCTGCTGCCTTCATGCGGCAGGGTTTTCACTTTTCACTGCCGGCGTCAGCCTGGTGCCCCTGCCGGCCGGCCAAGCAGCAACGCTGAATCCGATGGAGGTGCTGGACAATGAACAAGAATCAAGCGGTCATCGTAATGTTCCTCGCTCTGTGTACGCCGTCAGCGGCGTGGCAGGAACCCGGGACGCGGTCCGGCGCAGGCAGGATTATCACGCTGCAGGAGGCGGTGCGACTGGTCCTTGCCCGCTCTGCGGAGCTGAGCCTGGCCGAGGCCGAATCCGCAAAGGCGGGACAAGCTCTGCAGGAGATCCGGTCGCTCAACCGGGTCCAGGTTGTTGCTGGCACAGGCCTTGCGTACAACAACGGCTTTCCGCTGAGCATTGAGGGTGCGGCTCCATCCATCATCCATCTTGGCTTGAGCCAACCGATTCTCAGCAGCAAGAACCGGAACCTCATACGGGAAGCGGAAGAGGGAAATCGCGCGAGCCTGGCCGGCATAGATGCGGCACGCAACGGGCTGGCAGCCAGGACAGCCCTGCTGTATAGCGAATTGCACCGGGCACGCAGGGCGCTTCCCCTGCTGGAGGAGCAACGGGAATCCACCGCCAACAGCCAGAAAGTCGCCGAGGCGCTGCTGCAGGCCGGCAAAATCCGTCCGCTCGACCTCTCCCTGGCCCGTGTCGCAACTGCGCACGTCGAGCAGGCGATCCTGGCGGTGCGCGAGCGCGCGCGACTGGCCGAGGCGAGCCTGCACGAGCTCACCGGGATTCCGGAGAGCGAGACGTTGCTGACTGAACCGCCACGAGTCCGCATCGAGATGCGGGCTCTTTCCCTTGAGGCCCTGTATCGGGACGCCCTGGAAACGCTCCCCGAAATCCGGGAGGCCGAAGCGGCGCTGCGATCCCGCGAATTCCATGTGCAGGCAGAAAAAGCCGAGCGCTACCCCCAGGTCAACATCGTCAGTCAGTATGCCCTTTTCAGCCATGCGAACAACTACGAGGAATACTTCAACCGATTCACGAGGAACAACTACCTCCTGGGGCTTTCCATCCAGATGCCGCTGTTCGATGGATTGCGGAGCGGGGCGCGAGTGGCGCAGAGCCGCAGTGAGGCGGACGCGGCCCGTATGCGGCTCGAGCGTCTGAAGTCCGACCTGAAAATGAACCTGGAGCGCGGCATGAGCGACCTGCGTGTCGCGGGCGGTGCCCTGGAGCTGGCGCGCATCGAAGTGGCTGCTGTGGAGGAGGAACTGGATGTCGGCGAGACACTGGCGGAGGCGGGCCGCATCGAGCCGAGAGAGCTTGCAGGCGTTAGAACGCGACTTCTGGGAAAGCGCCTCGCGGTGGGCGAAGCCGAACTGGTGCAGTTCGAACGGCAGGTGGAGCTCCTTCGGACAATCGGCACAGCCGCCTCGACCCTGCAATAGCCCAATCCCCGCTTTACCGGGTTGTCCCGCCTGCGGAAAGACGGGACCGCGATGACCTCGAAACGTTTTCTTCGAGGATTTTCAAGGTTGTGACAGTTGTGTCGCCTGCTTTTGGGGCACGATCGATTCTTCCCGTACCCTGGGGCTGCTAAATCCGGAGATACCGCATCGACAGCGCTCTCAGGGCGATGGAGGTTTTTTCCGCCCGCGACAGGCGGATTCGTGCGCGGAAGACTTCGAAACGGCGGTGCACGATCTTCTCAAGCAGCTTCTCGTAGATTCGGATCAGCGCCCAGAGGGCCGGCCGGCTGTTGTCGTCGACGAGGGGGATCAGGCTGCGTCCCTGCGCATAAAAGTGCCGGGCGCGGTCGACCTCAAAGAGCATCAGCTTTCTGAATCTCTCATCCATCACGCCGCGCCGCAAGTCTTCCGCGCCGTATTGGAACTTCTCCAGATCCTCGGCCGGAAGGTAAATTCTGCCCATCCCGGCGTCCTCCTTGAGGTCGCGCAGGATGTTGGTAAGCTGGAACGCGATGCCACAGTGTTCGGCGTGCTCCCTGGCGGATTCTTCGGAGTAGCCGAAAATCTGCAGGCAGACAAGACCAACGGCGGAGGCCACGCGAAAACAGTACCGGTAGAGGTCTTCGAAAGTCTCATAACCATGGATGGACAGGTCCATTTCCACGCCGTCGATAATCCAGTGAAAATATTCCGCGGGGATGGCAAACCTGTGCACCGAATCGTAAAAGGCGGGGAAGATCGGATCTTTGCCGCAGTCGCCTGCCAGGGCTGCGGTCATCCGGGAGCGCAGGAGTTCCAGGGATCTGCGCTTGCTGTCGCAGGTTTCCGGGCCGTCGCTGATGTCGTCGCAGACACGCATGAATGCATAGACGGCGCAGAGTGCACGGCGTTTTTCGATTGGAAGCACGATGAAGGAGTAGTAAAAGTTCCGGGCGCGGGCGCGCGCCACTTCTTCGGCGCAGTGATAGGAAGCGGCGAGATCCTGCTTCATGCTGTCTCCGGCGCAGCGCCGGACCGGCGGAAGCCGGAAGGCGCCTGCAGGGCACTTTCCCGGGACATCCTCCCCCGGGGATCAGGGGATAATGGCTATCTTGAGGTCGCCGTTCCTGTTGATCAGCCGCTCCAACACGTTGCTCAGCGAGGCAAGGCTCTCCTCGCCCGTGATCAGGGTCCGTGGCCGGACGTGGCCCAGCCGGATTGCCTCGAGGGCCTCCCGGATGTGGCGCGGCGTGTGGTGGAACGTCGCCTTGATCGTGATTTCCGAGTAGTGGATCAGGGTGCTGTCGAGCGGGATCTGTGTGCCGGACGGGCAGCCGCCGAACAGATTGATGGTTCCGCCGCGGCGCACCATTCCCATGGCTTGCTGCCAGGTCTCTTTGGAGCCGACGGCCTCGATGACCACATCCGCTCCGCGCCTGGCATCGGTGAAGTTTCGCACCCGTTCCACGACGTTCGTGTGCGTGGAATCGACGACATGATCCGCGCCCAGCTTCGCGGAGAGCGCCAGCTGATTGGGGCGGTTCCCGGCGGCGATGACCGTGGCGCCGATGCTCTTGAGCTGCTGGACGAACATCAGGCCGATCGGGCCCATGCCGATGACCACCACCGTGTCCCCCTCGGAGATCCCGATTTCTTCTATGCCGCGCAGGACGCAGGCAAGCGGCTCCACGGCTGCGGCTTCGGTGAAGCTTACGTTTTCAGGCAGTATGAGCAGGTTCTGCCGCACTACTCTTTCCGGGATCTTGATGAACTCGGCGTAGGCTCCATTGATGAATTGGAGGTCCTGACAGAGATTGGCCAGCTGCCGCTGACAGAAGAAGCAGTTGTTGCAGGGAGCGGAATTGGCCGCCACGACCCGCATTCCGGGGGTGAAGCTATCCACGTTCGGCCCGACCTCTTCGATGACACCGGCCAGTTCGTGGCCGAAGACGGAGGGGGGGACGATCATGCGCGCATGGAATCCCTGGCGGTAGACTTTCAGATCCGTGCCGCAGGTCAGGGCGGCTTTGATGCGGACCAGGACCTCGCCGTTCTCGGGTCGGGGAATCGGGATCTGTTCGATCCGGACGTCCCGCTTTCCGTACAGTACCGCCGCGGTCATTTTATCCCGGGTGATGTTGATGAGCTCTCTCATGGCTGTACAATAATCTTCAGTGAATCCCCGGAGGGATGAGACGCAATGTGGACCGCCTCCCCGAACCTCTCCAGCGGAAAACGGTCGGTGACGAGCCGCGCGACGTCGATCTTCCGATTGAAAATCAGGTCGACGGCCTTGCCGTGCAGGTCGACAGAGGAGCTGTAGCTGCCGAGCAGCTGCTTTTCCTCAACGCAAATGCGCGATGCATCGACGGGAATGACCTCCCCGGGGACGGTGTTGGCGAATAGCAGGACCCGCCCGCCCCTTCGCACCAGGCATTGCGCGGCTCCGACGGCGCGGGAGTCCGCGGTGGCGACGATTGCGAGATCGGCGCCCCGGCCTTCCGTGAGTCCTGCGACGGCGCGCCCGAGGCTGTCATCCCGGGGACTCAGTGCAAGCTCCGCCCCCAGTTGCCGTGCAATCCCGAGTCGACGCGGGATGAGATCGAGGCCGACCACCCGGGCTCCCCCGTGTAGCGCCGCCTGCAGCAGGAGAAGCCCGACCGGGCCCTGCCCGAAAATGACGACAACTTCTCCCGGCTGCAGTGCTGCGGTTTCCAACGCCTTCAGGCAGGTGTTCAAGGGCTCGAGGAACGTTGCTTCCTCGAAAGTGACGCCTGCCGGGATGGCGGTCGTGCCCTCCTCTACGATCCAGTCCATGACCCGCACATAGGCCGCAAAGCCTCCGCCGGCAGGTTCGAAACCGGCGGTCGTGCCCGTGCGCCGGTACTGCGCGCACTGTGAGTACAGGTTCTTCGAGCAAAAAAAACAGTTGCGGCAGGGGACATGGTGGTACATCGCCACCCGGTCCCCGGGCACGAACTTCTGTACCAGCCTTCCCGAACGGACCACCGTGCCCGCCATCTCATGGCCGAAGATCCTGGGCGGCGCGGCCAATCCGAGATCGATCTTCTTAAGGTCCGTGCCGCAGACTCCGCAGGAATGGATGCGAACGAGCAACTCACGCTCGGAGATCTCAGGCACCGGGACCGTCTCCAGCTCCACACGATGGGCGCCGCGAAAAACGGCAGCCTGCATTTCGCGCGGAACTTCCCGCCCGGAGGGATCCGCTACCCGGACTGCGGTGCTTCCTTCTTTCATTCCCTATCCGCTCCTTGCGCCGGCTGCCTGTCAAGCCGCCCCGGCGCGCACCTTCGAGATCCCCTCTGACGCGATGGCGGCCTTCCGGCCGCGACGGAAGTATTCCACGGCCGCACGCAGCGCTTCCTCGGCGGGCCGGGGCGAGTAACCCAGTTTGCGCCTGGCTTTGTCGCTGCTGACGTACATCTTGTGACGCGCCATCATGACCCCTTCGAGCGGGATGGATGGCTCGCGGCGAAGAATCGTCCCCATGAAGAACTGGTTTATGTAAGCAACCCCCAGGGCCGCGATCCACGGCATCGGGAAACTGGGCAGCCGGCTGCCGCAAATACGTGCCAGGATCTCCAGGATCTCCTGAAGGCTCAGATTCTCCCCGCCCAGGATATAGCGCTCCCCGACCTCCCCATGCATTTCCGCCAGGATATGTCCCACCGCCACATCCTCAACGGCCACGATGTTCAATCCCGTGTCCACATAGGCCGGCAGACGCCCGCGAAGAAAATCCAATATGATCTTTCCCGTCGGCGTGGGTTTTATGTCGCCGGCGCCGACCGGCGTAGTCGGATTGACGATCACGACAGGAAGGCCCGAATGCGCGAATTCCATTGCGACCTGTTCGGCCATGAACTTCGATCGCTTGTAGTGGCCGATCATGTCGTCGAGGGATACCGGGGTGTCTTCGTCGGTGGGGACTCCGTCCGGACTCATGCCGATCGTTCCGACCGTGCTCGTGTAAATCACCTTGCCGACTCCCGCTTCACAACACGCGGAGAGGAGGTTGCGGGTGCCGGCGACGTTGCTTTCATAGATCTCCTGCGGATTCCGGGCCCAGAGCCGGTAATCGGCAGCGACATGATAGACGCACCGGCAACCCTGGACGCAGCGGAGGAGGGAGGCGGCATCCCGGAGGTCTCCCGTCACGGTCTCGCAATCGAGGCCTTCGATGTTGGCGGACCCGCTCGAGAAGCGCACGAGCACGCGCACGCGGTCTCCGCGGGCGCGAAGCAGACGGACCACGTGACTGCCTACGAAACCGGTGGCTCCAGTCACGAACGTGAAATCGTCAGTCATGCCCTCTCCCGCGAATTCGTCCCTGCCGGCCGCAACTCCGGCGGCAACGCGAATTCCACGTCTTCCCTGATGCTTCCGAGCGATTCTACCTCAGGATATCCGAGCCCGCCCAGATAATGCAGTACACTTTCTACCAGACTCTCCGGCGCCGATGCGCCCGCCGTCAGACCGATCAGGCGGATGCCGGACAGCCACCCCGGCTGGATGCTGTCGATCTCGTCGATCAGATGTGCCGGCACCCCCTGCGTCATGGCTACTTCCACCAGGCGCCGTGAATTGGAACTGTTTGCCGAACCGACGACCAGGATCAGTTCCGCCCGTCTTGCCAGCTCCAGAACGGCAGCCTGCCGGTTCTGCGTGGCATAGCAGATATCCGCGGATGCGGGCGAGCGGATTTCCGGGTATTTCTGCCGCAACCGTTCGACAATCTGCCTCGTGTCATCCAGGCTCAGTGTCGTCTGGGTGAGATACGCCACTCTCTGCGGATCGGGGACCTGCAGGCCGTCGATCTCCTCCGCGGAAATCAGCACCCGGATGGCGTGCGGGGCTTCCCCGAGCGTGCCGATAACTTCATCGTGGTCCCTGTGCCCGATCAGCAGGATTGTGTAGCCATCCCGGGCATATTTGATGGCTTCCATGTGTACCTTGGTGACCAGCGGGCATGTTGCGTCGATCACCTGCAGGTTCCGTCGAAGAGCTTCAGTTCTGATCTCGGGGGAAACTCCGTGCGCACTGAAAATAACACGGTTCCCCGGCGGGACTTCATCGAGATCCTCGATGAAAATCGTGCCCTTCTTGCGCAGCTCATTCACCACGTATTTGTTGTGAACGATTTCGCGTCTCACGTAGAGGGGCAGGCCGAACCGCTCGAGCGCGAGATTCACGATGTCGATCGCTCGAACCACTCCCGCGCAAAAGCCCCGCGGCGATGCCAGCAGGACCTTTCCCTTCTCATTATTATGCCCGTGCATTCAGCCCTAAATCATAGACTTCCAAGACGCCCAAAACAAGGCCTGATTCCGCTGGGGTCCGGTCCGGCGTCTTGGGAATCGCCTCGGCAATCTCTAGGAGCGAATGAGTTTAGCACCGGGATCCATTCATCAGGCAACAAGTTTTTCAGAACGCGGAAGTACTCTTGCACGGAAATCCGGCGTCGTCCGGGAATTGTGTCTGGCCGCATCCTGGAAAACGAGTGTTTCTTCGAACGGAGTCGCCTCCTCAGGGGCTGCTCTGGCGGGCGGATCCGCCTTGTTCGCGGGCGTTTCCGAACGCCATTGCTGTCATTGAGAGTACGAGTACTGCTGAGCCGAAGAGCTGCAGCGCCGACAGGCGGATGTCCAGCAGAAGCCAGTTCACGGCAACCGCCGTGACCGGGAATGACAGTTCGCAAATGGATGCCAGCGAGGCGGGAGTGGACTGCAGTCCCTTGTAATAAAGGAGAAGCGCCGCGAGGCCCGGGACCATTGCCATTGCCGCGATGCTTGCGACCGGCGGGAGGCCCGAAGGAAGCTCGCGCTGCACTGCCGGTTGCAGCCGGTACAGAATCGCAAGGGCGGGAAGAGCCAATAGAAACCGGAGTGAAGTGAGGAAGCGGACTGGTACTCGAGTGACGATGTAGCGGCCGCATACTGTCGCACCTCCCCAGAGTGCCGCAGCCGCAACCGCGCCAAACACCGCAGCTGCCGGCGTGGAAACCGCCGCACGATCGGGCTGCCGGTCTGGCGTCGACATCAGCACGGCGCCGGCTACTGCCACCGCCGCCCAGGGCCAGAACCACCCCCGCGGTCTTTCGCTTAATGCCAGCCGCGCCAACAGAATGGTGAACAACGGCTGGGTTTTCTGCAGCAGAATTACCACGCTCGGATTGCCGTGCTTGACGGAGTAAGTAAAGAGAACCGTGGCCAGCACCGACCCGCCGAGAGCAATCACCGCCAGGGCCAGGTAGTCCCCCCGGCGAAGAATCAGGAACTGGCGGCGGAATATTATCACCAGCGGGAGCACCGCTATTGACAGAATGCAGTGCTCCAGGAGAACGATCGTCACGGGCGACAGGACGGCAGTCAATGGCCACCGGAACAAGGCATCCGTGCCCCAGAGCGCGGCGCCCAGAATTACGAAGAGAGGCCCATTTGTTTTCAATCCGTCACCCCGACGGGAAGGGTGATGCTACCACGGGCATGTCCGCCAAAACAAAGATGACTCGTCAGGCCAATTGCATTTCCCGAATTGGAAAAGCGTACAACCACCGCTCGGTTGGCAATCGGTACCGGGATCGTAATCGCAATCGGGATCGCAGTCGAATGCGCCATTGCGCTCCTTACAGGTCTCGGCGGTCGTTCCAGAACATGAGCCGATTGCGACTGCGATAGCGATTCCGATTCCCATTCCGAACATGCAGCGTGCGGCGGATATCGGCAGGCCTCGTTGTCGGGCGCCCCGGGTTGACGAGCAACGGTTGGGTTTGGTAGTATGCCTCCCACCTGAGGCGGCGCTATCGTCTAGGGGACTAGGACGGGTGGTTCTCAGCCATCAAACCAGGGTTCGAATCCCTGTAGCGCTACCAGATGCGAGTCTGTTCCTCCCGCTCCTTGACAGGCCCATTTCCGTTCCGGGCCGATTCTGCGGTTTACGGGGGGGGGATGTGAGAGAATGCGCCCTAATCGCCTTGCCGAGCCCGGTGACGATCCGTCCGATGGGAGTAGTGTTTTCCGTTGCTTGCCTCCGTGGGGTGAAATAGAATGACTCGCTTTGGCGGAGTCGCCCTACGGGCTCCCATGAGTGCACTTCTTAATTACCGAACTACATATCCCTGGGACGCGTAGGGAGGCTCAGGGAAGGGGAAGTCACGTGAAGATACACGAGTATCAAGCAAAGAAGATTCTGGCTCAGTTCGGCGTTCCGATTCCCCGTGGCGAGGTGGCTTCGAATCCTCACGAGGTGTACGACATTGCCGGCCGGCTCGGCGGGACCGTCGTCGTGAAGGCGCAGATCCACGCCGGAGGCCGCGGGAAAGGCGGCGGCGTCAAGCTTGCCAAGGATCCGTCGGAGGCCGAGGCGATTGCGCAGCAGATGTTCGGCATGAAACTGGTAACGCACCAGACCGGCCCCGAAGGGCGGACGGTGCGGCGGGTACTGATCGAGGAGGGCCTGAGGATCAAGAAGGAATATTACGTAGGAATCGTCATCGACCGTGCCAGCCAGCGCCCCGTGTTCATGACCTCGACCGAAGGCGGCATGGACATCGAAAAGGTGGCGGCGGAAACGCCTCACCTGATCCACAAGGAATACATCGATCCGACCGCAGGGTTCCAGGCGTTCAACGCGCGCCGTCTGGCATTCGGCCTCGGCCTCACGGGCGATCTGCTGGGGCCTGCGGCCAAGGTCATGTTCGCGCTCCACCGCGCCTTCGAGTCGACCGATGCATCCCTGTTGGAGATCAATCCTTTCCTGCTCACCGAAGACGGCAAGCTCATCGCCCTGGATGCCAAGATCAACCTGGACGACAACGCGCTCTATCGCCACAAGGAGTATGCGGAGCTCCGCGATTACAATGAGGAGGATCCGCTCGAGATCCGGGCGTCGCGGTATGGGATCAATTACATACGCCTCGACGGGAACATCGGCTGCATGGTCAACGGCGCGGGCCTTGCCATGGCTACCATGGACATCATCAAGATTGCCGGCGGCACCCCCGCGAATTTCCTCGATGTTGGAGGGGGCGCCACCGCGGAGCAGGTCCGAAACGCTTTCCAGATTCTGCTTGGCGACAAAAACGTCAAAGCGGTCCTCATTAACATCTTCGGCGGAATCATGCGCTGCGACATAGTCGCCAGCGGTGTCGTGGAGGCGGCCCGATCGATGGGCGTCACCGTTCCCATGGTGGTGCGGTTGGAAGGGACCAACGTCGAGCGCGGCCAGGAGATCCTGAAGACCTCCGGGCTGAAGTTCACCGTTGCCGACGGCATGAAAGACGCTGCGGAAAAAGTTGTTGCACTGGCCAAGTAAGGAGAACTGCCTTGTCTATACTCGTTGATAAAAACACCCGTCTCGCAGTGCAGGGGATCACCGGACGTGAGGGAACGTTTCACACCAGGCAATGCATGGAATACGGCACCAAAGTCGTCGCCGGCGTCACTCCCGGAAAGGGAGGCACTGTCCACGAAGGGGTCCCTGTTTTTAACACCGTCGCAGAGGCCATCGAGAAAGAGGGCGCCAACGCGACCGTCATCTTCGTTCCCCCGCAGTTTTCCGCCGATGCCATCATGGAAGCGATTACGGCGGGGATGCCGCTCATTGTCTGCATCACCGAGGGCGTGCCCACCCTGGACATGGTCCGGGTGTCCGCCTTGCTGGCCCGCTCCAAGAGCCGGCTGATCGGGCCGAACTGCCCGGGGATCATCTCCCCGGGAAAATGCAAGATCGGCATCATGCCCGGCCGCATTTTCAAGGAAGGGAATGTCGGTGTCATCTCCCGCAGCGGTACCTTGACCTACGAAGGGGTCGGCCAGCTGACCAACAGGGGGCTCGGGCAATCCACCTGCATCGGGATCGGAGGAGACCCCATCATCGGCACGAACTTCATCGATGCCCTCCAGATGTATAATTCCGATCCGGACACCCACGCCGTGGTCATGATCGGAGAGATCGGAGGCACCGCTGAAGAGGAAGCCTCGCTGTATATCAAGGAAAACATGAAAAAGCCGGTGATCGGCTTTATCGCCGGCCAGACCGCGCCGCCGGGACGCAGGATGGGACATGCCGGCGCCATAATCTCCGGAGGCAAGGGCACGGCGGCGGAAAAGATGGCGGCCATGCGCAGCGCCGGGCTGCACGTGGTGACCAGCCCCGCGGACATCGGCGACGCCGTGGTTCACGCGCTGAAAGGTGGAAGATGATCGAGCAGACACTTGCCATCATCAAGCCCGATGGTGTTGCCCGCAATCTGATCGGGGAGATCATCCGCCGCATCGAGTCCGGGGGACTCACCGTCAAAGCCCTGAAAATGGCTCATCTCTCCAAGAAGGAGGTGCAGGGCTTCTACGCTGTGCACCGGGAACGGCCTTTCTTTGACAGCCTTACCACATTCATGTCGGAGGGGCCCGTCGTCCTGATGATACTGTCCGGAGAAGGCGCCATCTCGTTGTGGCGTGACCTGATGGGAGTCACCGATCCAGCCAAGGCCGCCCCGGGATCGATTCGCAGGGAATTCGGCATCTCCATCGAACGTAACACAACTCACGGGTCCGACGCACCCGAAACGGCTGCCTTCGAGACCGCCTATTTCTTCAACAGGCTCGAAGCCTGCAACTGAGGCAGGGGTGTCAAGTCAGGAGTCCCCGGGGGTGCAATCGGAAGTGAGACTCAACAAAAAAAATCTGTCAATTATCCATTGTCAATTGTCATTTGGGGGCTCGTCAGGTTGGCTCTGCGCTCGGGTACTTCACCCGCTCCGAACGCAATCAGGACCGCACGGGCCGAAGGTCTGCAGCGGCCAGATGACAAATGACCATTGACCATTGATGCATTCTTTTGTCGTTGATCGTTGCGCGACCTGAATTTTGCGAGGATTGAGTCT
>Ga0113563_10000385_pt1 | contig 20668 bp, 18 predicted proteins | sample Mud3Dept3metaG_FD_80117 | JGI IMG/M metagenome (GOLD analysis project Ga0113563, IMG submission 80117) | Freshwater wetland microbial communities from Ohio, USA, analyzing the effect of biotic and abiotic controls - Mud 3 Core 4 Depth 3... | ecosystem: Environmental > Aquatic > Freshwater >... | reverse complement strand
TGGCTGCAGAGCCCGCATCCGGGACAGACCGTCTTGCTAATAGAGACAACGCCCTTCCGCTTCTTTCCATCTGCCGTCATCGAGTCAGCTTCGGAAACCTCCTGCCAGCTGATCGCAGGGCAATTGATTTCAAGACACATCTTGCAACCACGGCACTTCTCGGTGTCTACCTCGTAATACGGGTACTCGAACTTTCTCTTCTCCCGCCTGTGCAGCATGCACGGACCGTTCACCGTGACGACGACGGATGCCTCATCCCTGTTCAGCTCGTCCCGCACCACGTCCATGGTTTCCGCCACATTGTAAGGATCGACGGTGCGAACGTTCTTTACACCAAGCGCCTTGGCGAGTTCCACGTAGTTTACCATGTTAGCCGGTTCGCCCTTAGCGGTATAACCGGTGCCCGGGTGTTCCTGGAGGCCCGTCATGCCGGTGATCCTGTTGTCGCAGATAATCGTGGTCGAATAGCCCTTGTTGTATACTGCATCCATCAACGGCGCAACGCCTCCGTGCAGGAAGGTGGAATCGCCGATAACCGCGCACACCTTTCCGAGCCCTTCAGCGCCGAGGGCCTTTCCCGCTCCAAACGCCTGCCCGATGCTCGCGCCCATGCAGACGCAGCTATGGACCGCCTGGAGAGGTGGTGCAGCGCCCAGCGTGTAGCAGCCGATGTCCCCGAATACGAAGGGACCGAGCTTCTTAAGGGAATAAAAGAGTGCCCTGTGGGAGCAGCCGGGACACATGTTCGGCGGTCTTCGTGGCAGATTCTGAGAACTGTACCTGACCATGGGCGCCTTGTATGCCTTACCCTTGAGCGACTGTTCAACAACCGCAGGATCCAGCTCGCCCATAGTTGGAATCAGGTCCTTGCCGTGGAAGATCTTGTATCCGAGTGCCTTGATCTCCGTTTCCAGGAAAGGATCGAGTTCTTCTACTACAATGACTTTCTTCACCTTCTTGAAGAACTCGGCGAGCATCTTCTTGGGAAGAGGCCAGACCATGCCCAGCTTCAGGTAAGACCAGTCAGGGAAGACTTCCTTCGTGTACATATACGACGCTCCTGCCGCGATCACCCCTATGTTCCTGTCGTTGAGCTCCATCTTGTTGAATTTGAACTTATCCGCGTACTCCTCGAGCTTCTTGGTTCTCTCCTCGACGATCTTCCTCCTCACCCGCGCATTCGCCGGAACCATTACGTATTTCGGCATATCCTTCGGGTCAAGACCGAGGGGCATGGTTGACTCTTTCCTCTCGCCGTAGTTTACGGGCGAGTCCGAGTGGGAAATCCGCGTCTCCCCCTTGACGAGCACGGGCGTGTCGAACTTCTCGCTCATCTCGAACGCGACCTTCGTAAAATCGTAGCATTCCTGAGAGTCAGCCGGCTCCAGCATCGGGACCTTCGCAAACCGCGCCCAGTTCCGGCTGTCCTGCTCATTTTGAGAACTGTGAGCGAACGGGTCGTCACAGACGACGATGGTCAGGCCTCCCTTGATGCCCGTGTATGCAAGTGTCATGAACGGGTCGGATGCCACGTTCATGCCTACATGTTTCATGCACGCCATGGCCCGGGCACCCGCCACTGCCGCGCCGGCAGCCACTTCCACCGCGACTTTCTCATTAGGAGACCATTCGGTGTAAATCTCCTTGTACTGAGCCAACTCCAGCAGTATTTCGCTGCTCGGAGTCCCGGGATATGCGCAGGCCACCTTGACCCCCGCCTCCCAGGCGCCTCTCGCAACTGCTTCATTTCCTTGCATTATCTTTTTCATGTTCCCCCCAATCTGGTGCACCGCCAGGGATTCCGCCGTTTCCGACCGTACCGCCCGGCGAAGCTTGTTAATAAATTCACTTTGTAGTTTTCTACAATTGGCGACGCTTGTCAAGTTATTTCAAAGCCGGCTCGTTTCAGGATTCTTACATTGGTTTTATTGGGTTGATTGGATACAATACTGACGGCCGACCGCGGACCGCCGACGGCTTGTTTCGGGTTACCACGGTCTATCTGGCCTGTCCGGTTTCTCTGGTTTCTCTCGTCTATCTAGTCTATCTCGTCCATTTAGTCTGTCTTGTCTGTCCGGTCTCCACTGATCACTGATCACTGCTTTTGCCACTGGCCGCTGCCCACGGATCACTGATTACTGCTAACTGCTTACTGTTCACCGTTTGCGGGCCGCTGGCTACCGGTCACTGGCCACTGGCTACTGGCCACTGGTCTTGCGGGCCCCTGGACCCAGGCCCCTGCCTTTGGTCTTCCATGGCCCCTGACCCATGACCCTGTTTTCTCCGCGAATTGGGATTACTCGGTTGGGCTGTAGGTTGCCAGGTACTTCACTATATCCCAGGTCGCGTCCACCCCTTCATAGAAGTGTTCAAGAGAAATACGTTCATCCACCGAATGCATGCTGAGCAGCTCCTCGCGCGAGAAAAGCATGGGTGAAAACCCGTAGGCGGTGATACCGAGACTCCTGAAATGTCTAAGGTCGGTTGCGCCGGTGGTGAGGAATGGGAGCACCGGGACATTTCCTTTGCGGGCCTTGACGATGCGCCGAATCGCTTTGAAGAAGTGCGTGTCGTAGCTGGAGGGTATTGACTCACCGGGTCCGATAGGAACAACCTCCACCTCTTTGCCGGCAATCTTTTGAATCCGGTCGAGGAACAACTCGGACCGTTCGTCCGGGAGGATGCGCGCATCGAAGGTCGCCTCGGACTCGTTGGGAATCACGTTAACCTTCTCTCCACCATTCAGGACCGTAAGCGTCACCGTGTTCCTCAATAATGCGTTGTACACCACGTGATTTTCAACGAACCTGCGAAAGCTCCTTCTGCGCAGGCCGTCAGCCAGCGTGGTAAACGTGAACCCACAGACCTTCTGTCCCTGCAATATCCCGCTCAGGTACCTGGTAGCAATCTTGTTTCGCTTGAGAGGTGAAGGATGGGCGAGGATCCGGTTTGCGGCCCGGACGATCTTTTCGTTGGCATTGTCATGGTGGGGCATGGACCCGTGGCCACCCGTACCTCGCGCAATAATCCTGAACTGGCAGAGCTTCTTTTCTGCAACAGAGACCTGCGCATGAAGCACGCCCTGCTCCTCTGTGATACATCCTCCTTCGCTCAGTACGAACGCGGCATCTGAAAGCTCTTCCACCCCGTTTAGCATGAATTCAACACCCAGTTTCCCGCCCACCTCTTCATCGCAGGTCGCCAGGAACACGATATCCCTCTCGGGGGTGATGGCCTCGCGCCTGAGCGACACGAAAGCGAGCAGCTGCGCCACCAACATCGACTTCATGTCAACCGCACCCCTGCCATACACAAACCCGTTCTTGACGGTCGCTCCAAACGGTGGTTCGGTCCAGCCCTTCTCCTGCGCAGGCACAACGTCCATGTGGCTGAGAAGTACGATAGGCTCTCCACGCTTCCTGCCTTTGATACGCGCCAGGAGGTTGGCTCTTCCCGGTGCCGCCAGGAATATCTCTGAAGAGATGCCCTCTTTCTTGAGGTAGCTTTCTAAAAACTGTGCCGCAGCCTCCTCATTGCCCGGCGGGTTGGTGGTGTTGATTCGGATCAGTTGACGCAGCAGGTCGAGTGCTTCGTCATTTTGTGTCATAGCTCACCATGTTCTTGCCTTCTCTTTTCGCCTTATACAGGTTTTCGTCCGCTATCTTGATCAAAGCGTTTTCATCCATGCCTTCCCTGAACACAGCAAGGCCGCCGCTCAGTGTCAGCGAGATCTCATTCCGCTCATACACGAACTGTGTTGCCTCAAGCTTTCGCCTGAGACGCTCTCCAATCAGCATGGCCGCTTCCGCATCGGTCTCCGGCAGAATGACGAGGAACTCCTCTCCGCCATACCTTCCCACACTGTCGATACCGCGCACGCTCGCCTTCAGGATCTGCGCCACCTCTTTGAGTACTGCGTCTCCGGCGAGGTGCCCCAGCTCATCGTTCACCTCTTTGAAGTTATCAAGGTCGAGCAGCAGGATCGACAGGTTTGAACCGTACCGTGCCGAACGGGACACTTCCTGTGAAAGACTGGACATGATGAAGAGGTGCGTGTAGAGGCCCGTAAGCCCGTCGTGCACCGATAAGGCCTTCACCTCCCTGAACAGGGCGATCTTCTCCAGCGTTGATGATATGTGGGCGGCGAACCTCTTGAATATCGCTTCCTCGTAATAATCGAAGGGTCTGCTCCGGTAGATCCCCACGTACCCGTATGTTGTTCCGCGACCCGACAGGGCAACCACCACCGACTTGTAATCTTCTGGCATGGAGGCTGCCTCCTCGGATGGCCCGTCAACGAGTACCTTCACCTGTTTCTCGTCAAGCGACGCCTTCCTCATTCTCCTGATGAGCGTGCCGGGGATATACTCAGTTACGGCAGGGTTGAACGGCCCATTCGGGTAGACGTGAATCTCAACTTCCTGGTCCTGCGGCACGAGAGCGGCAAACAGCTCAAAGTTCAAAAAATTCTTGATGAGCGTGAATGAATTCTTGAAGACCGTGACAGACTCCTCCGTCTCACCGATCATGTGTTGTAGGCTCTTGACAAACTCCAGTTCCAGGAGGTTCAGCTTGTCGTGCTCGAACCTCTTCTCCATCTCTGCCGTCAGCTCCTTGATTTGAAGCCGTTCAAGAAAATGATTAATAGCGTTGTTTACGCCGTGATAGATTTCCTCGTAGCTGGAAAAGGGCTTCTTCAGCACAGCATACGCGCCTGCCCTCAGGCATTCGAGTGCCTTCCCGTACTCTTCGAGACCGGCCATCACGATAACGGGGAGGTGCGCCTCCGTCTTTCGTATTGTTTCGATCAGCCCTACGCCGGAAACAGCGCCGAATGAAACGTCGAGTAGAATTGCGTGGGGTTTCTTTTCTTTGATTTCGGCATCCAGGTCCATCTCCTTCTCGAATGAGTAGACCTTCATGCCGTATTCTTTGAAGAACTCTTTGAGAACACGATTCAGAACATGATCATCGTTTAAGATGAAAAGCCTTTTCTGCCTATCCATGAAAACCATCCAGGAAAACAAAGGGGGGATCGCTCCCCCCGCACCTCACTTCTTTTCTTTACTTCTTGCCCTTCTTCGCTTTTTTTGCTGGTGCCTTCTTAACCGCTTTCTTTGTTGCTCCGCAACCCTTCACTCCGCATGCCATCAGCCTTCACCCCCTTTCTCACGAAAAGCATCTTAAGTAAAAGCAGTATCAATGTCAATAATCTATATCGGATACACAGCATTTTCCATTAGAATTCTAGAGAGGTTTTCTCCCAAACCCGGGCACCTCCCACGCGATGTTCCTTGCAAAACCGAGCACCGAAATCATTGACCCGATGCCCTGCGGATCAATGACCCCTTTTGCAGAAACCCGCTCGGCTTCCGCAAGAGCGGCCATGCGCTCCAGCACACCGATATTGAAAAGGAAGCGGTACTGCTCAATCTCTCCAACCTTCACCCAGCCGAAACGATCGAGCATGGCGGTCAGGTGATCGAAGTTCACGTGATGGGTGATGTCGGTGGCGCCGAGTTCTTCAAACAGGTTCTGCCTCAGCTTCATCTGTTTGTATCCCACAACGCTTCCCTCGAAGAACCGGCCAAGGGCAAGCTCGGCAGTGTGATAGCCGTAGTCAAAGACGAGCAGCAGAGCTTCTTCAAGCCGGTCGCTCACGTCCTTGAGAATACCGAGCGAACGAGTGGTCACTTCGGCAGCCTGGTGCAGCATGAGGGGTAGTGGATGAGACTGAAGAAACGTATCGACGGCCGGGCTCAACGAGCCAAGGACTTCGACATACCCTTCCACGAAGTCGATGTAGGTCTCCTTGAGCCCGGTCTCCGTGCTCACGATTCTGTGGAACGGAAGCGCATCGAAGAACTCGTTTGCGATAACAATCGTGAGACCCCCGATTACGGGGATCTCCGCTGGCTCGCGTATCCAGGTAACGGGCCCGGTCTCATCCTTATGGCCTTTTTCCAGGATGATGTATCGCCATTGTTCGTCTTTAACGACTGAGAGTATCTGCTCCGCGAGAATACCTGAGCCGCCCCCGAGTTCGAGGATGGTGAGACCGCCTTGCCCGCGCAACGTCTGGATCTGTCGTATGCACGCACCAAGCGTTTGTCCGAAAACAGGATGGATTTCAGGCGACGTGAAATAATCTTTGCGCGGGCTTTTGCCTGATCTGTAGTAGCCCAGCTCGGGATCGTACAGGACGACGTCGAGAAACGTCTCGTATGTAAGCGGACCTTCGCGCCGTATCAGTTCTTGCAGTTTCGAATGAGGTGTGGCTGTCCTGGTCAGACGACTCCTAAACAGGCTTTGGCCCGCACGCCTTTGATTCTCTATCTTTGATTCTTTCCCAGACGACCTCTGTCAGGAACCTCAGGGCTTCTTCCTTATCCTTATCCAACACGATCCCCGTAAGTAATTGAACCTCCCGGTCATCAAACATTACAGTCTTCATGCTCCCCCCCTTTCTTACTGCTCTTATTCCCCCTTTACTTTGATCTTGATTTCCTTCTCCAGTACGTACCCCGCCTTTGGGATAGTGACCCGTAAGACCCCATCCTTATATGCGGCTTTCGCCTCATCGTTCATTACGTCCTCGGGCAGCTCTATCATGCGCAGAAACTCACCCTCCATCCGCTCCCTGCGAAAATATGCTTCCGCCTCGGCAGGTTCTTCCCGTCTTCGTTCACCCTCTACCGTGAGCACCTGGCCTGCGACCGAGACCTTAATATCTTGCAGGTCCACCCCGGGAAGGTCCATCACAACAACAACGTCACCATCAGTCTCATACACATCCACAGGAGGCAGCCAGCGCTCACCGCGGGCGCGGGGCTGCGTCTGCCTGCCGAAAAAGTCCTCGAATGAGCGCTCGACTTCTTCCATGAAATCCTGCAGGCCGGTCTCCCAGTGAGGCCTCCACGTCATGACAGGCATAGAGTAATCACCTCCTCGATAAACTTGATACATTGGGCATCTTCGGAATCAGGACTTTCTTTCTTCATCATCCGGAATGGCTCGCTTCCAGAACGTTACGGCTCCAGTCCGGTGAAAGAAAATCTGAACAAGCTCCCACCGGTCGGCGCCCATCTCATTCAAAAAATCACGCACGTGTTCAATCTGTTTCATGCGCATGTCCCTCACCTGGCACTCCCCTGACTCCCCACACGCATAGACCAGGTTCGGAGGTGGGGTCCCGGCTGCACTCTCATGAGGAAGCTGCGGCAACGGCAGAAACTCGATCCTGTACTCATACCTCATTTACTACCTCCCTACCTGCAGGCTGACGCCTTATCTGTTTTTCTATATAATAATCCATGAGAGCAATTTTTTGAAGTGATTATGTGAGCTCGCTCCCTTCCTATATCAAAACAAAGATTGATGGCACGCTGGATGAGCGCGCTAAGGAGCTGGAAGAACGGCTCTGTTCGTGCACCCTCTGTCCCCGCCAGTGCCGGGTAGACAGGCTGAGCGGAGCTACGGGCTTCTGCAAGGCGCCCGCCGAGCTCCTGATATCGAGCGTTTTCGCGCATTACGGGGAAGAGGCACCGCTCGTTGGCGTAGGCGGATCAGGCACAATCTTCCTCACCCACTGCAACCTGCAATGCATCTTCTGTCAAAACTACGAGATTAGCATGGGAGGAGATGGCACGCCATTTACACCCAAGAAGCTGGCGGCAGCCATGCTCGAGTTACAGAGACGGGGCTGCCACAACATCAACTTCGTCACCCCCACTCACTACGTGCCCCAAATCCTTAAAGCGCTGTCCCTCGCAATCGATGCGGGCCTCTCCGCGCCTCTTGTATATAACTGCGGCGGTTATGAATCACTCGATGTCATCCGGGCACTTGACGGGATAGTCGACATCTACATGCCAGACATCAAGTTTCTTATTCCTGATCTGGCGAAGCGCTACTGCAATGCGCCTGACTATTCTGAAGTAGTCAAAGAAGTGCTCAAAGAAATGCAGCGGCAGGTGGGCGATCTGGTGACGGACGAGAATGGCATAGCAGTGCGAGGCCTCGTCATCCGTCACCTGGTCATGCCGTCCCTTGCTGAGAATACGCGAGAAGTGCTCTCCTTCATACGGCGCGAGATCTCCAAAGATGCCTTCGTAAACATAATGGCACAGTACCATCCGTGTTATCGAGCGATCGAATATCAGGAGATCGCTAGGCGCCCCACGATGCAGGAATACGCGGACGCGGTGGAGTACGCACGAAAGATAGGACTCACGCGGGCCGGCGGCCACTGAGGAAAGACACGGGGTGAGGTTTCTTTCCGCTTTTGCCCTCGTGCCGTGTTAAGATGTGCCGAGACAGTAACCGAAACAGAGGAGGTAAGGGAAATGGCGTCAAGAATTGAGATCAACGTGGACAAAACGTATGACCGTGGCCCAATGCATGGGTTTCTTGAGGTAGAGGTAAGCTTTGAGGAGAAAGCGCCCCCGGGCTCTGACCAGGGTATAGGTTTCGCGCAGGTAATTGTCCCCTTACCCAAAGCAGAAGTGGGAGGCAAGACGTTCGATCAGATCCGGGTCATGGCCCTGGCTAAAGCCCTCTCGTTCATGTCGGAGTGCATAAAAAGCGCCAGCGCTACATGACACATCTTGAGTTGAGAAGGCCGCCTGGACTCATGGGCGGCCTTCTTTTCTTTTGTCATGCCACTGCCTCGTCGTTAATAGCACAATCAAGCCGACGATCATCAACAAAATCTGCACAAAAAAGCAGGGTCATTTCTGACCCTGCCGCTTCTTTCAATAAGATGGTTTGATCTTTACTTCGTGAACTTCCTCCTACACCCTGCAAGACCGATCAAGCCAAATCCCACGAGGAGCATGGTGGTGGGTTCTGGGACCGGGATCTGGTTAACCCCGATCGTGACTCTGTAACTGCCATCATTGTCATCGTACGCACCGGGTTCCCCTACGAATCCAAACCCATCAGGGATGCCAAGATAGAGTCTGGTCGCTCCTGCAGGCGCGACGAATTCCTGGAATACTGCTCCACTCGTAACGCCGTCACCTATGTAAAACACTTGTTTCAACTGAGGGGAGAGGGTCGTGAAATCGATGCCGAGACCACCCGGAGAAAAATCGAGAGTGGCAGGCGGAGGGCCGGAGCTGGGGATAAGGTTGTCGAGGAAAACGCCGGTCAGCGGTCCCTGTGGCCCTATGTATCCGCTAATGCCGTCCAGGGCAGTGAGACTGCTACCCGAAACACCGTTGCCCCCGGGTCCGTAAAAGGGCGCACCAACCCCATTGTAGAAGCTTACGCCTCCAACGGCGGGGTTAGCCACGCGTATGATATCGCCTGCGGTCACGGAGATAAATGGCGGAATGGTCTCCTGAATCTCTTCCGGGGTCGGACCTCCGTGTCGAATCAGATAGGTACCTGTGTTCCATGGGTCAGACGCGGGCGGGATGGTGAGGTCAGTTCTGCCTGCCAAAAATATCGCGTCGCTTCCATCAATCGTAACGTCATACATTGCAGCAAGCGCGGGCGAAAAAGCCACAAGGACCATGGCGCAAGAGAGCATTAACAGTCCGGATAAGCAAGCCTTCCTTCTCGCAAACATCTTTACTTCCTCCTTTTCTGCCTTTCATTGCCGGGCTGCGGATATACCCAGATTAATCCTTTTGGACTAGTCCCTGTGCAAGTGGAACGCCAAATTATTAAGACATTAGAATCATTCATCTATTATAACATTTAGTTGTTTGGGAGGGGCTATCATTTGTAAAGAATCTCGACAATTCTTAGAGAAATTCGGTCCATTTTTACCGCAACCTACAAGAATTGCAAGACATTCTTGACAAAATTGATTTTGTAAGGAAATCGTACGTCTCTGTAGATCTTAGCGCCTTTGTCAAGCAATGTAGGGGATTGCTAAAGGAACATTTGGATCTCACAGGACGTTGTTGCGTTCTACGAGGAGATACCTATTAACTTGAGGAAATCGTGAGCAGGCCTGTAACGCAAGTCTGAGGCAGTCTGGAGATCTGCCAAAGCTTCCGCATCCATTCCCAACCGTCTAAAGGAAAGGCCACGCAAATAGTAGACCCTTTCATCCAACGGGTTCAGCAGAAGAGCCCTGCTATAATCCTCTATGGCCTGCTGCACGTTCCCCAGCCTCTCATACGCCAATGCCCGGTTCACGTAGGCACGTCCGAACACTGGATCCACCTGGATGGAACGCGCGAAAGCCAGGATAGCCCCCTCAAGGTCTTCCGTCGTGTATAGCTTGACAAAGCCCAGTTGGAAGCATTCCTGAGCAGTCAACTTTTTCTTGGGAAGAGTCCGATGCGAGTGTCGCCTGAACAAGCTCGAGAGAAGCCCATGCGGCTTTTCCGCTTCCTCGTCTGTCCTTTCCCAGTCAGACGCTCTTCGCCGGCGTACCGTGACATTCGGTTGAGCTTTTGTCCTGACGGGATCAGCAGAGACGTTGACCCAGCTTTTTTCCGAAGGGCGGTAGAAGTGAGTTATCCGCTTCGAGTCTATCAGCTCTTCAAGGGTGATGTCGTCAACCTGTCCCAATCGTGTATTGTGGTAGCGCACATCGATGAACTGATGGAGGTGCTGGTTCTGCAGCGTGCCCGCTGTCAAGTCAGCGGGGCCGTGGTGGGAAGATACAACGGACGGGGCAGGCTGCCCAGCCAAGTGGCTTGACGGCTTGGCTCGGCACGTGCCGACAGCTTCGCAGATCCGACTCCACTGCTGTAAGCCATATTTCAAAGCCCTCTTTTTCAGACCCATGGGGTGTTCCTTGTGCTGCCCCAACCCCGGCGCCAACGTGTCCCGGCTCGCTTCCGGGGACGCCCCGGACATTCTCTGCGCAACCGCCTTGTTCTCCTCCGCCCCTACCTTCTGTGACGGTCGCTGGATTTGACCGCCCTTTTTTCTTCGACCCTCGGGCACAGCCGTATGCCTGCCGGTCTGGTCCACCTTCCCCGTTCTGCCGTCACCTCCAGTCTCGTTCAGCTTTCGCACCGCCGTCGCTACTCCTGATCCCCCTTCTTTCCTGATGGCTCTCTGGCCTGCCTCCTCCTTCGCTTGGCGGGCAAGAGCCGCTGAAAACACGCCGATCTCCTTACGCTTGGGATCGTGTAGAAGAACATGTTCCACTGCAGGCTTCTGGATGGTATCGGTTACGGACGATACCTCATCCGGTTCGCCCCGCGCTGACGTCCCAGTTACCGCGTGTGGCTTCTTATTACGAATGATCTTCTCTCTGGAGTGATTCCGTGGGTTGCTAACATTCTTGGGGGCACTCATGGTCTCGTCCTGCACACCCTGTGCTATATGTCATGAGTGGTTGATAGAAGCATAGTAATAACTTCCAGAATACAAATCAAGTACAATCAAGATTCCCCAGGCGTTGGATACATTCATACTTTCCCATACAAGGCTTACCAAGACTCTTGACCCCTGACGGCCCATTCCGGTGACACGTGTTGCGTCGAGGTGCCACTTTCGAAGATTAGTCTTTCAGCCGATATCGGATTGAATTCTCATCTGAGAGTCCGCCATGGTAGCCGCAGCCACTAGCGCTTCAAAGGGGACATACGAGTGAAGGTGAGCACTTGAAGATGCTGTCAGTCTATGACGAAATGCCCAACGACTTAAGGAGGTCGGAAGCGGGCCGGAAACGCATTTCCGCCGCTTTCTGAAAATCCCTTATCGCTTCCTCGGTCATACCCAGCTGTTTGTACGCAAGACCACGCAAATAATAGACCTTCGCGTCGTGAGGGTCCACAAGAATCGCCCTGGAATAATCTTCTACGGCCTGCTGTGTGTTTCCCAGTCTCTCATAGGCTAATGCCCGGTTCACGTAGGCACGTTCGTACGTAGGATCCAACTGGATACACATGGCGAAAGCCCGAGCCGCACCCTCGCAGTCGCCCGTGGTATGCAAGGCAACAAATCCCTGTTCAAACCATTCCCGGGCGCCTAACTGCTTTTTGGCCACAGCGGGTTCATCAGGAGATGTGAATAGGTTCCGGAAGAACCCGCGCCGCTTTTGTTCTTCCTCCCTTTTCAGCTCCCAATCAGACGCTCTCCGCCAGGGCCCGGTTGTATTCCCCCGCGCTCCTTCCCTAACGGGCTCAGTGGAGATGTCCACCCACTTGTCCTCCGAGGGGCGGAAGAAGTGACTTATTCGCTTTGAACCTATCAGTTCCTCAAGGGTGACGTCGTCTACCTGCCCCGCTCTCGTGTTTTGGTAGCGCACGTGGACAAGCCCGTGTATTTTCCTGTCCAGCGCGGTGCTTTCATTACCGATCCGGGCGGTCTCTGGTTTAACGGGCAGTCCTTGCTGGGCCTCGTCCTGGCTGAGCAGGGTCTCTGCATCTCCCACCAGGCTTGTAGACTCCTGGACAGTCTCATCCGTCCAGGTAGGCCTCTCGACAAACGCTGGAGGTGAGGCTGTCTCATATTCCGCCGGTCCATCGACAGTTGACCCAAATCCCTCCAGCCCCTCCGCACCGGTACGGTGCTTCCCCGTCAGATAGGCCTCATTTTCTGCGTTGACTGTGTTAGTTGTCTGTTTCAGAGATTCTTCGGGAGGGCTCCAACGCTGAGAGCCTAACTCGTGCGCTTCACTCGCCTTCGATCCTGTGTGCGGGCTCACCTTGAAGGACTCCGCGCCTTCTGTTCCGCCCTTTCTCAGCTTGTCCTGCACACGCCGCAGCACGTCCAGGTATACCCGTGTCTTGGGGGCTGCGTTCTTCCACCTCTGGTATCCGGCTGCAAACTTGTCTGGAGGCCTGCCCAGGTCTCGGGCGATGGCAGTGAGGAGGTCTCTTTCTTCGAGGACAGGCTCCTCACCAAGAAGTTCTTCGATGCGGGCATAGAGGACCCCGGGCAGCAGTTCCGGGGAATCCTGTACCATGTCCTCGAACTCCCACCGTTCAAATGCATGGGGAGGCAATGCCGCCAGTACATCTTCTACGTGCGCCGCCTCTGTTTTCGTGAGTTCGAGCAGTTGACGGTCGTCATCCACTGGCGGTGCTACAAACGTTCTCTGTTCCCTGTCAAAATCGACGTATACAAGCTCGTTCCGTGCAAGGTTGAACCGCTGGTCGGCCGTGGCCATGCTCGGAATGTCAAGCACCGTTGATTCCAGCTTCTTGGGGTGGCTGAAGTACCGGTGCCACCACGCTTTCCAATCCTCTACCCCGGAGCAGCCTGCCTCATAAAGCTGAATGGCATTGCCTAGTTCCTCCTGGGCCAGAGAGAGAATCAGGTACGCTGTATGGGAACGACCGGCACCCATGAGCAGTTTCGCGTCGGCGATGAGGCGCTTCGCATTCCCGACACACAACTTGTACCCATCCCGGAGCAACATTCTGTCCAGCGGGGGATACCCGCCGTGCTCACTACCCATAGGAGGTACCTCCTTTTCTGGGCTGAGGTTCCCAAGGGGCACGGAGTCAGACTGCCGAGCATTCAATTCTCGCTGTAAAGCTTGAAGCTCATCAAACGTTTTCGACACGACTGCCCCTCCTGATAACGGAATCAAGCCAACCTGTGCTGGGTAAACCTCGTTTCACGCTGTCTTCGAGCCCTCGACACTCTGCGATAGGTGCAAATCCCTCGCTCACGCGGACCTTAGGACTGATAACCTAGCTTGTGCAACTTTTTTGCCAAACGAAGGCTTTTCTTCAGGCAAGTTTAGGATTTTTCTCAAAGTCGGTGAATTCAGTCGACCCCCAAAATACCTGGGCCAGACTTCCCTTACATATCGCAATTGCCATACGCAAAGCCCCGTTGCCCAGTACAGGCACAAAGAAACAAGGGCCCTAGTAAACATCAATGAGTTATGAACGGGCCTCAGGGATCTAAACAAGCCGCCGACCTGGGTCGAAAGCAGATGCGCGTTTCTATTGGCGCGCTTTATTCGCCTAGCTTTTTCTTCAGCGTCTCGTTCGCTTTAAGCACTTCCTGCGCGTCCTTCCCCTGTATCTCCCAGCTGTAAGAACCTTTGCCGTCTTTTTTCAGCTTGATCTTCACTTCCGACTTGAGGTTCCTTCTCAGCTCTTCCATCTCTTTCTGGTATGCCGCTTCTTTCTGCGACTCTCCGCCGGGTTTGCCGGCAGTCGTCACGTCAGCGCCACCAGAACAGCCTCCCAGCAAGGCCAGAAGAGCGATGATTGCAAAAAACCTCATGCTATCATACTATTATGTGGGTTCCGTGTTTTCAATAGATTTGTGCAGCGCTTCAGACATTAGACGCTGGACTCCGGACCTTGGCCATAGGAAAAATAGCTGGAGATTAAGCAAGAGGACGCGCGAAGTGATTCAGGCTCACCGAGCAAAGCCTGGCGTCTGGGGTCTATGGTCTGAAGCAGAAGGCATTGAGGTCGCACATGGACATACACGTTGAACGGCATGGGACGGGCAAGCCGGTCGTTTTCGTCCACGGCGCGAGCGGCAGTTCGCTCTCCTGGTATTTTCAGAAAGAGTATCTGAAGCGCTCAATGGAAGTGATTCTGCTCGACCTTCCGGGTCACGGTCAATCGCCGGGCGAGGGTCTCGCCCGGATAGAGGACGCACAAAACATTGTTCACGGTGCAATCGCAAAGCTGGGGTTAGAAAAGTTCTTTCTCGTGGGCCACTCCATGGGCGGGGCTATTGCCATGCTTTTTGCCCTGGCCTATCCCGAACTTCTTGACGGGCTGGTGCTCGTCTCAACGGGAGCAAGGCTGCGTGTGCTGCCCGAGATACTCGATGGCCTCCTCAAGGACAAGGAAGCTACCGTGCGCAGGATAACCGAACTCGCCTTCTCTTCCAGGGCCCATCCTGCAATAATAGAAAACGGTTTCAGGGAAATGATGAAGTGCCAGAAGGAAGTAATCTACAGCGACTTCGAAAGCTGTGAACAGTTCAGCCTCATGGGCCGCGTCAAAGAGATAAGCACGCCTACTCTCATACTCTGTGGAGAGGATGACCTGCTTACGCCGCCTAAGTTCTCTGAATATCTTAGCGCCGAGATACCTGATTCGAGGCTTGTGCGTATTCCTGACGCCGGCCATATCCTGATGGTCGAAAAACCCGATCCGGTGAACAAGGCCATAGAGGCGTTTGTGCTTGAGAAGCGTAGAGGGTAGAAAAACAGTCAACACATGACGGGCGCCAAGCCCGCGACACCGCTTGGCAATGGAGGTGTGATGAGCATGAACGAAGTCCGTAAGCAAAAGATCGAAACGATCAAGACCGATGTCTTGTGCGTCGGCGGGGGGATCGCCGGGCTCATGGCGGCCATCAGGGCAGCCGAGTTGGGCGCGCGCGTGGTTGTGGCAGAAAAAGGAAACGCCCTGTACAGCGGCCGGGGTCGCGCCGGCAACGACCACTTCTGGTGCTACATCCCCGAGGTACATGGCACGGATATCGAACTCTTCCTGAAAGAGTGCCTCAAGGGGCCGAAGTTGCGGATCATGCAGGCCGGAACGAGCATGAAGGTGATGCGCACGTTTCTCGAAAACTCTTTTGAAGTCGTGAAGCTCTGGGATAGCTGGGGCATCCCCATGAAGCACGGCGGCAAGTGGGAGTTTGCGGGTCATTCATTTCCTGGTGATGTTTTCACACACCTGAAATACAAGGGGCATCCTCAGAAAAAGATACTTACGAAGAAAGCCCTGGAGAAAGGGGCAGAGATCGTCAACAGGGTGATGATCTTTGAACTCCTCACCGACGAACATGGCGTGACCGGGGCACTCGGCATCGATACGCGGGACAACAGGCTCTTCGTGTTCCAGGCGAAGGCTGTCGTCCTTGGGACCGGGGTTGTTGAACGGCTCTACCCGTCGCCGGTTCCCGGCTGGATGGCAAGCACACCGGGCTGCCTCAGTCTCACGGGCGACGGTCGCGCCATGACGTACAAAGCAGGAGGCACACTGGTCGGGCCTGAAAGCCCGAAGCGGCACCCGGGTCCGCGTTATTTCGGCAGGTACGGTCAGGCAACGTGGGTAGGGGTCTTGAGAGACCCGCACGGCAAGCCCGTCGGCCCATATGTGACCAAGCCTGACAGAAGATACGGCGACATGACGATGGAGGCACGAAGCACCATCCTGGAGGATTACCTCAAGTCAGGCAAAGGGCCTGTTTACATGGACTGCAGGGGCATAACCGATGAGGACTATGCCTACATGATGGAGGCGTTTGTTCATGAAGGGCTGACATGCCTGATAAACCACCTGAACGAAGAGGGCATTGACCTTAGGAAACACCCCATTGAATTCGGCACGTACCACATTTACCCGGAGGCAAAGATATGGATCACCGAAAAAGGTGAGACGTCATTGCGCGGTCTTTACGCGGCGGGCGATGAATCAATTGTGAGCATTGGTCCGGCTGCAACCTACGGATGGCTCGCAGGGGCAAGTGCGGCAGGCTTCGTCGGGACGAACGATGCGCGGGGCGTCGAGACCTGCATGGAGCATATAGACGAAAAGAGAGCGATGATCGAAGAGATGCTGGCCCGAAAAAACGGGCCCACCTGGCAGGAGGCTAACGTTGCATTGCAGCAGATCATGCAGGATTACGCAGGGCTCTTACGGACCGACACACTCCTGTCCGCCGGCCTCAGCTATCTACGGAGGTTGAGAAAGAAGGCAGCCTCCACCATGGTGGCGCGCAACCGATGGGAACTCGTGCGCGGACTCGAAACGCTCAATCTTCTCGACCTCGGCGAACTCGTGGTGCTTGGGGCGCGTGAGCGAAAGGAGACAAGGGCGCTCCATAACCGGCCCGACTTTCCGCTCACGGATCCCATGCTCGACGGCAAGGCCATTTTCGTAAGAATGGTTGACGGGGAGCCTGCAATGGAGTGGAGAAGAACCGAATAGAGTAGGGGAGGAGCGACATATGCCGCCTGTCATAGATCAGAATAAATGCACCCGGTGCGCCACCTGCTTCGATGTCTGCGCAGAAGACGTCTACTTTGGAACAGAAGAGGGGCAGTTGCCTGTTGTCAGTTATCCGGAGTTTTGCTTTCACTGCAACTGCTGCGTGGAAGAGTGTCCGGCAGACGCTATTACCTTGCGCATTCCGCTGCCTGAGATGCTGCTGTTCAAGGAAGAAGGCAGTGATCAGTGATTTGTGGAGAAGAGGGCAGAACGGAGAGAGATCAGGGAGACGCGGAGATTTTCTTCATCCCCGTGTCCCCGTGTCACCCCATCTCCGTGTCGTCTTCGCTTGCTGATCACCGATCACGGGTTTTCTCGCTAGGCGGCATACGGAGCACCAGGCCCACCGCAATGACTACCAGAAAGAAGAATGCAAACCACGTATATCGGTACGTACCCAGGTGATCGTAGGTCCAGCCCGTGAGTATCGGGCCTATGAGACCGCCTACAGAGGCACAGCCCATGGTGATACCCAATAGTTTCCCAAAAGAGTGGAGACCGAAGTACTCCCTGACTATGGCCCCTCGCAACACCACGCTCCCTCCGAAGCCTGGCGGAAAGAGCGCCAGAAAAAGGTAGAGCGCCCAGTCCTTATCGGCAAATGAAAAAGTCAGCACGCCTGCGCCCATCAGGCTGAGGGCAGACGCAAGCACCATCTTTTTCTCGTACACGTCGGCAAGCCATCCAAAGCCAAACCGGCCTGCTATGCTGCACAAGGGCATCGCGGCAGCAACCACGGCAGCACGTGAGCGCGTCATCCCGATGCTCTCCAGGTATGGCATCACGTGGACAACAGCCCCGGTCACAACGATCATGCGGATTGCCTCCGTCGCGTTCAGGTGAGTGAAGACCCGGCTCCTCAGGATCTCCCTCATTCTCCGCGGTGCAGGAATACTTGATGATACCTCTAAACCAATCCCTTCCCCGGACGATTCCAGAAGACCCATTGCAATCTGCCGGGGATGCGTTTTGACCACCAACGAAAGAGGAATGCCGACAACCCACATGCCGATCCCCAACGTGAAAAAGGCACCTCTCCAACCAAGCGTGTCAATCAGGTGGACGACCAGCGGAATAAGCAGACCGCTCGCCCCAAACCCGGAGATGGCGATCCCGAGCGCCTTGCCCAGGTTCTTGTCAAACCAACTGGCCACTGCGGACACGGTCACTACACTGGCACACCCTCCCGCACCGAATGCAATGATAAGAAAGCATCCGTAGAACATGGCAAGAGACTGTGTGTGGCTCAGGAGGATCAAACCGAAACCCATGGCGGTAAAACCAAACAGGAGGAGTCTTCTTGATCCGAAGCGATCAACCAAGAAGCCGACGAGAGGAGCAAATACGCCCATCTCGAGGCCGGTCAATGAAGCGGCAAAAGAGACCTGCGCGTAGCTCCATCCGAACTCCCGTATCAGAGGATCAAAGAATGATGTGAAGCCGAAAAAGATGACCCCGCTCACATAGAGCATGATCCCGAAACAGGCCCCGACAACCCACCAGCCGTAATATACACGTGACATCACGAAAGATCCCTGATAGATTCGATGGCATCGAGCACCTCACTCATCCGGGTGGCGCGGAGCGCCTTCACCCGCAGGGCCCTGATGTGGCGAAATCCCCGTGCGTACCAGACAAAGAACTTCCGGAAGACTACCACTCCCAGCTTCTCTCCAAGAAGCTCCACCGACAGGGCAAGATGCTCTTTCATGGTTGACACGATCTCATCAGGCGCCGGGATCGGGCGATGCTCGTCACCACTGAGCAGTGTGGCTGTCTGTCTGAATATCCAGGGATTACCCATGGCGCCACGTGCCACAGCTACGCCGTCGCAACCTGTTTCTTCGAACATCTTCGTGGCAAGCTCAGCCGAAAACACATCACCGCTGCCTACGACCGGGATCTTCACCGCCTCCTTCACAGTCCTGACGACGTTGTAGTCAACGACTCCCTTGTATCCCTGAGACCGGGTCCGTCCGTGAACAAAGATGGCGGCAGCGCCCGCATCTTCCGCAGCAACAGCAATCTCCCTCGCGTTGATGGAACGTTCATCCCATCCTGCACGAATCTTAACGGTGACCGGCACCTTCGATCTGGCCTTCAGAACGCCGAGCAACTTGGCCACCCGGCCAGGCTCCCTGAGCAGCCCTGCCCCTTCCCCCCTGCGGACGACCTTTGCCACGGGACATGCTGCGTTCAGGTCGACCAGATCGAATTGGCGTTCCTCAAGGATGTCGAGGGCGGCAAGGAGCGCGTCCGGATCATTGCCCAGCAACTGGACCCCGAGCGGCCGGTCTGTCGGCGAGCTGACCAGCATATCAAGGCATCGTTTGTTTCTATACATCAACGCACGGGCACTGATCATTTCTGTGAAGGCAAACGGCGCCCCAAACGAACGGCTGATGAGCCTGTAGGCAAGATCGCTTACGCCACTCATCGGGGCAAGGACCAGCGGGGGACGTATATTGATGTTGCCGATTGAAAGCCCGTTTGGTTGCATAGTAGCTCGCGCCGACCAGTATATCATACCAGCACCCGCCGTGGGGCGAGGTGCACCCTCGGAGTGGCCAGTGATCAGTTGCCAGTAGCCCGTAACCAGAAAAAAGCAGAATCCAGTAGCCAGTGATCAGTAATTTTGTCTTACGTGACCCATGCCCCTTGACCCATGACCCGGCACTTTCTAACATGTAACCTGCGACCTGCAACAGGCCCTTACGTTCCCGCTGTACGTGCGGACATGCTATACTATGGGCCGGGAGCGAAACGTATGGCCTCGCTGAAATATGGTGTGAGTGCGGAAAAAGAAGAGGCGCTGCATGAGAAGATGGGAGAGCTGGGCATCCGTGAGGAGGATGTCGTAGAGCGCTTCATCCGCTCCCGCGGTCACGGCGGCCAGAACGTGAACAAGGTCTCTACGTGCGTCTACCTTAAGCACCTGCCCACAGGTATCGAGGTGAAGTGCCAGAAGGAGCGCTCGCAGGCACTCAACCGGTTCCTTGCCCGCCGCATACTTGCGGAGAAGATCGAGAATCTGCTGCTCGGAAAGCAGAGCGCAGAGCAACAACGGATTGAGAAAATCAAGCGCCAGAAACGGCGACGCTCCCGCAAGGCCAAGGAAAAAGTGCTGGAGCTAAAGCACATCCAGTCGCGCAAAAAGCAGGCACGCGCCACAAAACCCGACCTGTCTGAATATTAATTATTTGAAAAGCAAGGCAACGAGTTTATCGACTCCAAGCAGTTGAAGGCCGCTGAGGAAAAGCACCCCGTAGACCACTCGGTCAAACCATTTCTGGGAAAAACGGTTATTCAGATAGAGACCCAGCTTCACCCCCACATAGGTCAGCGGGGCAAGCATGGCGATAGTGGCGATGTTGCCGACCTTGAGCATGCCGAGACTCCAGTAGGGAAGGAGTTTCACAGCGTTGACGATCGCAAAAAAGATGACGGCGGTGCCCACGTAGAGGCTCGGGGACAACTTCTGTGGCAAAAGATAAATGGCAATGGGGGGACCGCCCGCGTGAGCGAGCGTGGACGTGAACCCAGCTATTGTACCCATAAGCACACCTTCTGCCGCGTGGGGACGCCTCTCTTTCAGGGCTCCAAGGATGTATGCACGCGTGGCCTGGAAAATGACAAAGATAATGGCGAGCACACCGATACCGACCCGCATCACGTGGTCCATGCCTATGAAGAACCCAAAAAACAAACTGCCCACGGCAATGCCGATCAGCGCCCCGGGCATGAGCAGCTTAATACTCCTTCTGTGGAAG
>Ga0113563_10000384_pt1 | contig 20718 bp, 22 predicted proteins | sample Mud3Dept3metaG_FD_80117 | JGI IMG/M metagenome (GOLD analysis project Ga0113563, IMG submission 80117) | Freshwater wetland microbial communities from Ohio, USA, analyzing the effect of biotic and abiotic controls - Mud 3 Core 4 Depth 3... | ecosystem: Environmental > Aquatic > Freshwater >... | reverse complement strand
TGAGTGCCTGGAAATCGACCGCCACCTTGGTGGCGAGGACATCGAGTCCGACGGCAGGGCGGCCACCATTCCCGAAGACGTTCTGCGTCGCGAGGAAGTCGTTACCGTCCTGCGCGTCGCCCATCTCAGGTTCGGAACTGGCCATCGTGATGTCTCGGTCCCCCTGTCGTATCAGCGCAGTCTGTCAGCTCCTCCGGCGGTGCGGCGGACCTGATCCTCAGTTCAGAATGCTTCCGCTGCAGCCGCTTGCGTCGCATTGTGACATGTGAATCTAGGATTGCAATCTAACCTGCTGTATTTAAAGCTTCAACTGGCGGCGAATACAGGCGCGCGCTGGACGGGTCCCCCGACGCGACGCAGGCGGCATCCGGCTCGCCCGAAACCAGGAACCAATGCTGCTGGTTGGCCCGACCCAGATCCACAGCGGAAGCCCCGCGGAAGCACAATTCCATTGTGCGACGATTCATGAGCACGGCGCGACTGGAATCCAGTGCCAGCCAGGCTGCGGCATCCGCAGCCTCCTCCTGCCACTCCCGCCATCGTGCGTGCCCGAAGTTGAAGCTTGGTCGTTTGATTTGGAGCAGGTACTGCTCTTTCGCGCCGACCAGCGCCAGCTCGGCGACCCCGGCGCTTGCCTGCTCGACGCGATCGGTAAATGCCCTGCCCGAGCGCACGGCGTCGATGCGCGGATAGACCATGTACCCCGTAAGCGCGAGCACGGACCCGAGCACGCCCGCATACGCGAGCCACCCGTCGCGCACACGAAACAGCGCGATCGCCAGAGCCCCGCAGGTCGCGATGACGGCGAGCGGTAGCACGGGCTCGATGTCGAATGCCGTGAAGACCTGCGCCGCCCTGTCCGTGTCGAAGCCTAGATACGCCGCGGCCAGCCCGGCAAACCCGGTGAGCACACAGGCGAGCACGAACGCGAGCCGCCTCGGACCCCGGGCACGCAGCAACTCCGGCAGCCAGGGACCTGTCGCCATCGCAAGCGCGGGGACGGCAGGCAGCACGTAGAGGCCACGCTTGCCGCTGCTCGCGGTGAAGAAGATCACGACGATCACCACCCAGGCGAGCAGCACGGCAGTCATCGTGTCCCTGCCGCGGAATGCCGCTCGCCACCGAGGCCAGAGCCACGGCACGAGCGCGACCAGCGGCAGCCAGAAGAGCGGGATGATCTCGACAAAGTAGTAATACAGCGGCGCCTGGTGGTGCCACGCGCCTGCATAGCGCGTCAGCGTCTGGTGAAAGAGGATTTCGTTGCGGTAGTCGAGCAATTCGCCGCCAGCCGACGTGGCGACGATCATCGGTACGAACCACAGGCCGATCGCCACCAGCGTCGCCGCGACGCCCGCCACGCCCAGCGAGCCGACGCGCTTCACCGCGGCGGGCCAGCCACGACGCGCCAGCAGCACGAACGGCACGAGCGCAAGCAGCGGCAGGAACCCCACACCCTTTGTGATGACGCCAAGGCCAGCCGCAGCCCAGCCGACGAGATACCAGCCTCGCGCCGGCCCGAGGCAATGGTGACGCAGCAGCCCGTACAGGCTCAGCGTCGTGAAGAAGCACAGCACCGCATCGATCTGCGCCTGCCGCGCCTGCCAGACGAACTGGAACGTGAGCAGCAGCACGAAGGCCGCGGCGAGCCCGGCCTCCCGGCCGCGCGCGCGACGCAACAGGTCATAGGTCAGCAGCAGTGTGCCTAGCCCCGCGAGCAGCGACGGCAGCAGGAAGCCGATGCGCAGCGACCCGGTCAGCGTGGTGGCCGCCGCGACGAGCCAGAAGAAGAGCGGCGGCTTGTCGGCGTAGAGATCGCCTCCGACGCGCGGGATCAGCCAGTCGCCCGTGCGCAGCATGTCCTGCGCAACCAGTGCAAACCGTGGTTCGTCGGGCGGCCAGGGGTCTCGCAGTCCCAGGCCCGTTGCCATGAAGAGGAGCCCTAGGCCCAGGAGCCACGCGACGTCGAGCATCACATCGCGGCTGGAGCTGCGTCCGGGCCTTAGCAGGCGATCGAGCAGGGTCGGAGCGGCAACACCCTGCACGGCGGCCATCAGGTCTCCTCGTCCGCCCGAACGCGCGGCGACGCGCGGCGTATCAGCCACATCACGCCAAAGAGATCCACGATGCCGACCCACAGCCGATTGTTCAGGCCGTACTTCGACTTGCCGCGAGTGCGCTCACGGTGGTTCACGGGCACCGAGACCACGTCGAAACCCTCGCGCTGGAAAAGCGCAGGCATGAAGCGGTGCATGTGATTGAAGCGCGGCATGTCCATGAACACGGCGCGGTCGAACACCTTGATGCCGCAGCCCGTGTCGGGCGTACCGTCCTTCAGCAGCCCACCCCGCACGCCATTGGCGACACGCGACGAAAGACGCCTCAGCCACGTGTCACGGCGTGTAGTGCGGTTTCCCATCACCAACCGGAGCCGGGCCGACTTCGACTGCAGCGCCGAGTCGAGCAGCTTCGGGATGTCGGCCGGGTCGTTCTGGCCGTCACCGTCCAGGGTCGCAATCCAGGACGCGCCGGCGATCCGCACGCCCGTCGCGACTGCCGCGCTCTGGCCCGAGCGTACCGCGTGCCGGATCAGCCGGATCTCGGGCATCCCGGCAGCCTTCGCAGCGAGCACGGCCTGCGCGGTTCCGTCGGCGCTGCCGTCGTCGACGAATATCGTCTCGAAGGCGTACCGGCCGGAGAGCGCAGCGTGGATCTCGCGAGCCAGCGGCTCGACGTTCTCCTGCTCGTTGCAGACCGGGATGACCACGGAAACGTCCAGCCCATGGGTCCGGCCTGCCGCCTGGTCGTGTGTCAAGGTTCGGACTCCGCTCGACGGGACGCTAGTATAGACGCCCATGGACGCCGGACTGCAGCGCGCCGATCCCGGCCCGCCGCATCCGAGAGGCCTCGATGAACGAGAGCAGCGACAAGCCGGAGCTCGAGGAGCTCAAGAACACGCTTTACCGCAAGGTCACACGAGGCAAGCGCCGGCTGACACGCGGTCGGCTGCTCTTGTATCGCGTGGCCGTAGCCATCGGCTACTGGGCGGGGCGGTTCCTGTGGGCATCCTGTCGCATGCAGCCGCCGATCGGCCTCGAGCGCGCGCGGCACGCGGTGCTCGAAAGCCGGTCGGTCATTCCGGCCTACTGGCACCAGCACATGCTGTTCGCCGTGAAGGGTCTGCTCGACCTCAAGCCCGAGGGCCTCAAGCTCGGCTTCCTGATCAGCCCCTCGGTGGATGGCGCGGCGCCCTCGATGCTGGTGCAGAAAATCGGCGGGCACGTGATCCGCGGTTCGTCGTCGCACACCGGAGCGCGGGCGCTGCGTGACTTCTACGAGACCATCGTCAAGCAGCAGATATCGCCCGCGATCACGCCGGACGGGCCGCGCGGACCGGTGCATGAATTCAAGCCGGGCGCGGTGCTGCTCTCGCAGCTCACCGGCAAGCCCATCATCCTCGTCACCGTCGCGGCATCGCGCACCTGGCGGTTCAGGACCTGGGACCAATTCGAGCTGCCGCTGCCCTTCAGCCGGGTCGTGATCGCTTATGGCGAGCCCCTGCGCGTGCCGCGGGTGCTGAATGCCGACGCCCTCGCGCGCACACAGGCTGAAATGGCGGAGAAGCTGCAGGCCCTGAATGCGGAGGCGCGCTCGGCATTGTCTCGCTAGGCGAGCCCCGGTCCGGACCACTCCACGACCTCCACGGATTCGCACGGCGCGAGCGTGGCGAGGTGCGCGACGACGTCGGTCGAGATCTCGACCGGCCTGAGCCGATAGCGCACTCCCGCCAGCATCCCGCTCTCGCGCAGATTGTCCAGTTCGACCGACCGCGCCTCGCGCAGTCCACGGCCGGCGGCCTTTAGCACCGCCTCGGTGGCGGTCCAGCGCCGCAACCTGTGCAGTACCGCGCTCGAGTCGCCGGACGCCGCGCCGACCTCCTCGAGGTCGAAGCCGATGTCCACCGACTCGCACACCGCCGCGGCGACATGCTGCGGACCGTGCGAAATGCTGAAGTACGGCCCGCCCTCGAGGTACGGCTTGCCATCCGGTGGAAACCGCAGCGACGCGACATCCGCTTCGCGGCCTCGCAGCCGGGCTGCGCCCTCGAGCGCCAGCCACACACCGGCGAGGCCCGCCATGCGTGCGCCAGGCTCGCGCCGCTCGAGTTCGAGACGCTTTGCATAGGGAAGCTGCCCCAGCAGACGCGCCAAAGACTCCGTCGCCGCGTCGCCTCGCCGCCGGGCATGCAATACCAGCACTAGGGCCATGGCCGCGATTCTGGGAGAATCGAGGCTGTTTCGATAGCCAGTCGGGCGACCCAGCATGCTCAAGTACCAGACACTCCCGCAGATGCTCGACGACCGCAGTCGCGGCACAGCCGTGATCGGCTACATCGAAGGCGAAAACGCCGAGAAATCCTTGAAGGTCGCGGACCTGCGCCGCCGGGCGCTCGGCATCCTGCACCACCTGCAGAAGCTCGGCGCGAAGCCCGGCGACAAGCTGATCCTGCACGTCGCCAGCAACGAGCAGTTCATCGACGCGTTCTGGGCCTGCCTGTACGGCGGCATCGTGCCGGTCCCGGTCGCGGTCGGCATCAGCGACGAACACAAGAACAAGCTGCTCCGGATCGCGCGCCAGCTCGGCTCGCCGTACCTGTACACGGACCGCAAGCTGCACGACCGGCTGGCCGAGTTCGCCACCGGGCTCGGTGGCGGCGAGCCGTGGACGTCCCTCAGCGCCCGCTGTTTCACCGTCGACCAGCTCGACGACATCTCGCGGGAAGGCACGCAGGCGAAGCTGGCGCCGGACCAGGTCGCCTTCATCCAGTTCTCGTCCGGCTCCACGAGCGAGCCCAAGGGCGTCGTGCTGACGCACGGCAACATTCTCACGAACGCCGACGGGTCGCAGCGCGCGGCGAAGTTCACGGAAGAGGACGTCTCGCTCAGCTGGATGCCGCTCACGCACGACATGGGACTCATCGGCTTCCACCTGATGATCATGTATGCGGGCGCGCGCCAGTACCTGATGCCCACCGACCTTTTCGTGCGACGCGCGTTGCTGTGGATGAAGTTCGCTTCCGCCAAGCGGGCAACGCTCTCCTCCTCGCCCAACTTCGGCTACCGGCATTTCCTGCGCGCGCTCGGCGACAAGACGCTCGAGGGCGTGGACCTGTCGGGCCTGCGGCTTATCTTCAACGGCGCCGAGCCGATCTCCGTGGAGCTTGCGGACGAGTTCATGGACCGCATGGCGCCGTACGGCCTGCGCCGCAGCGCCATGTTGCCCGTCTATGGCCTCGCCGAGGCCTCGCTCGCGGTCGCGTTCCCGCCTCCCGGATCGGACTACAAGTACCTCACCGTGGACCGTCGCTCGCTGGGCGTCGGGGCAACAGCGAAGCGCGTTGGCGCGGGCGAACCGGGCGCGATCCGGCTGATGTGCGAGGGCAAGCCCATTCCCTACACCAGCGTGAAGCTGCTGGACGACGCGGGCGCCGAGGTCGGCCCCGACGTGGTCGGGCATCTGCTGATCAGTGGCGACAACGTCACGCGCGGCTATTACGAGAACCCGGAGGCGAACGCAGCCGCGGTCACGGCCGACGGCTGGGTGCGCACAGGCGACCTCGCGCTGTGGCACGCAGGCGAGCTCTACGTCACCGGCCGCTCGAAGGAGATCATCTTCGTCAACGGGCAGAACTACTACCCGCATGACCTCGAGATGATCCTGCAGGGTGAGCAGGGACTCGAGCACGGCAAGGTAGCGGCCGCCGGCGTGCGCAATCCAGACGCGCCCACCGACGAGCTGGTGCTGTTCGTCACGCACAAGGGCGACATGGCGGATTTCGTGGCCATCGCCGCGAAGGCGGTGCATCTCGTCAACGAGCACGCTGGTGTCGAGGTGGCGCGCGTGGTGCCGGTCAACCGCATCCCGAAGACCACGAGCGGCAAGCTGCAGCGAAGCGCGCTGGCAGATTCCTATGCGAACGGCGAGTTTGCCGCCGAGCTGGCGGCGTTCGATGCGGCGTGGGCCGCCGCCCACGGTGGTGGACGCGTTGCGGCGGGCGGCATCGAGCGGCAGCTGAAGGCGATCGTGGACGACGCGCTGCCCGGCAAGAACGTGGACATCGACGACAACCTGTTCGAGGTGGGCGCGAGCTCGCTGACGCTGATCCAGATCCACGAGAAGATCGACGAACTGTACCCCGGTGTCGTGGACCTGACGGAGCTGTTCGACTTTCCGACGGTGTCGCAGCTCGCGAAGCACCTGGAACAGAAGCTGAAGGGCGGCTAGCCGCCAGGCCGGTGACCGGTCAGGGGCACGTGGTCGTATTGTCGTTTCGCTTGACGGAGGCGGACCCCGTCGCGAGGACACTGATCACCCGGTTCTGGTTTCCGATCGGCGTGTCGCGGCAGATGGTGAACGTCGCCGACGACGAGCCGACGCCGATGGGTTGGAAGCTGAGATTGGCGGCAGCCCCGGACTGAACGACCTTGTACCCGGTCGGCACCGCCGGCTGGCTCTGGAGGACGTTGCCGGCGCCGTCGATGATGATCCAGCCCTGCCCCCAGGCCGTCGACGAGGCGCAGGTGAGTCCGTCGCTTGAGGTGCAAAGCGTCCGCGTGGCATTGCTCTTGATCGCCTCGCTGCGCGCCAGCTGCACGCTGGTATAGAGGTCGCTGGAGATCGCGCTCAGCCGGCCTGACAGAGTCGCATCCCGGAAGGACGGAATCGCGATCACCGTCAGGATCGCAATCACCATGATGGCGAAGAGCAGCTCAACGAGCGTCACGCCACGCTCGTTGCATGCCGGGCCGCCTGCCGGCCGGGCACGGACACTACTGCCTTTGTTCGCCAGGTATCCCATCACTTCTCGATGTACCAGTAGGTCAGGCTCTTGGGCTGGGTTCCGGTTGAAGGAGCCGTGGGCAACGAACCCTCGAGCGACGATGCGGGATCGGCGCCGATGATGAACGGGTAGGTCGTGCCGTCATCGAGCGTGACCTTGCCCGCGACCGGTGAAGGCGGGAGTCCGCCTCCGGACACGATGGCCGATCGATTGTTGGTGCCAGGCTTCGCGGCGGCGTTGAGGTAACGGACGTTGTAGACACGTGCGGTACCGAGGTTCGACGTGCACGCACCCACGACCGGTACTGTCGGCGTGTGCGTGCTGAAGGTCACGGTGCCGAACACCGTGATCGCCGAAGTCACGACCTGCTCGTGGGGGTTGAGACCCAGGTACCAGCCTTTCGAAGCGGCGAGGGCGGACGCGCTCGGGTCTGCGGCGGTCGTGATGCCGGTCAGCGAGGTCAGGCAGATCACCTTGTCGTTCGGAGCGGCGGCTCCGGTGTCGCAGGTTCCGTTCAGCCAGTTGGCCTCGCTCGGCTTGTCCTTCACCATGAAGAAATAGTTGGTCTTGCCGTAGGTATCCGGCCAGGCATCGAGCGGCTTCTCACGATCGCCAGACCCCAGCAGCAGGTAGAACGTGCTGTCCTTCTCCACGACGTCGGGCATGAACATGAACTTGCGGTTGGACGTGCAGGGCGCCTGCGTGTCGCAGCCGAGCGACGCAATCCTCGTGATGTTCCAGCCGACAGGCGGCGTCGAATTGAACGGCAGGTTCGGGGAGCCGCCGCTGATCCGGTAGACGTTGCCACCGAGGTCGGCCGCATAGGCCCACCGCCCAAGGCCGGTCGCTGGATCGGTGACGACGAAGACGTCGCCGATCACCGGGCGAGCGGTCGGGAAGACCGTGATCACTGCCCCCGTGTCGGCATCCAGCAGGTAGATGCCATTGCCCTTGCCGCTCATCTTGCAGGCGTCCGTCGGCACGTCGAGATCCTCGCACGTGTCGTAGCCGCCACCCATGATCACGATGGGCTTCTCGGTGCCGGCCCCGCTGACGTTGTAACCGCTCACCTTCATTATCCTGGGACCCGACCAGGTCTGGCCGAGATCGTCGTAGCCCGGGGAGCAGTCGGTATCGTTCCCCTGGTTGGGGCAGCCCTTCTTCCACTTCAGCGTCGGCGCCGTCGGGGACGAGAGGGCAAAGCCCGATACGTCGAACGCATACAGGACCCGTCCGCCGCGCCGCATGCCGACATAGAGCCAGCTGTTGTTGTAGGTGGCGATCGCACCGTCCATGCCGTAAGGCTTCGGCAGCGGCGTGGGCGACGTCGTCGGGTTGCCCTGGAAGTTGATCTGCGTGTTGTTGTCGCGCAGGCGCTTGACCTGGGCGTGGAACTCCGGAGGCGTGAACGCCCACATTTCCTGGCCGGCCGCGACACTGCCGATGCTGACCGAGCGATTCCCGTTGATCGCACGCAGCACACCGTCATTGCCGCCGTAGAAGACGATGACCTTCGCAGGGTCGATCGCCGGGTTGGCACGGAAGTCGATGGCGATCGGGCGCGAGTGCACGACATCGCCGTGGGCGGACGGGCGCATCTCGGCCGTGGTCACCGCATCGATGTCTTCGTCGTCGACATCCTGGCCCTTCGCCCAGTTGACCAATGCGTCGCGCTCCGCCGTGTTTGCCGCAAGGAGCCCGAAATCGGTCGGCGAAATGCTGGTGTCGAAGTCGGTGAGCGAGGTGCAACTCGCGAACACGCTCGAGCAGGTCTTCAGCGTGCGGGTGGTCGTGCTTCTGAGCACGTAGGCCTGCGCGCCCTTTTCCACCACCCTGCCGTCGGGGTAGTTCGAGTTGTCGTAATTCGTGGTGCCGATCGTGCACCCGCCCTGCGGGCGGAACGTCCAGTAGGTGTCCGCCGCCGTCGGGGTCCAGAAACTGCGTGCGCACTCGGTGATGAAGCCGGTCCCGGGATTGATCGCCAGGGACCCGTCCGCATCCACGGTCTTGAGCTGGCTGCCCACCTTGGCGAGCTTGTACTGCTTGAGGTTGCCGGACCAGCGCGGCATCGCGCCGGCGTCGGGACGGAACATGCCGATGTAGACCTGGTTCAGGTACGTTCCCTGGGTATTGACGCTGACGGGCAGACTGACCGAGGCGAACACGCTGTTCACGGCCTGGATCTCGGAGAAGATCTTGCCCGCCGCAGCCGCGATCTGCGCGCCGCCGTTACCGGAACTCACGTCAAAGTACTTGCCGCCGCTCACCGCGGCCATGCTTTCGAGCAACGCTGACCAGCCCGGACCCTGCCCGGTGGTCTTCTTGTCGACGTCCACCGTGTAGGTCGTGATGGCCTTGCTGCTCTTCTTCATGAAGCGGGCCCATTCGTCCGCAACGTTGGTCTGTGAATCGCTCGGCGAAATGGGGATGGCGGTCGTCGCGCCCGTGATGCCCTCCGCCGTTGCCGCGGTCGCAAGCTGGGTCGTCGCGGTATTGATGTCGGCCGTGTTGTCCTGCACCGCGCCGTTGCTGATGTAGATGACGTAGTTGCCGGCGCAGCTGCCACTCACGATCGGGCTGCGGTACGGGGTGCCAGTGAAGGAGTCGATCGCGTTGCCGGGCAGCGCGTAGACCGCGTTCGACTGCGCGGTGCCCGACACGTTGTTCGTGTAGTCCGTCTTGACCTTGCTGTTGCCGGAGTACGGAGCGAGACCCGAAAAGTACTGGTACACCTCCGACATCGTCTTGCCGGCCTTGCCACCGTTCGACTGGTCGTTGCGCTTGTGGAGGCTGTTCAGCAGCGCCGAGTACGCGGCCTTGTTGCCTGCGTTCATGTTGCGGATCGCCGCACGCACGTAGCCGCCATCCACGTTGTTGTTGGGGTTGCCGGTCTCGGTGAACAGCATCAGGCCGACGCGGAATCTCGCAGAACCATCGGGGTTCTCGGCCAGGCCGTTCATCGTCGCGACGAGCGCCGCGATCTCGTTCGTGAACGGCTGCTCCCAGTTCGCGGTGTTGTCCAGCACGATGAGGACGTTCGGCAGCCCCGCGGCCACGCCGGGTGGCTGGACGAACAGGTCGATGTCCTCACCCACCGCTGGCGTGCGGCAGGCAAGCACGGCAAGGGCCGCAAGGCCGGTTGAAAGAAGGCGTTTCATGCTCGCACTCCTGATCAGATTCTGTTTCATGGGCACTTCGTGTCCTTCTGGACCTGATCGAGCAGCACCCTGACCCCTGCGCGGATCACGACTGCCGCGCCGCCAACGTTGTCGGCGCTGTCCACGGTGGCCTGTATGTCCCAGACCGTGTTCCAGGTGGAGGCGACCGTCATCGAGGCGGGCAGGGAGAGACTGCTCGGGTCGGCGCCGAACGCCTGCGCGGCGTAAACGCACTGTGGCAAGGCGATCCGGACGACGTAGTCGATCGTGCCATCCTTGTCCATGTCCACGTTGATGGGCGCGGCAGCCACCGCCGACGGATTATTGACGAAAGGGCTGCCGATGACCTGGTCGATCGCCTGGTTCGCGGCGGCGATTGCTTCCTCGCGGAACTGCATGTTGCTGACCGAACGGAAATTGACGGTCCCGAGGTTGAGCGCGGTGATCAGCATCAGCGTGATCAGCACCAGCATGATCAATCCGACCACGAGGGCAGCGCCACGGTTGCGCGCGACATTGCTGATGGTCATGGGGTCTGTCTCCGGCCGGCAATGTTGGGCAGGCGGATCGTACTGACGTAGACATGTCGCTTGAATGCGTCGTTGAAGGGGCCAAGGACCGTGCTGCCCAGCGTGTAGGTCTTCGAGTCGGTATATCCGCGGGTCGCGTCCCGGCTGCGGACGAGCACGTGCATCTTGACTGCGGTCACGTTCGACAGCTGACCCAACGTACACGGCGCTGCGGTCGTGCAACTGACGAACGCTCCGTCCGGGGCACCGTCGCCGCGATTCGTGGGGGTCCGCCGCGTGAGCGGGTCGAGCCAGTTGACGGCCACGGCGTAGTCGACCGGGGTTCCCGTCGGCTGGCCCGCGTAGGCCTCGCTTCGGTCGTCGATGCCCAGTTCTATCCGGAATCCCTGGATGCCCTCGACCAGTGCAACCGGGGCCTGGTGAGCAAGGACGCCGCCCGCGCCGAGATCGAACTGTGAGCGCACCAGCGTCGGGATCCCGTCCCCGACCGTGGCCGCGTAGTCGCGAACGTAGTAGATACTGGAAATGAACTTTCTCTTGCCTGCCAGCGTCGTGCAGTTTCTCTGAAACAGCGGGAAAGTGCTGCCCGCGCTCGTATCGAGCACATAGGCGTTGAGGTCCGTCAGGCACCGGCTGACCTGGAAGTACAGCTTGCCGGCAACATCCGCCTCGCAGTTTCCTCCCGACCCCGCCACACACAGTTCAGCGTGGCGGACCACCAGCACGTCCGTGCCGGCCAGCTTGTTGGTGACCACCGTGTTGCAGAAAGCGTCGGAGTCGTAGACCTGCAGCGGTATGTTGACCAGGTTGATTCGATCAGCCGCCGTCCAGGGGGTCGCGTACGCAAGACAGGGCTGCGGCACTGCCGTCGGCGCGTCCGTCGGCGCGCCAGCTGCCGTCTGGTCGTCGAAGCTCGGCATGTAGCCGCCCCAGTAGCCCGCGTGCACGATGTCGCCTTCGAGCAGTTCGATCGCCAGCCTCCCGTTCTCGATGACGTTGTTCGCCTGGGCCATCTGGCGATTGCCGCCGCTCGTGTTCACGAACAGCGCGACCATGGCCGCAAGGATCAACAGCCCGATCACGAGCGAGATCATCAGCTCGACGAGGCTGACGCCGCGCTGCAGCGCGCACGCGCGGTCGGTCGCGTGTTGTGTTTCGTTCATTGCGATCATGGCGTAAGGTCGGAAATCCGTACGAGGGTCGTCACGACGCGCCGGCAGAGCTCGCCGACGCAGGGCGAGCCCGAAGCGCCGTCATAGAGAGTCTTTCCACAATCCACGCTGGCGGGAGGGGCCGACAACGGCGCGAGGCCCTGCCAGGCGACCGTGATGAGATACTCGTCGACCCCTAGAAGTGGCCGCTGGATGCACCCGCGTCCGCCCACCATGGCACCAACGTTGTTGCCGCCGGAGGTTTCGGCTGCACCCTGCAGCGCGAGACACCACTCCCGGAGGTCACGCTCGGTTCGACTGGTGTTGGCCACCGGACACGTGGCGCCGACGCCGACGCCGGCCGTCGATGCGCTGACATACGAACTGGCGTTGGCCCGGTTGAGCGCCACGCGATTCGCCATGTCGGTCAGCAGGATCAACGCCTGCGCCCGCTGGTAAGACTCCATCTGCAGCACATGGAGGCGGGCCTGCAGGCCGACGAGCCCGAGCAGGCCGACCGCCAGGATCACCATTGCGACCAGCACTTCGACGAGCGAAGCGCCCCGCTGTGCGGTCCCCTGGTGACTTTCCATGACTACCACTTGCCCGCCGGGCCCTTTACGCCCGCACTCGTCAGCGAAAGATTGCCGTCGCCGGCCTGCACCCCCACGGCGGTGAAATTGATCGTGAAGCCCGGAGGCGGCCCTGCATCGAGCGTGATGGTGTAGGTGTACTTGCCATTCACCTCGGGCGGCAGGCTGTAGGCGAGCTGTGTCTTGGTCGCAAACGCGCGGTTCGCCACGAACCACTGCCTCTCCCGGGTGGCGATCTCCATCATCGCCGCCTGCGCCGCACGGCGATTGCTCTTGCGTATCGCCTCCCGGTAGGCCGGGACCGCAATCGCCGCCAGGATGCCGACGATGACCACCACGATCACGAGCTCGATGAGCGTAAAACCCTTTGACTTCTTCATTTGACGGCGTTGCCTGAAACTGGCGGAAAGTCTACGCCCACCGTTTCGCACAGGCGGACGCCCCGACATACGGCTTGATTCGAGCGATGAACGGTCGGCGGCGGTCCCGCGGCTTTACATATCGCCGGCCGCTTCCGCAGGAGCAGGCTCGGGGCGGCACTCGCGACTACGCACGCCGGCGCGTCGCCTGCCCCGTCGTCACGTCGCGCACGAGCTTCCAGCGCCGGTGCGACCACCACCATCCAGGCGGGTCCTCGCGAATCCAGGCTTCAAGCCTTCGAGCGTAACGCGACGTGATCTCGCCGCCCGGTAACTTCTCGCCCGGCTCGTTCAGCGCCTCGAACTCCAGTTCGTAACGCCCGCGCGCGAGACGTCGCATCTTCACCAGCACGACCTGCGAGCGAAGCGCTCGCCCGAGCAGTTCCGGCCCCATGAAGAAGGCCGTGTCCTGCCCGAGAAACGTCACCCAGTGCTTCTCGGGACTCGTGCGCGGCACCTGGTCCGCGACCATCCCGATTGCGGCAGCCTCGCGAAAGTTGGCAAGTTCGCGCAGGATTGATTTCGCCGGCACCAGCCTCGCACCGAACCGCGATCGCATGGCCTTCATGCGCATGTCGACCCGTGGCTGGCGCAGCGGCTTGTACAGGCCGATGAGCCGGTCGCCGAACTCGAGCGACACCCTGAGCAGCATCCACTCGAAGTTGCCGTGGTGCGCACCGACCAGGACCAGCGGCCGCGGCGGGGCCGCAGCGGCGACGACTCGCGGATTTGCAAGCGTCACGCGTTCGCGGAGTTCCGTCTCGTCGATGTGCTCGGCGTAGAACACTTCGGCCGCCACCTCGCCCTGCCGTCGCGCGAACTCGCGCCGGGCGGCTCGCTGCTGCGCGGCGGACCAATCTGGAAACGAGCGTGTCAGGTTGTCCCGCACGACCGAGCGGCGCAGACCGAGCGCTCTGTAGGCGAGCCACGCCAGCGCGCCGGCCAGCGAGTAGTACAGGCGCAGGCGCAGCCCGTCAGTCATAAAGGCGCCGAGCGCGTTTCCAGCGGTTGTATGCCCAGAAATACTGCGCGGGATGCGCGCGCGCATGGGCTTCAACGGCCCCGACGTAAGCGGAGACGATGCCGTCGGGATCCGGCCGCTCCCCGCTCCCGAGCAGCGGCACGAAGCGCACGACGTAGCGGCCCCGGCTCTCACGACGCATCGCGATGAAGACGGGCTGGAACCCCATCTTCGCGCCGATCCAGCCAGGCCCGCGGAAGAACGCGGTCTCCTCGCCGAAGAACGGACGCCAGCTCTGCTGGTCGCTCGATGCGGGCGGCGACTGGTCGGCGACGAGCGCGAGCAGCTTCACGCTGCCGCGCTGCTCGATCAGGTGCTGCACGATCCGTTTGGCCGGCACGAGGCTGGCGCCGAAGCGGCTGCGCATGGCGACGAGCGCGCGGTCCGCGGGCTCGCGGCTCACCGGCTTGTAGGCGGCTGTAAGCGGCGCGCCGAATGCGGTCGAGCAGCGCAGCAGCAACCACTCCCAGTTGCAGTGGTGTGCCGCCAGCAGCATCACGCGCTTGCCGCTTCTGAGCAAATCCTCGACGATTTCCGCGTTTTCGAGTCGAAGCCGGTCGACGAGGTCTTCCGGTGTAATCCGTGCGCCGTGCGCAGCCTCGGCCACCAGTTCACCGAGGTAGCGATAGAAGTCCGCGGCGATGCGCCAGCGCTCGGCCTCGGGCGCGTCCGGAAGGCAGCGGGCCAGCCCGTCGCGCACGAAGCCGGAGCGCCAGCGGAACACCCGGGCCAGAAACGCAAGCACGGCGCTGGCCGCGTAAAGCACGGGCAAGGGCAGCAGGGAAAGCGCGCGAAACACTTTTCAGTTGATGCCGGTGTGTGGCCTTTGAGGCGCGCGGCAGGGACTACCTGGCGGCTGCATTACCGCAGGCGTGTTGCCACATCCTTTCAGCGGTGGTGTCGGCAGGAATCGGTGTCAGCACCGGCGGGTCCGGATTGACATTGACGGTTTCACCGCTTGCCATCGGTCCGGCGTGGGCCGAGGTGTCGGTGATGCTGAACTGCTTCTTCACGCAATCGTATTGATAGTGCAGCTTGTCCGACATCACCTGCTTGCCGGTCTTGTCGGGCTGCGCGCTCGCATAGTCGATCAGGACCCACATTTCCGCACGGCCGCCCTCTTTCCGGATGGTCGATGGATCGACATAGATCGTGGCGTCCGGCGCGGCTTCAAAGACGACCCATTCCGAACGTGGCGTCGGCTTGCAGGACACGATGCCGCAGGCGACAGCGGCCAGCAGAACCCTGGAGATCATTCGGGACGAGTATCTGGTGCCGGAGGAGGGACTCGAACCCCCGACCCATCGCTTACGAAGCGATTGCTCTACCAACTGAGCTACTCCGGCAGGAGGGGCGCGAAGTATACGGACTCGGCCTGCGGCCGGGGAGGTCTAGGCGCGGCGTCGCAGCCGGATCACGACCTCGACGCCGGCGATCTCGGTGCCGGGCGGCAGGGGCGGCATCTTCGCAAACTCGAGATCCTCGGGCCGGATATCGATCATCTCACCGGTCTCGAGCAGCTGGAAATGATGGTGCGGCGCCATCATCGAGTCGTAGACGCAGCGCTCGGGATCCACGTGGATCTGCCGGACCAGCCCCTGGTCCACGAACAGCTTCAACGTGTTGTAGACCGTCGCCTTGGAAACGTGGTCTGCGCCGTCGCGCAGGGCGCCCAGGATCTGCTCCGCCGTGACGTGCCGCGGCGTGGTCAGCAGCATTTCCGCCACGCGAACGCGCTGCGAGGTGGGACGAACACCGTGCCGTTCGAGGATCGCCCGGGCAACCGCGGTGCCGGTGCCGGTCATGACGGATTCACTTTCCATTGGTGGCAATTATACGACCGCGGCTGCGCTTGTTGAGCATTTTGCCGTGTTCTGGCCACAAATCCCGGCTGACAGGAGGTCCGGACCGCCCCACCCTGTCAGGCGTCATCAGTGAGCCGGAGCGAGCCATGGAACGGCCGCGTGGATTCACCCTGCCCGAACTCGCGTTCGCCGTCGCCATCGCGGCGGGGATGCTGGGCTGGGCTTTGCCAACCTTCCGCGACGTCCAGCGAAATGCGGCCCGGACGCGCGAGGTCAACCAGTTCCTGCAGGCCGTCTACCTGGCCCGGGGCGAAGCGATCAAGCGCAACGGTGTCGTGAGCCTGTGCCCGAGCCTCGACGGCGCCGCCTGCGGCCCGAGCGGCACAGGGTGGCACCAGGGCTGGGTGATGTTCGTGAACCTGGATCGAGACTCCCCGGCCGTGCGGGATTCGGGCGAGGACCTGCTGCAGGCATACGCCCCCTGGAGCGGAGGCAGCATCTTCGCCAACCGTGCCACGCTTTCGTTCCGGGCGTTCGGCCAGAGCGGCGTCACCGCGACGTTCGCCTTCTGCGACGAGCGCGGCAGCCCGGCTGCCCGTGCCGTGATCATCAGCCAGACCGGGCGGCCGCGCATCTCCAACCGCAGCGCGACCGGCACCGCGCTCACCTGCTCCTAGGCCCGAGCGTCATGGCCAGCCGCAGCACCAACGCAGGCTTCACGCTTCTCGAAGTCCTGATCGCGCTGTGCGTGCTCGCGGCAGGCATGCTCGGCGTAGGAATGATGCTGCTCGAGTCCATCCGTGCAAGCCGATCTGCGCTGCACCGCACCGCAGCGGTTGCCCTTGCGGCCGACCTCGGCGAGCGCATCCGCGCCAATCGAGCGGCAGGCAGCGCCTATGCGCTCGGCCTCGGGGCTGTGGCCGGCACGCCTGCCAGCGGGTGCGCGGTCAGCGACGCCTGCGACCCTTCCGAGGTCGCCGAGCGCGACCTGTACCAGTGGCAGCAGGCGGTGCTGGCGGCCCTGCCTGCCGCCGTGACCCGCGTGCAGGTCGCGCCAATCAGCGGACTGCCTGCAAGCACCTTTGAAATCACCGTTCGCTGGGCGCAACCGGGCGACGCGGACGCGGCAACTCTCGTCCTGACGGTGCAGGCATGACCCTGACGGAAACACTGGTCGCGCTCGCAGTCGGCATGCTGATGATCGCCGGAGCGGTGACCGGCTACGTGAAGGCGCGAGACGCCCATGCGGCGCTCGAGTCGACCGCGCGCATGCAGGAAACGGCGCGGTATGCGATGGCATTGATCGAGACCGACGTCCGCATGGCCAGCTTCTGGGGGCTCACCAATCGCGCGGAGTCCGTCACCGCGACAGCATCCATGAGCTTCCCGGCCAAGTGCGGCGGCGTAGCCTGGGTCGCCGACACCACACGATTCATCGACGGCAGCAACAACGCATGGCTCCCGTTGCCAAACTGCACGGCTCTGTCCGGTGGCGCTCAGCCGGAGGCGGACGTCCTGGTCGTCCGGCGCGCGAGTGCCGAGCGCATCGCGCCGCAGAGCGCGACTGTGGCGGCTCCGAACCGCGACCGGGTGCTAGTGGTCACGGACCGCGTGCAGGGCCAGGTCTTCGTGCCCAGGGATCTCTCGAACCTGATCCCTGCGGGATATGCGACGTTCGACGATCCCTCACAGGCGCCGCTTGCCGACACACGCGAGTTGCTGGTTCACGCTTACTACGTCAGCGCGAGCTCGAGCGTCGCGACCGGCTACCCTGCGCTGCGGCGCAAGACGCTGACGGCCGGTCCGGACATCGGCGACGAGGAAATCGTCGCCGGCGTCGAAGACCTGCAGTTCCAGGTCGGCATCGATACGAACGGGGACTCGCTGGCCGACGCGTTCGTCAATCCTGGCGCCGCGCCTGTCACGGCGAAACCGGTCTCGGTACGCATCTGGCTGCGACTGCGATCGCAGCAGCACGACAACGCCTACACCGACGACCTGGACGTCGCCTACGCCGACCGTACCGTGAATGCCTCCCGCGATCATTTCCGTCGACTGCTGGTCACGAAGACGCTGCAACTCAGGAACTCCGGGCCGTGACTGCGACGCGTGCACCGGAGAGCGGAGCCGCCCTGGTCATGGGAATCCTGCTGCTGCTCACGCTGACGATCCTTGCGGTGTCCGGGCTCGCCGCGGCCGTGCTCGAACTCAGGATGGCCGGCAACGTGCAGTACCAGGAACGTGCTTTCCAGGCCGCCGAATACGCAATCGAACGGGCGCTCGCCTCGCCCGACCTGGGCACGAATTACACCTACTCGAGCCCGAAGGTAGTGCCGGCTTCAGGCAGCCCTCCCTCGGTTCCCGGTTCGCCGCCCGATACGTACGCCTACCGGATGTACTACGACGCAGCGCTTGGCGGCACGCCGTTGCCAGGTCACGCCGGAGCCGGCAGCGGGCTCGAGGCTTATCACTTCGTCATCGAGGCAACCGGCAACTCGGCACGAGGCGCCAGCGCCAGGCACGTGCAGGGATTCTTCCTGGTCGGTCCGGCCGGGTCGCCGCACAGCGTGCGCCCGCGCCCCTGCCCTGCCGGCCCGGGTAATTGCACCAGCCAGTCAGGCCACGATCCGCGGCGCACCTACTGGCTGCAGGTCGGGGCGGAGTGACAGGCATGAGTCGTATCGAAGTGTGCGGGTTCGCGCGGTGGCCCGGCGGCCATTGCCGTGAGGCGCGAGGCGTAAGCGCCATCGAGCTCCTGGTCGTCCTGGCGATCGTCGGAATACTGGCCGGCCTGTCCGTGCCGACCTATCGCGACCACGTGCTGCGCACCAATCGGACGGAGGCGCGCGCGGCGCTGCTCGGCCTCGCCACGGCCCAGGAGAAGTTCTACCTGCAGTGCAACGAGTACACGAGCGCGCTGGATGCGACCGCGGCGACCACCTGCAGTCCCGGCAATCTCAGGTTTCGAGCGACGAGCGAGCGCGGCTACTACACGGTGGCCGTCACGGCGGCCGACACAAACGGCTGGACGGCAACAGCAACGGCCGTCCAGACGCAGCCGCAGTACCGGGACACGCGGTGCCGGACCTTCCGGCTTGCAAGTTCAGGGGCGAAGACGGCCAGCAACTCCATTGGCTCGGCGAACGACGCTGAGTGCTGGAGCCGGTAAAGCCTGGCCGGCCGAACCGCGTTACGGCCGCGACGTGGCGCGAAGCTCCCGTGGCAGCGCAAACACGACGTTCTCCTCGCGGCCGACGATTTCCTCGGCACCGTGCCCGCCCCACTCCCCGAGCCGAGCCACCACGCGCTGCACCAGCAACTCGGGAGCGGAAGCTCCCGCTGTCACGCCCACGACTCGCTTGTCAGCGAACCACTCGCGCTCGAGGTTCTCCGGACCGTCGACGAGATAGCCCGGAATGCCGGCTTTCTCCGCGATCTCGCGCAAGCGGTTCGAGTTCGAGCTCGTGGACGAGCCGACGACCACCACGACGTCGCAGTTCGCGACCAGCGTCTTCACGGCGTCCTGGCGGTTCTGGGTCGCGTAGCAGATGTCTTCCTTGCGCGGCGTCATCAGCGTCGGGAAGCGCTTCTTGAGCGCATCCAGCACGTCGGCGGTGTCGTCGACCGACAGCGTCGTCTGCGTCACGACTCCCACACGGGCGGGGTCGCGCACCTCGAGCGACTCTACGTCCGCGACGTCCTCGACGAGGCTGATACTTCCGCCGCCCCGGTCGTCGAACTGTCCCATCGTGCCTTCGACTTCCGGGTGACCCTCGTGGCCGATCAGGATCACCTCGCGGCCCTCGCGCGCGAAGCGTGACACCTCCATGTGAACCTTGGTCACCAGCGGGCAGGTGGCATCGAACACACGCAGCTCGCGCCGGCGCGCCTCGATCTGCACGGCTTTCGACACCCCGTGTGCACTGAAGATGACGGTCGAGCCGTCCGGCACCTCGTCGAGTTCATCGACGAACACCGCGCCCATGCCGCGCAGGCGGTCCACGACGAAGCGGTTGTGCACGACCTCGTGGCGCACGTAGATCGGCGCACCGAAGAGCTCGATCGCGCGCTCGACGATGTCGATGGCGCGGTCCACGCCCGCGCAGAAGCCGCGGGGATTGGCGAGGACGATCTTCACGGCGCCCTTTTCTCGCGGAACGCGTCGATGATCAGCAGTGCTGCGCCGACCGTGATGGCGCTGTCGGCGATGTTGAATGCAGGGAAATACGCCGCGCCCCAGTGCGCGTGGATGAAATCGACCACGTAGCCGAACCGCGCGCGGTCGATGACGTTGCCAAGCGCGCCGCCGAGGATCAGCGCGAGCGCCACCGGCAGCAGCTTGTCGCCCCGCGGCGAACGCCAGATCCAGACGACCAGCATCACGCTCACCACCAGGCCGAGCACGATGAAGAACGGACGCTGCCATCCGGACGCGTTCGCGAGCATGCTGAAAGCCGCGCCGGTGTTGTGCAGCAGCGTGAAGTCGAGCACGGGCAACACTTCGACCCGCTCATACAACTCGAAGAATCGCGTCACCAGGAATTTCGTGGCCTGGTCGAGCGCGATCACGGCAGCCGACAGCCACAGCCATGCCGCCGGGTGGGTACGCTGCACGTCAGGCGGCGCGGGCGTCGTCAGCGGCGTCGGTACCTGCTCGGTCGTCATCTATGCGAACCGCCTCTGTTCACCGGGGCCGTCGATGTTCGACGCGCAGCGCGCGCAGAGTTCCGGGTGGGCGGTCACCGTGCCCACGTCCGCCCGCTTGTGCCAGCAACGCACGCACTTGGTCGCTGGCGACGCGTGCACGTGCAGCCAGAGACCGGACCTCGCCTCCGGGTCGGCCGCCACTGCAACGTCGGGCTTCGCGGCGACCGGATGCACGTGCACCTCGGAAGTGATGAGCGCGAACCGCAGCTCGTCGCCGAGCGGCTCGAGTGCCGCGACGGTCTCCGGTCCCGCGTAGATCTCGACGATCGCGTCGAGCGGCGCACCGATTTCGCCCGCGACGCGCAGGCGCTCCAGTTCGCGCAGCACGGCGCTGCGCACCTCGAGGACCCGCGTCCAGTCGACGGCCAGAGATCCTGCTGGTACGGCGGGGATCACGGCCCACGTCGACAGGAACACCGACTCGGCGCGCTCGCCCGGAAGGAATCGCCAGATCTCTTCGGCGGTAAACGACAGGATTGGCGCCAGCCAGCGAACC
>Ga0113563_10000383_pt1 | contig 20720 bp, 21 predicted proteins | sample Mud3Dept3metaG_FD_80117 | JGI IMG/M metagenome (GOLD analysis project Ga0113563, IMG submission 80117) | Freshwater wetland microbial communities from Ohio, USA, analyzing the effect of biotic and abiotic controls - Mud 3 Core 4 Depth 3... | ecosystem: Environmental > Aquatic > Freshwater >... | reverse complement strand
TATTGAAACGACGGCATGTTGAGCCTATTAATGCGTTGAGGGATCCCTCGAAGCCTAGTGACAAAGGGCTTGTATCGGGTATCCTGTAGCCTCTTTAAATGTCTTGATCTTTGGTTGGATTGTAAATCTTTGCTACTAGACGTCTTATTTGGGGCATGGCTATCAAGGCGGTTGGGAAAGCAACAAGAAAACCGACAATCCACCATAGGGCAAATCTTTGAAGAAAAAGAGAACTATACCCTGTATTCAACAGTGTCATTGTAAAAGTCATAACTGTATCCAAAATTAATGCCATAAAAAGCACAGTTAAAATAGTGATTTTTGTTGATGGTTTCATTTAAGGCGCCTCAGCTGTTGGGTTGGAGCGTTTTTTTGTTCGCCACGTTGAGGCGCTAAAGATTGTGAACGCCAAAAGCGTCGCAGCCAACGCTGCTTTGACGACTGTGAAGTCTATGATGGCGGAGTAAAGAGCGAATGCTGCTGGAAACGCCCCGACAAAGAGCGTGAAAAATATTGCTGTGGGTAGTTTGTAGCTGTATTTGTAGTCTTTAAAGGTGCGTCTGCCAAAGTACAGTGCCGCTAAGCGTCCCATGCCATGTGTGCATTTGACGCAGTTGTAGCATGGCCGCAGACAACCCAGAATGTGTAGCACGCCATAAATCGCGATTAAAGCCCCCACAAAAAATACGATGCCAACTGTCATGTCAAAAAGCAGAAATGCAGCTGCATCAAGGACAATCCAAAGGAAAAGGGCTAAGTTGCCGTATATGACTAGTTTTTCTGGGAAAAAGATCGGTCGACCGTTTTTTGGTTCCGCCATGACATCGCCTTACTGTTGCCCCAGGTATTTTTTGAATGCCGCTTCTATGTGAGCTTTTGGGCAAGCGCCGACTAAGCGCTCTACCTCTTTACCGTTGTGGAAGACTACGATTGTGGGTATACTCATGACTCCAAAGGCGTTGGGCACGGTTTGGTTTTCGTCTATGTTCATTTTTGCGAAAGCTGCTTTGCCGGCGTATTCCGCGGCAAGTTGCTCAATCACCGGTGTAATGGTTCGGCAGGGTCCACACCAAGGAGCCCAGAAATCAACAACTAGTAGCGCATTTGTCTTTATTGTTTTGTCGAAGTTGCTATCCGTGAGGGTGAGCGGGTGGTTGGTTGTGTACTTTGTTTGGACTGCTTGGTCTAGCATTGTTTTGATTTTTCTTAGTTTTATTTGTTCTAATTCGTTGTCTTCAGACATTAGTGTTCCATCATGCCTTTTAGGTTTGTTTTTTGGTTGTTTCTCTTAGTTTCCAAACGTTGCAGTGGGGAGCGTGATCGCACATTGCTTCTGGTATGCCTCTTGGGCATTCAATTTTTTTCTCCATAGTCACACTTTCTGTGCTGATGCAAATGTGTTTGGGGGGAAATATATGTTGCGGTATTGACAATACCAAACAATACCACTTATATGCCAGAAACCACACAGTACTATCCATGGAAAGCATCAACCTGCTAACAAAAAAAGGCGCATCATGCACCGACCTCCTAACATGCATCTACAACCTGAAACCCACCGACCTAGAAGTCCTCCAAACGGTCGCAAAAAACGAAAACGCAACCCTAGACCAAATCGCCGCCAAAGTACAAAAAGACCGAAGCACAATACACCGCACCCTATCAAAACTTGTCAGCATAAACCTAGTTACCAAACAAACTAAAACCCTCAAAGACGGCGGATACTACCACACCTACTCCATGCTTGACCCAACATTGATTAAAAAGCATGCACGGGAACGAGTAAAAGAAATAACCGAAAGCTTGCAATCATTAATTAGTAATTTTGACTCAGACCTTGAAAAACACGTGACTAATAAATAATTAAATTGAAGATAATCACCTGGAAACAGTAGGTGAAGTTTTTATTCTTGGGTTGATCTTCCGCATTTATCTTGATGATTGTAAAATTCCAGAATTTTCAAAGTTATCTCTTTGGAGTAACCATCTTTCTGTAATTTTTCTTTTAATAACTTATTATTAGAATTCATCAGGCTGTAAGAGGTGCTTCAAGCAGATTAAGCAATGTTTTTGAACGTTTCGTACAAATTCTTGAACAGTGTGTTCAAAAACATTGATTTATAAGCATATCTGAAGACTTAATATGTGATTGATAAGGCAGAGGAATTTGAATGTCAGCAGTCAAAAGAAAAATCGGAATTAATCTCACCGCTGGAATAGCCATAGCGATCATAGTATTTGCAGCCATTTTTGCTTCTGGAATCTATCTTCCTAAAGCTACAGGGACAGTAGTAGTATCCATAAAGGACGCTCCAGTGGAACTCGAAGAACTTTGGATAACAGTGAACAGCATACAGATTCAGAAGTCTGAAGATGAATCGTGGATTGACCTTACCCTTGACCAAGCACCAGCAACATTCGACCTGTTAGCACTAACCGGAGATAATAGCCTCAAACTCTCTCAAGACGACGTAGATACTGGCGACTATACAAAAATACGATTAGACGTAAAAAATGCTGTAGCTACATACATAGATAGCAACGAAGAAGATATATCTGAAGAACTCACAGTTCCACCTGGCCACATAGACATCATGGCCAAATTTACTGTTGAGGCAGGCACAGTCACTGGCTTATTGATCGACATGCAGCCAGACATAACAGCAATAAGCCAAAGCGGAAACTTTAGACCCATCGTCAAAATGACAGTAATGCCCATTACACCAACGCCATAACCTTCGCAATCACAAGTTCTACAATCGCCTTAGCACTAATTGAAGGGCAAAGCAAAGTCGTCGGCGCTCGTCTCTCTATCCTTTTATTTATTTTAAGAAATAATCAAGCCAAAGAATAGAACAACGAAAAAACCCCCAATCATACAAAGCCAACTAAAAAAGCGCGCTCAAAAATAAACAAAGGAACTCAAGAACAGCCTAAGCGAAACAGCATAATCATTTCCCTCTATGTAAAAAAATATTCAATAATAATTCAAGATTAAGTTGAAAAAGTAATCTCTTAGACAATTATTTAATTTCTTTATTTTTTTTCAAGCAGTGCACTTGTTACCTTAGTTCCTTACTATTTGTTTCTCAGTTTCTGTAGGTACAGTTGGACTTGGAGTTGGGGTATTTAATGTGGAAGGTACTACTGTTGCTTTGAGTACTGGTTTGAGGTTGTGACTATTGCTGATGGAAGCTGAGTCTGCTGACATGTCAATTAAGACGTTAGTTGTAGCGTTCTCTTCTATTTCAAAGTGGATTATTACGTCAATTTTATCTGAAGGAACATTTAGGATGTCTGTGGTGCCGTCTTCGTAAGTGGCAGTTGCATCTCTAATATGCAAACGAATTTTTGTATAGTTGCCTGCCGGTAATTGAGTTGTGGATAAGTCTTGGGAGATACTTTGAAGCGACAGCAAATCAACACGAACGGATTGAACACCATCGATGAAGGGGATATTTGTCCAACTGTCACTTTGACTCTGAACTTCCAAGCTATCTATAGTTACTTCTAATTTCGAGAGGTCGACGGGCGCATCGGTAATCGACACTATTAGCGTTCCAGTTGCTGCTGCTATATTTGTCGGAAAATTGCCTAACGCAAAAAAAGCCACTAGTACAATAGCAATTACGCCTACTGAAGCAATAAAATAAAAAACCAATTTCTTCATTAATTCTTAACACCTAATAACTGATACATAATAATACGATTAATTGTTATAAACAAGTGTATGTGCAAAAAACTACCACAGCAGCCTACCCAGACAAACCCATAGCCCTTACCAATTGTGTGTTTTATAGGTTAATTTCGACTAGGTCCGAGCCCTATGCAGCTGGAATAATTTCAATATGACCCATAAAAAATAGGGAACTTCCAAATGTCGATCAAGATAGCCCTGATTTATTTGACTACTTTTCGAAATTGATACACCGTAGCACTCAACGTTATCAAACCAACCAAGCCTATGACGCCAAACGCCTGAAGAATCGTGCTCCAGTCGTAGCCTGAAATCATCAATACCCTAACGGCGTCCACGGCATAGCTGATTGGGTTAAACTTTGAGATAGTCTGAATCCATTCAGGCTGGAAACTCAGAGGTACCAAAGCTGTACTTAGGAAAAGCAATGGGAAAGTGATGAAGCCACCTATTGCAAAGACTGTTTCGGAGCTGCGAGTTTTCATACCGATTGCTAACGAAATGCCTGACCAAGCTAACCCAAAGAAAGCTATGATGACCAAAACCAACAGTACACCTGGGACTCCTGTGACGTAGGTAACACCTACGAAGGGCAAAAATGACAAAGCGATAATTATGATAGATTGGATCGCTACACGGAAAGCGTCACTAAGCAGACGTCCAAGCAGAATCGAATACCGGTTAACTGGGGTTACCAGCATTTTCTGAAGATAACCTGAGTCAATGTCGGCAACAATTGAGTTGCCTGACTGAAGCGCACTTCCAAATGCATTCTGCAAAAGTATGCCTGCTGTGGCGAAAATTGCGTAACTTGCAGCTCCCGTTGCTTCAGTGAAGCCTGGAATGCTTGAAAACCTACCTAGCAATTGCGTAAATAGCAAAAGGAAGATAATTGGCTGAAAAAGCGAGAAGAACAGCAGGATAGGGTTTCGGATTAGCTTCTTTAAGTAACGCACAAAGAGATAACGTGTATCAGAAAACAAACCCATTTACCGTCTGCCTCCAGGCATTTGGCTTGGAGCCTTTACTAGTTCTTCAGTTCGGATACTTCGACCTGTGTGGCGTAGAAAAACATCATCTAACGTAGGCGATGAAAAAGTAACTGACAACAATCTAATTTCACTGCTATCAAAAGCCCTAACAATGTCAGCCACTAAGGGACCAGCTTTTTTTGCGAACACATTTAGGCATTCTTCCGATCCTATATCGACAACTTCAGAGACACCGTCGAGGCTTTCTAGAAGCTCTTTTGCTCGGGTTTTGTCTCTTTCGCAATTTTCTAAGGCTATCTTGATTGAGTCCGCACCGATTTCCTGTTTAAGCTGAATAGGCGAGCCTGAAGTTACAATCTTGCCGAAGTCAATAATTGCCAACCGTTTACATAATCGGTCGGCTTCTTCAAGGTATTGAGTAGTTAAGAAGATGGTTATGCCTTCTTCTTTGTTGAGTCTCTCAAGATAAGCCCAAATGGCGTTGCGCGATTGTGGGTCTAATCCTGTTGTTGGTTCATCAAGGAAAAGGAGTTGAGGTTTATGAACAAGCGCTGAGGCTAGATCGAGTCTTTTCTTCATGCCGCCTGAGTAGTTTCTCGCACGTTTATCTGCAGCTGATTCGAGCCCAACAAGTCTCAGTAACTCGTTAACTCTATTCTTGAGACCTTCTCCTGGCATTTGCTGGAAATGTCCCTGCAGCATTAGGTTTTCTCTACCCGTTAGGTCTCCGTCGACTGTTGTTTCTTGGCTTTGGACGCCGATTAATTTGCGGACAGCCGGGGCGCCGGTGTTTATGTCATGCCCCGCCACAGTTACTGTACCGGAGGTTTTTTTGAGTAGAGTTGTTAGGATTTTTATCGTTGTGCTTTTTCCTGCACCATTGGGTCCAAGGAAACCGAAGAATTCTCCTTTTTTAACGCTAAAAGATATGCCGTCGACAGCTTTAGTTCCGTCGGCGTAAACTAGAACAAGATCACTAACGGTGATAATTTCAGCCATAACTTGTCACTCAAAATATGACTTATTATTGGCTAAGCGTCGGATTAAGTTTATGCCGCATATGTACACCTTTTTTTTACAAAACTATTGACGAATGCTAAAACTACCCACCTCAATTGCTTGGTAATCAGTTCATGCGTCCTCTTAGGCAAGAGCTTCGGTATAGATGATTACTGTAGCAGGCGGGTCCGACGGGAATTGAACCCGCGACCCCCGGATTAAAAGTCCGGTGCTCTAGCCTGACTGAGCTACGGACCCGCACTTGCTTCGTTGCGCTGATAGGAAAATACGAGGGGGTTTTTTAGTATTTCTATTCTAAAAGTGTTAAAAAGCGAACAGTTAATGGGGTGTTTGGGGACGCAGGATTGTTGCCATGAAGCTTCTGAATTTATCCTGCAAGTTGAGGATGACTTCGATGGTTCTGGCGCCTTTTTCGGTGAGTTTGTAGACACGTTTCCTCTCAATCCAGGCGCCTTCTACTAAACCGTTGCGCTCAAGTGAATATAGCAGTGAATACACGGTGCCCGAGCTTGCCAGAAAACCAAATTTTGTATGGATATATGTTATTATGTCGTATCCGCTTATGGCTCCGTTTTGGAGTTCTGCCATTATGATGGCGTCCATGAAACTTTTGATTACTCTTTCATGCATTTTCTTGATGATTCGGGCTTCTGTTTTTTCTTTGTTGACCGTGATTGTCAAGGCTACCATTATTGCACGCTCAATAGTTTATACTTGTTTAAACAATAAATATATTGTTTAAACCTAATTTGTTATTTTGTAATTTTGTGGGTGTTATATAGACAACTTCAACTCAGGTTGAGCTGACGAAATCCAGTCAAATAAAGTTAAAAAAAGCGAATTTACATCCTCATCTTTTGACAAAAAATTGTGCATATCAGCCAAACGTTTTACAAAGGAATTATACTTTTTATATACATAATCCTGATCCTGCCTTGCCGCCATTCACTTTATCGTTACCGTTTTTCCACATGTCTGCACCAATTTAATAGTTAACGATATATGTACATGTTAACAAACGTTATCTCTGATTTTGCGATACAAGCTTGCGGTGCCTATAAAATTGATTTCATGGAAATACACATTTAAAAAATTAAATGAAGAATACGAACTAGCCGCGAAAAAGAAGACTGCGCTCGATAACCTATACGAAACCGGCAAAATCTCCGCAGCAACACGTGACTCATTCAACGGCGACATAAGTGCAGCAATCGCCAAAATTGAGGAACAACGAAAAGAACTCGCTGAAAGAATGCAGACAAAAACCGCAGAACTTGAAAGTCAACTAAAAACCCTTGAGATGCTTCTCGCTAACTATGAGATCCAACATGTTGTCGGCGAAATAGATGAGGACAGCTACGCCCGCGAAAACAACCTCCTCACAACCAGCCTGCAAACAACACGCAACGAATTAGAAGTCATAAAACAAGCAACTAACCAATTATTTCCCGTAGAAACCCCGATTCAAGCCCCAGCAGCTCCAGAGCCAGTTGCTACAACCGCCCCCGAGGTTGCACAGGCTCCAGTAGAAGCGGTCCCTTTAGAGGTCCCCATCGAGACTACACCTGTTGAATCAGCCCCAATCATTGAGAATCCCCCAGTAGTCGAAGCAACCCCAATTGAAACCGCGCCCGCTGAAACCCCCGCCACAGAATCAGCTCCCGCACAAATTGAAACACCCATAGAAACTGCGCCAGTTGAAGCCACCCCGGTAGCCGCGGTCCCTTTAGAGGCCTCAGTGGAAGCTCCAATTGAGCAAGCCACCCCAGAAGCCCAAATTGAAACCGCTCCAATTGAGGAAAACGCCGCAATTATTGAAACTCCAGTAGCAGAAGCTGCTCCAGAAGTAGTCACAGAAGCCGCTCCGATAATCGTTGAGGAAACTCCAGTAATAGTTGCCGAAGAAGCAGTTCCAGCTGAGTCAACCCCGGTTGAAGTGCCAACCGAAACTCCAATCGCCCAAGAAATCCCAATCACAGAAGCAGCTCCTGTCGAGACACCCGTAGTCGAAGCAGCCGCTCCAGAGGAAATAGCAATTGAAGTTCCAGCAATCGAAGCTGCACCCTCAGAAGAAACCCCAATCGAGTCTCCGATCGTTGAAGCACCCATAGAAACCGCGCCAATTGAACCCGCCATCGTCGAAGCCCCAATAGAGGCTACACCTGTTGAAGTAGTCGAAGCAACCATAATTCAAGAATGCCCAGTGTCTGATGTCCAACCAATAGTCGAGCAAGAAGCAGCAACTGAACCAACAATTGTAATTGAAGAACCAGTTGCCGAGATTGCTCCAGTTGAACAACCCATAATTGAAACTCCAGTTGAAAATGTGGCTCCAGTTGAAGCTATCACAGAAGCCGCTCCTGAGCCAGCGGTTGAAGTTCCACTCCAAGCATTCGAAGTTACAGAGCAAGCTCCAGTTGAAACAACGCTTGAGAAGATCATGGAAGCGGAAGAGCCTGTCATTGAGCCAGTTCTTGTGGAGGAGGTCCACATTCCCGCCCACCCTTTAGAAGCGCCCCCGCAGGCGCATTCGGAGGAAACAACGGAGACATCAGCAGACAACGACCAAACCCACCCAACAGAAGAAAGCGACGAAAACACCACAACTAACTAAGCATTTTCTTAATCTATCTTTTTCTTTTTGTAAATTGAACTTTAAAAGCATCTCCATTTATTTTGTGACTTTTCAATAGTCCTTAGGCGAAAACCTTAGCTAAAACGCTGTTTCTCTCTACATGGAGTTGGTATGGCTCAACTTAAACCACCCAAAACCGTGTACTGGCTCGAAAACACCCTCTACCTAAACATAACAAACCAGTGCCCAAACGACTGCTACTTCTGCCTAAAACGCTACCGAAGCGGAGTCGGCGGCTTCAACCTCAAACTCCAAAATGAACCCAACATGGCGCAAATCACAGGTGAGCTTTCAGAGGTTCTGCATAGTCGTGCGTGGGACGGGTTGGTTTTCTGCGGTTTCGGCGAACCCACAGCAAGATTGGATATGCTACTAGAAGTTACAAGATGGGTGAAGGCGAATTATGGTCGCTCCCTCCAAATCCGCCTCAACACTAACGGACAAGGATCACTGCTCAACCCCGGGAGAGACATTGCAACTGAGTTGAAGGACGCGGGGGTGGACAGTGTGAATGTAAGTCTAAACGCAGCAGACAAAGACACTTATTTCGAGATTTGCAGGCCGACGCACCCCGACACGTATGAGGCGGTGCTTGATTTCATCTGTAAAGCAAAATCTATCCTGCACGTTGAAGTCTCCGCAGTCAGGTTGCCGGAAGTGGATATAGCCAAAGTATCCGCTTTAGCTCAAGATTTAGGCGTTTCATTTAGAGTCAGAGAGTATATTCCCTGCTTCTTTTAACTGACCCGCAAAAAACGGTTTTTAGTGGTTGATTAACATTGCAAACGCTAAACTCTGGGCGAAAACGTTTTAAACTAAACCCGCACAACCCCCTACACGGAGAAAAAAATAGTGAGAAAAACTCCGCTCTTTGAGTACGAAGTGCCGAGCTACCGGAAACGTTGCATGGCCCTTGCCGTAAACAAAAAAACCCCACGATAAACGCAGTGCTTGAGGCGGACTGCCCTAAGTATTGTTGACTTAGTTGTTTTGCCTAACGCCCAAAATCTCAATAGCTGGTTACTTTACATCCTGGGCGGGTTTTAGGTTATGAAGTTTAATTGCTTATTTTGTGGCAACTAGAACACTCCTGGTTTTTGTGACCTTTTTACGTCGCAGCCTAAAGTTAATCCAAGCCCTAAACAAGGAAAGCAACCCAAAACAAACCCGCCCACCCCAAAATCACCACCAATTTTGTTGTTCTATCACAGCAAGAAAAAAAATGAGTTCTAACTAAATGGTTGCCTTAGTACGGTTTTGAGTTTCTCTGGAGCAGTTTTGGAAGGGTCATTTAGGTAGATTTCGTGGTGTTTGCCGCGTAGGTTGTGTCCGCTGTTTTGGATGTAGGCGTGGATTTTCCTTAGAGTTGGTCCCTCATCTGAGAAGGGCCCGACATACATGATTTGGGCTGCTGTGCCTTCCTTGAAGCTTTCGAACCGAACCTTGGATAATGCCGGCGGATTCTTCTTTTTTCGAACTTGCTCTACTGCCGCTTTGAAATCTTCTACGGTGACGTATTTGGGCTGCATAATCAAAGCGGTCCACTTCCACTCGCCCTTGCGGTCGACGCTGAACTTAGTCATGTCATCCATCCACCACAAACCCTCCAAAGGCATTACGCCATAGTCTACGCCTACTGTTTTCTTCACCATAAACTTGAGCGTGTAAGACACACTAAACAGTGCTTCAACAGCCTCAACATATTGGGGTGAAGCCGGTGCGCCTTCGCCGTCGACTAAAAGGAAATTCATGGCTGCTACATCGACGACGCTGATTTCTTTAGCTGACGGATTATAGAGTTGTTTAAGTTCCTTCTTTAAATCAACCTTATGCATTAACTCACCTACTACAGTTTGTCTTTAGGCGACTTTGTATTTAAGAATAGATGACTGTCTCAACGCAAAGTAATCCTGCGGCATTCTTTTTCTTTAAACAAGCGGCTACAACCCCACTCATATAGCGGCTAGATGGCTTTTTGGCTAATCGCTCCTTTCGTGTAGGGCACAAACTCCCGGATTTGCTCGATGCTGGTTTTGCCTGCTTTCTCCCGCTGCTCCTTAGACAACTTCGCCATTAACGAACGCAGAATCATCTGCAACAACTCTTTCCCCTGATAATCACCAGGCAAAATAACCACGTAATTTTTCGCTTTTGTTTTAACAGTATCTATGGGTCCACCCACAAACTTCGCCTCCTCGCCTACATCCATGCCGACCGCCACCCGCAAAGGAGTCTTACGGAACCAGTTACGTTTCCCAACCACGAAAAAAGCGCCATGCGGAATCGACTCACCGCTGGGTCCGCTTTTGCTTAGCTGATCCACCTTAACCCAATAAACATCCGCCGTACCCACGTTTTCCCGCCAAGCCCGCGAAAAAGACGCCGCATACTCGGCAGCTTCACGCAGAACCTGCTCACTAATGGGTTTTCCCTCCGCTTTTACAACCACAAACGGCGAACCTGTGATTTCCGCATGGAAAACCACGTCGTCTTGGACGGTGTATTTTTTGATGAGGACCTCGTTGCTGACGGTGTCTTTACCCGCTACAACTAGGAAGCCATCAGACGATGTGAAGTAGCGGAATTTCTGAAACCACTCTTTGTTTTGCATCTCGATTTTACGTTTCGAGAGAGCTTCCATGATTTGTGCGGGTTTTAGGCTTTTGAGTTCTTCAGCTTTCTGCAACTCCAATTCGATTTCAGCAAGCTTCTTCTTAGAATCATTGAGCGCCATAGTAGCACCCGCCGCTTTCTGCTTCGCCCGTTTCCCACGCTCATAATACTCGTTAGCGTTCTCGTAGAGAGAGCGACGCAAGCTTAACCCAAAGTAAAAGTCGTCTATGCAGAGATTCAGCGCGAGGTTTTCGCCGTCAAAAGACTTAAAGTAGGATGCAGGAGCTTTGCCGGCTTGCTTTGCAGCTTCCACCGCAGCGATGATTGAACTCCAGTCTCTGCCCTGGTCGCTGGCTTTAAGCAAAGCATTTTGAAAGACTTGCAGCTCACTGAAGTGCGCATAAACGGTGTCGCCAATTTGCTTATCACGCAAAGCTTTTTCGTCATCGTCGCTGATGGATTTTTCCTGATCCGCCACCATACGCCGCAGTCGCTGAGCCTCCAACTTTAACTTTGTAACTTCCACGCTGCCAGCAGCCTTCTCAACAGCCTTGACACGTAAATAGAACTCGTCAAGTGCCGCGTTAAACGACGCATAAGCCTGCGTTTGAAAACCTTCGTAACGTTTGAGTTTGAAGGGCACAACATCCACATAGTTGCCTTCCTGATCCAAAACAATGTTAGAATCCAATTTGCCGTCACAAAGCGGCGCCAGCAGGTTTTGGAGCGCCTCAAAAACCGTTTTAGCCTCATCACTTGTCAGCGTATTGCAGGGCTTAGATTTCTCAATATTTGCCCTTAGCAGCAACTCTTCAGCGTAAACTCCTCCAATACCAAGAAACCTCGCTAAAGCACGGACAACTTCTGCGGCGCCAGCAACCTTTAGGGCTTCTTCCAGTTCGAGCAGGTTAACTTTAAAGGGGTTTTTACCGCTTGAGGGCGGGAACACCAAAGCTTCGTTGCGTTTTATATCTCGGTCCCGCATATGCTTGAATTCAAGCGCTTGGATAATGACGTTATCCCCGTTTGTTAAGATGATGTTGCCGTCTCCGAAGAGTTCAACGACAAGCTTAAGCAACCCAGTTTTTGTTCTAAAAAACAGGGTCACGATACGCTCGAATTCTTCCTGCTCAATGCCGTCCAGCCAAGAGTCACGCAGATAACGCCGCATAAGCATGCAAAACGCCGGCGGCTCCTCAGGACTTTCCTCCGCGTAACTGGTCGCGTGGAGTCGTCTTCCCGCTTCAATCACGAGCCTAATGGGCGGGGTGTCGATTTTATGCAGTTTGAAGACGAAGGTTTTCTCGGTGAACTGGTATATGTTGTTCACTCGGCACTCAGTCAGCAGCGGCTTGAGTTCCTTGATGGCTGCTGCGATGTCGAAGCTTGTGAATTCTTTTTTACGCAACGCATGCACCGTGTCTTTGGGTCTATATTGTTGATGGCTATGGTATAACCGTTTTCACCTAAACCTTGTTAAAGAAGGCTCAGGAAAGTTGCGGAAACGATTAATAATTAGGCACCTTTTTTAAGTAGGACCAAATATAGAAGGATTCGATTCGCATGACCCCTATCGTTCAACTTTACCTAATCAGAGTCGTCTTAGGCATAGTCGCCGGAGCCGTAACCGCAGCTGTCGCATTCTTCGTCGGCGGCGCAGCTGGCTTATACGATTACTCTACACTGCTAAACAGCATAACCGTGGCGCTCCTCATCTACTTCATCACATACTACATATTCCGGGGAGTTTACAAAACCAAGATTCCCACAGTTTCAAAAATTCTAAGCACAGGCATAGGCATGTACTTCTTCACCTGGATAGCCTTCTTTGTCCTAATCTACACAGCTATCAGAGTCATGCTCTAAACAAACGCTTATTCTTCTTTTTCCGTTTTAGCTAAAAAATTAGCAATCGTCGCTTGGCTTTTGTCGCTGCGAAGCGTCTCAATCTTTTCTGCTTCAGATTTAACGACGGCGTTAGCCGGCGGAGCTATATCCATACGGGAAACGATGCGCATGCAGTCAGCCCAAGCCGAGAAGTAACCCCGATCAAAGTCACCATGTAAACCGTTGCCCATGTGCATAAGGAATTCTTTGCGGTAACTGTTTAACGCAACCTTGTCGCTTAAATCCAGTTTAGTGAAAAAAGCGTAGTCGTCAGTGCTGCTTTTACGTGTTAACAGCATGCCGTAAAGAGCGCGGAAGTAACCACGGTTCCACTCAGTTTTCTGCATCTTCTGCTTAACTCGTTCCAATTCGCGTTCCGCCTCTGCAAATTGGCGACCCGCAATGAGCTGGAAGTATCGGGTTACTAAAGCTTGGCTTATCGGCATAGTTAGCGTCCACGGGAAGGTTTGGTTGCTTTCTCCTCTTCAGAGACATCCTCTATTCCGTTCTCGGTGACTTTAAGGATTTCCTCTCCTTCAGGCAAATATGGACTTGAAACCAGCCTTGCGATGCGAATTGGCCCATGTGAGGCGCGCCGGAGGTAGATGCGCGTATGACTTGTGTGCCCAACAATGTTGCCGCCAATGGGGTGGATGGCGTCTCCGAAGAACTGGTCCGGTTTAGCCATAACCTGGTTAGTCACAACCGCGACGGCGTTGAAAGCACGTGCCAAAGCGACGAGTTTATGCATGTGTTTATTGAGTTTCTGCTGTCGGGACGCAAGCATTTCTCTGCCGATATATTCACTTCGGAAATGAGCGGTAAGCGAGTCCACAATTATCAGCTTGATGTTGTTTGCCTTGATGATTTCATCAGCGTTTTCCAACAGAAACATCTGATGGTCCGAAGTATAGGCTTCGGCGTAAATGATGTTTTTGACGGCTTGCTCGGGGTCTAAGCCCACGAACTTCGCCATCTGCACAATACGTTCCAGGCGGAAAGTGTTTTCCGTGTCCACGTAGAGGGCACATCCGTTGAGTCCACCGCGCTCCGGCGGCAGTTGCACGTTGATGCAGAGTTGGTGGCAAAGTTGGCTTTTGCCGCTGCCGTATTCGCCGTAAAATTCGGTTATGGTCTGAGTTTCCAATCCGCCGTCAAGGATTTTGTCCAGGGCCTTGCTGCCTGACGTGAGGCGCAGAACAGATTTGCGCATCCTGTAGAGTTCATCTGCGCGGATAAAAGCGATGCCGATTGAAGAGCGTGCCGCTTCAATAATTTGGAAGGCTTTTTTCTCGCTGACGCCGACGGGGTCCAGTTCCCGGCTGGTTGCCATGGCCAAGGATTCCACGGTATGGTAGCCTAGTTCACGTAGTTTGCCTGCGGTTGCGGGTCCTACGCCTGGGAGGTCTTCTATGAACTGGTATTTCTTCTTGTTTTCATTTATTGTGTTTTGTGATTCACAAGTTTCATTTTCTTGTGTTTCCTGCTGTTGCAAATCGCTGTCGGCGTCTTCGGACATATCATTTCACACTTTCAGAGTTGATGTATCTCAAGGGGTATTTAAAATAATTGAGCAAACTGCTTTTGTTCTCTGTGGAGGGGTAAGTGAAAGTGACCCCCTAGATCAGTGGGTTTGAGGGTTAAGAGTTGACTGCTTTAACCGAAAATCAACAATCAACTCTCTAACCCAATACAGCAGTGAACATAAAATCAAAATAAAACCCACAACCTGGACATGTAGTAATGGGCTGTCAGCGTGGACCGGAGTAAAGTTGTCAAAGGAGTAGCCTAAAAGTTGGTCTGGCTCCACACGGAAGACAATGAATCCAACCATCGAAAGCAAATGAATAGAATAAACATTCACAAGAAGTGCCAACGGCGGAAGCAAAACACCAAGAAAACCAACTGCCCCGAAAACCGCTTTTCTTAGCCCATGCTGCATCTGTGCAGTTCTCAAAATAGCGACTGATTTTACTGATAGCGAAGCCGCCAGCAGGCAAAACAATGGCAGGGTTTGATAAGCATATTTAATAGTGCTTGTGTAGGGCACCTTCAAATTTAATGAAAACCCGAGATAGAGGATTAAACCCAAAACCAGTAAGATTGAACCTGCAAAAATCAAGTCTGCAGCAAACGCTTTTTTGCAAATTTGCTTTCTGAAAGTTAAACCCAAAATCACTGACAAGATTACAGCGGCAACAAATAGGTACCCTAATCCGTAGTTAACCAAGAAGTTGCCGACGAAATATATAGAAGGCGCAACTCCAACCGGGTTTAAGTCATCAAAGTCCGAGTGCATATACATATACCCTAAGTCTCTCGGCAGATAGCTCGGCATCATGTAGAAAACCACCATGTACCAGACCAGAGTGGTAACCACCAATGGCAGGAAAAACAAGGGCAATTTGATGGGCAAGCTCCGCTGCTGTTTTGGCTGCAAGTACAAATAGAAAAGAAAAAGCGGAATCAACGCAAAGACTGCGAAGAGTTTAGTGTAGAACGCTAACGCGAAAAGCACGCCGGCGACGAAAAGCAGCTTGTTTGAATTGTCTTTGAAAGCCAGCAACCCTACGTATAAGGCTGCAAGGCTCAAGAATAGGCATTGCGTGTCAATCAAAAAAGCGTTGGACAACACCATTTGCCACGGTGCTAAAGTGAACAAGACAGAAGCTAATAGCCCAGCGCGTTTTCCATACACCTCTTTGCCCAACAAATACATCATTAAGATGCATCCGAGCCCAAACAACCGCACTAAAAACACCCCAGACTCAATGCTTACCCCGAAAATGGATAGAAACAACCCCTGCGCATAGAAACCCAGCGGGGGCTGGTTGATTAAGCTGCCCTGCACCTCAACAAACGGCATACCCCAAGTGACCACACCGGTTGCCGCTTTAAACTCCCATGTGGTGTCAGGGTTTTGGAAGGGTCCGATTGAAACGGCGACCAGGGAGGCTCCAAGCAGTACAGCTATGATTGGGATGTTACTGGTTAGCGTTGTGCGCAGGTTTAGCGACTTTACCACGGGAATCATTTTATTTTGATCAGTTTACTATTCAAATGTCAGACTGCTCTTAAAACTTGCCAATTTCAACTTCCATCAAGGGCTCACTCACTTGGCTAAAATATTAATTAACCAATCTATGGAGGGCAGTTTAGAAAGAATTAAATCGATAGCCCAATCTCTCTTTACGCATGAAACCGTTTCTGGGCTATCTAAAAGAGGAAAACATGAGCCTCTTCACCGACTACTACGAGCTTACCATGTGTGCAGCTTATTTTGACAATAAAAACTTTGAAACCGCGACCTTTGATCTTTTCATCCGTCGACTGCCCGAAAACCGAAGCTACTTTCTCTTTGCAGGCCTAGAAGAAGCCCTACAATACCTTCAAACAATCAGATTCACAAAGGAACACATCGCTTTTCTAAGGAAACAGGGCTTCCGAGAAGACTTCCTTGCTTACCTTCAAGGATTCAGGTTCACAGGGGAAGTGTGGGCTCTTCCTGAAGGCACCATAACGTTTCCCAATGAGCCCCTCATACGAGTCACGGCACCTATAATTGAAGCACAACTCGTCGAGACATTTCTACTTAACTCAATTAATCTACAAACAATGATAGCTACTAAAGCATCTAGGGTTGTGCAAGCCGCCAAAGGCAGGGACATCATCGAATTCGGTTTACGCCGTGAACCCGGCATCGACGCAGGCCTAAAAGTTGCCCGCTCCAGCTTCATCGCAGGCTGCCAAGGCACAAGCAACGTCTTAGCCGGCATGGTTTACGGTATCCCAATTTTCGGCACCATGGCGCATTCATTTATCATGTCTTACCCAAAAGAAATCGACGCTTTCCGCGCCTTCGCCAAAACCTTCCCGAACAAAACCACCTTGCTGATTGACACCTACGACGATTTAGCTGGGGCAGGGAAAGCCGCTGAAGTCGCAAAAGAACTCGAAGCCAAAGGCTTCAGGTTAGGTGGTGTGCGTTTAGACAGCGGTGACTTGGCAGAGACAAGCAAGAAAGTACGAAAAATACTAAACTCCGCAGGCTTGGGGTATGTTAAAATCTTTGCTAGCGGCGACTTGGAGGAATTCAAGATTGCTCAGATGCTCGAAGACGGTGCCCCCATAGACGCTTTCGGCGTGGGCACAAAGATGGGTACATCCGCAGACCGCCCCTACCTCGATTGCATTTACAAACTTTGTGAAACCCAAACCGCCGACGGAAGCTTCACACCCATCATGAAACTAAGCAAAGATAAAATAACATTTCCAGGCAGAAAACAAGTCTACCGATTTTTCAGCAAAGACGCCAGCTTCCGCAAAGATGTTATCGCTTTGGCAGACGAAACTATTGAGGGTCAGCAGCTGCTAGTTAAAGTGATGGCGAAAGGGAACCTGACCTACAAGTTACCGGCCCTAAATGAGATTCAAGCAACCGCCAAAGCCAACCTTTCCAAGCTACCAACTCAGTATAAGGCGTTGACCAATGCCCCCGCTTATCCAGTTGAGTTAAGCCAGAAACTGGTTAAATTAATTGAGAAAGTTCGACGCCAAATAACCGAAAACGAAATTAACAATTCAAATCACGACAGGAAAATTTAGAATATTTCTTTTTGATACTTTTTTGTTATTCTCGAAGTAGAGTAAGTCGTCAACTCGCTGTTAAACGTTGCTTATGTCCCCTTACCGCAATCCTCTCCCCGTGGATGGACTTTGAGTTATTGGTTATTTATGTTAATGGCTTATCTCGTGCGGAAATGGCAAACACTTAATAGTCTTTTTAGAAAACCTTTATGGCTAATAGAATAGGGAGCATACAATATGCACAATTCTCCAGCGATAGTTGCTGTTGGCCGCACCAAGTTTGGAGAACACTACGGCAAAGAACCCGAAAAACTCATCGAAGAATCATGGCTTGCCGCCTCCAACGAATGCAGCATAGAACGCAAAGACCTACAAGCCTGCTACATGTCAGATTGTTTCCTACCCATCACCAACAAACTCGGACTCGAAGAAGGCTTCCTCTCAGAGTTAACAGAACTACACGTACCCATGGAAGTCACCCGCTCTTTTAGTGCTGCCCTACAAACCGCATGCCACGCCATCCAAGCAGGCGTCTACGACACCGTACTGGTCGGCGGCATAGAGAAGATGACGGATCGTTGGGACAAAATCCGCGACGACCTCATGTTGCTTGACGACCCATGGAGCTACTTTGCAGGTGGCACACCTGAATCTAACCATGAACTTATGCTCCGCGCCTACATTAAAAAGCACAATATCACGGGGCAGAATCTGGAGAAGCTCAGCTTGGCGCTTGCCCAAATCACGGTTAAAAACCATGCGAACGCTACCAAAAATAAATACGCGCAGTTCCAACGAAAAATCAGCATAGAACAGGTTCTAGCAGCCCGAAAAGCCGAACATAAGCAGCTTGGACTTTTTGATTACGCCCCCATCTCGGATGGAGCAACAACAGTTGTTCTAACGAGTGCTGGTGCAGCTAAGAAAAGAACCGACCGCCCAGTGCAGGTTCTCTGCAACCGTTCAGCAACCGACTACCTCAACTACCCGGCCAGAGATGACCTTTCTCACTTTTTGGCGGCACAGTTAGCCATGAAAAACGCATGTGAGGCAGCAAAAATGACTCCGTCTGACTTTGAAGTTGTGGAGGTATATGACCAATCAACTATGATGGAGATGGTGAGCCTAGAGGACCTGGGCTTCTGTGAACCCGGCACAGCTTGGCGCAACGTGCAAGAAAGCTGCCAAAGCGGACTCAACTGTTACGAAGTCGGCGACCGCAAAGTCTATGTCAACACCAACGGCGGATTAAAAGCCGACGGTAACCCACTTGGCGCAACAGGTGGCGCACAAATTTTTGAAATTTTCTCTCAACTCCGAGGCGAAGCAGGCGACCGCCAAGTCAAAAGCAACGACGGCTTGCCACAAAACGGTTGCGTATTGGAGTTTGAAGGCTTCGGCACCAAAGCATACGTCACCATTCTAGGAGGATTAAATCATTGAGCAGCGAGCCGATCGAGAGACGAGTAAGCTACTTAGGCGATAGACTCCGCGCCACACGTTGCCAGCAATGCGGAAAAGAGTATTTTGAAGTCCGCGACTACTGCAGCAACTGCGGACGCAAAAGCTACGGCAAAATGGACAGCATCGACCTCCTCTTTGACAAGGGCAAATTAGAACTTGCCACATTCATAAACGAACCAACCAACAAATTCACCAAACTGGGCAGCTACGTTTACGGTATCGTTTCCTTCCACGACGGCAAAATCCGAGTGCCAGCCCGCCTCACAGACCAGATACAGTGCAATGGCGACACAGTTGACCCCGCAAGTTTGGAAGGACGAGACGTGATTCCACGGTTTCGCCGACGCTACTCTGTAGCTAAAAGCGACGTCGTTCCCACCATATCACTTGCGTTCACACTAGCAGACGAATATTATCCTCACCAAGAATACAAGGTGATGAAGCCCACAAAAGAATACGAGTTGCCCGGTATTGTCGGGTATGGCGCTTACTCTTCACGGTTCAGAATCAAAGAAGAAGGTTTAGAACGTGCAGTGCCATTCATAGATGAGGACGCCGTCACTGCAGCTGTTGAAGCAGGTAAACTGGCGCTTATCCATTCAGCAATAGACAGCACATGGATCGGCAAAGTCTACGCAGGCTCCGAATCAAACCCTTACGCGGTAAAGCCGATTGCATCCAAAGTCGCGCAGGTTTTAAAGCTGGGCGAAGAAGACGGAGACCTCCAAAGCGTAGATGCCGTGGACACAGAATTCGCTTGCAAAGCCGCTTCAAGCATGTTCAAAGACGCCTGCGCCCTGGTCAGTTACCCCCACTCAGGCATAAAATACGCCATGGTTATAGGAACAGACAACTCGCAGGCCGCGCCACGAGGGTGCCCAGGAGGCGAGTTGGACATGTACGTGGGGTTCGGCGGCGCAGCATTTATCTTCGGTAAACAAGACGTTATTGCTGAAGTCGAAGCCTGGTACAGTTGCACTTCAGACACCCCTGACTTTTGGAGGCGAGACGGCGAACCTTACCCTATGCACGGAGGAAGATTTACCGGCGACCCCGCATACCACAAGCACGTGAGGAAAGCGGCTTCAAAACTTATGGAACGCTGCAATCTTAAAGCAGGCGACATAAACTATTTCGTGCCCCACCAACCTAACCCAAGCTTCCCCATTCGAGTCGCCAAAGACCTCGGATTCAAAGAACACCAATTCATGCCCTCCATGCAGATGACCAAGTTCGGGAACACATATTCGGGCGCGTCACTGATTGGGTTAGCAGCTATTTTAGATATCGCCAAACCCAACGAGCGTATTTTGGTCGCCAGCTATGGATCAGGCGCAGGCAGCGACGCATACTTACTGCACACGACCAGCCAAATCCTTGACAAACGCAAACACCAAAAAGTAACCGTCAAATTCCAAGCGGAGAATCCCTTCATCGAATACGTTGACTACACAACCTATCGACGATTAAAATCGGGCATGTAAAACCTCGAAGCCTACAATCGCATAATAATCAACCTATTTTTTCGTTTCCCAAAAATAGCCGCTTGGAGCTCGCGAGGTTTCGCGTACCTTATTTTTCTAGCAGTCTCTGAAGGAGTCTTATAGCTGACCAAGCCGCCAAGGCGCTTGTGTGCGGGTTGTCTGGGTGCGGTTCATTTGCGAATTGCATTGTCATTTCGCCAAAGCGCCATTTGGCGCGGATCTCGTGGGTGTTGCGGGTCACTTTTGGGTCGCTGACCACTTTGACTTTTACTTGAGCAGGTTTAACCGTTAATGCTAATGTTGCGGCGACATTCATTTCCCTTGGAAATTGGCGTGCAGCC
>Ga0113563_10000382_pt1 | contig 20731 bp, 17 predicted proteins | sample Mud3Dept3metaG_FD_80117 | JGI IMG/M metagenome (GOLD analysis project Ga0113563, IMG submission 80117) | Freshwater wetland microbial communities from Ohio, USA, analyzing the effect of biotic and abiotic controls - Mud 3 Core 4 Depth 3... | ecosystem: Environmental > Aquatic > Freshwater >... | reverse complement strand
TGGGTGGGGTCGTGGAAGCGGAAAAATGCCTCCAGGAGTTCCTCGTAGCCCAAGATCTTCGGGTCGAAAACGACCTCGACGGATTCGGCGTGGCCGGTCGTGTCCGAGCAGACCTTCTTGTAGGTCGGGTTCTTGGTGTGACCTCCGGTATAACCGACGCGGGTGGACATGACGCCTTTCATCCGGCTGAACTTGTCCTCTATGCCCCAGAAGCAGCCCGCGGCGAAGACGGCCGTTTCCATCCCTTCCTTTTTCATCTCCTCGGGTTGTCCGGGTTGAAGGAAATCCAGGGCGACGGAATTGATGCAGTAGTGCTCGCCCGTCGGCGGCGGGCCGTCATTGAAGACATGGCCGAGATGGGATCCGCAGGCGGCGCAGCGGACCTCCGTCCGGACCATCCCGTGCGAACGGTCCTCCCGGAGCTCCAGGCGGCCCTTGTCGACCGGCGCCGTGAAGCTGGGCCAGCCCGTGCCGTGGTCATACTTTGTCTCCGAGGCGAACAGCCGGGACCCGCAGGCGCCGCAGGCATAGGTGCCGGCTTCCTGATGGTCGTTGTATTTTCCGGTGAACGGCCGTTCCGTCCCGGCCTCGCGCAGAACCCGGTATTGCTCGGCGGTCAGGCTGTCTTTCCAGCCTTTATCGGTCTTCTGAACCTTCCTTGTCATCTCCGTCTCCTTTTCCAAAAGCGCGCCGTCACTTCCGGTCGCCGTCCCCCGGCGGGCGGTCGAACACTGGACCACGGTGAAGCTGGTTAGGAGGGCGATAGCAGCGGCGGGCCATAGCGGTCTGTGGCTCATTGGACTCACCATTTCCTATAATTCCTATATTATTAGTATATATTATTCCGGTTCCGGTGGGAAGCGAGCCCGGGCTTGATTGGCTGGGAGAGTCGCGATATATAGGAGGGGCATCTTGGCATAAGGAGCAGCCCATGAGCAATCCGCCGGCCGAAAAGCGAAGACGGATCGGGGGGAGAGGCCTTCCTCTTATCCTTGTCGTTATCCTGGTCTCCCTGTCTTTAGCTCCGTCGGGCGAGTCTCCAGACACTAACGACTGGGAGAACCCGCTCGTCGTGAGCCGGAATACCGAGCTCCCCCATGCCACTCTGGTTCCCTTTTCGACGGTTGAGAAAGCGATCGCCGGCGACCGACTCGCCTCGGAGTATCTTCGTCTCCTCAACGGAAAATGGAAGTTTCATTGGGTTCCCAAGCCGGCCGATCGCCCTCGAAGTTTCTACAAACCCCCGTATGATACATCCGGCTGGAAAGACATCGATGTTCCCGGCAACTGGCAGTTTCAGGGATATGATGTGCCGATCTTCCTGGATGAAGAGTATCCCTTTCCAGCGGATCCGCCCCGCATCCCAAAAGATCGCAATCCTGTCGGCTCCTACCTCACCGAGTTTGCCGTGCCGGAGATCTGGCATGGCCGGAGGGTTTATCTCCATTTCGACGGCGTGGAGTCGGCTTTCTATGTCTGGGTCAACGGCGTCCGGGTCGGCTACTCCGAGGATAGCCGTACGCCTGCCGAATTTGATATCACGGGGCTCGTCCAGCCCGGCTCGAACGTCCTCGCCGCCGAGGTTTACCAATGGTCTGACGGATCTTACCTTGAATGCCAGGACTACTGGCGCCTGAGCGGGATCTTCCGCAACGTCTATCTCTTCTCGACGCCTCCCGTTCATATCCGGGATTTCGAGATCAAGGCGGATCTGGACGGCGATTACCGGGATGCCGGTTTCCACATAAAGGCCTGGGTTCGGAACTCGGGTCAGGCAGCCGCACGAAACCACGGCCTCGAGGTCTTGCTTCTCGATCCCGATGGCCGGGCCGTGGGCGCGCAATACCTGGCCGGGGAGGCCAGTCCCTACATCGCTCCCGGCGGCGAAAGCCTTTTCCTGCTCAGTTCGGACATTCGCAACCCGCATAAGTGGTCGGCCGAGCATCCCAACCTCTACACCGTCGTCCTCATGCTTAAAAACGATAGGGGAGAGGTCGTCGAGATCGAGAGCGCCAAGTTCGGCTTCCGCAAGGTCGAGGTCAAGGACGGCCAGCTCCTCCTCAACGGTCAGCCGATCCTGATCAAGGGAGTCAACCGGCACGAGCATGACCCCATAACCGCTCACTTCGTGACCCGGGATTCCATGATCCTGGATATCCAGCTCATGAAACGGCTGAATATCAACACCGTCCGGACCTCTCACTATCCCAACGACCCCCAGTGGTACGAGCTCTGCGATCAATACGGCCTCTATCTTATCGATGAAGCCAACATCGAATCCCACGGGATGGGCTATGACCCGGAGGTCACCCTGGCCAACCGCCCCGACTGGGAAAAAGCCCACCTCCACCGTATCATCCGGATGGTCGAGAGGGACAAGAACCATCCCTCGGTCATCATCTGGTCCCTGGGGAACGAGGCCGGCGACGGCACGAACTTCGAGGCGGCGAGCGAATGGATCCGTCGCCGCGACCCCTCCCGGCCCATCCATTACGAGAGGGCGGAGCTGCGGCCGCACACGGATATCTACTGCCCGATGTATGCCAAAATCGAGAAGCTCGTGAGCTATGCCCGGCAGAAACAGAGCCGGCCCCTTATCCTCTGCGAGTATGCCCACGCCATGGGCAATTCGCTGGGCAACCTCCAGGACTACTGGGACGCGATCGAGAGCCACCGCCAGCTCCAGGGAGGCTCGATCTGGGATTGGATGGACCAGGGGATGGAGAAAGAGCTGCCGGGAGGCCGCCTCTATTACGGCTGCGCCAATGATTTCGATCCCAGCCGCACGGAGGAGAGTTTCTGCTGCGACGGGATCGTGTTTTCCGACCGGGCGCTGACCCCCAAGGCCCATGAGGTCAAGAAGGTCTATCAGAACGTCGGCTTCAAGCCCGTTGACCTCGCCGCGGGCAAGGTCGAGGTCGTCAACAAGTTCTTCTTCACCAACCTGATGGGGTATGAATTCCTCTGGTCGGTGGCCGAAGACGGGGTCGAGCTCGGAAAGGGAGACCTGGGCCGACTGGACATCGGAGCGCGGGAGAGACGGGTGGTTACGGTTCCTTTTGGGAAGCCGAAGATTAAGCCGGGCGCCGAGTACTGGCTCCGCCTCAGCGTCCGCCTTCTGGATGATTTGCCCTGGGCGGAGAAAGGCCACGAAATAGCCGCCGAGCAATTCAGGCTGCCTTTTTATGAGATGGTCCCGGCGGCTGACTGCAAGAGCCTGCCGCCTCTCCGGAAGGCTGAAACCGAGAAAGAGATCGTCCTCGCGGGCCGGGAGTTCGAAGTCCGTTTTGATAAGTCCACGGGTTCCCTGTCCTCGTATCGTTTCCAGGGAGTTGAGCTCTTCTCCGCCGGCCTTTCGCCCAACTTCTGGCGGGCCCCCACGGACAATGACGTCGGCAACGGCATGCCCGCGCGGTGTGCGGCCTGGCGGAAAGCGAGCGTCACCCGGATCCTGGAAAGCTTTTTCGTGGAGCCGGTCGGTGAGGCCGCCGTCCGGTTATCCGCCCGGTTCGACCTGCCGGACGTTCAGTCCAAACACGAGACGACCTATACGGTTCTCGGCAGCGGCGACGTCATCGTCGAGAACCAGCTCCGGGTTGGAAAAAACGACCTGCCGGAGCTTCCCCGTTTCGGCATGAGGCTGCGGGTGCCGGAGTCTCTTGGGCGTGTCGGATGGTACGGCCGGGGGCCGCACGAAAATTATTGTGACCGCAGAACGAGCGCTTTTATCGGGCTCTACAGGAGCACGGTCCAAGAGCAGTTGACCCCCTATCCCAGTCTTCAGGAGAACGGCTATAAAACGGATGTTCGCTGGGTCGCTCTCTGCAATGATCAGGGAAGAGGATTGGCATTCATCGGGATGGACCTGGTCGGGTTTTCAGCGCTCCCTTATTCGATCGAGGACTTGACGCCGGAAAAGCGGGGCTGGAAGCCGATTACGAACCTCGTCGAGCGGGGCTTCTTCTAGCTCAACATCGACCTGAAGCAGATGGGCGTGGGCGGCGACGATTCTTGGGGGGCCCGCACCCATCCTGAATACACCCTTCCCGCGCAGAACTATGTCTTTCGATTCCGAATCTGTCCCCTGGACAAGGATGACGACCCCATGGCCCTGAGCAAACAACGAATCATCCTGGACTAGCGGTTCAGGCCGCGATGCTCAAGCCCTTTCTGTTTCTCTATTTATTGTTCGAATAATAGATCTCGGGAAGACCGCCATCCGTGTCATCCTGCCAGACGACATGGATAATGTCACCCGTATCTATGGCCATGGCGGGATACTCGGATTGACCCGTAAGCTTGGCCAGCCTTATGGCCGCGCTCCAGGTCGTGCCTCCATCCGTGCTCATCTTGTAATAGATCTCATTATCGCCGCTGGTGTCGTCATGCCAGGCGATATGCACCTGATCGCTTGAGTCCACGGCAATGGTTGGCACGAAGGATCCGCCCGTCGTCCAGGTCAGCCTTCTCGCCGCGCTCCAGGTGGCCCCCCCGTCCGTGCTTCTCCTGTAATAGATCTCATCATTGCCGGGTGCGTCGTCGGACCAGGCGACATGGACTTGGCCGCTCGTGCCCATGGCAATGGCCGGCGCGAAGGATCCGGCTGAAGTCCAGGTCAACCTTTTTGCCGTGCCCCAGGTTGTGCCTCCATCCGTGCTTCTCTTGTAATAAATCTCATAGTTGCCGGATTCTTCTTCTTCCCAGACGACATGGGTGTTGTCTCCGGAAGCTATGGCCGGGTTCAAGGACTCGCCGTCCGTCCAGGTCAGCCGCCTGGCTCCGCCCCAGGTTGTGCCTCCATCCGTGCTTCTCTTGTAATGGATCTCCCAATTGCCGGGAGTGGAATCCTGCCAGACGACATGGACGCTGTCGCCTGAACCTATGGCTACGGTCGGGGACATGGACCCGCCTAAAGTCGAGGTCAGATTTTGAGTTGCGCTCCAGGTTACGCCTCCATCCTTGCTGCTTTTGTAATAAATCTCATGATTGCCGGGTGAGGAATCCTGCCAGACGACATGGATGGCGTCGGTTGAGTCTATGGCGATCGCCGGGCGGACGGACTGGCCTGAGGTCCAGGCGAGTGTTTTAGCCGTGCTCCAGGTCGCGCCTCCATCGGTGCTTCTCTTGTAATAAATCTCAGTAATACTGAACGGGTAATCATCCCAAACGACATGGATCGTATCGGCCGAATCAATGGCTATGGCCGGATACTCGGAACGGCCTGAATTCCAGGTCAGCCTCCTGGCCGATGTCCACTGGGCCTGGGCTGACTGAGCAAAAAGGAAAAGTCCAAGGGCTGCCATCACCAAGCCGGTTCGTTTCATTTCGTCCTCCTTGAAAAAAAAGGATTCCCGCTGGGCCTGATCCATGCTAGTTGCCCTTTTTATAATATATCTCGGCGTTTCCCGCCTCGTCATTATCATAGACAACATGGACGATATCCGAGGGACCTGCGCTGATGTCCAGGGCGAGGCACTCGCCTGATGTCCAGGTCAGCCGTTCAGTCGCCGACCAGACGGAACCTCCTGTACTCTTCTTGTAATAAACCTCCGAGTTCCCGGGCGTCGTATCCCTCCAGACCAGGTGGTAGCATTTTGCGGAATCCACGGCCACGGCCAGCGTCCAGGTTTCTCCCGAATTCCAGGTCAGCCTTTGGCTGGCCAGCCAGGAGGCTCCGCCGTCCGTGCTCCTCCTGCAATAGGTTTCCCTATTCCCGGGCGTCGAATCGGACCAGACAACGACGAGATAGGTGGAGGAGGCGAGGGCAATCTGCGGGTAGCCGGAGACTCCCGAATTCCAGGTGAGTCTTTGGTTGGCTGACCAGGAGGCTCCGCCGTCCGTGCTTTTCTTATGATAGATCTCCATGTTCTCCGGTGTCCAATCCCCCCAGACGAGATGAAGTTTGCCCAGGGAATCAAAGGCCAGGCACGGAACATTGGAATTGCCCGAATTCCAGGTGAGTCTTTGGTTGGCTGACCAGGAGGTTCCGCCGTCCGTGCTCTTTTTATAGTAGATCTCCTCGTTCCCGGGGGTCTTGTCATGCCAGGAAACATGGGGGTTTCCGGACAGATCAACGGCCACGTTGGGGATCGAGGAATTGCCCGAGTTCCAGGTGAGCCTTTGGCTCGCGGACCAGGTGTCCCCACCATCCGTGCTTCTCACGTAAAAAATCTCCCTGTCCTCGGTCAGGTTTTCCTGCCACACGACGTGGGGATTGCCTGAGGGATCAACCGCCAGGTCCGGCGCCCAGGAATCGGTTGTCGTCCAAGTGAGCCGTTGGTTCGACGACCAGGTCATCCCCTCATCCGTGCTCTTCTTGTAATAGATTTCCGCGTTTCCGGGCGTGTAGTCATACCAGACCAGGTGGATATGACCCGAGGAATCGACGGCGACAGCCGGGCTGCTGGAATATCCCGAATTCCAGGTGAGCCTTTTAGCCGGCCCCCAGTCTGCCCGGGCCGCCTGGGAGAAGCTAAAGAGGCCGATCGCCAACAGGGTCAATTTCATCCGCTTCATCTCATTTTCCTTTCATCATTGAAGCCCTCATTCCCCCAAAAATACAGGGCAGAGGAGCCGCCCCGATCAGGACTCATATAAATTGTCCGCTTCCGTCCTCCGCGCATTGCCCGCAAGGATAAGACACAGGCTTGGAGTTGTCAAGACGGATTGGAAAGAGCCCTATTTCGCTGCCTTGATCTCGTCCCAGGTCTTGATATAGAGGGCGTTCAACTCCCCCAGGTTGGCGATGATCTCGCTCCGGGCCCTGACCTCGGGGTCCATGAATATCCCCGGGTTTTTCCTCAGGGCCTCGCTGAGCAGAGGATAGGCGTCTTTATTGGGACAAAGATATTTGAGAAAGGCGATGTTCTCCGCCGCCACTGCGGGATCGTGCAGGAAATTGATGAAGGCGTGGGCAAAGCCGATCTCCTTGGCTCCCTCCGGGATGATCAGGTCGTCGACCGAAATCGCGGTCCCTTCCCGCGGGACGGCGAACCGGACGTCCGCGTTTTCCTGCTGCACCTGTATGATGTCGCCGCTGTACCCCTGGACGAGGAGGAATTCCCCCGAGGCGACGCCGGTCTTGTACTGTTCGTTCTCGTACTTGGCGATATTCTTTTTCCAGCGGATGACCACTTCCTTGGCCGCCGCGAGCTCCGCTTTATCGGTCGAGTTGAGGCTGTATCCCAGGAACTTGAGCCCGGCGCCGATCGTTTCCCGCATGTCGTTGAGCATGGTCATGCGGCCTCTGAGGTCCGTCCGGTCGAACATGGCCCAGGAGGGTTCGAAGCCGCCGACCCGGCTTCCGAGATAGGCGATGACCGTGTTGACGATCATATAGGGGACGGAATGGTCCATGCCCTTGTCGATTGCCAGGCTGAGATACTCGGGGTCGACATGGACCAGGTTCGGCAGAAGCCCGTGATCGAGTTTCAACACCATGCCCTGGGAATCCATCAGGCTGACCATGTAACTCGTCGGAGTCAGGAGGTCGTAGCCCCGGGCTCCGGCCTTGATCTTGGCGTACATGGTCTCGTTCGAATCATAGGTGTCGATGACGACCCGGCAGCCGTTCTGCTTTTCGAACCGGGCGACGAGGGCCGGCTTGAAGTAGTCGGCCCAAGTGTAAATGTGGAGCGTTCGGGCCTTTTGGCTGCAGTGGGTGAGGAACGCGGCTGTAAACACTCCGGAACAGATGACGGCGGCCAGAAGAGTTCTTGATTTCCGGGTCCGAGGATTGTTCATTTTTCCCCCGCACGCCGCGAACGGGACAGCCGCTGACTGGCCGCTACGGCGGCGAAGGTGAGGACGAGCAGGATCGTGGAAAGGGCGTTGATCAGAGGCGGCGACCCATACTTGATCATGCTGTAAACCCGGATGGGCAGGGTTGTCGAGCCGGGGCCGGCGACAAAAAAAGTGATGACGAAATCATCGATGGACAGGGTGAAAGCCAGCAGGCCTCCGGCGACGAGGCCGGGAAGAAGCATCGGAAGCAGGATCCGCCGGGTGGTCGTCCACCAGCCCGCCCCCAGGTCCCGGGCGGCCTCGACGATCGACTCATCGAAGTCCTGGAGCCGGGCCAGCACGGTCATGGCGACGAAACTGACGCAAAACGTGACGTGGGCCAGGAAGATCGTAAAGAGGCCCAGCTCGACGCCCGCGGCGACGAAGAGCATGAGCAGGCTGATCCCCATCAGGATCTCCGGGACGACGAGCGGGGTGTAGACGAGGCCGAAATGAAAGCGCTGCAGCCGGCTCCGGGCGAAGCGGTGGAGGGCGACGGCCGCGGTCGTCCCGATGACGAGGGCGACGGCTGTGGCCCCGGCGGCGATGAGAAGGGAGTTCTTGGCCGCGCGCCAGATCTCCGGCTCGTGGAAGAGCCGCTCGTACCACATCAGGGAAAACCCCTGCCAGCCGCTTTCGAACCGGGAGGCGTTGAACGAATTCACGATCAGGATAAGGATCGGGAGGTAAAAAAAGAAGAGAACGGCCAGGGTCAGGACAAACGGCCAGCGGCTGCGCCTCATCGGTTCACCGAGAGCAGGGACCCGGACTTCTCCCTTTTCCTCTGCAGGACGAGGACGGCCAGCAGCGGAGCCAGGACGGACAGAATCAGGACGACGGACAGGGCGCTGGCCTGGGGAAGGCTGCGGTCGACGAAAACCCGCTGGGCGATTTTGTTGCCGATCATCTCACCCCCGGGGCCGCCGACGATATCGGGAATGACGTAGGATCCCAGAGCCGGAATGAAGACAAACAGAAGGGCGGTGACAAGTCCCCGGCGGATGCCCGGGAGGAAGACCTTGATAAAGGCCTGGAAGCGCCTGGCCCCGAGGTCCCGGGCGGCCTCGAGGAGTTGGAAATCGAACTTTTCCGCGGCGGCGTAAATCGGCAGGATGGTGAACGGGAGAAACGTGTAAACCGTGACGAGCACAACGGCTCCGGCGTTGTACAGGAGGGACGTCTGGGATCCGACGAGGCCCAAGAAGGCGAGTCCTTTCTTGACCGCGCCCTCCGGATGAAGGAGGACTTTCCAAGCGAATATCCGGATGAGAAAATTCGTCCAGAAAGGGACGATGATCAGCATGAGGAAGATGGCTTTCCATCGGGCGGACACCCGGGCCAAGTAATAGCCGATGGGCACCGCCAGGACGATGCAGACGGCGGTCGACCCGACGCTGATCCAGAGCGTCCGCCAGGCCACGGTGAGAGAGTTCGGGCTGGCCAGCGAGCGGAAGTTATCCCAGGTCCAGCCCGGACCGATACCGCCGTAGGGATTGGCCGGCTTCAGGGCGATGACGAAAACAAAGAGCGTGGGGACGATGAAAAACAAGGAGAGCCAGAAAAGAGAGGGAAGGGATACCAGGATCTCCCGGATCTTCCGGCGCGACTCCCTCCTCATCGGCTCATTCCCTCACGGCTTACCGCCGTTTTCCTCCGGCTCGCCCACCTTTTGGGGCGGAAGGGCGACGAGGTGCTCATCCACCGCCCGGTAGCGGTCGAGCATGAAACCGTCATCGCCGTGCCAGTAGATCCAGACGTCGTCGTTCCAGCGGATCGGTTTCTCGTCCAGGAAAAAGCGGAAGTGCTGGCGCAGGACCTGGACCCGGAGCCCGTGCGTCCTCACCCAGTACTTGGTCGTCGAGCCGAGGTAGATCATGTCTTCGACGACGGCCGGAAGGACATTGCGCCGGTTGGATTCCTCGGGCCGGTCCCGCGAGATATGGACCTTCTCCGGGCGGATGCTCAGATAGACCGGGTTTCCCGGCTTCATGGACTTGTCGTTGAAGCAGATGATTCCCGGGATGTCGGCGATCTTGACCCGGCAATACTCGGCGTCGGCGAGGTCGGTCACTTCGCCTTCGAGAAAATTGGTGTCGCCGATAAAGGCGGCGACGAAGCTCGTCCGCGGAGCCTCGTAGATTTCGGCGGGGGAGCCGACCTGCTCGATCCGGCCGCAGTCCATCACGGCGATGCGGTCGCTGAGGCTCATGGCCTCTCCCTGGTCGTGGGTGACATAGAGAAAGGTGATCCCGACCTGGTCGTGGATCATGTCGAGCTCGATCAGCATCCGCTGCCGCAGCTTGAGGTCGAGGGCGGCCAAGGGCTCGTCGAGGAGGAGGACCTGGGGTTTGTTGATCAGGGCCCGGGCGATGGCCACGCGCTGCTTCTGCCCGCCTGAGAGCTGGTCCGGCTTCTTGCCGGCCTGCTCCGACATCCGGATCAAGCGCAGCATGGCCTCGACTTCCGTCTCGATATCCCGCTTTGACCGCCTGGCGACCCGGAGCCCGAAGGCGATGTTCTCCCATACCGTCAGATGGGGAAAAAGGGCGTAGCTCTGGAAGATCGTGTTGACCTGGCGCTTGTTGGGCGGGAGGTCGGTGATGTCCCGGCCGTCCAGGATGACCCGGCCGGAGTCCGGGTACTCGAACCCGGCGGCAAGCCGGAGCATGGTTGTTTTCCCGCAGCCGCTCGGACCGAGGAGAGAGAAGAACTCGCCCTTTTTTATTTCCAGGGAAACGCCGTCCACGGCTTGGATGGCTCCGAAGCGCTTGGAGACGTAGTCGAATTCCAGGAACTCACTCAACCACGTGCGCTCCCGATCTCGCGGCCGGCCATTTGGGGCTCATGAGGATTCCTATTTTGAAGACAACGCAGATATTTTTCAAGACTATTTGTGAGCCAGGAAAAAGAAGTGACCGCGAGGGACGCAGCGACGGAGACATCTTCTTAAGAAAAAGGGGACGGCTTCGCTCCCGCTATCTCAGGGCATAGTCCACGGCGGCCCGGGCATGCAAGGTCGTCGTGTCGAAGAGTGGGATCTTGTAATCCTCCTGGCTGACCAGCAACGGGATCTCGGTGCAGCCCAGGATGATGCCCTGGGCGCCCCGGGCTTCCAGGTTGGCGATGATCCTCTGAAACGTCTCCTTCGAGCGTTTCTTTATCTCACCAAGGCAGAGCTCGTCGTAGAGGATGCGGTGGATCTCTTCTCCTTCCTTTTCCTCGGGAACGATGACCTCGAATCCATGGTTCCTGACAAGCCTCCCCTTGTAGAAATCCTGCTCCATAGTGAACCGGGTGCCCAGAAGCCCCACCTTTTTCATAGAGTGGGATTTTATGGCCTCCGCCGTGACATCGACGATGTGAAGGACGGGTATGCGGATGCCTTTTTGGACATCGTCGGCCATCTTGTGCATGGTATTGGTGCAGATGACCAGGAGCTCCGCTCCGCCCCGTTCCACTCTTAGGGCGGCGTCGATCATCAGCCGGGTCAGATCATCCCAGCGCCCCTCATGCTGCTGAGTCTCCACCTCGGCGAAGTCCACGGAGTAGAGCACGATCTTGCCCGAATGGAACCCGCCCAGCCGTTCTTTGGTGTATTCGTTGATGACCCGGTAATACTCGAGGGTCGACTCCCAGCTCATCCCGCCGAGGAGGCCGATTGTTTTCATTTTTTTACTCCACTCAGCCGCAGCCTCATTCCCTGGAGAGAAATCATATTATCCGATCTCGAAGCGAAATGGTAATCCCTTTTTAAGCGTCTTCCTGGACGGAGTCGGCCTCCAGGGATTCTCCCTAATCTCGAGCTCGGAACCGGATGAAGGAGAAAGTGCGGGAGCTCCTTGACAGGGGCTGACGGTTGTCATAATAGTCTTTAGGCAACTCTTAGGATATGAGACAAGGAGATTGTTGCCATGAAGAAGATCGGCATCATTATCTGTGGCCGCTACCCGACTTGCGGCGTGCCCCCGCATTAGGGAATTCAAGGAATTCATTGAAACGCGCTATAGCCTTCCCGTTGTGGTGGGCACGCACCCCATTCCACTCAACTATTTTCAGGTGCATGACAAGCTGCCTTTCTGGAAGGACATGAATATGGAAGAGCTGGCCGGGGACCTGATGAAGGAGGACCGGCGCATCATGGAGTCCTATAACTGAAAGTTTTCCTAAGACCAGAGCGAAACCGGAATTATGAGGAGGAGATATGTTATCTCAGTTGCCCATCGAACTAAAGAACGTCAAGAAGGAGGACCTGGACCTCGAGATCCTGCGGGCCGGCATGATCGCCGAGCTCGATGCGATCAACTTCTATGAACAGATGGCCGCCCTGACGGAGGACGAAGGTATCCGCAAGGTTCTGCTGGACATCGCCAAGGAAGAGAAGACGCATATGGGTGAATTCCAAGCCCTTCTCTTGAGGAAGGACAAGGAGCAGAAGGAAGAGCTGAAAGAAGGAGAGGAAGAAGTCGAGGAGCTCCTGGGGGAGTGACCGTCGTTTACAAACGGCGAGGGATCGTCGAAAATGAGGCGATGAAGACGAGGAGGCCGTTGGACATCCGGTCGGTCATCCGGCGGCTTCTCGCCGGCCAGAAGCTCGGCGTTCTGGCCACCCGGGAAAGCGGCTCGCCCTATCAGAGCCTCGTGGCTTTTACGGCAACCAGAGATCTTCAGCACATCTATTTTGCCACGGAAATCAATACTCGAAAGCATGCCAACCTCATCCGGTCTCCTCAGGTGTCCATGCTCTTTGACAACCGCGGCAGCGCCGGGGCCGATTTCTACCGGGGTATAGCCGTAACCGCCCTGGGCCGGGCCGAAGAGGTCAAGGCCGGATCCAAAAAAGAGGTCCTCGGCTCGTACCTGAGGAAATACCCCAACCTGGACAGTTTCGTCAATTCGCCTTCCTGCCGGCTTTTTCAGGTCAGGGTCAAAACCTATATCGTCGTCACCGAATTCCAGCGGGTCAGGAAATACAATCCCGCCCGGGGAAAAAGAACCGCGAAAAAACCCGCGTCATTCGGGGAATAAAACCCCTGCCGAAGCCGTTCTGGATATCATCTCAAAATGCCGTACCGACCTGTCAGCGGATCGCGGAAGAGCGGATTTTTCGGGGGGAAAAAGGTCAGCAGTGAAAAGGCGGCGATCATCAAGACCAGGAGGATCATGGCCGGGGTTTTGAACCTGGATCCGAAGGATGGGCGGAGCAAGATCCGGCCGCTCAGCAACTGACCGATTAAGACGGCCAGGACGAACAAAGATATATCCGCCCAAAGAACGTTGTGGCCGGCCAAAGCCGTGTATCCGTAAAAAACCGAGACAATAACGATCGGCATGGCCACAAGGCCGATCGCCTTGGCCGTCCAGAAATCTTTCACGTGCCTGCGAAAGAACGGCCACTCGATAAGGGCATAAAAAAGAGCCGGCCAAAAAGCGAGCTTGAGGTGTTCCCAGGTGCTTTCATTGACCGCGGCGATGAGGGCAGCCGGCGGCCATCTTCCCAAGAGGTCAAAGACGAAGTGGAGAAAGCTCCCCAAAAGCGAAATGATGACAAAGCCCGTCATCTCCCAGGTGAAGACCTTTTTTTGATTCATTTATGGGTTTTCAACTCCTGAAGAGATTCCGTCTCGTGCCGAGATATCTCAATCTCGACTGAAACAACTCCCTCCACTGTCAGGAATGATACGGATTCAACGGCAGGGATGTCAAACGGAGCGCGGCAGCTGAGCGCAGAAACGGCCGACTGGCGGCGAGATCACTCCGCCAAAGGCCGGGCCTCATAAGAGCCGCGAGAGTTCCCGGCATTTCGAATTTCCCATTTACCTGGGCCGTTCTTCCGGAATATACTGGATTCCCCCGATTCTCAGGGATCATTTTGGAGGTCAGGGATGTATCTCTATCTGCGCGTGGCCCGTGTGCTCGCCGGCGCCCTGGTCAAGCCCGGGCTGGGTCTTGATGATGCGAGCGAGCTCAGACTTCGCGTCTGGCCAAGCGATCTAGACACCTACCCGGAGATGAACAACGGCCGGTACTGGACCATCATGGACCTCGGCCGGTACGACCTGGCCGCCCGTACCGGACTGATGCAGTTCGCCCGCCGGACGGGCTGGTTTTTCGTGGTAGCCGGCGGGAGCATCCGGTACAGACGGCGACTCCCTCCCTTCAGCCGCTTCCTCCTGCGGACGTCCCTCGTCGGACACGACGGACGCTGGTTCTACTTCGTCCAGGAATTCGTTCGCCGTGAACAGATGGCCGCCCAAGCCGTGGTCCGGGCCGGTCTCCGGACGGAGAAGGAACTCATCCCCTCGGAAACCATATTGAAAGCCTTTGGCCGCGAGGGCTGGTCGCCCCCTCTGCCTGAATGGGTGCGGGCCTGGATCCAAGCGGAAGACGTCCGGCAGACGGATTGAATCTCCACGCACCGCCGCTATCCTTCCGGCAGAGTTTTTTTGTAAAATAGGTATAATGCCTTTTGAAAGATACGAGTCCTAGCGGCCATGAATATCCTGTTGACCGGAGCCACGGGCTATATAGGGAGACGACTCCAGCGAAAACTGGCCGCCGACGACTCCGTCCGTCTCCGGTTGTTGATCCGGAATGCCCGGAAAGTCCAGGCGGATATCGGGGATCGAGTCGAACTCTTCGAGGCGAACACCCTGGACCAAAAATCCATCCACAAAGGGCTTGAAGGCATAGACGTCGCCTATTACCTGATTCACTCGATGGGCGCCGGCGCGGATTTTGAAAAACTCGACCGGCTGAGCGCCCAGAATTTCCTCGAGGCCTGCACGGCGAATAAGGTGAAAAGGATCATCTACCTTGGGGGATTGGGAAAGAAGGATACGGCCTCCAAACACCTCAGAAGCCGGCTCGAAACGGGAGAGATCCTGAGCTCAAGGCCCGACCTCATACAATCGGTCTGGCTCCGGGCCGGCATCATCATCGGTTCGGGAAGCGCGAGCTTTGAGATCATCCGTCACCTCGTCCAGAAACTCCCCGTGATGACGACACCGAGATGGGTCCGGACGCTCACCCAGCCCATCGGCGTCGAAGACGTGCTGGAGTATCTCCTCCAGGCTAAGGACGTGCCGATCGAGGGAAGAGTCACGGTCGACATCGGCGCGGAGAAAATGAGCTTCAAGGACATGCTTCTCCGCGCGGCCGGCGTCATGGGGCTGAAAAGGATCATCATTCTGGTGCCGCTTCTCAGTCCCCGGCTCTCATCCTACTGGCTCAAGTTGATGACGCCCGTTCCTTATCCCATCGCCAAAGCCCTGATCCAAGGGTTGAAATCGGAGACAACGATCCAGAATGACAACGCCCGGAAATATTTCCCAGAGATCCATCCCCTTTCCTATGAGGAATCCTTCCGCAAGGCGCTCAATGAGATTGAAGGGAAACAGGTCATCAGCCGCTGGTGCGACAGCAGCGCCCAGAGGACATGCGACATCGAAGGGCGGGACGATCCGGGATCGGCCGTCTACAGAGAGACAGCCTCGGCTGATTTCAACTCCCTTCGGGCGGAGGCGGTTTTTGCCGCGGTGGAATCGATCGGAGGGGATAACGGCTGGTTCAGCTATGATTGGTTGTGGCGGCTGAGGGGGTTCATCGATATCTTGTTTGCCGGGCCCGGCCTGAGCCGGGGACGCCGGGACCCCGATAGGCTTCGGATCGGCGACGGCCTCGACTTCTGGAAGGTCGTCGACCTGAGGCCAAATAAAAGGCTCCTCCTCGCTAACCAGATGAAGGTTCCAGGCAAGGCCTGGCTGGAATTCTCCATCGAAGGCAGCCAACTGGCCGCGACGGCCTACTTTTACCCAAAAGGGCTTTGGGGAAGGATGTACTGGATTCTGACCAAGCCCTTCCACAAGCTCATTTTCCCTGATATCACAAAGGGAATCATCAATAGAGCGCGGCGGCGACCGCCCCGAGACGGGAACACAGGGAACGATTGAACCCTGGCTGAAAATAAGAAGCTGGCGCCCGGCTCCTCCTTTTATTGACCATAATGACCGGAGCGTCCGCCGGCCGGCGCCGATTTTCGTTGGAATCTGGAAACGCCTGGTGTATATTTTGGCTCCGAGCCCATGAGATCCTGAGAAAGGAGCGTTCCCGTGAAAAAAACGTTTTTTGGAATCCTCGCGGCTTTTGTCCTGGTGTGGCTTTCTGTGGGCGCGGCCGGTCATCGGCCCGAAAATGCCGTTTTCGCCCCGGGCGACGGGACCTTTGAATCCTGCACCAGTATCCTGGTGGGGAAGCTGGCCTCGGCGGACGGCTCGACCATGACCTCACATTCCTGTGACAGCATGTCCGACAGGACCTGGATCACGGTCGTCCCCCACTTGAAGCACAAACCGGGAGAAATGTGCGTGGTTTATCATAACTCGAAAGAGGCGAGGCGGCCGGACGACAAGAACCGCCTCCCGAGCGGGGAGATCCCGCAGGTCCCGGAGACTTTCGCCTACATCAATACCGCCTACCCGGTCATGAATGAATACCAGCTGGCCATCGGCGAAACCACCTTCGGCGGCAAGATGGAGCTCCGCAGCAAGGAAGGGATCATCGACTGCCCCGAGCTTTACCGCCTCGCCCTCGAGCGCGCAAAGACGGCCCGGGAGGCGATCAAGCTCATCGATGAATTAACGAAAACTTATGGCTATAACGACTACGGAGAGTGCTTCACCTTCGCCGACCCTCAGGAGACCTGGCATTTCGAGATCCTCGGCCCAGGCGCGGGTAAAAAGGGCGCGGTCTGGGCGGCCGTGCGGGTCCCCGACGACGAGGTCGGTGTATCGGCCAACGCCAGCCGCATCCGGCAGCTCAACCTGAATGATCCGGATAACTTCATGGCCTCGGCCAACGTGCATTCGCTTGCCCAAGAGTTGGGTTGGTGGGACCCGGCGAGCGGAAAGCCATTCGAATTCTGCTATGCCTACGCTTCCCGGGACAGCATGGGCTGCCGCCGCCGCGAGTGGCGGGCCCTGAGCCTGCTGGCTCCTTCGCTCAAGCTCGACCCCAACGGAGAGAACTTTCCGCTCTCCGTCAAGCCGGAAAAGAAGCTCACGGTCAAGGATGTCCTGGACATTTTCCGTGACACCTATCAAGGCACGCCGTACGATATGACCCGGACCCTTTTTCAGGTCAACCGAGAAGGGAAGGCCTCAACGAGCCCGGTGGCCCACCCGTTTATGAACCGGGAGATGATGGAGCTCCTCAAGGTCCACCCGGAGCGGACGATCGCCTGCAAGAGGGCGACCTACCTCCAGATCACCCAGTCCCGGAGCTGGCTTCCCGACGCGATAGGCGGCATCGTCTGGCTGGGGTACGACAATCCCGTGACGACACCCCACACGCCCTTCTACTGCGGCATCACGCGGATGCCGGCTTCCTATATGGTGGATGGCCGGGCCGGGTACAGCCGGGACTGTGCCTGGTGGGCTTTCCGGAAGGTGAGCCAGATGGCGACGCTCTACTGGCAGCCGATGAGTCAGTCTATCGCCAGGGTCTGGTCGCCGATAGAGGAGAAGGCCTTCGCCGATCAAGCCAAGGTCGAAGAGGAAGCCTTGGGCCTTTACAAGCAGAATCCGGCTAAGGCGCGGGAACTCCTGACCTCCTATTGCGTCAAGATGGCCGAGGATGCCGTCGTCGCCTACTGGAAGCTGGAAGAGGATCTCTGGGGGAGCTTCACTCAGAATTTTTAGGGGTGATGTGAACGTGCACGACCTCATCGTTCTCGGCGGCGGCGAAGCCGGAATCTCAGCGGCCCTGCGAGCTTCCCAGCTCGGGGCCAAGGTCCTGATGATCAATCGCGAAGCCGAGCTCGGCGGCGGCTGCGTCCGGACGGGAACCCTGCCCAGCAAGACCCTGAGCAACGCGGCCCATTTCCTCGAGAACCTGAAAAAGGGCAAACGATACGGCATTCCTGTTGTCGAGGGCGCCAGGGCCGACTACAAGACGATCCTTGAGAGCCGGCATAAGACGACGCTCTGCGAGTTCGGGGTGCTGGCCACCCTGATCCGAAAGAACGCCATCGAGACTCTGACGGGAACGGCTTTGTTCATGGGACCCCGGACGCTCAATGTCCGCCTCCCCGACGGCACGGTCCGCGAGATCGAGGCTCCTCGGACGATCATCGCCACCGGCTCGGGGCCCATAGCCCTTCCCGGAATTCCCTTCGACGGAAAGTTTGTCCTTTCTCCCGACGAGTTGACGGTCATGGACGCTATCCCCGGCCGCTTCCTCTTTGTCGGCGCCGGAGTCACCGGATGCGAGATGGCTTTCATCTTCCGGTCTCTTGGCTCCGAGGTCATCGTAGTCGAGAAGGCGGCTCGGGCGCTTCTCGGGCAGGATCACGATGTCGCCGCCCTGATCACCCGGGAGTTCAAAAAACGGGGCATCCGGTTCCTTGCCGAGACCGGCTTTGACCGAGTTGAGACCACGGCCGAAGGACGTGTCCGGGCCTCTCTCTCCAGCGGCGAAACGATCGAGGTTGACCGGATCATGGTCGGCGTCGGACGGCGGCCGAACACCGCTGCTCTCAACCTGGCCGCGGCCGGGATAACGCCAGGACCGCGGGGCGAACTCCAGGTCAACGAGCACATGCAGACCTCCGTGCCGGGGATATACGCGGGGGGCGACGTCCTGGCTCGGTTCATGCTCTCATCCATGGCCGTCGTGGAGGCCCGGATCGCGGCCGAGAACGCCCTGGGAATGTCCGTCAAGATGGACTACACCTGCGCCCCTTGGGGAATATATACAGATCCCGAAGTCGGTTCGGTCGGTTTCACCGAGGACTGGGCCCTGGCCGGCGGAGGCGAGGTTGTCATCGGCCGCTGCGGTTACAGCGACCTCGTCCGTTCCTGCTTGGACGCGAACATCACCGGGTTCTTCAAGCTCATCTTCGATCGCGGGACGCACCGGCTGGTCGGCGCCCACGTCGCCGGACAGGATGCCGCGGAGATCATTCACTTCGCCGCCCTGGCTGTCAAACTGGCCGCCCGGGCGGAGGACATCAAGGATATGGTCTTTAACCATCCGACGATTTCGGAGGGCTTCGGCAAGGCCGCCGCCGACGCCCTCGCGCAGTTCAAATAAGGGACGAAATAGGGGACGTTCCCCCAAAGACTAAAAATGGCGCGTTAAGGCCGTGATGGTTTCTCGGCCAGGATGTAGACGCGGCAGGTCTGATATTCCTGCTTATAGGGTCTCCGGACCGTGGTTTCCACGATTTCGAGACCCGCCCCTTCCATCGCCCGCGAGACCTCTTCGCATTCAAAAAGAGTGCAATCGAATGAAACAGGATATCCCAGGTCCTCATCCTCGTGAATTTCTCCCCGGCCCCGGTGAAAGGCGACGAGAAGCAGCCCGCCGGGCTTGAGGACGCGGCTCATCCCGCGAAAGGCCTTCCCCAGGTCTTCCCGGCGAAGATGAATGATGGAATAGAGCGCCACGATGCCGCCCAGGGAACTCTCCTCAAGCTTGAGGTCCAGCATGTCGCCCATTTCATAACGGACCTGGCGATAGCGCCGCCTGGCTTCCTCCACCATGCCCCGCGACAAATCAATCCCGATGACCTGGAGACCGAGTGATTGCAGGTGGGCGCCGATGTGGCCGGAGCCGCAGCCCAGGTCGCAGACTTCAGGGGCAGGGACGCTCCGGGCAAATCGAAGCAAGAGATCGCGGTCGAACGGCTTGTAGTCCAGTTCGTGGGCATAGCGGTCCCCGTAGGCGTGGGCGATGAGGTCATAGCCTTTGATGAGTTTGATACGGTTCTTCATGGGCCTGTCCCGTTAAGTTTCTTTACGCGCGGTGCGTTCTTGCTTTCTCTTCCAGGTCGCTCAACCCCTATTATATCGGGGGCGCCGGCGATCTCCAACTTGGCACGTGGATTGCTGACTGTTTCTGAGGAGAAATTCAACAGATATTTCTTTCTTAATAAAATAGTGGCGCTGGCGTAAGATAGGGAAGATTCGGGATGGCCCTTCCAGGGGAAGAGGGCTTTTCCCCGGGAAGAAGATAAATGCCTTTTCAGTCGAAACTGGGTTTCCCGGGCGGTAGCCTGGACAAGCGGGAAGCGATTTTTATCGGCTCGGAAGGGTCTTCCCGGATAATTTTGACTTGAGGATGCATCCCGGATGACCGTTTCCTCCAATCGAAGAAAGGATGATGACATGAAACCCTGCAAACATCTCTGGCTCGTTGTTCTGGCCCTCGGATTCCCGGCCTCGGGCATATTCTGCCAGGGCGCACCGGCTCAGGATAAAGGAAGGCCGTTCCAATTTGAGGTTTCGTTTTCTGCGGCCGCTCACTCCCAGCCGATAACCGGCCGGGTCTACGCCATCGTCTCCAAAGAGGGAAGCCGGGAACCCAGGCTTCAGACCGGTTATGATACGCCGGCGGGGATCCCGATCTGGGGAAAAAACGTCCAGGCCCTCAAACCGGGGGAGGGAGCCGTCGTCGACGAAACGGTGTTCGGCTTTCCCTTGGAGAGCATTAATAAAATCACGCCGGGGGAATATTACGTCCAGGGATTTGTCAATATATATACAGAGTTCAAGCGGTCGGACGGACATACGCTCTGGCTGCACAATGACCAGTGGGAAGGGCAGAGATGGAATATCTCGCCGGGCAACTTGTACAGCGCTCCCGCGAAAATTCTCATCGATCCGGCCAAAGGGGAAACGATCCGGCTCATTTGCGACAACGTCATCCCTCCCGTTGAAATCCCGCCCGATACCGCCTACGTCAAGCGGATCAAGTTCCAGAGCGAGATCCTGACCAAGTTTTGGGGACAGCCCATCTGCCTGGGGGCCACCGTGCTTCTCCCGGAGGGATACGACACCCATCCCGATGTCTATTACCCGGTCTGTTATGACCAGGGACATTTCTCCTTGAGGGCCCCGCACGGCTTCAGCGAGGGCAACCCCTTCTCCAAGCTCTGGACATCGGAAAATTT
>Ga0113563_10000381_pt1 | contig 20742 bp, 21 predicted proteins | sample Mud3Dept3metaG_FD_80117 | JGI IMG/M metagenome (GOLD analysis project Ga0113563, IMG submission 80117) | Freshwater wetland microbial communities from Ohio, USA, analyzing the effect of biotic and abiotic controls - Mud 3 Core 4 Depth 3... | ecosystem: Environmental > Aquatic > Freshwater >... | reverse complement strand
TTTTATGCCTTGAATGAACCAGGTCCTTTTCATCACTTCCGGATAATCCACTTCATGAAGATAATTACTGCCTTCATCAGGAAGCCTGCCATGTTTATAACAAGTGGGATCAGATGGGCGACCGCCTAAGTGTTTGCCGGCATAAATATATTGGATATTAACGCGCGGGAGTTGAAATTCCAGGCTTTCTTTATTAAATTGGGGATTGTAGCGACTATAAGGTGAAGTGCGAACATCTACCAGAGTCATCACTCCATTATCATTTAGGAGGTTTGTAAGCCTTTCAACTGAATGATTGCTATGACCAATGGTATAGAGTCGCATGGTTAGATGCCGAATGGCTAATCCTTAAAGCGAGATTGAATTTTTTCACTGATCAGCTCCCGAAGTGCGTCGGAAGCAATCCAGCGGGCGGTCATATCGTCGATTTGGCCTATCTGAGTTGCGGTTTGGATGGCAAGCTGATTGAGAGCACGATTGCGTTTGCCGATCTGGCGCAGCGCCCAATTCACGGATTTCTTTACATAATTGCGCTCGTCTGTCGCTTCGCGCAGGATTATTGTAAGAAACTGCTCTAGCTGATCATTGCTCATGTGTTTATTATGGACAGCTAGCGTAGCCATAAGCACAAATCCAGCGCGCTTAATAAAAGTCTCCTGCCGTGTGCTCCACTCCAGAGCTTTCGCATAAGAAAATGGAAGGCGATCAAAGAGATTGTTGCAAAGCTGATCGCAAACATCCCATGAGTCAAGGTCAGATACCCAGCGTTCCATTTGCACATCTGTGACTTGTTTTGAATCCTCAAGGTAAACTGCCAGGATGCGAGCCTCATGGATGCCCGAAGCCCAAAGCTCCTGGGCAAGCTGGTGATCTCTGCCTGTTTCTTTGGCGATTTGCCGCAGAACTGGAATGGAGACGCCAAGTGTATTTTGTGGATTTATGCCATAGCGAGCCATGCCTGCAACATTAGTGGGATTCGCCAGTGCATTCAAGCGGAGAAGAATTTCTTGGGCAAGTTCGCTCATCGATATGGTTGGAGCAGTTATCACATTAAAATTCGTATCGTCGAGATCAAATCACTGCCAGCGCAATTGCTGCCTTGAAGGCCCGATAGGCGACAGGCATCTCTGGCGCGACAAATGTAATCCGGCGCCCATCCAGACGTTGAAGACCAGGCATATCCATGGCTTTATCAGCCATCTCTGAATGCGCGAATTCGATGGTCACCCGGATTGGCTCATCGAGACGAAAAACTTTCAATTCTCCTTCTCTAAGACGCTCAATGGCGCGTTGAGCAGCTCTGTGGATCAAGTGTTGGTTTCGCTCAGTGGATTGGCTCTCTGCGGAGAAATGGCTGGTCGCTTGTTTTACGACGACGGTTTCAATGGGTCCCAATAGCTCTACTGCCTGAGCACATACGGATTGGTCGCCTGAGAGCATTATGACCGGTGCTCCAAAATGACCGCATAACGCAGCATTCACGCCGTATTCTCCCATCAGGATGTCGTTAAACCAAAGGTTATGCACACGCCTGCTGGACCAGGTGTGATCCAAAATGGCATTTGTCGTTCCGGCGCGGGCATGGTAGCCGATGAAAATCACACCATCTATGCTGGTATCGATCCCCTGCACCATTGAATATGGGGCGTCGTTTCCGGAATTCAAGCGTGCTCTTGGGTCTAATAGCTCAATCATAATATTGCTTCCACCGGCGTGACCATCCGCTACGACCACCTCATCTGCTCCCCCTTCATAAACACCGCTTATGGCGGCGTTGACTTCTTCCGTCATGATCTTGCGAAAGCGGGGGTATTCGGCATGCGCAGGGTTGACCTGATCCCAGTTGATAACGCCGGTTATTCCTTCCATATCAGCAGCAATCAATATTTTCATATGCTCTCCTCCAGTATTTTTGGTTTTCTCTTCCGCCATTCATCACTTTCGGTAATCATCTCATATGCACGCGCAATGCGCAGCAGGTTAGCCTCGGAGAAATCTGGCCCAAGGAATTGAATGCCGATCGGAAGCCCGTCATTGGCGATGCCACCAGGGATGGAGAGACCCGGAATACCGGCATGGTTGGCTGGGACGGTCATCTGATCGGCGTATTGCATGAGCACCGAGTCGCCGTACACATCTCCAATTGGAAAAGCAGTGGTTGGCGTGGTAGGTGTGAGCAAGGCGTCCAGGCGGTATTTTCCATGCTGGTCGAAAGCTTGCTCAAAATCACGCCGGATCAGGGTGCGCACGCGCAATGCACGATTGTAATATTGGGCGCTGTATTGGGCTGCGGAAACGTAAATACCCATTAGAATGCGGAGCTTGGGTTGGATGCCAAAACCTTGGCCGCGAGTCTTGCGGTACATTTCTCTCACATTCTCGACTGAATCGGGTGTTCTGTATCCATATTTAACACCGTCGTACCGGTGCAGGTTGGAGGCTGCCTCGACGCGTGAAACAACGAAATAGACAGGAACGCCAAAATGGGTGTGTGGCATAGGTACGTTATCCACAATATCAGCGCCGAGCTCAGCCAGCCTGCCAGCAGCGCGTAAAACCGCCTGGTGAATTTCCTCATCAATAGAAGCCTGTTGAATCTCGCCAGTTTTGGAATCTGGAAAGGTGATGCGGAAGTAATCTGGAGAGAGACCAATGCGCATCCCCCGCACACCTTTCTCCAATCCTTGCATGTAATCCGGCACATTCATGTTTGCGGCTGTGCTATCATGGGGATCCGCTCCAGCAATAACGTTTAACATAAGAGCCGCGTCTGTAACATTGCGTGCCACTGGACCAGGGCAGTCCAATGAGGAGCCAAATGCGATCAGTCCATAACGAGAGACACGCCCGTAAGTGGGTTTCATACCAACTACGCCACAGAAGGCAGCCGGCTGGCGGATAGAACCTGCTGTATCTGTGCCCAGCGAGAGCTGACCTTCACCAGCCGCTACGGCGGCAGCGCTTCCCCCTGAGGAACCACCAACTACACGAGTAGTATCCCAGGGATTGCGGGGGCAGGGTTGAAATGCAGAAGACTCGCTCGATGATCCATAGGTAAATTCGTCAAGGTTAACTTTGCCAAGCATGATTCCCCCCGCAGCTTCCAGGCGACTAGCCGGTGTAGCGGTATAGGGAGCAACAAAGTTGGCTAGGATGCGCGAGGCGGCAGTCGAGGGGGTACCGCGCACGCAAAAAATATCTTTCACTGTGTATGGTACGCCAGCTAATAAACCAGGATCCTCTCCTCTTGCCAGTATCTGATCGATTTCTCTGGCGCGATCTTGGGCACCCAGCGCATTAAGGGTAATGAAGGCATGCACGTTTTGCAGGTCTTCTGGTTGGATATCCCCAGAATCCAAGCTGCCAGGCCGTCCATCTACCTCAGAGATACGCTTTAAGGTGGATTCGACGACCTCTGCGGCAGATACTATCCGTTGATGAACCATCTGTGAAATTTGGTGGGCTGGTAAATCGCAAAGTTCCATGATTTATTCCAGGTCAGTATGAGGAATTTCGGGGACGATGAGATAGCCTTCATCGGTTTCTGGTGCTTGCGAGAGAATCTCGACTGAATGAATGGATGGTTGCCACAAATCTTCACGAATCGGAGGGCTGATGGCTGGTGTAAAGGGAACACCATGTGATGTTATGGGGGTTTGCTCATCCAGAGGAATAGCCTCCAACTCGTGGATAGATTTAAGTTGGTTGTTTAGCTGCTGGTGCAGGTATTTGGCTTCTTCTGGGGAAAGCTCGAATGCAGCCAGCTCGACAAGATGGGTGAATAAATCAGAGGATATTTCTTCGGACATAGTCTCGCTCGTTTGGTAAGATTGGACAATTCTTGATTTTCGCTCAATTATTTTATCCAAATGTTCGTTTAGATAATTTGAATACCCTTTTGAAAAGTCTACAATGACTCCTCTATTGGAGAATCCGGTATTTTATTGTAAATGAAAGTTGCTTGTTCGGCGACCGTGGGATTCAGTGAAGCTTCTAGTGGCGTAATTTCGAGATTAAATTGCTCATAAATCCTGGCTGTTAGAGCTGTTAAAAGCAACGAGTCTCCACCCAGGTCGAAAAAATTATCATAGATGCCTACATTCTCAACCCCAAGCACATGACACCACATTATCGCCAGCGTTTCTTCGACAATATTGCGTGGCGGGACAAACTCAGCTTTCAGCAGGTGCGACAGTTTATCGGCCAGTCCAATCCGCTGTGGTTTGCCGGTGGCACCTTTGGGAATCGAATCTACGAAAATGATGCGCCTGGGAACCTTGTGATCAGCCAGGTATTTGGCAGTGTATTGGCGCAATTCGTTCTCAGTTGTGGTTACACCGGGTTTCAAGACAATTGCCACGGCGATATCCTCACCTAACCGAGGATGAGGCACCGCAAAAGTGACTGCCTGAGCGACTGCCGGGTGTTCCAGTAAGGTCTCATCCACTTCACGGGGAGATATCTTCTCTCCGCCGCGGTTGATTAATTCTTTCAAGCGACCAGTCAGGTATATGTATCCTTCATCATCGAGCCTCCCTTGATCTCCAGTGCGGAACCAACCTTTAGTGAAAGCACTCAAATTGGCGGCGGGATTGTTTTCGTAACCTCTGGTTACATTCGCTCCTCTGAGAACGACCTCACCGATCGAACCTGGAGGAAGCAAATTACCTGCTTCATCCATCACAGCTACCTGGGGACCAGTTGGGATGCCCACAGAACCCGGCTTGCGCGGTATGGGTGGGAGTGGATTACTGGCAATCTGGTGGGAGGCTTCAGTCATCCCGTATGCCTCAATGACAGGAGTTGAAAAGGTTTGTTCTATTTCCGCCATAAGCTTTGGGGGGAGTGATGCTGAGCAGGAGCGGATAAAGCGTAATGGTCTGCGCTTGATGATCTCCCTTTCAGATTGTGCTCTGGCCAGGATGGCGTGGTGCATTGTGGGAACTGCAGTGAACCAGCTTGGCTGGAATTCATCCAGCCAGGTGAAGAATTGCTTCTCATCAAAGCCAGGAGTACAGACAATGCTCGCTCCTGCCTTGATGATAGAGAGAACTGCGCCGATCAAGCCATGGATGTGAAATAGCGGCATGATGTTTAAGCAACGATCATCTGGTGACAGGTTAAGGGATGCGCAGATATTTTCTGCCGAATGGTACAGGTTATCTTGAGTCAATGGGACGATCTTAGGTCGAGAGGTCGTACCAGAAGTGTGCAAAACCAGGGCTATATCGTCAGGATTTGCCGGATAAGATTGAGTAGCCGCTAATATCTGGAACGGTTCATCCAAGAAATGGAAAACACCTGCCGGTTCATCCAATCGAAGGGAGAGCGGTATGAGACGAATGTTTAATGAATGGGCAACTTCCAGGGCTGGTGTCTCGACGCCACTCAGGTATATCAAGGCTTTAGCTTGTAAATCTGAAAGGTAAAACTCGAACTCGGTCGCCTGGTAAGCGGGATTGAGCGGGGCGCTGGTAGCGATGCTTGAGACGCCTAAGAACGCCACAGCCATCTCAGGACTATTGGGTAATACTATCGCTACGCGGTCATTTCGACTGATTCCATGTTTGATAAGATATCGTTGAATGAAATCCACCGCGTGCTTAAGCCGTTCGTATGTCAAGGGTGGTCGACCTGGAGCCATAATGGCGATGGCGTGTGGTCTTTGCATCGCCTGGAGGTTAATAATCTGGATTATGGTGGAAGTTTCAGCCACTTCATTAACCTGTTTGTATGAATCCTGTCTGGTAATAAGATGTCCTATTTTAATCGCTTTTTACCTTTTATTATTCGGTAAATACGAAGTAAGGTCAGCTTTAAAAATCGAGCGTGCTATAATCAAGCTGCGCTTCTTTTGGAGTAGTAACTTCAGATTTACATCGCATCCGCTTGGGAGAATAGAATGACTACCAATGGTCTTTTCCTATTTACTGAAGAACATCAAATGATCGTCCAAACCACTCGCGATTTTGCTCAAAAAGAGATAGCCCCGATTGCGGCGGAATTTGACGAAACAGGTGAGTTCCCAGTCGAAACCATAAAAAAGATGGGAGCCCTGGGTCTGATGGGTATTGAAGTGCCTGAAGAATACGGCGGCGCAGGTATGGACACTTTATCTTATGTGCTGGCGCTCGAAGAAATCTGCAAGGTTGACGCTGCGCATGGCACGATTATGTCTGTAAACAATTCCCTCTTCTGTTACGGGTTGTTGAAATTTGGTAGCGAGGAACAAAAGCAGAAGTTCGTCTATCCTGTTGCCTCAGGCCAGGCGATAGGAGCTTACTCGCTCACTGAGCCGATGTCAGGCTCGGATGCGGGAAGTATGCGCAGCCATGCTGTACGCGATGGTGATGAATATATAATCAATGGGCGTAAGTCTTGGGTAACCAGTGGTCCGGTGGCGGATTATATTGTCATGTTTACCATGACCCAACCGGATAAACGACACAACGGCATTACTTCCTTTGTCGTCGAGACAGATCGCCCCGGTTTTATTCGTGGGAAGAAAGAGCCCAAGTTGGGAATTCGGGCGTCTGCTACCAGTGAGATTGTATTTGAGGATTGTCGCATCCCGCTTACCAACCGCATTGGGGAGGAAGGGGAAGGTTTCAAGATCGCCATGACAGTCCTCGATGCAGGTAGAATCGGCATTGCAGCCCAGGCGTTGGGAATATCCGAAGCGGCATACGAGGCTAGCCTGAATTACGCCCGGGAGCGTGATGCTTTCGGGAAGAAAATCGGTGAATTTCAGGGGATTGGCTTTAAGCTGGCAGATATGAAGACACGCATTGAGGCCAGCCGGCTGCTGGTTTATCAAGCGGCTATGGTAAAAGAGCGCTCTAAGCAGACTGGCGAAAGATTTACTTTGGAAGCGTCAATGGCGAAGCTGTTTGCCTCCGAGACTTCTGCTTTTGCCACTCATGCGGCTGTGCAGATCCACGCCGGGATAGGTTATAGCAAGGAGTTACCAATCGAGCGCTATTTTCGAGATGCAAAGATAACCGAGATTTATGAAGGTACAAGCGAAATCCAACGCCTGGTGATTGCTCGCCTTGAGACAGGATTAAAATGAAAGCGATCCTGTTCTATACTCACGGTGGCTCAGAAGTCCTCCAATACGCAGATTTTCCGACGCCTGAACCTGGTCGTGGGCAGGTCTTGGTACGATTAAGAGCAGCTGCTCTGAATCGTATGGATGTGATTACTCGCATTGGCTGGCCTGGTCTGAAGCTGGAATATCCGCATATCCCCGGCGCAGACGGAGCAGGAGAGGTAGCAGCTCTCGGTGAGGGTGTGTCACAATGGAAGGTTGGCGACCGGGTTGTCATTAATTCCAATATGAGCTGTGGGAGATGTGAATATTGCCTGGCGGGAATGGACAACCGCTGCCGCTCCTGGCAGCTCTTGGGTGAAACGCGGCGCGGCACGTACGCCCAGTACGTTGTGCTGCCAGAACAGAATCTATATCCCCTCCCTGGTCATGTCAGTGAGAGGGCGGCAGCTGCGGCTGCACTGGTTTTTCAGACAGCCTGGCACTCGTTGATAACCTGTGGAGCCTTGCGTCCAGGTGAAAGCGTTTTGATCATTGGCGCTTCTGGCGGCGTTAACACTGCTTATATCCAGGTGGCGAAGCTGGCGGGTGGGTTGGTATATGTAGTTGGGTCCAGCCCCGAAAAGCTTGAGATTGCTAAGTCATTAGGCGCGGATTTTGTTATTGACCGTTCACGGGAAGAGAATTGGTCAAAAACAATCTATGAGCTCACTGGAAAACGTGGGGTAGATGTGATTGTTGACAATGTCGGCACAACCTACCCACAAAGTTTCCGGGCTGCTTGCAAAGGTGGTCGCATCTTGACCGTCGGTAACACTGGTGGAGCGAAGTTTGAAATCGACAATCGCTACATGTTTGGCAAGCATCTCTCAATCATTGGTTCAAGCATGGCAAATCGCAAGGATTTTTCAAGGGTGATGGAGCTGATATACGCGGGTAAATTAACACCGATGTTAGATGCAGATTTTCCATTGGAGGATGCAGCTTCAGCGCAGGAGTACCTGGCGCAAGGTAGACAGAAGGGGAAAATTACGTTATCGATTGCATGAGTCGCACCATTCACCGACCCTTAAGCGTAACCATAATCACCTGGTTCGTGTTAATCATTGCAGCGATGAACTTGCTTCGCCTGATTCAGGTTATACTGCAATGGAATTTCTTACTAGAGGTAATCCCCGTTCATCCAGCCTATTTGGCGGTCAGTGGATTTATTTGGGGGGTATCCGGTCTGGCATTAGTATGGGGTCTATTACGGGGTTTTGTCTGGGCGCCGGGCCTCACCCGGATATTCATGGTTGGTTATGCAGTATATTACTGGTTGGATCGATTATTCTTATTCAATCCGGTTGATAAAACCACAAATTTATTTTTTTTGATGAGTCTTACTGTAATCATGATCCTTTGGGTTTTTTGGTCCTTTTCCCGCCAGGGGGCCAAGGATTATTTTGGAGAATATCATGAGTATTGATGGCAAAATTCAACAATTACGTGAGTTACGAGCTCAGAGTCATCAGGGAGGTGGAGTGGAGCGCGTTGAAGCGCAACATAAACGTGGCAAATTGACCGCTTGGGAGCGAATTGATTTACTATTAGACCGGGGATCCTTCCGAGAGGTGGACGCGTTTGTTGTTCATCGCACGCATGACTTTGGCCTTGAAGAACAGAAGTACCTGGGTGATGGCGTGATCACTGGTTGGGGGACAATTGAAGGGCGACTGGTCTATGTATTTTCACAGGATTTTACTGTTTTTGGCGGTAGTTTAGGTGAAGTGCACGCAGAGAAGATCTGTAAAATCTTGGATATGGCTATGAAGAATGGCGCACCACTAATCGGATTAAACGATTCGGGCGGTGCTCGTATTCAAGAGGGTGTGATCTCTCTTGGCGGTTATGCTGATATCTTCCTGCGCAATACACTTGCATCAGGTGTCATCCCACAAATCAGTGCAATTATGGGGCCTTGTGCAGGGGGAGCGGTTTATTCACCAGCGCTCACCGATTTTATCTTTATGGTGCGCAATTCATCTTATATGTTTGTTACCGGTCCTGATGTTGTGAAAGCGGTCACGCATGAAGAGGTTACCTTCGAGGATCTGGGAGGTGCCTCTACGCATTCAATGCTCTCAGGAGTTTGTCATGTTGCTTGCGATAACGAGGGCGATGGTTTATATCAAATCCGTAAGCTGTTGACATACCTGCCGCAAAATAACATGGAAGATCCACCATTTGTCCAGAGTTCGGACGATCCCTTACGAACAGCGCCTGAGCTGGATAGCATTGTTCCGGATGAGCCGAGCAAGCCGTATGATATGAAGGAAATTATCCACTATATCGTAGATGATGCCCAGTTTTACGAAATTCAAGAATTCTATGCGCCGAATATCGTGATCGGATTCGCCAGGCTTGGAGGGCATAGCGTGGGCATCGTGGCTAACCAACCCTCGGTATTAGCCGGTGTGTTGGATATCAACTCCTCCGAAAAAGCAGCTCGTTTCATCCGCTTTTGCGATTCGTTCAATATCCCTATCATCACTTTTGTTGATGTGCCAGGATTTTTACCTGGCACCTTCCAGGAGCAAGGTGGGATAATTCGTTCCGGGGCAAAATTGCTCTATGCATATTGCGAAGCAACCGTGCCAAAATTAACCGTGATCACACGGAAAGCCTACGGTGGAGCCTATGATGTGATGAGCAGCAAGCATATCCGTGGAGATTTAAACCTGGCCTGGCCTACAGCAGAAATCGCTGTGATGGGACCAGACGGGGCAGTGAGTATAATCTTTCGCAAAGAATTGTCAGAGGCGGAAGACCCGGAAAAAAGGAAATCCGAACTTGTCGCTGAATACCGTGAAAAATTTGCCAACCCTTACATTGCCGCCGCTAGAGGGTATATTGATGATATCATCGAACCCCACGAGACCAGGCAACGACTGATTAATGGTTTAGAGATGCTCGCCAACAAGCGTGATTCCAATCCGCCGAAGAAACACGGTTGCATCCCATTATGATCGATCATCAATATGGCTGTAAACGAGATGCTATCAATTAGATGATTATCAATCCTAGTAGAGTATGTTAATCAATGGGCATGAGCTTAATGTAGTTAAGGAGGGATCGGCAGCATCCCCAACTATCTTTTTACTTCACCATGGTCTGGGATCGGTTCAATCCTGGAAGGCGCAGGTTCCTTTTTTCGTATCACAGGGCTTCCAGGTAATTGCCTATGATCGTTGGGGATATGGAAGTTCTACCTGGCGCTCACAGTTATCGATGCCGGAATTTGGGGATGATTTAATCGATTTGAAGGAAATTTACAACGCTCTTGGTATCCGGCAAGCGGTGCTTCTCGGTCATAGCGATGGAGGAACGATTGCGCTTTATTTTGCGTTACACTACCCAGAATTAGTATCCTGTATCATAACCGTGGCGGCGCATATATATGTTGAACCGAAAATGTCGCCCGGCATTGAGAGCGTGCGGATGGCGTATGAAACCCAGCCTGTCTTCCAAAAAGGTTTACAACGCATGCATGGCGACAAAACTGAGTCAGTTTTCTATGGCTGGTACAATGGCTGGTGTAAGCCTGAGAACCTGGGTTGGAACATGGAAACTTTATTAGACGGGATTAGCTGCCCAGTTCTGGTTGTGCAAGGTGAAGAAGATGAGCATGCCACCCCGAAACACGCTGAAGTTATCGCCCGGCGGATATCAAAAGCTGAGCTTTGGATTGTACCTAGCGCGAGACATATGCTTCCACAGGATATGCCGGAAGCGTTTAACCTAAAAACGCTAAAGTTTTTGGGCGAAGTTGGTCTGGCGGCAGAAGTCAGAGCCGGCGAAATTGTCTTAAAATAATCTGGTGATTCAGAGTACTATTTGAAAGATGGTAAGAGATGTTTAAGAAGATTCTAATTGCCAACCGCGGTGAAATTGCAGTCCGCATTATTCGGGCTTGCCGGGAGTTAGGAGTGCGCACGGTAGCTGTATTTTCAGAGGCTGACCGGCGGGCACTCCACATAAGGTTTGCTGATGAAGCGTATTTACTTGGACCGGCACCAGCGCGCGATTCTTATTTACAAGGGGATAAGATCATCGAGATAGCCAAACACTCAGGAGCCAGCGCGATACACCCTGGTTATGGTTTTCTCGCTGAACGCGCCGATTTTGCTGAAGCATGCCGCGAAGCGGGCATCGCTTTTATTGGTCCTAAGGCTACAGCAATCGCCGCCATGGGAGATAAAGCTGTGGCACGCTCGACTGTATCTGCAGCAGGTATTCCGGTCATCCCAGGTACGGAAGGAGAGGGGAGCTTGCGGGATGATGAGCTACTGGCTGTGGCTCCCACAATTGGATTGCCCCTATTGATCAAAGCCTCAGCTGGTGGAGGGGGCAAAGGAATGCGAGAGGTTACCAATCTGGAGGAGATGCCAGCTTTGTTGCATGCTGCACGCCGTGAGGCAGAGTCATCTTTTGGCGATGGAAATGTTTATCTGGAAAAGCTGGTAGAAGGTGCCAGGCACATCGAAATTCAAATCCTGGCTGATCATTATGGCAACGTAATTTACCTAGGAGAGCGAGAATGCTCTTTGCAGCGGCGCCACCAAAAACTGCTAGAAGAAGCACCCTCGCCCTTTATTGGTGATGACGGAGGTTTGCGCCAACAAATGGGAGACGTGGCCTTGCGGGCGGCCCGAGCGGTCGAATTTGCCAACGCCGGCACAATCGAATTTCTGGTGGATAAGGAAAAGAATTTCTATTTCCTGGAAATGAACACCCGTTTACAAGTGGAGCATCCTGTTACCGAGATGGTAACCGGTTTCGATATTGTAAAAGAACAAATTCGTATCGCGCGCGGCAGACAAATGCGAATTGCACAAGAAGATGTTCGTCTCAATGGCTGGGCAATCGAATGCCGCATCAACGCCGAAGATCCTGATCACGATTTCTTACCTTCCACGGGTCAGATCACACATGTCTTATTACCCTCAGGACCGGGAGTGAGGGTTGACTCGGGCGTCTATCCTGGATTTGAAGTCACCCCTTATTACGACTCATTGATCTCCAAGCTAATTGTTTGGGGAGAGACGCGGGCGGAGGCAATCATGCGCATGCGCCGGTCGCTTGAGGAGTATAAGATCGTTGGGGTGCGTACGAATATTCCCTTCCATCAAAATTTAATGGATTCACATCGATTCATGGCAGGACAGTATGACACACGGTTCGTCGAGGAACGTTTCTCGATGGAGACAACCGATGGGATCCGTGAAAGTCACCCAGAGGTTGCGGCGATCATTGCTACGTTAGTAGCCCACCAAAGAGCTCGCCAGGCGGCGAACATTATCCAACGAGGCGAGCGTGATACCAGTAACTGGAAGTGGATCAGCCGGTGGGAGCGTATGCAGCGATAGACTGCATAGAATTTATCAAGGAAACCAACTATGCGATATGTCACTACGATTGGCGATCATGAATATTTGGTAGATATCCTGGATGATAAACACATTGCAGTGAATGGCACTACTTATGAGATTGATTTAAAATCGATTGGCGACCAGCCATTGTACTCGCTTTTAGTAAATGGTGAATCTTTTGAAGGGTATGTATATCCTTCAGATCAATCTTGGCAAGTCCTGTTGCGCGGGCGTTCCTATCCCGCCAGCGTAGAAGACGAAAGGGAGCGACGCTTAAGGCTGGCTGCCAGCGGTGTGGTCAGCGAGCGGGTCGAATTTACATTGAAGGCTCCGATGCCGGGTCTGATTATTGCTGTGAATGTGAGAGAAGAACAAGAAGTGGAGAAAGATCAAGTTTTGGTCGTTCTGGAATCGATGAAGATGCAAAATGAATTAAAGTCTCCGCGCCCTGGGATAATTTCAAGGTTACGCGTCAATGTGGGAGACCGTGTGGAGCAACAGCAAAGCCTGCTTAGCGTGGTTTAGAGACATTTTGTTAGCAGTTTATGGAGAGAGATGAACAAAGACGAGGTCGAAATCAAGTTATATATTGCGGATTTAAAAGCTTTTGAGGCTCGAGTGCAGAGTCTAGGAGGCCAAGCTGTACAACCGAGAACGCTTGAGATTAATTTGCGTTTTGATTTACCGGATGGTAACTTAACCCGCGCTGGGCGAGTGTTGCGCTTGCGGCGAGAAATGGATTACCGCTTCACATATAAAGAGCCTATGCGAATAGTCGACTCGGTGAGCGTGCGCAAGGAAATCGAATTCACCGTAGGAGATTTTGATGCTGCCAAGGCATTTTTAGAAGCTCTCGGCTATCGGGTTAGTGTGATATATGAGAAGTATCGCACTGTTTATGCTTTTCAGGATGTGGATGTTAGCCTGGATGAGCTACCTTTTGGGACTTTCACTGAGATTGAAGGACCAGACCCAGCAAGTGTAAATGCTGTGCAATGCCAGCTGGGGTTAAATTCTGATGCTCGAGTTTTGGAAAGCTATCTGGTGCTTTTTGAACGGTTAAAGGCGCACCGGAACTTAGCTTTCCGTGATTTAAGCTTCGAGAATTTCAGGGATATTTCGATTTCGCCTGCTGATTTCCCAGTTACACCAGCGGATTAGCTGATTGTTTTGGAGTTTTTAGATGCCAAGCGATACCAAGCTTGATAAAAAGAGCCTCAACCAACAGCGCCGCCCGGAGTTAGCTTGCGACGATGATTGGATTCGCAATTTCCTGATACGTGTTGAGGTCGGTCATGTAGCCACATGTTGGGAAACACAGCCCTTTATCACACCAGTCCTCTTCTGGTACGATGTGCAAAGCCATGATATATATTTTCACTCAAGTACCGTTGGGCGATTACGAGAAAATGTAAAACATTATCCGGAAGTGTGTTTTGAAGCCTGTGAAATTGGACGCCTGCTGCCCTCCAATCTCGCTTGTAAGTTTAGTCTTCAATACGAAAGTGTGATCGCTTTTGGGGAAATTCGGGTCTTGAATGATGAGCAAGAGAGAAGGCGCGCCTTGTATGGCTTGATCGCAAAATACTTTCCAAAGATGGAACTGGGTATAGATTACTCCCCGATCAGCGAAGATGAGCTAAACCGGACTTTAGTATATGCGATTGCGATTCAATCCTGGAGTGGGAAGCGCAACTGGAAAGAGCAAGCAGCGCAGAGCTCAACCTGGATACCGCTTTCAAATCCTTAATCACCGCGTATTAGGGTGCCTTCAGACCAAGTCGCTTTTTTCACCGTAAATTCCTGATTTAACAGTTTGGGAATCACAAATTGTAGACCTTGTGGATCGCCAGTGGTAAAGAAGCTGGTTAAAAATGGTTGTCTTAAGGCGGTCGATGAACTTGCCGGATTCCTCTGATTTAAGTCATATTCTTCAAGTAAGCGGCGGGTCTGGCGGGCGACGGCAGGCGCGGGATCGATCACGCGCACTTCGTCGCCGACAATCGCCTGGATTAGAGGTATCACAAAGGGATAATGGGTGCATCCCAGGACTACAGTATCAATGCCCAGCGGGAGCATGGGAAGCAAGGCATCTTCCAGGATATTCCGTGTATCTTTCCCATCCAAATTGCCATTTTCAATCTGGTTGACCAAGCCCGGGCAGATGTGCTGGAGTATAAGGACATCGCTGGCGAAACGCTCAACGACTGATGCATATAGCTCGCCTTGAAAAGTGGCGGGGGTAGCCAGTACTCCAACCACGCCGCTGAGTGTCGTTTCCGCGGCGGGTTTTACAGCAGGTTCCATCCCCACAAACGGAATCCCTGGAAAGGTTTCTCGCAACAGACGGAGACTCGCTGCGGAGGCGGCATTGCAAGCCACGACTATCAACTTAACCCCTTGCTTCAAGAAGAAACGCACAATCCCCAGCGAAAAGGCACGCACTTCTTCGATCGGTCGCTGACCATACGGTACGTGCATTTGGTCAGCCAGGTAGATGGCCGGGGTAAAAGGCAATTCTTGCCAGATGGCGCGTAAGACGCTCAATCCCCCAACACCTGAATCAAAAACGCCAATCACAGTCTTAGGCGTCAATACCATTTGCTGATGCGTTTACGAATGCCCGGAAAAGCGCCTGCATGGCTGGATTGGTCTGCAACCATTCTGGATGCCACTGAACGGCTAAGCCAAATGGGTAATTGGGGAGCTCAATACCTTCAACTACCCCATCTGGTGCGGTGGCTGTGATTTTCAAACCTGGAGCTACCCGGTGAATACCCTGGTGATGCAAACTGTTAACCTTAGTTTCACTGAGCTGAAGTATCGAAGCTAAACGGCTTTCTGGCTCAATCTGAACAGTATGAGCCAGGAAATCGCGCGGCATGCCGGTGACGAATTGATGCCTGATTGTATTTGGACGCTGATCGAACAAATCTTCATATAGACTGCCGCCCAAAGCGACATTGATCACCTGTAAACCGCGGCAAATCCCTAAAAATGGCATTTTATTGTTAATGACGTTTTTAAGGAGATGGAGTTCAATCCAGTCACGATCAGTATCAACACCATCCACTTTTATGTGAGGCAAGCTGCCATAGCGTTCGGGCTCTACATCACCTCCACCGGAGAATAGTATTCCATCCAGGCGTGTGACAATGGCGTCTAACGCAGATTGTGTGAGACCCAGGGGAATCAAGACCGGAATTGCACCTGCCGAAGCCAGAGCCTGGATATAGGCTTCTGCAAGGGAACATTGAGAGAAACCAAGCGGATTTTGATTGCGATATGTAGTCACACCGATAACTGGTTGGGACAATGCTGCCTCCATCTAGGAAAATAAATAGGGCGCAGAATTAAATTAGTCAGCGCCCTAAGAGCGGAAATTTCGTGGAAATTGATCGTGAGCGAAGGTCTGGCAAAGCAAGGGCTTCCGATAGGTACCTTCGCAGGGTTTGTATCATGAGAATTTCTGTTTCAGGCGAGCGCTCTTTCCTGTTCTCTCACGCAGGTAGTAGAGCTGCGCCCGGCGGACTTTGGCTCCGCGTTCAATTACAACTTTTTCGATGCGCGGCGAGCGCAGGAGGAAAGTACGTTCAACACCAATACCATTGCTTGCTATACGTCGAACGGTAAAATTGGCATCATTGCCGCCTTTTCGCGTGCGGATGACTGTTCCCCGGAACTCCTGGGTGCGTTCCTGGTTACCTTCTTTGATGCGTAAATATACTTTTACGGTATCTCCTGAGTGCAGAACAGGGATGTTGCTATTAACTGGCGCTTCTACGGATTTCAGCAGTTCATTCATTTTCAAAACCCTTTAATTAATTTAGACGATGACACATAATTAAACGTAACTAGACAAGATAAAGCCGCCTGAGGCGGCGCGGGTTGGGATTATACCACTTTCAGTCAGGATTGCAAAGATTTTTTTATCATCGATTATAATCAGGGCTTGATGCTCAGGAACTTCTTCACACCAGTTGATTACTTAGTGGTTGGTCATCTTACTGTCGATTTGACTCCTAACGGCCCCCAGATGGGAGGTACTGCTGCATTTGCTGCGTTAACGGCACGCGCGCTAGGTATGCGGGCAGGGATAGTCACCTCATTTGCTTCAGATCATTTATTGAGCCCGCTGGCTGGAATTCAGATCGCAAATTATGCCGATGAAAAAAGCACAACCTTTGAAAATATTTATACTTCCAAGGGACGCCTGCAAACGTTGCATCATCTGGCACCTGCATTAGACCTGTATCATATCCCGGAAGCGTGGCGATCACCCAGCATTCTTCATCTGGCGCCAGTAGCACAGGAAGTAGAGCCCGGTCTGGCGCGAAGTTTTTCCTCGGCAATGATTGGGATTACACCTCAGGGTTGGCTGCGAAGCTGGAATAAGGACGGTCATGTTTCTCCAACTGAATGGCCAGAAGCGTCTTTTGTGCTCAGCAAGGCAGGCGCAACGGTAATCAGCTACGAGGATGTTGGAGAGGATGAGGCGCGCATTGAAGAATTTGCTTCCTATAGTCCGGTGCTGGCGGTCACGGAAGGTGCGAACGGAGCGCGAGTCTATTGGAATGGCGATGTGCGCCGTTTTCGTGCTCCACAGGTAGACAGTGTTGACACCACTGGTGCTGGAGATATCTTTGCTGCCGCGTTTTTTTACCGGCTCTTTACGACGCGTGACCCATGGGAAGCAACGCGTTTCGCTGTGCGTCTGGCATCGCTTTCTGTGACACGACACGGGCTTGAAGGGATTCCCACCGCTGAAGAAGTGATGGAAACGATGATGGAAGTATTTTGAGTTGGGTAAGATATACACACTGGCGAATCAAAAGGGCGGGGTAGGTAAGACGACAACTGCCATCAACCTGGGGGCTTATCTGGCCCATTATAGCCAACGCGTCTTATTGGTCGATATCGACCCCCAGGCTAATGCCACGTCGTGTCTCAAAGTCGATAAACATGCCATCAAGGGCGGCTCCTACGAAGTACTGATCGCTTCTGCCAAACCGGATGCCTACATCTTGCACAATACACGCCTCAAACTCTCCCTGTTACCGGCGTCCCCTGCGCTGGCAGGCGGCGAGGTAGAACTGGTCAATATGCTGGCGCGTGAGAACCGGCTAAAAAATGCTTTACAGCCCATCGCAGATCGCTATGATTACGTGCTGGTGGATTGCCCACCTTCATTAGGTCTACTCACCTTGAACGGCATCGTCGCGGCACAAGATGGCGTTATCATCCCGGTGCAGTGCGAATATCTGGCACTGGAAGGATTGGGGCAGCTTGTCTACACACTTGACCGGGTGCGGAGCGCATTGTTCCCAGATCTTTCAATACGTGGTGTGTTAATGACCATGTATGATGGGCGCACCAATCTGGCGGTGGATGTGGTGGGAGAGGTTCGTAAGTATTTTCCAAAACAGGTGTTTAATACTGTTGTTCCGCGCACGGTGCGCTTGGCGGAAGCGCCATCCTATGGAGTGCCAGTTTCGGTTTATGCCCCATCTTCCAGCGGAGCGCAGGCTTACGCGGCGTTGGCGCGCGAAGTACTGGAAGGAGATGGAATCCGAATGCAGGTGCCGCAGGAGTAACGCATGTCACACAGAAGCGGACTTGGTCGCGGGCTGGATGCCCTTATCCCCAGCGGTGAAGGAGCGCCTCTTAGCGGGGTAACTTACGTCCCGGTGGCTGGTATTCGTCGCAACCCTCGCCAGACGCGGGTCAGCTTTGATCCGCAGGAGCTGGCAGAGCTGGCGGCTTCGATCCGCGAGCATGGAATTATCCAGCCATTGATTGTCACCCGCGGTGAGCAAGAAGATGAGTATATCTTAATAGCTGGAGAAAGGCGATGGATGGCAGCTCGCCAGGCTGGATTGGAAGTTGTGCCTGCTATTGTGCGCGAGGCAAACGATTTACAGCGCCTGGAATTAGCATTGATTGAAAATGTGCAGAGAGCCGATCTAAACCCACTGGAAGCGGCTGAAGCTTACCGGCAATTAGCGGATGATTTTGGCTTTACGCATGATGAAATCGCACTAACAATTGGGAAAAGCAGAACGACAGTGACCAACACCTTGCGGCTGCAAAAACTACCGCCGAGCGTGCAGCAGGCGCTGACCGATGGGCGAATCAGTGAAGGACACGCCCGGGCACTATTAGCTTTACCAAGCCCCCAATCTCAGGCAGCTATCTTGCAGACCATCCTGCAACGAGAATTAAATGTGCGCCAAACAGAAGCCCTTGTGCAGCGTTTATCTGGTGAGCGCCCTCCGGTAAGTCACAAAGAGAAATCCCCTGATGAAAGCGATTTGGAATCACGCCTGCGTAATTCCTTAGGCACCAGAGTCAGCCTTAACAGACGTCGCAAAGGGGGCACGCTCGTGATCCACTTCTATTCAGATGAAGAGCTGGATGCGATCGTAGAGAAAATATTGGGGGAATAATTTATTCTCTAAATTAATCCGCTGCCTGGGGTGGCGAGCTCTCCTCAGCTTTTTCACTAATGGCAGCCAGGGCAGCTGTCTTATCGTCAATCGTTTTTTGCATCGAAACCAGTTTTTCATTTTGTTCAGCGATGGTCTTTTCCAGCTGGGCGACTTTCTTCTTCTGGTTGGAGGCCTGTCGCGCCCGTCGGTAGGCAGCTGGCATGGTTACCAACAACCCGACCAGGATGCCAGCTACCAGGGCAACCCAAGCGACCATGGCAAGCGAAGTGGTGGTTGAAAAAGTAAGGAAGTTCACTGGGACGGAGATTGAGTTTTGGAAGGCGAAGATAACCGCCATGGTAGCGATGATCAATGCAACAACGAGGGTGAAGATTGCCATAAGTTTGTTTATCCCTTTCTTATCAATTGATACAGCTTTCGTATGATCCTGCGTTTGCGGCCAGTCGTTTAATTTAAATAAGGTGCAAGATTCGGGCTAGTTTGAGTTGTCGCCCGAAGTCTGGGAAAGCGGCTCTGATTTGATCAGGTCGGAATAGACTACCAGGCGTTGGGTGAATATTCGTTGCAGGTTGTCCCAATTGGTACAGGTGATCATCGTGAGCTGCGGGTTGGCAGTCTGCTCGATAACTGAAAAATCGCTGTCATTTACCACAACTTTGTCGCGTACCTGGTAAATGTACTTCTTATTTTCGGAGTATACGACGACCTGGTCTCCCGCTTCCAGCTGGTCCAGGTTGCGGAAGGGACCGTCATCCCCATTGGATAGCGTAATATGCCCTGCCAATCCAGTGTTGCCTCCAAGACCTGGCCAGGAGGTGTCCCCCATCCAGGCAACCTCTTGGTGCAAACCGGCGATCAGCCAGGTAAAACCATCGAAAGGCACGTACTTGACCACTGTATCCAAGTCGAGGGCGGGGATCACGATGCGCTCAACAGCACTGTAATCGGGCGGCTCTTCACCGGGGGCGGTGGTTGGTAAGGCGGTTGGGATAGGGATGGGGAAATCCGGCAGCGTTTCGGGGACTGGCTGGCTTGGATCGGGCAGATAGGGTTCCTGGAACTGGATTTCTTCCGTAGGTATGACGATTGTCACTGGTTGGGAAGGTGAAACCGGGGTGGGGATGGCAGGTTCCTGCGCAACTTGCAAAGGCTTGGCAGGGGAGATATTTTTCAGGAACATCGGGCTGAATAAGGTAAAAATTACGGCTGCAACCAGCAAGATGGCTGCAGTGGAAGCAAACCAGGGCGCCCAGACTGGGTTTCGTTTACGCATCACCAGTGCAAATCCCAGTAAGAAAAGGCCAAGCACGCCCATCAGGCAGGCTAAAACTAATGTAAACCAGAAAGGCGCCGTAGGGCGAGTCTCCGGCTTGACAAAACCGGTGGTTGGCAGTTGCGAACCGATCACTTTTGGACTAACCGTATTAGATTGTATGGTTTGATTGCCATTAAAGGTCATTGTCGCAAAATTTGTTGCGGTCTGATTCGTGGTGGCAGTAGAATTAACTTTCGTATTGATGGTAATCCTGACCGATTCGCCGGCATTCAGGGTGCCAATATTAATTTGTACGGTTCGTCCAGAAGTGCTGGTGGTGCCTTGGTTTGTGTTAACACTGACAATGTCCAGGTAGGTTGGAAATGAATCGACTACCACCACGCTGCTGGCATCCGAGCTCCCACTGTTCTTGACTTGAAGGGTGAAATTCAGGTTTTGGTTAACACCCGCCTGTTGTGGGCTGACCGCTTTTGTGATGGACATGGCAACGATTTCATTTGTATCTGAGGCGGAAAAGACGGTAGCTCTCCCAGGAGGATCTCTGAACATGGATAC
>Ga0113563_10000380_pt1 | contig 20752 bp, 22 predicted proteins | sample Mud3Dept3metaG_FD_80117 | JGI IMG/M metagenome (GOLD analysis project Ga0113563, IMG submission 80117) | Freshwater wetland microbial communities from Ohio, USA, analyzing the effect of biotic and abiotic controls - Mud 3 Core 4 Depth 3... | ecosystem: Environmental > Aquatic > Freshwater >... | reverse complement strand
GACCTATATAACTCAGACTGGCGCCAAGTGAGCACTGTATTAGACTCTGGCTTCCGGCACAAATCGAGTACCGTCGCTTGCGAGAAGTACTCGGCAGAAGTATTCACCGTCATCGTCTCCCAACAATCTGGTGTCCCATGGGCCGGCCGCGTCAGTCAATTCGCGGCTGACAAGCGAGATCGCGGTTTGCATGAAAGCGTTATCCAACAACTTGTGGAAAAGGGAATCACGCGAGGATGGATCGCGCCACAGGGAGGTCGGGACGAACTGCGCGCGCTCATAGCGGCGCAGGAACTTTCCCCAAGCCGACACGAGGCGTGATCGTCGACTGGGAAGCCGATCCAATTCATCCAACTGCCTGCTGATCTTATCAGGAGCCGAGAGATCATCGGCGTCCAGCCACTGGATGAAGTCCCCCTGGCACAGAGAGTACGCCTTGTTTCGTGCGGCGGCGGCACCTTGATTTTCTTGCGGTACGATGCGGAGATTGCCCGACTCAAACTGTTTGGCTATGGCCAGCGTCTTATCGGCCGAGCCGTCATCAACGACGGTAATCTCTTTTGGCTCCCACGTTTGAGTAATTGCGGAGCGGAGCGTGTCCGGTATCCATTCTCTGCGCACTATACGCAGGCATGAGAATCGACACCCGGGGGTTTCCTCCTTCGACGCTTTAGCGAGATAGGCATGCATCCACCGCCGACCAGCGGACCTACGAGAGCAACCACGAGCGGCGCAGCAACCGCCTCGCGACCGACCGCATTTGCTCGCGACTCAGGCCTAATGGTCGCAGGGAGCGGAACCCCTCAAAAAATCGCTTGCCCGACGCGATTTGAACGCGTGACCCCCGGCTCCGTCGGAATGACCAATACACCGTAACCTGGCTACCCGCATAGGTCAAGCACCTGCACGGTGTTTTCTTTTGGCCGTATCCAACCGCTTTAGCCTTCGGGCGAAGGCCTGCACTCTGCCTTTCCCCGCGCAAGCCCTTGAAGTTCCTGAAGGGACATCGCAACGGATGGCCGCCTCCGTGTCCACGGTCGGCCATTGAGAGCCATCTGGATCACCCCGCCGACGAGCGACGCCTGCCCGTACCGCCCGGGGGGATGGCGTAGGGATCCTCGGTCCCCGGCTCCCGGAAAGACGTCACGGCGAAGTCTTCGCGCACCGAGTGCTCGGACCGGAAGTCCTTTGCCAACCGGTGAGGCATGGAGCCGCCGGCCCAGCCTCCGGCCAGGCGGATCTCGGTGTCGGTACCCTTCGCTTGGAACATGGAACCACGACGAACGATGGCGGGTGGCGCGTGTGCGTGACGCCAAGGATGATGGACGTGCTCCAAGCTCAGATGGATCGGGTGGAGATTCTGAGTTTCGAGATTGGGGGCGCCACGCCATTCCTGTCCCCGTACCTAAAGGGAGACACCAGGGAGCAGGGTGCAGGACTTTAGGACGGCGTGGAGACCGCGTACCTCAACATCAGGCCTATCGAACTTCAGGGCGCAGCGCGGAAAATGGCCGAGAGCAATTGCACCCTTACTGTAAACCGGACCACAAATGAAAAAGGGGTTCCTCGCGGAACCCCTCAAGAAAATGGCGTGCCCGACGCGATTTGAACGCGTGACCTTCGGCTCCGCAGGCCGACGCTCTATCCAAGCTGAGCTACGGGCACAGACGAAACGGCTGAAGCTGGGGAAACACCAACCGCGCGCATCTTACCATCGGGACGCGACGCGCGTCCAGCAAAAGCTCGGGACGTTAGGCTCGCCCCAGCGCGCGTTGCGTTTCCCTAAAAACCCTGTACATCTGTTCCGTTTCGGTCAGGGAGCGCTTCAGGGCGTCCGAAAAATGGGGCAGATCGTTTAGGTGGATCGTCAGGTCCACGCTCTTCGCGAACGCGGCCTCGGAATCGTGAGTAGCCACACCGGGACCCACGAAAACCGTATGGGTGTTCCGGCGCGTTCCCATCGGCGTGTCGGTCAGGGCCTCCGTTAGGGTCGAGGGGCTGCCCGCCGGGACGTCGAACCCCTCGCGCACGACTATGACGGCGTACGCGGCGAACCGGAGTCGCTCCAAGGCCTCGGCCGAGTTGGCAGCAGCGTGAGCCGCGTAACCTGCTTCCTTGAGGGAGGTAAGGATTTGCCGTTGCTCCGTCGGCTCGGTTGCGCAGACTAGCGCTTGCGGTTGGCTGCGCTCACCGTACGAGGCGCGCTCCGCTAGGGGTTGGTCAGGCGCGCTGGGTGGAGCAGGCGCCGCCGGAGGCGCCGCCGCCCTCGTCATGTCGATGGCAATGGGCCCCCCACACCGAGGGCACGCGGCACTTACCACCTTACCTCTGGGAAGGCGATCGTCGGGTATGCTTAGGCTTGCGTGGCACTTCGGGCACGTGACGGTCATGAGAGGCTCCCACCAAGCTGCTGAAAAAGGCCCATCTGCTGGGACCCATCCTCCGGATGGGTACCCCCGCGCTTGTGCACTCGCTGCGGCGTACCCAGTGTACGCCTCACTCGGCCCCGGGTACCCATCCGCAAGGATGGGTGACGCCGCCTTGCATCTGGACCTTTTTGAGCAGCCTTGAAAGGACGAGTTCTTCAGCAACGTGCTAATGCCGCGGCGGCACGCCGATCCGCTGTGTCTTGCTGCGGGGATCTATCTTCTTCTCGTAATCGGCATCCAGGGACAGGCCGTCGATATCGCTGGTCTTCTCGCCCTTGGTGGCCTTGATCTGATCCAGGCCGCGGGCGACCACCGATTTCTTGGAGGCATAAGAGAGAGCCGTCTCCGCCGTGATGAGGCCGTCCCTGAAGAGCTTGAGGATATGGGTGTCGAAGGTTTGCATCCCCAGGGCCTCGCTGTCCTGGATGATCTCGTAGAACGTCTTCCCCTCGGATTCGCCGTTGAGGATGATCTCCTGGATCCGAAGGTTCATCCCCATCACCTCCAGCGCCGCCACCCGGCCACCGCTCACCTTGGGGAGCAGACGCTGGCAGACAATCCAGCGCAGCGTCCCTGCCAGGCGCATGCGGACCTGCCGCTCCTCATTCGTCTCGAACATGCCCAGCATGCGGTTCACGGTCTGGCCGGAATCCATGGTGTGGAGAGTGCTCACAACGAGATGGCCGGTCTCCGCGGCCGCCAGGCCGATCTCCAGGGTCTCGCGGTCGCGCATCTCGCCGACCAGGATCACCTTGGGCGCCTGACGGAGGGCGGCCCGGATGCCGCTGGCGAAGGTGTCGAAGTCCGCTCCAAGCTCCCGCTGGTTGAAGGTCGCCATCTTCACCGGATGGATGAACTCCAAAGGATCCTCGAGGGTGACCACGTGCACGGCTCTCGTCTCGTTGATGATGTCGAGGACCGCCGCCAGGGTGGTGGACTTCCCGGACCCCGTGGCGCCGGTGACCAGAATCAGGCCGTTGCGTGGCTCGGCCAGCTTGGCAATCACGGGCGGAAGCTCCATGTCCTGGACGGTGGGCACCGTGCTGGGCAGCTTCCGAAGGACGATGGAGTAGTGACCGCGTTGCTGGAAGATATTCACGCGGAAGCGCGCTATGGTTCCCAGCGTATAGGAGAGGTCGCAGGAGCCCGTGCGGACCAAGGCCTCCGTGAGGCGCCGGTCCGCGCCGACCAGGGCCAGGGCGATTCGTTCGGTCTGAAACGGGGTGAGCCGCGGCAACGGCGGATCCGTTGTCACGGGGGTCAGCTGGCCGTCGACCTCCACCTGTGGCGGGTGGCCCACGGTGAAGTTCAGGTCCGATGCCGCCGTGTGGGCCTGCAGCATACAGGCGAGAATCCGATCCAGCGCGTGACGTTGCATGGCGTTCCTTCTCCGGGCGCCGCTCAGGCGAGCCCCAACTCCTCCGGCGGCTTGGGCAAGAACGGCAGGAATTTCTGCTTGTCCACGGCCTTGTCGTAGGCCTCGATGGGTGAGATCCAGCGCTTTCTGAGCAGGTCCATGATGGAATCGTCCAGGGTGACCATGCCGAATTTCTTCCCGGTTTGGATCACACCCGGTAGCTGATACGTCTTGCCTTCCCGAATCAAATTCGCCACCGCCGGGGTGACCATCAGGATCTCGATCGCGGCGCAGCGACCCTTCACGTCGACGCGCTTGAAGAGCGTCTGCGCCACCACCGACTTCAACGTATCGGCCAGGGTGGCGCGAATCTGGGGCTGCTGGTTTGCCGGGAAGATGTCGATGATCCGGTCCACGGTCTTGGAGGCGTTCTGGGTGTGCAGGGTACCGAGTACCAGGTGCCCGGTCGACGCCGCCTCGATGGCCAGGAAGATCGTCTCGAGATCGCGCATCTCGCCGACGAGGATGATGTCCGGGTCCTCCCGCAGGGCGCCGCGGAGGGCGGCGGCGAAGGAGCGGGTGTCGCGCCCCACCTCGCGGTGGCTGATCATGCAGTTTTGACTGGTGTGGGCGAATTCGACCGGGTCCTCGATGGTGATGATGTTGTCCTTGCGCATCTTGTTGGCGTGATAGACGATGGCGGCCAGAGTCGTGGACTTGCCGCTGCCGGTGGGTCCGGTGACGAGGACCAGCCCCTTTTGGAGCATGGCCAAATTGCCGAGCGTCGAGGGCAAACCCAGCTCCTCCACAGTGAGAATCTTGTTCGGGATCAGGCGAAAGACACCGGCGATTCCGTGCTTCTGCATGAAGAAATTGGCGCGATAGCGGGCCAGACCCGGCAGCTCGTACGCGAAGTCGATATCCCCCGTTTCTTCGAACTCCTTGGCTTTGTCCTCGGGGCAGATCTCGAAGAGCATGGACTTCAGTTCGTCATGCTGCAGGACCTTGAACTTCACGCGCTCGAGCTCTCCCCGAACCCGAAGCACAGGCGGATTCCCGGAAACCAGGTGAAGGTCCGAGGCGCCGGTGTCGCCCATCAGCTTGAAAAAAGCGTCGATCTTCGCCATGCAGTGTGGCCCTTTCGATTGTCCGAGGTTGGTCTACGATTCCTGGGGGATGATGCGCGAGATGAAGCGCTTCCGCAGCAGGTGGAGACGCGCCGGCCCCTGGAGAGGCAGGAAGGCCGATTGGGCGTTGAGGAGGCCCGAGAGGCGATGCTGGCCCTCCGGCCCCTCGACGCGGATGGTTCCGTCGAGCTGCTCTCCGTTGATGAGGCGCACGCGGACGTGTTCGACGTCCGTGCCCGGTGCGGCCGCGTCGGGCGGCGCGGCCTCGGCGGGGACGTCCACGCGAATGATCTGGACCTTGTTGAGGAAAACCACGGGGCTGTCGTCGGCGACGCTGAGGACCAGGAACCGGTCTGGCGTGTTCAAACGATCGAGGACGGTCTCGGGACCGGCATGAGACTCGGCGGTCAAGTGGAGAAACAGCGACCCCTCGAAGGTCGCCTCATCCTCCGTCCAGAAGGTCGCGCGCGCCAACTGCATGGGAACACTCAGGTCCCCCTCGGCCTCTCTCCCCTTGGTTGCGGACTTGGCCGCTTCGGCGCCCGGTGCCGAGCGGTCGCTCAGGGCCAGGGCGGCCTCGATGGTCCTGGTGACGGCCTTGGTGTCCGCCGTCTTCTGCATGGCCAGGACGGCCCCCGCCTCGAAGGCCTTGGCGTTCAGCGCGGGATCGTTCATGGCGGTCAGGAAGATCACCGGGACGGCCTTCATGGTTGGGTCCGCCTTGAGGAGGCGGCACACCTCGAATCCGTCGATTCCGGGCATCATCACGTCGAGCAGAATCAGATCGGGTCGCTCGCGCCCGGCCGCCTCCAGCCCGGTCTCTCCGTCGGGAGCCGTCTCAACGGTATACCCGTGGAAGCGGAGGATGTCGCCGAGCATCTGGCGGATGAGCGGATCGTCGTCCACGCACAGGATCTTGATCGCGTGCGCGTTTGCCTCGGTGATCGGCTGAGGTTTCTGGGCGAGGGCCGCCTCGACAGGAAAGCCGCACGTTTGGCAGCGACGCCGAGGTGCACCACCGTCGACGAACTGAAACGTGGGCTGGACGACCTGACACCGAGGACAGTATTCCGAAGTCGTCTGTTGCTCCATGCCGTCTCCAGGGTGATGATAAGGTGAGCTGCTTGTTGTAGAAAGCGCGGACGAGGGCCGACCGTCAGAATGGTAGGGACCCTAGCAGACGGAAAACACCTTGTCCAGAGTCTCGGATCAGGGAATGCGGATGGCCTCGAGGTTGGGCGGGAAGCACTTGACCAGCCGAAGCGGCCGGCCGGCCGCGGCCTCGAAGGCCACATGCTCGGACGCGGCGGGCGCGAAGAACGTGCCGCCGGCGTGCAGGGGAAGATCGCAGGCCGCGCCCGTCAGCCTCCCCTCGCCCTCGGTGACGATCCCGATGTAGCAGCGGCCCCGATCCCGGTCGGAGACCCGGCCTCGAACCGTCAGGCGATCCATTCCGAAACAGGGAGTGTGTTCCGGCCCGATGAGGCGCTCTTCCAGTCCGGCCGGGTCATCCCGAAGGGTGCGCGGGATCAACCGATGCCGCGAGAGGTACGCCTCCCCCGCGGCGTGGTAGTTGAAGCAGCTCATTCCGAGGTCGAACCCGAGGCCAAGATAGCACTGGGACTCCGTGCGCTGCACGCCGCAGAAGACGTACTCGGTGTTGACGACGAGATCCGTGGGCTCCTGGATCTCGATCATGAAGATGCCCGGGCCGAGGGCGTGGGGCGTGCCGGCGCTGACCAGGTACAGGTCGCCCGGCTCGACCTCTACCCTGTTGAGCGCCGCGATCTGGGCCGGGATGTCCTGAGCCCGCACGATCCGCCGGAATTCGGCCTCGGTGACCCCCTCCCGGAAGCCAAAGAGCATGTGCGGCGGCACGCCGTCGATGCTGCGGGTGGCCAGGATGAGCCACGCCTCGGTCTTCCCGAAATTTGACCCGAGGTGCCGCCGCGCAAACGCGGCGTCCGGGTGGCATTGAACCGACAGGCGCATGGCCGAGTCCAGCAGCTTGCAGAGCACCCCCAGATCGGGGCCGAGGCGGGCCGCGTGTGCCTCGCTCAGCATGGCTTGGGGAAACGCTTCGATCAGGTCCTTGAGGACGATGTTGGACCCGTCCGGCAATCCCACCTTGCTCAATCCCTCGTCGGGCGGCCGACCGGGAAGGCGCGAGACCGTCGTGGAACCCACCCATTCCTCGGGGACATTCCGATCGGCCGGGTCCGGCTGCCCCTGGAAACGATCCAGGACGGCGCCGCCCCTCCACAGGCGATAGACCCGGTTCCGCAGGAGCGGAAGGGGTCGTCGTGTGAGGGGCGCCAAGCCGGCAAGGCGTTGCGATATCATGGGTGACCTCCTGCGGCGGAAAGCAGCAAACCCACCGGCGATCCTGCGCGCAGCCAAGAGTTGGCGTGAGCGGCGCACACCGACGTCCGGATGGGGTGAGACCAAAGAGCGGCGCGAGTATCCTTCAGCGGGCAAACCGTGTCAACGACAGCGGGGTAGGCGCGCGGGACCCGGCCGCTGGCCCCGCGGCCACAGGGTGTCCGCCCCATGCGCGGACGGTGTCGGCCGGAGGTTTCCGATTGACAGCGCGCGGCTCCATTGGATAGCCTGACCAGACAACGCGCTGCGCCAGGAGGGCTGCCGATGACCGAGAAGCTCGGGCGGGTGGTTCGCAGCCAGTGGGAGGACATCTGGATCCTGCTCGACCGAGGACAAGAGGAGCCCCATCTCGAGCTTCGTCTACACAACCACGAACGATCCGCCGAGACCGAATGCCTCTCGGGAGGAGAATGGATCGGCCTCCCGGCTCGGCTCTTGCCTGACTTGCTGCAGGCGCTGATGCAGGCGCAGGACCAACTGCGCGCGTGGGGTTTGCTCAAACCCTCCCAGCCCACAACGAGCCTCAGGGGTCTGATGCGCCGGATGGACGCCCGCCAGTTTCCGCGCGTCGCGATGGATCCGGCTGCGGAATGCCGCGTCTTGGATCCCGAGCGTCCCGAGGTGGCCCAGGCCGTCATCGGGCAGATCAAGGACCTCAGCCGGGGCGGGGCGCAGGCCTGGTTCCCACAGCGGTTCCCGCAGCTCAAGCAGGTCGACGTCTTCATGACGATCGAGGGGGTCAGTTTCCGCGGGCGGGCAGAGATCGTGGGACCCGACGAGCGAGGCAAGGCCGAGGTCAGAGACGGCCTCTATCGGCACAATCTTCGGTGGGTCGCGCTGCACGCTCAGGGTATGGCCGCCCTCTGCAGAGTCGCGCCCAGCGCCTGAACCGCGTGGTCGATGGCCGGTTGCAGGAAGTGCATGTGAGGGAGCAATGATGACGGAAGGTCCGGGGGTCCGGGGCAAGCTGCGCCGGATCAAGGAGAAAGGTTGGCTCGGAGGGGTGTGTGCGGGATTCGGATACTGGCTCGGGATCCCGGCGTGGCTCGTTCGATTGATCTGGACGGTCTTGGTCCTGGTGTACGGCATCGGCGCGATACTCTATATTCTCCTCTGGATTTTCATGCCTGCGTGGGACGCCGTACCCGAGGGATATGAAGAGCGTGCCGGCGGGTGAGACGGCGTTCGTTCTTTGAGCGAAGAGGGAGAGACATGAAGCTCTGCTGCGGACTCATGGATGGCCAGCTCTGGGATGCGACCCTGCAGCCGTCGCCGGGGGAAGGCTCCGCAGGCGGTGTGGTCGTGGTGCTCAGCAATGAGGAAATACTCTCGCCGCAGGATGCGGACTTCGGGGAGTTTGCCATCGCGGACGCTACCGAAGAAGAGCGGCGCACCCTGAAGCTGGCCGGCTACAACATGCCTGATTGGGACCCGGCTCAATGGTTGGGGTGCGGCGGTTGTCACGCCGACGTCGGCGAACCGGCGGAGGGACCGGCCGAGCCGAAGTCATAGACGCGTTCTGTCCGTTGCCGACTGCTTCCAGGCCACTAGCCGTCACGTCGAGCACATCCTCACATGCCAAACACGCACCGCGTCGTGATCCTGGGTGGCGGGTTCGGCGGCCTCTATGCCGCGCGGACCTTAAAACGGGCGCCTGTCCAGGTCACCCTCGTGGACCGTCGGAATTTCCACCTGTTCCAACCGCTGTTGTACCAGGTCGCCACCGGTGGCCTTTCGCCCGCCAACATCGCCACACCGCTCCGCAAAATTCTCAAGCGTCAGCGGAACGCCCGGGTCCTGCTCGGGGAAGCGACGGGCCTGGACCCGCTCGGTCGACGAGTGATTCTGTCCGACGGCGATCTCTCCTACGATACCCTGGTGGTGGCGCTGGGAAGCAGCCATCACTACTTCGGCAAGGACGGGTGGAGTCGCTTGGCCCCCGGCCTGAAGACGATCGAGGATGCCATCGAGATCCGGCGCCGCATCCTCATCGCTTTCGAGCGGGCCGAGCGCGCGTCGGACCAGGGCAGGATCCGCTCCTTGCTCACGTTCGTTGTGGTCGGCGGGGGTCCTACAGGCGTGGAATTGGCCGGAGCCCTGGCGGAGATCGCGCGAGACACGCTGTCGCACGAATTTCGATCTATCGATCCGTCCCACGCCCGCATCCTTTTGGTCGAGGGGTCGCCGCGCGTACTGTCTGCCTATCCTCCCGATCTCTCGGAGAAGGCCGTCCGATCCTTGCGGCGTCTGGGTGTGGAAGTCCGAACCGGAGCCGTCGTCACGGACATCCAGCCGGACGCGATCGTGATGCGGAGCGGCGAGCAGACGGAACGGATCCCCGCCGCCACCGTGCTCTGGGGGGCGGGTGTGCAGGCCTCACCGTTCAGCAAGGTTCTGGCCGAGACCGCCGGCACCACGCTGGACCGTGCGGGTCGCGTCGACGTCGAGCCGGACCTCAGCCTGCCGGGTCACCCCGAGATCCTGGTCATCGGCGACCAGGCGCGTTTCGCGCACGAACTCGACTCGCCCCTACCGGGCGTGGCGCAAGTGGCCATGCAGCAAGGAGCCTACGCGGCGCGGCTCATCCGGAATCGACTGCGGGGACGGACCACGCCCCCCTTCCGGTATCGGGACTACGGCACCATGGCCACCATCGGGCGCCACGCCGCCGTCGCCGACATCTGCGGTGTCCGGTTCGCCGGCTACGTGGCCTGGCTGGCGTGGCTCTGCATCCACCTGGTGCAACTCGTGCAGTTCGAGAATCGGTTATTGGTATTCGCGCAGTGGGCGTGGAACTACTTCACGTTCAACCGGGCCGCCCGCCTCATCACGAATCTGCCCACAGCAGACCGCCAGGACACGACGAAGATCTGAATTATCCACAGATTACGCAGATGCACACAGATTTCCCGGAAAAGAGCTCACCGATGAAATAGGCCAATCTGCACTACACACTCGCAGAACCTTGTTTTTCTGAAAAGGTTTTGCCGTTCCCCGTGAAATCGGCCAATCTGCGTAATCTGTGGATCAAGACAGTCCGTTGTTTTGGTTGCGGCCCTCAGGCCGCGCTGTGTAATCTGCAGAAATATACACTCTGGCGACTGTCGGTTGTCGGCTAACCCGCTGGCGGGGGAGAAGGTGGGAAGGGGCGGTCCGGGCGAAACGGCGTGAGCGGAATGGAAGTCCGGCCTTGGACGATGAGGTCCGCGATGAGGGTGCCGGTGATCGGGGCGAGGAGGATCCCGTTGCGGAAGTGGCCGGTGGCCACCACCAACCCGGGCGTCCCCGCCGCACGCCCGAGAAGGGGCAGACCGTCGGCCGACGCCGGCCGCAGGCACCCGTAGCTCGCCACCATCTCGGCCTCGCGCAGAACGGGGACGAGCCTCGTGGCGTGTCCGAGGAGACCCGCAATCGCCTCGACTGTGACGCGCTTGTCGAATCCGACGTACTCGACGGTGCTGCCGATGATGTGCTCCCCCGTCGCGCGGGGGATCACGTAGACCTCTTCGTACACCACATGACGCAAGGTCGGCACGGGGAGTCGCGCCACGACGATCTGTCCTTTGGCGGGGAAGATGGGCAGCGGGGTGCCCGCGGCAGCCTCGAACTGGCCCGACCACGCTCCGGCGGCCAGGACCACCTCGGCCGCCGAGATCGTTTCCTTTGCGGTGCGAACCCCCGTGACACGATGTCCATCGTGCACGAAGTCCACGACAGGGCACTCCACGCGGACCTGTCCCCCCAGCCGCGTGACGGCTCAGGCCAGTCCCTGCGTCACCGCCGTGGGGTTCACGTGGTGATCGTCGGGGAACCAACCGGCCCCCTGGAGCGTCTCGGGGAGGCCGGGTTCGAAATCCCGCGCTTCCGCCGCCGCGAGCCAGCGAGCGGTGAGGCCCCGCGCCGACTGCCAGGATACCCGGCGTCTGATGAGGGCTGCGTCCTCCGGGCCGAACGCGGGTACGAGGTGCCCCAGCGGACGAAGTTCGATGTCGGTGTCCGTTCGCTCGTGAAGCTCCGCAGCGAGGTCGCGATACAGCGCGTTACTGGCCAGCTTGAGGTCGAACAGGGGTCCGCCTTCGTCCGTGTGCGCCTGGCTCGACAGGAGTCCGGCCCCACCGCTGGACGCCTCGGCGGCGACGGAGGCCTTCTCGAGGATGAGCGGGCACACGCCGGCCTTGGCCAGGTGGAACGCGATGGAACAACCGATGATCCCTCCGCCCACGATGATGACGTCGGGTCTAGCGATCGAACACCTCCGAGGTCGCTACGCGCGGCAAGCTGTACGTCGCCGTCTCCAGTGCAGTTTGTCTACTGGGCGAGGAGTTTCTCGACACGCCGCGAGAACTCGCCTTCCAGATCGCTCTCGAACGCACCGTTGACGCGTTCGACCAATACACCTTTCTTGTCGATGAAAAAGCTCGCCGGCGTCGCATCCACGCGATACGCTCCGCCGATTGTGCCGCTGGAATCGCGGCCGACCGGGAAGGGCAGGCGGTGGTCGTCGACGAATTTCCGCGCGGGAGCGTCCTTGTCCCAGACGGCGTTCACGCTGAGGAGATCGAATCCCTTCGAGTGGTACTTCTCGTAGACCTTGGCCAGAACGGGAGCCTCCCGTTGACAATGCGGTCAGGTCGAATGCCAGAAGTTGACCAGGACTGGGCGACCCCGCAGACTGGAGAGGGTGACGCTCTGGCCGTTCAGCAACCGCAACGTGAAGTCCGGAGCCGGGTTGCCAGTGCGGGCCATCTGCGCCGGACCCTGGGTCATCAGGTAGGCGACAAACCCGCCGATGACGAGTACGAGGCCCCCCAGGACCGCCCAGGTGATCCAGGCGGATCGGGACCGTCGCTTCACTTTCGTATCCGTGGACCGTGTCAGCCGGCGCTTCCCCATGCCGCCTCCTTTCCGAGAACGCCGTGGCGATCTTGCACGAAAGACGACCATACATGTCTACAGGGACAAGTCCGCTTAGGCAAGTGTTTCTGCGTCTCCTGTGTTTCTGCGTCTCCCGTTGGTATTGCCCCGCCGGCGAAAAAACCTTGACCCGATGTCCTCCATTGTTTACCGTGTCCCGCGCCGCGTCGGGTTCGACTGACCGGCATTGGCCCTTCCCAAGAAGAGTGTAGCTGTCGTCAGCCTCGGGGCAACAGGCATGCGGGGGTGGCAATGCAGTTCGACCTCGCGCCGTCGGACGCCGAGACACGCGGCATGATCCTCGTCACGGCTGGCATCCTGACGGAGGGAGAGCGTGTCCTCATCTGCCAGCGGAAGGCCGGAGATCGGTTCGGCCTGAAGTGGGAGTTTCCAGGCGGCAAGGTGGAAGCGGGCGAGACGCCCCCGACCTGCCTGCGCCGGGAGCTTGCCGAAGAGCTGGGAGTCGAGGCGGAGGTCGGGCCCGAGGTCCACCGGACCGACTATCGTTATCCGAACGGTTTCACGGTACGCCTGTTGTTCTTCAAGGTCTGCCGGTACACGGGGGTGCCCGAGAATCGGGAGTTCGAACGGTTCGTGTGGGCGCGGCCGGATGAGCTGTCCGGCTTCGACTTCCTGGAAGCCGATCGGGAAGTTGTGGACCGATTGGCGCGAGGGGAGGTCCGCTAGCCGTGGCAGGGCGTCGCCCCTATCGACCGCGTTTGGACGGTGAGACGCTGAGGGCTTTCCAGACTCGCCTCCTGCGCTGGTTTCGCAAGCACGGCCGGGACCTTCCCTGGCGGAAGACGCGCGATCCGTACAAGATCCTGGTCTCCGAGGTCATGCTCCAGCAGACTCAGGTGGATCGAGTCCGGGGCTACTACGAGCGGTTCCTCCGTGAATACCCGACGGTCCGCGACTTGGCCATGGCGCACCCCGCGCGCGTCCGCGAAGCCTGGGAAGGGCTGGGGTATTACGCGCGGGCACGGAACCTCCACGCCGCGGCGCGGGACGTGGCGCGGCGCCACGACGGAAGCTTTCCGCGCCGCCTCGCTGAAGTCATGGCTCTACCCGGCGTGGGACGGTATACTGCGGGCGCAGTGCTGAGCTTCGCGTACGGCGAGCCGGCCCCCGTTCTCGACACCAACGTCCGGCGACTGCTGAGCCGGGTCTTCGTCCGGCGCCGGCCGGCAAGCCGTGCGCAGTTCGATCGGCGGCTGTGGGCCCTGGCCGAAAACACGATTCCCGCGCGTCATGCCTGGGCGTTCAACCAGGCGCTCATGGACCTCGGGGCGACCGTCTGCACCGCCCGGGGTCCGAACTGCGGAATTTGTCCCATGCGGTCGATCTGCGCATACTACGGGCGGACCAGCGGCACTCACACCCACTTTGCGGAGGACGAGCCATGATCTTCGTCATCGCCACGATCGAGTTGAAGCCGGGAAAGCGCGAGGCGTTTCTGGCGGAGTTCAACAGGAACGTTCCGAACGTGCGCGCGGAGAAAGGCTGCCTGGAGTACGGCCCGACGGTGGATGTGAAAACGGACATCAAGGCGCAGATCCCGCTGCGCGAGAATGTGGTCACCATCGTGGAGAAGTGGGAGAGCCTCCAGGCGCTGCACGCGCACCTGGGCGCCCCCCACATGGCCGCATACCGGGAGCGGGTGAAGGACTACGTCGCCGGCACGACGCTGCAGATTCTTGAGCCCAAATAGAAGAAGTGCGATAGAATACGCCGGCCGTCCACCCTCCGTCGATCGGGTATCCGCGGCGGGAGCGTCGGAGCGCGCGAGGATCGGGGATGCAGGCCGTGCCTGGGGCGACGCGGGTCGTCCGCGCGAAAGGACCGGCGCGAACGCGGGTGCCGCCGGGTATTCACACCGTGGCGTGAAGGAGGGGTCTGATGCGAGTTCGCTCAAGCGTGTACTTCGTGCTGGCTTTGGCTGTCCTGATCGGAGCCCTGGGGTTCTGGGGTTGTGCCAAGACGCCCGTGGTCACCGGGGCCGGGCCGACGATCGCGAGTCCTGGTCCTGGCACCGCCCCGGGCACCGCCGGGCCGTCGGACGCTCCTAGAGGCGCAGGCCCGTCGGCCGGCGAGATCTCGGTGGCTCGGCCCGTGTCGCCGACAGAAACTCCCATCGTGAGTTCGCCGGGAGTCTCCGGTTCCGCGCTGCCCGGAGGCGGGGCCGCGGCCGCCGGCATGTCCCCGTTAAAGGATGTCTTTTTTGAGTACGAAAAGGCGGCTATCGACGCGAGCCAGAGGACCGCCCTGGACGATAACGTGCGCTGGTTGAAGGCAAACGGGAACGCCAGGATTCTCGTCGAGGGTCACTGCGACGAGCGGGGTAGCGCCGAGTACAATCTTGGACTGGGCGATCGCCGGGCCAAGGCGGTGCGAGACTACTTGCTCACCTCTGGCATCGCGGCCAACCGAATCGGCACGATCAGTTACGGGAAGGAGCGTCCGTTCGTGTTCGGCCATGACGAGAATGCGTGGAAGCAGAATCGCCGGGTGCACTTCACGCTGCAAGGGAAGTAGACCGCAGACGCGTGAATTTGGACGCCCTTGACAGGGTAAGAGCTGCGGGGCTAGCATCTGTACGTTCATCTCGCTTCATGCCGATCTCATACCTCCTTCTTCGTCGTCAACGTTCAAGCGTTTTGCGCTCCTCCTGATGGTGAGGCGGGCTGAGGGGCAGATTCCGGGGCGGGGTCCGCCGCGGGATCTCGCGACTCGCCCGCCTCCCTCGCCATAGCGTCAGACGCGCCGGTACGCTCTGGCAAACCAGCGACGCGACACCGCCCTGCGGCGCTCGCGACGAAGGGTGTTCCATGGATCGCGCGCGAATTATTCAAGCCATGGCCGACGTCGTCAGCCCGGCCTACGTGATCTCCGATCCCGTCGAACTGAAAGTGTACGAGACCGACGGGCTGACCATCTACAAGGCCACGCCCGACGTCGTGGTCCTCCCCAAGAGCACCGCCGAGGTCGCCGAGGTCGTCCGCCTGTGCGTGCGGGAGCGCGTTCCGTTCGTGCCCAGAGGAGCAGGGACGGGCCTCTCCGGCGGGGCGCTGGCCCTCGAAGGCGGCGTCGTCATCGGCCTCAACCGGATGAACCGCGTGCTCGAGGTGGACTACGGAAACCAGCGCGCCGTCATCGAACCCGGCCTGGTCAATATCTGGCTCACCAATCAAGTTAGCCCCGACGGTTACTACTACGCCCCCGACCCCGCCAGCCAGACCGCCTGCAGCGTGGGCGGCAACGTGGCCGAGAATTCCGGCGGTCCGCACTGTCTCAAGTACGGCGTGACCACGAACCACGTCCTCGGCCTGGAGGTCGTCCTCGCCTCCGGGGAGATCGCAGACATCGGGGGCTGGACCCCGGACCCGCCCGGCTACGACCTCACCGGCGTGTTCGTAGGTTCCGAGGGAACCTTCGGGATCGTGACCAAGATCGTCGTGCGGCTCCTGAAGCGGCCGGAGGCCGTGAAAACCATGATGCTGGTCTTCGAGACGATCGCCGACGCCAGCGCGACGGTTTCCGGCATCATCGGGCGCGGCATCATCCCGGCGGCCATCGAGATGATGGATAACTTGAGCATCCAGGCCGTCGAAAAGGGAACGCACGCCGGATACCCCACGGACGCGGGATCGGTACTGCTGGTCGAGCTGGACGGCCCGCGCGCCGAAGTAGAGGCGCTCACGGTGCCAGTGATTGCGCTGGGGCGCGAGAACCGGATGCGCGAGGTGCGGGTGGCCAGGGACGACGCCGAGCGGGCACTCCTCTGGAAGGGGCGCAAGGCGGCGTTTGCCGCCATGGGGCAGATCAGCCCGGCCTACTACGTGCAAGACGGCGTGATCCCGCGGACGCAGCTCCTCACGATCCTGGGGGAGATCAACGCCCTCAGCCAAAAGCATGGACTCCGGGTAGCGAACGTCTTTCACGCCGGGGACGGGAACCTGCACCCGCTGATCTTGTACGACGATCGCGTCGAGGGTGAGGTGGAGAGGGCTGAGGCCATGGGTGCCGAGATCATGCGGCGGTGTATCGCGCTCGGGGGCAGCATCACGGGCGAGCACGGCGTGGGGCTCGAGAAGCGCGACTTCATGCCGCTGATGTACTCGCCGGCGGACCTGGACGTCATGGCGAAGGTCAAACGTGTGTGGAATCCTGAGGGACTGCTGAACCCCGGAAAGATTTTTCCCACGTCAAAGTCATGCGTCGAGGTGGGCACGGGCGGGAAGCCGCGGGACGTCGGTTACAAACCACACCGGATCGAGCAGGAAGGGAAGGCGCAGCGGTTCTAGCGATCAGCAGGCAGCAATCAGCAATCAGCTTTCGGATCCGAGCTGAAAGCTGATTGCTGAGCGCTGACAGCCAGCGAAGCAGCTTAACATGTCTGAATTGGCGAGTACACTTGAAAACATCGTTGGCGCGGAGCACCTCCTGGCTGACGACGAGGCTCGTCCGTACACCGTGGACGGCGTCGTCCCGAAGGTGGTCGCTTTCCCCGGAAGCGTCGAAGAGGTTTCGGCCGTGCTCGCCGCATGCAGCGAGGCCAAGGCGGCCGTCGTGCCGTGGGGAGCCGGCGTCCACATGGGCCTCGGCGGGATCCCCAAGAGAGCCGACGTGATCCTTGGGCTGGGACGTCTGAACCGGGCGCTGGACCACGAGCCGGGCGATATGACGTCCACCGTGCAGGCGGGCATGGTGCTCTCCGACTACCAGAAACACCTGGGTCGTCAAGGCCAGTTCCTCGGCCTGGATCCGCCCGGCGCCGGTCGCGCCACCGTGGGCGGAATTCTGGCCGCCAACGCGAGCGGCCCGCGTCGCCTGCGGTACGGCACTGCGCGGGATCAGCTCATCGGCCTCCAGGTCGTGAATCCCGACGGCACGGTGACCAAGGGCGGGGCCAAGGTGGTCAAGAACGTCACCGGCTACGACACGAATAAACTCTACGTTGGCTCGCTGGGGACGCTGGGCGTGATCGTCGAGGCGACGTTCCGGCTGTATCCCATCCCGGCCTGCGAGCGGACCTGGGTGGCCGCATTCTCGACCGCGGCGAAGGCCCGCCGGGTTGCCGCCAAGATTCTGGACTCGCCGCTCGTCCCGAGCGCGCTGGAACTCCTGAACGAAGCGGCGGCCCGCGAGGTGAGCCGGCGAGTCGGGGTGACTTCGGAAGTGCATGGCGTCGTCCTGGCTGTCGCCGTCGCGTCCGTTCCCGAGGCGGTGGAGGCCCAGATCCGCACGGCCCAGGCGATGGCGGGCGAAGCGGACGAACACGAGGTGCTGGTAGGGCAGTCGCACGAGGAGTTCTGGAGCGCGGTGCGGGATTTCGACCCCGGCAGCGCGTCGGCAGTCGTTCTGAAAGCCGGCGTCCTGTTGGACCAGACGGCCGAGGCCATGGAGTTCGGCGAGCGGCTGGCGGCAGGACACGGGCTGCACGTCGCCGTAATTTCGGAGGCAGGGACGGGGATCCTTCGGTTCCACTTCTGGGCGGACGAGGGTGCCGACGGGACGACACGGCTGGCCGAGGTGGTGGAACCCCTGCGGGCATTCGCGCTGCACGCCAAGGGAAGCCTGGTGGTCCTGCATGCGCCGGCGACAGTCAAGAAACGGGTGGACGTGTGGGGGCCGCCAGGGAAAGGCTTCGCCCTGATGCGGGGACTAAAAGAGCAGCTCGATCCAGGCCGGATCCTGAACCCAGGACGTTTTGTCGGCGGCCTCTGAGTGGCAACTAGGCAATTTGGCGACTCGGTAATTTGGCGATTTGGGAGTGCGGTCTCTTGTATGTCGTATCCCAATTGCCCAGTTGCCAAATTGCCTAATTGCCGACTGCCGACCAGGTAAAGCAAGGCAAGAGTGGTGAGCACGACTGAAGGCACAGCGAACGCAGGCGTGCCGCCGGAGTGGCGGGGTCTCCTGGACTGCGTCCACTGCGGGTTCTGCCTGCCGACCTGTCCCACCTACCTCGTCCTGGGCAACGAGATGGACTCGCCGCGGGGCCGGATCTACCTCATGCGCTCGGCGGCCGAGGGCCGCATTGGAATCGGCGAGAGCTTCGCGAAGCACATGAATCTGTGCCTAGTCTGCCGCGCCTGCGAGACCGCCTGCCCGTCGGGGGTCGAGTACGGGCACCTGATCGAGGCGGCCCGGGGGCAGGTCGAACAGCAATACGAGTACCGTTTCACCGACCGCGTTTTTCGAAAGGTCATACTGCGCACGTTCACGGATCGGAAGCTTCTGCGGCTCCTCCTCGCGCCGATGCGGGCCTACCAGCGGCTCGGGGTTCAACGGTTGGTGCGGGCCAGCGGCATCCTGAAACGCCTGGGGCGCTGGGGTGCGATGGAAGCCTTCATGCCGGCCATGCCGGAGCCCGCCCTGGGTCCCGATTTCCCGGAGGTCACGCCGGCCGTCGGAACGCAGCGCGGCCGGGTCGCGCTGCTCCTGGGCTGCGCCCAGCACGCGTTCTTTCCGGATGTGAACTTGGCCACCGCGCGCGTTCTGGCCAACAACGGCTTCGAGGTGGTGGCGCCCAAGGGACAGGGCTGCTGCGGGTCTCTCTTTGTCCATGAGGGCGAGCGTGAGCAGGGAAGAGCCTTGGCACGGAAGGCGATTGAGACGTTCGAGGCCACCGGGGCGGACTTCGTGGCGATCAATGCCGCCGGCTGTGGGTCCGTGATGAAGGACTACGGGGTGCTTCTGAAAGAGGATCCCGACTACGAGGCGCGAGCTGCCGCGTTGAGCCGGCGCGTTCGAGATGTGACCGAGATTCTCGCCGAGATGGGACTGCAGGGAACCCTCCACCCGGTGAAGATGCGCGTGGCATATCACGACGCTTGCCACCTGGCCCACGGTCAGCGCGTGCGCTCGCAGCCGCGGACCCTCCTCGCGGCGATTCCCGGACTCACGCTCGTGCCGCTTCAGGAAGCGGACTTCTGTTGCGGTAGCGCCGGCATCTACAATCTCTTGCACCCGGAAATCTCGCGGGAGTTCCTGAACCGCAAGCTGGACCGCCTGGCCGAGACCGGCGCCCAGGTCGTGGTCGCAGGCAATCCGGGCTGTCTCCTCCAGATCGCCGCGGGCCTCCGCGAGCGCGGCATGCCCATGCGCGCCGCCCACACCATCGAACTCTTGGACTGGTCCTACCGGGGAGTCGCGCCTGCCTGAGCTTCACCCATCCAAGAATCAGGTTCCTGCGTTGGCTGCCAGTTGTCTCCTGCCCACCGGTCGTGACCCGCACCCGCCAGTTGCTGCTCCGCCTCTCCGGGGTGTTCCAACACACTCTGCTCGTCCGCCCGCGGGGCACGGTCGCCGGCCTCGCCGCGGCTTGGCCGGAGATTTAGGCGACCACTTTGCGCTACAGGAACGAGCCCCGTCAGGCTATGATTCGCTTGGCTCCCTGCCTCCGGGGAGCTCGGGTATCATCGCCACGACGAGGCTCCGCGGCCCGGCATCGCAGGATCCGTATACGCAGTGCTCGCCGGTGTGGATACACAGCGGCCCGAAGGCGCAGGGAGAGTCGCAATGGGCGACTTCAACCAGCTGGCGTTCATCGAAAGACATGTCGGTCAGTTCGAAGGGCCCTTCCTGGAAGTGGGCTCCAAGGACTACGGCTCCACGCAGGACTTGAGGTCGTTACTTGCCGGACGGGGGAAATACGTCGGCGTCGATGTGGAAGCCGGGCCCGGTGTGGATATCGTGCTCGACCTGACCGCGCCCGCGGAGCAGATTGACCGACAACTCGGCGGTATGCGATTCGGCACGATCTTTTGTCTCAGCGTGCTGGAACACTGCCGGCAGCCGTTCCTCATGGCACAGAACCTGGCGCGCCTGCTTCGCCCCGGCGGGACACTGTGTGTGTCGGTTCCGTTTGCCTGGGAGTTTCATGGGTATCCCTCGGATTACTGGCGGTTCACGTCAGAGGGCATCCGCGTGCTATTTGACGGTCTGGTCTTTGATCCCGACCAGTGCACTGCCGCAACGTCTCGCGACCGAGAGTTCTTACCGCTCGACCGCGACATCGCCCGTATCCCCTTCTCCACGAAATTCCACTGGCGCCGCGGCCGGTACATCCGCGGCGTGGTGGCCATGAGCCTGCGCTGGATTGGCCGTTGTGGCGTTTTGGGGTGGCTGGTTGACTATCCCTATGTTCTCGCCCCGACGAGCGTAATGATGATCGGGACGCGGCGGAGGTCCGAAAACGACGCTGCCTCGCGGTAACGACGCGCGGTCCCGCGGCCTCGTGCGCCGGCCCCACAGCCCGGGGGCGCTCCTGCCTCCCACCGGCAGCGCGGCCCACAGTCCTCCCGGGTTTCTCCCCGTCGTTCGGGATCTCGGCTCGTTTCGGTTCCCGCGTCGGCCCCACACCAGGACCGGGTAACCTCTCAAATGGCGCGACGAACAGGAGGACAGTAACATTAGGCGTCCGCAAGATCGAACACTTGACGGGAGTGAACCTGTCCCCTACGGTGGAGACTCAGGACCTCAAGTAGATCGCGGCATCGGAGTTGTGACTGAGGAACTGACCGTCCGAACGAAAGAAG
>Ga0113563_10000379_pt1 | contig 20757 bp, 17 predicted proteins | sample Mud3Dept3metaG_FD_80117 | JGI IMG/M metagenome (GOLD analysis project Ga0113563, IMG submission 80117) | Freshwater wetland microbial communities from Ohio, USA, analyzing the effect of biotic and abiotic controls - Mud 3 Core 4 Depth 3... | ecosystem: Environmental > Aquatic > Freshwater >... | reverse complement strand
CGCTCTTTGCGCGGAACCTCGAAGAGGTCCGCGTAAAAGAGGAGATTTTCCAGCACGGTGAGGTCGCCGTAGAGGCCGAAGCGCTGGGACATGTACGCGATCCGGGTCTTGACCGCCTCGGGCGCTCTCCGGATGGAGTGGCCGGCCACGAGCGCGTCGCCCTCGGTCGGACCGAGGATCCCCGCCAGCATCCTGAGCGTCGTGGTTTTCCCGCCGCCGTCCGGACCGACCAGCCCGAACAGCTCCCCGCGCGGGATCGTGAGGGTGAGGTGGTCCACGGCGGTGACGGGTCCGAACCGCCGCGTCAGGTCACGGATCTCGATGGCCGCCGTGATGGCGGTCGGGCCCGCCGCCGTCATTTCGCCCCCGCCCCGTGCGCCCCGGGGACCGATCCCAGGATGATCCGAGCGTCCGCGGGCATGCCCGGCTTCAGCTCCTGGTCCGGGTTGTCCACGCCGATTTTCATGGCGAAGACCAGCTTGACCCGCTCCTCCTGGGTCTGGACGTTCTTCGGGGTGAACTCGGCCTCCGAATTGATGAAGGTGACCTTCCCCGGATAGACCTTTCCCCGGAAGGAGTCCGTGACGATCTCCACGTTCTGGCCGAGTTTCACGCGACCGAGTTGCGGCTCGGGGATGTAGATCTTGAGCCAGATGTGTGCCAGATCGGCGATCGTCACGACCGGGACCCCCGCAGCGATCATCTCGCCCGGCTCAACGTGCTTCCTGAGAACCACGCCGGCTTGCGGGCTGGCGAGCACCGTGTAGCCCAGCTGCACCTCCGCCGCGGCGAGGGCGGCACGATCGCGGGCAATGTTGGCCTGGATCGTCGCCAACTCCTGGCGCCTGCGGGAGACTTCCAGCGCTCCGGACTGAGCCAGGAGCAGGCTCGCCCGAGCCTGGCGGACATCAGCCTCGGCGCGCCGGATCTCCTCTTGGCGCGGGCCTTCTCGGACGAGATCGAGCCGTTCCAGGGCGTTCTTGTGGCGCTCCACCGCGACGTCGAGGCTGGTGCGCGCGCTGTCACGCGCCTGAGCCGAGACGCCACCCTCGCGGTACAGCGCCTCCATGCGCTGGAGATCGGCTTGGGCGTTATCCAGGACGGCCTTGGCCTCGCGGACATCGGCCCAGGCGCGCTGGAGGTCCTGCGGCCGTGAACCGCTCTTGAGTTCCGCCAACCGTTCGTCTTGGGCGGCGAGGGCGGCCTGCGCCTCGGCGATCCGGGCGCGCGTCAACTCCTCCTGCAGTGCGATTTCGGTCTGCAGCTGCGGCAGGCGGGTCTCGGTGGCGCGAAGCGATGCCTGCAGGCGGTCCACCTCGGACTCCAGTTCGAGGCTCTCCAGGCGGGCGATCAGAGCGGCCGGCGCGACGCGGTCTCCTTCGTCCACTGGACGCTCGATCACCCGACCCGGAATCTTGAAGCTCAAGGCGACCTGGGTCGCCTCGATGGTTCCCGAAGCCACAAGGACCCCCTCCGGCGGGCGCGGCCACCAGCGCCAGAGGGCCAGACCGGAAACCAGTAACCCCGCCGCCACGACGACGACGATCCGCTTGCGCGTGCTGTGTTGGGTGCGGCTCATCTTCGGCTCCTCATGGCGCTTGGATCGGCCCGCGAGCTTTCACGCGACGGGCCGGGCGCGGTGCCGCGGCGCCGCTGGGCGCCGCCCCCCGTGCGTGCGATCGCCGACATGGGACGGCCGCGACGTCAGCAGTCCGTTCAGGTAGACATCCGTGACCGTCTTGACGACCGCATCGTCGGCGATGGGGTAGATGCGGTCGCCGCCGAGGAGTCGCTGGCTGACGGCGAAAACGAGAAACATCCCCACAAAGGCCCTGGCGGCGATCATGGGATCGACGTCTCGGCACGTCCCGGCTCGGATGGCGGCCTGGATCACCGCCGCGAGTCGCCGGTTGGCCATCAGGACGCCCTCGCGGTAGACCTGCGCGGCGACTTCGGGGAATTGGGTGGCCTCGCTGACGACGGTCCGGAACATGGACAGATAGGCGGGGCTGCAGAGGAATCGGTAGAGATCCCGGCCGACGGCGACAAGCCGACCCTCCAGCGAGGGTGCAGCGCGCCCGTCGACCGCTTCGACGCTGGGAATCACGGCGGTGATGCGGGCTTTGATCATGGCCGCGAACAGACCGGCCTTGCTGGGAAAGTACAAATAGATCGTGCCCTTGGTAATCCCCGCCTCGCGCGCAACGTCGTCGAGGGTGGCCTGGTGAAGGCCGTGCTTGCCGAAGACGCGGAACGCGGCGTCGAGGATCTGCTGAGGCCGCTCGTCGGGTCGCCGCCGCCAGCGGCGGGGACGGCGGGTCGACTGGGTGGTGGGCATGATATCCTCCATCTATCTAACTAGATAGTTATTAAAATAGCCAAACCTGCCCGCCGCGTCAAGACAAATATCTGACTAGTCAGTTATTGAAAATGCCGAGAGCGGTGCGGAGAGAGCGGCGACTGGACCCGGCGCCCGCCGCGTCCGCGGGCCGGTGCCCCGACCCGTGGACGGAGGACACGGGCGGCCAAACGCTACGGGCGGGCGCCGTTCGGCTGCTCGGGCATGGTGAGCGACGCGGGCGCGGACTTCCACCACTCCCAGGCGAGGGACCCCAGGGGCACAACGATGAGCAGCGCGAGAACGATGAAGGACGCGGCCTTGGAGGCGATGACTTCGACGAATCGCTCCCAGAACGGCGTGCTGGCCAGTGCGCCCGCCTCGAAAAACTCGTGCACGCCGCCCGCCACGAGTTTGACGACCAGGACGAGCAGGACGAGACCCGTGACCCCAAAGAAACGCCGCAGGTTGATGCGGACGCTTCCCCGGACGAGCAAAACCCCGAAGAGGACCGCCAGGATCAAGCCAAGGCCACTCCCGCCGAGCGTGGCCAGGGCGTTTCCACCGGGCGTGCCTGAGAGAGCGGCCAGGAATAGGACGGTCTCCACCCCTTCGCGAAGAACCATGACGAATGCGAACGCGAAGATGCCGAGCGCGGCGCGGGAATCCAGGGCGGCGGTTTCGGCTGTGCCCATCAGACTGTCGAGGCGCTGTTCCAGTCGGTGGCGGATGCTTCGCCCCGTCCGCCACATCCAGACGACGAGGGAGGTGACGAGAGCAGCCGCCAGGAACATGAGACTGCCCTCCACAAGGGGATTCTCTGCGTCGAGTCCGTACCGCTGGACCGCAGCGGCCATGCCCAGGCTGACGAGGGCAGCTGCGCCCAGACCGAATAGGACGTAACGGCCGTACGTCCCTCGGCCGGTGCGATTGAGATACGCCAGCAGCATGCCGATCACGAGGGAGACCTCGACGCCTTCTCGTAGGGCGACGACAAAGCTCTCCAGGATGCCTGAGACGTGATACATGACGGACTCCCTCCTCTGTTATGTTAACCCTATCCCGAGGTGGAAGCGCTCCACGCGGTCCTCAACGGTATAGGGAAAGGATGCCCCGCGCCGCCCCGCCGACGAGGAGCGCCAGGACTACGGTGAACGCCGAAATGAGCGCGGCGCGGCGCCAGCCCAGCTCCCTCCCCAGGATCGAGATGGTGGCGACGCACGGGACGTAGAGCGTGTTGACGAGCGCATACACGACGATCTGGCTCGGCTGCATGAAGCTCAAGAGGTTGCTGGCCTGCGGACCGTACTGCGCAATGGCGAGGGTGACCAGGAGCTGCAGGGCCAACTCCTTTCGCAGAACCGCCACGATCAACGTGAGACCCGCAACCGCGGGGAGCCCCAGCCAGCCCTCCATGATGGGTCGAAGCGGCGCGGCCAGCGCCCAGAGGAGCCCCGTTTCGTAAAGACCGCCCAGCACGATGCTCCCCCCGACGACGATGGGCGTGGCCACGACGACGAATTCGCGGAAGTGGCCCCAGGTGCGCTTCACCATGGGCAGGAGCATGGGCCGGCGGAAGGGGAACATCTCCATGACGAGCCCGGTGCCGCTGCCGGGCAGGAAGCGGTCGAGCCCGATGCCCGTGCCCAGCGCCACCAGCGCGGTGACGCCGTAGACCGCCAGGGCCCACTGCCAGCCGGCCGTGACGGAGACGGCCCCCAGGATCACCGCCGTGCGCGCACTGCACGGGGTGAGCACGATCAGGGTGCTGGCGATGATCCGTTCCCGCGTGGTGCCCAGGACGCGGGTGCCGAGGATGGCGGGGACGTTGCAGCCGGCGGCCGCCACGAGGGGAATGACCGCGCGGCCGTGCAAGCCCATCTTGTGCATGACGCGATCAGTCAGGAACGCCACCGCGTTCATGTAGCCGGTGTCCTCCAGGAGCGCGAGCAAAAAGTAGAACGTGAGGACGTATGGGATCCCGATGGCCAAGGCGGCGTTGATCCCCGCGTCGAACCCCCAGAGGAGCGCGCGGGATAGGGCGTTGTCCCCCAGGATGGTGACGAACGGCCAGCGGATGGCCGGCGACGCGTACGCCGTCCAGAGGGCGCCGAACGCGACCGAGAGCCAGTCGCCCACCACGAACAGAAAGGCGAAAATGCCGGCCAGCACCAGAGCTAACAGCGGCAGACCGGTGGCCGGTGCAGTGGTGAACTGCCACAACCGGTCGGCGAGTAAGATCCGTTGGCGCCGCCGTTGCTCGACTTCCGATGCGATGATTCCGGCCAGGCCGTGCCGCTCCCGTGTGAGGAGGAGTGCCGGATCCTCTCCCCGCAGGTCTCGGAGGGTCCCCGCCAGGTCGTCGCGCAGGCGCCGCAAGTCGTCCGCAGCCGGCGCGTCCGCGAGCCAGGCGGTGCACTCCGGATCGCCCTCGAGAAGGAGGATCGCCACCGCGCGCGGCGGCAAACCGTGGGGGCAATCGTGCCGGGCGGTCAAGGCGCGCTCCAGCTTGCCGATGGCGGCCTCAACGTCTTCGCTGTAGCGGAGTCGAACGCGGAGGGGCGTGGGGTGCGAGGTGCGGCGGACCACCTCGGTCATGACGGCATCCAGACCGCGCCCGCGGGTGGCGACGGTGGGGATAACCGGGCTTCCGAGGATCTCGCTGAGGCGCTCCGCGTCGATGCGGATGCCGCGGGCCTCGGCCTGGTCCACGACGTTCAGGGCCACGACGAGCGGGATGCCGAGGTCCAGGACCTGGAGACCCAGGTACAGGTTGCGCGCGAGGTTGGTGGCGTCCAGCACCAGGATGACCGCGTCGGGTTTGCCGTCGAGGAGCGCCTGGCGGGCCACCCATTGATCTTCGGAGACGCCGCCCAGAGCGTAAGTCCCCGGCAAGTCGATCACGCCGATACGTTGGTCCCCGAACCGGGTGACGGCGAGCTGGACCTCCACCGTCTTGCCGGGATAGTTGGCCGTCGCCACGCCCATCCCCGTCAGACGATTGAAGATGCTGGACTTCCCGACGTTCGGATTCCCTGCCAGGGCGACGGATAGGTCGACGTCCGCCCGCAATTCCTTCAAGGCCCCGTGACAACTTAGAGCCACGATCGCGACCTCGCTCTCGGCGCTCCGCGCGCGCCGGGGAGATGTTCAGGTTCTCTGGCGCTACCGGCCACGCCGCCGGTGGCGGTGACGGCGGGAGTCCGGCTCCGCCTCGGCGCGGACCAAGATCTTGGCCGCCACATCCCGCCCGATGGCGTACCGCGCGCCACCCACGCGCACCAGCAGCGGCCCCCCGAAGGGTGCGACTTCCTCCACCGTCAGCTGCGCCTTGGGGAGGAGCCCCAAGCTCGCCAGATAGCGGAGCAGAGCCGCTTCCTCCTCGGTGATCTGTTCGATCCGCACCGGCGTACCGGCGGGAACGGTATCCAGGCTCCGGGTCGGCTGCCCTTGAAGGGCATCGTTCCCCGGGATCGGGCCGCCGTGCGGGCAGGTGTCGGGGTCGTTGAGAAGCGACGTCAGCCGGGCCTCGGCCTCGGGGGTCAGGGAGTGTTCCAGCCGCATGGCCTCGTCGTGGACGCGATCCCAGGGGAAGCCGAGGACGTCGGTGAGCAATCGCTCCGAAAGCCGGTGCCGGCGGATCACGGCGGCGGCCTGCCGCCGCCCCTCGTCGGACAGCGCCAGGCCGTTGGAACCAGAATCCAGCAGACCGCGGGCCCGGAGCTCCTGCAGGGCGGCCTCGGCGGTGGGGCCGGGGATGCGGGCGAAGGCCGTGACATCGGCCGCCGTAGCCGCGCGTCCCTGCTCCGCGCTGCGCTGGACGGCTTGCAGGCAGTCCTCCAGGATCTCGTCGGTGACGATCGGTTCGAGAGCGTCCATCATGGTGCGCTCCTCGTCTGGGCGTGGCCATGAACGGCGCGAGATCGGCCGGCGGCGCGGCGCCCGTCCAGGCGAATGCAGTCGCGGCAGATCCCGTACAGCTCCAGCCGCTGCTCGGTGACGGTGAAGCCCTGGCTGCGGGCGACCTTGGCGCCGAGGTCCCGGAGCGTAGCGTCCTGAAACTCCCGGATCTTCCCGCAACGGGTGCAGATCAGGTGGTGGTGCGTCCAGTCGGCGGGGTTGGGATCGAAGCGGGCATAGCTCTCGCCGAACTTGCGCTCCGTGGCCAGCCCGGCCTGCCGCAGCAGCTTCAGCGTGCGGTAGACGGTGACCAGGCCGAGGGTCGCGTCGTGGGAGCGGATCTGGTGGTACAGCTCCTCGGCGCTGATATGGCGGCCAGCGGCGAAGAAGGCGCGCACGATGCGCTCCCGCTGACGCGTGTTCTTGAGGCCGGCGCGGCTCAGGAAGTCGCCGAAACTGCGGATGCCGGAGTCGGAGTCGGTCATGGAACCTCCTAATTGAAAATGAATGTCAAAGTCTTTTGAAAAGATACGTGTCGCGCGGCGAGTTGTCAAGCCAGAAAAGCGGACCGCCGCCGAGCTGTCGGCTTTGTCTGTGGGAGCGGACCTAGCCGCGGGGAAGGGCGCCGTGTCGGGTGCGGGCGGGCCGACGCGGGCAGCTATCGGTCCGGGCGGGGCGACGTGAGCCCCGCGCGGGGGAGCGACCGAGACCGACGCAGGGTCGGCATCCAGGCGAGGTCGCCGACGGCGGCCATGAGGGCGGTGGCGAGAGCGGGCCGCGGCTGCAGCCGGGCGACGAGCCACTCGGCCAGCCAGGGGCGGCGAATGGCGTGCTGCAGACCGGTGCACAGGCGCCATTTCGGATTGCGCTCACGCGTCCAGTCGCGGGCGTACGCGGCCAGCGCCGAGGGCGGGGGGCCGTCGCATGTCCAGCCGGACAGGACGCGGCGTGCCGCCAGCTCCGCACTTCGGAGCGCGCCGTAGATCCCCTCCCCCGTGAAGGGGTCGAGGAACCCGGCCGCATCGCCGACGAGGAGCACCCCCGGCCCGCTCAGAGATGCGACCCGGTAGGCGAGGGGCCCGAGACAGCGTCCCGGCGCCGCCAGGCTGGCTGTGCGCAGGCGGTCGCCAAGACCCGCCATGGCGCTGGCCATCGACCACAGGCTCCGCCGCGGATCTTCCCCGCGGGGAACGTCGCTTCGATTCACCACCACGCCGAGGTTCGTCAGGTCGTCCGCGATGGGGTTCAGGATGGCGTAGCGATCGCGCCCCAGAAAAATCTCCCCGATGTCGCTTGCGCGCCGGGCGCCTCTCACGTAGGCGACGAATGCCATCTTGTCGAGCCAGGGGTGTCGGCGAACGAATCCGAGCTGGCGCGCCACCGCCGAGTGGCGTCCATCCGCCCCGACGACCAGGCGCGCGCGGCGGCGGGCCACCCCGCCGCGGAATCGCCCGCGCACCTCGAGCGACGAGCCGTTCCTTCGCACATCGCTGGCCTGGAAGCCGGCTTCCACGACGGCGCCGCTCTTCACCGCCAGGTCGAGGAGCACGGCGTCCAGCCGCGCTCGGGTGACGCTGAGGCCGTGGGCGGGTTCCTCGGAGGCCGGCCCGGCGTCGGGGTATTTCGTGTGGAGGATGCGGCCTGCCGGCGTGTGGATGGCCATTCCGTAGAGGGGACGTGCCAGCGTGCGGAGGGTCGAAAGGGCGCCAAGCCGACGGAGGATCGGCAAGCATCCGGGGCTCACATACTCGCCGCAGATCTTGGGGGGCGGGACGGCTACCGACTTGTCGAGCAGGACGACGCTCAGGCCTTCCCGTGCCAGCAATGCCGCCATCGCGCTGCCGGCGGGGCCGGCGCCGACCACGACGACGTCCCATTCCCCCGAGTCGCCCGCACGCGCATTCATGGGGCGCAGGCTGCCGTGACGCTCAACGCTTCTCCTCCAAGAGGGCAAGGCGAAAGAAGGCATGGCGGACGACCCGCGGTGCCTTCCATCCGGCGGCTCTCGCCAAGGCCTCCAGCTCCGCGGGCAGGTAGCCGCGGCGAATCGACAGCGGTCCATCGTGTCGGATGATTGGGTTGCGGGACATGAGATGGAGGGCTGTCCACGTCACGGCGTGGGGCCATGCTCCTCGGCGGAGGTCATGGACCAAGACGCCATGCCGCGCCACGCGCCAGAGTTCCCCCAGCAGACGGACCGGCTCCGCCGCCTCCATGTGGTGAAGGATCTGGGACGCCAGGACCACGTCGAAGCTATTGCGAGGAAAAGGCAACTCCAGCGCGTCGCCGCGCTGCAGGGTGATCTCCGGATAGTCCGCGCACGCTTGAGCGGCCGCGGCCAGGCCCCCGGAGCTTCTATCCAACGCCGTGATCTCGACGGGCCGGCCGCGTCGCCGCGCCCAACGGGCGACGACCCGCGGGATGTCCGCATATCCCGTGCCCACGTCGAGGACACGGACCGGCGCGGGCAGCCCGTCGGAGAGTCGCGGGAGGTGGCGGAGGACGGTCCGCGTTCCGCCGCAGAGGCGGTTGATCCCGGCCAGGGCCCCGAGGGCGCGGGCCAGCTCCCGCGCATCCAGGCCGGGATCGTCCATTCGCTCCGCGACGCCGGCGAGGCGCGGGGCGGTATTCACCATCGAAGGAGGGCACCCTCGGCGGCAAAACCGGGGCCTAAGGCCAGCATGGCGCCCCAGTCGTCGGGCGCGGGTTTGCGACGCTCCAGCACTTCGCGCAGGACGAAGAGCACGGTAGCGGACGACATGTTGCCGTACTGGCGCAGGACGGCCCGAGGAGCCGCGAGGTCGCCATCGGAAAAACCGAGGTCGCGCTGCGCGCGCTCCAGGACGCGCTGCCCGGCCGAGTGCAGGATCCAGTGCCGAATGTCCGCGCGCCGGAGGCCGTGGGCCTTCAGTGCGATCTCGGCCCATTCGGCGATCATCTCGGTGGCGATGTGCCGGATATCCTTGGACAGCAGGATACGCTGGCGTCCGGCGGGAAAGGTGAAACCCATGAGATCGAGATGCTCCGGTCGGAACAGTGTGTGGGTCGCCATGATGCGAGGGCCGGGTCCCGAGCAGTCCAGCAGCGCGGCGCCGGCGCCGTCGGCGAAGATGGCGTTGGCCACGGCCGTAGCCGGGTCGTCGTCGAGGTAATAGCCGGTCGAGGACACTTCGACGGAGACCAGCGCCGCCAGATGATCGGGGAACGCGCGCAGGTGGTTATGCGCCTGCTGGAGAGCCACCATGGCGGAGGCGCACCCGGTGTCGCCGACGTGGACCCGTTGGATGTCGCTTCGCATCTCCAACTCCCGGATCAGCAGCGCGTCCAGGCTTGGACAGAGGCGGCCCGTGCAGGTGGTCGTCGCCAGAAAATCCACCTCGCGCGGCTCGCGCCCCGCTCGTGCCAGCGCGTCTGCGAGGGCGCGAACGCCCAGGTCCACGCTCGTCTTGCGGAATCGCGCCTGGAGCTCGTCCACGCTCTCCGTGGGTGAGAAGACTCCCCGCTCGATGGCCAGGTAGCGGCCCTCGATGCCGCTGTGCAGGAAGAAGGCGCGCCGCCGGTCGTCGGAATACCCGGCCAACTCCAGGACTTCGGCCTGTGTGAAGCGGGTCCGCGGATTTGCGGTGCCCACGGTCAGGATGCGCGGCGTGTTCATACCCCTCTCAACTCCCCTGGGACGGCGATGGTTCCCGAGCGACGGCGGAGCGAGGCGGCTCGGGTCGGTCGGGCCCGGACTCGCCTGCCGCGTTCTCCCGGTTCATTCGGCGGCGGGAACCGGGAGCCGGCTCACGGGACCGAAGGCGGTCAGGGAGGACTCGATCTGCGCCGTGCCGCCGACGACGAGGACGGTAGTGTCATCCGGTCGCAGATACTGCCGGGCGACCCGCTGCACGTCCTCGCGGGTGACGGCGCGATAGCGATCCAGCAGCGTGTCGAGATAGTCGGGCGGATACTCGTCGAACTCCAGCGCGAGGAGTTGCGTCACGACGCTGAACCGGGATGTGAAGCGAAAGACAAAGGAATTGATGATGGCTTCCTTCGCGCCGGTCAGCTCCGTCGGCGTTACCAAGGAATCGCGCATGCGCGTCATCTCGTCCAGGATGGTGCGCACGGCGCGCGGGACGTTCTCATTCTTGGTCTGCACTGTGACCCGGAACAGACCGATATCCCGCGTGGTCGTCGGGAACGAGGAGGACACCGAGTAGGCCAGCCCCTCCTCGGTGCGCACCCGCTCCATGATGCGGCTGCTGAATCCGCCGCCCCCGAGGATCATGTCCATAATCTGAATAGCGTACCGGTCGGGGTTGGACCGACGGATGCCGAAGTGGCCCAAGATGACGTTGGACTGGGTGAGGTCCCGCGGCACGAGGTAGACGCCCTGCTCGAAGCGCGGAGCCACAGCGGGCGGGGTGGGAAGGTCGAGAGGGGCGCCGCCGGACCAGTCGCCCAGCCGGTCCTGGACTTTGGCGCCCAGTTCGTCCACGCTGAAGTCGCCGACCACGGCCAGGTACATGTTGTCGGGGCGCAGGAAGCGCCGGAAGTGGGCCAGGAGGTCCTCGCGGCGGATGGCCCCGGCCTGCGCAGACGCGAGGGGCCGGCCCGATGGGTGGGCCACGGTGTACATGACGCGGCTGAACTCTTGCATCATGAGACGGGAGGGGTTCTCGGCCACGCGACGCAGGTCTTCCACCACACGACCCCGGTAGGTCTCCAGCGGGGTGGTGTCGAACGCCGGCCGACGCAGAATGTCCGCAAAGAGCTCGAGGGCGCGGTCGGCATGCTTGGCCAAGGCGCTCATGCTCACGAATATGGTCTCCGGCGAAACGCCGGCTTCAATGGAGATGCCCAGGACCTCCAGCTCCTCGTTCAGGGCCCCGAACGACATGACGTCGGTGCCCCCGGCACGCAGCTGGGATGCGGTGAACTGCGCGACGCCGGGCTTGGACGGCTCCTCGTACAGGCTGCCGGCACGGAAAAGCGCGTAGGCCTTGAAAACCGGAAGGGACCGATCGGTCGCCAGGTAGAGCACGAGGCCGTTCGGCAGGACCCGCCGCTCGACCTCGCGACCCACACGAGGGATGGCGAGCTCGAGCGGGGAAAAGCTCATGCGCTGGACCAGCACGGAGCCGGGCGAGCGGGGCGCCGCCTGCCGGCCGCTTCCGGCGACGGCGCACCCGCTCACGAGGATGGCCAACGCGAGCCACGAAGAAATCTGCGATCGTACGCCCCGTCGTCGCGTGAGCATCAGGCGCAGCCCTTCAACCTGCTATCCCTGTCGGGCGGCTGCCGGGCGTGGGCATGCTCTCGCCCGCACCCTCGGCGACCGCTCTCTTCAATTGGGGTCCCACGGCTGGTGCGCGCCGAGGGGTCGGCCGGCTCCCGCGCCGCGCGCGGCCGTGCGCCCTCCCCGCACGAGTGACGCCACCGTGCGGTGCCCGGGGATGAGATAGCGCCGGGCCACGTCGCGGACTTCCTCGGCCGTTACGGCCGTGAGCTTCTCCTGGTCCGAGAACAGGGAGCGCCAGTTACCGGTCAGGGCCCAGGCGCTCCCCAGCCGGGACGCCAGGCCGGCGTTGGACGCCAGATGCTCGACCGTCTCAACCTCCGTCTGGTTCCGTACCTTGAGCATCTCGCGCGGGCTGGCCAGATCCATCTTCAGCACCGCAATCTCTTCCTCGACGGCTGCTTCCACTTCTTCCAAGGTGTGCGGGGCTCGCGGTGTGGCCTGGATCAGGAACAAACCCGCGTACTGCAGGAACCAGGGGCCAGCCGCGATGCTGGTCACCAGGCGCTTTTCCTCCACCAGACGCTTATACAGGCGGGAGGACCGACCGTCGCCTAGGAGCGCACCCAGGACGGCGAGAGGATAGGAATCCGCGTGACCGAGCGGCGGCGCCTGGTACAACATCATTACCTGGGGTTCGGCGGGAAACTCGACGCGAATACGGCGTTCACCGGGCTGCGGCGGCTCCTCCAGGATCGGCGCCGGAGGAATCGATTGAGGCGGCAGGTCAGCAAAATATCGTTCCACCACACGGATGACCTCTGCCGGGTCCAGGTCGCCGACCAATACCGCAAGAGCGTTGTTGGGCGCGTAATACGTCCTGAAGTAGGCCTGCGCCTGCGGGCGGTTGAGGTTCTCCAGATCTCCCGGCCAGCCCAAGACCGGATGTCGGTACGGGACCGCCGTAAAGGCTGTGCCGACTGCCGCCTCCGTCAACTGGCCGCGAGGGCTGGTGTCCACGCGCTGCCGGCGTTCTTCTTGGACGACGTCTCGTTCCGTGTAGAACTCCCGAAACACCGGGTCGCGCATGCGGTCCGATTCGAGGAGCGCCCAAAGCTCCAGCCGGTTCTTCGGAAGGCTGATGAAGTACTGCGTTCCGTCCCGGGAGGTGGAGGCGTTCAGATTGGTTCCGCCGTTCCGCCGGTAGATCTCCCAGAGTTCGTTGCGGACAATGAAGCGCTTCGCCTCCTCCTCCAAACCCGCCAGTTCCCTTTCAAGTGCTGCCACCCGACCGGGGTCGGGGATTGCCCCGGCCAGCCGCTTCTTCCGCCTTTCCACCTGTAGCGTTGCGTGGAGCGCATCGATCCGTGCCAACAGGGGCTGCTCTCGAACGGGGTCGGTTGAGCCGAACTGAGTCGTCCCCTTGAACATCATGTGCTCGAGCAAATGCGCCAGGCCGGTTTGACCCGGTGCCTCGTTCACGCTTCCCACATTGAAACGAATATAGGCGGAAAACGTGGGCGATTCGCGCCGCTCCACGATGAGGAGGCGCATCCCGTTCTTCAGAGTGTGCTCGGTTACCGGAAGGCGGAAATTCTCCGCCAGTACCGTTGACGCCGCCGCGTACCTGACGAGAAAAAGGGCGGCCGAGATCATGAAGAATACGAGGATTCGTTTCATTGCCGAATCAACTCTCCTGATCGTGCGGGACGACTTGCTGTTAATCTAGCACGCTAACGGTGTGGAATAGAAGAGGACAATCACGGAAGACGGCCACTCGGGCAAAGCAGCGGCGAGAACAGCAGGCCCTCCACGAGTTTTCGAGAATCGTCTGGCGCCTCAACTGACGCGATCTCGCGCTGCCGCGCGTCCGCTGATCGTTTGCGGGTTTTGCCACAAGAGCCGGTGTCCGTTGGGACACTCTCGTTTGTCAAAATGCATTTGTCATACTTTCTCCGGTTAACATGACAAACGGTCAAAGTTTCAACCTATTGAAAAATAAGGGATTGAACTTATGGTCGGCCGTTATCCGGCGGCGATACAACGGTGGCACCATGCTTGCTCTTTCTTTTCAAACGTCGAAGCGAGAGTTGACGGCGGGTGGTCGGAGACACGAGATGGGCAAGGCGGCTCCCAAAAGCGAAGGCGATATCATCCTCATGGCGATCGCCAAGGAGAAGGAAGCCTGCGCGCATCTGGCTGCCGCAGCGCGGACCTCCACCTGCCCCAAGGCCAAACGCCTGTACAACCAGTTGGCTCTGGACGAACTCAAACACCTCCTGAGTCTGGTGAGCCTTCTGGACGGTCTGGCCGACGATTGCCTTGCCCACCTGGACCTGACGTTTCCTGCCGGACGACTCCCCGATCCGCTCCCGCAAAGTGAAGACAGCCTCCTGCAGTCCGCGCTTGCGGAGGAACGGCAGTCGCAGCAACTCTTCACGCACCTAGCCGAAACGGCAGAGCGGGAAGAGATTCTGGCGGTCCTGGAAATACTGCGGGTAGAAGAGGAGGATCATCTCGCCCGCCTGCGCTCTTTGCTGTACGGGCTGGAGGCAGATCGTCCGGTGGTGGCAAAGTGGCTGCGGTCCATCCGCCGCCAGGTTCCCACGGGCCATTTGCACTGACCGGTCGTCGGGCGCTCGCGAGCGATGTTCCGGGCTGGCGCCTCCGGGTTTGCGTCCGATCCGGGTTGCGACTTGGCGGACGGCACGGGCTTGGCGCGACGGCTAGACAATGCGGGATTTGATCGCCCGCTTGAAGTCGTCCTCGCTTCGGCGAGGCAAGGAGGAGGGACGATGGTACCTGAGGTAGAGCTGTGGTCTCCCGAGCAGGAATTGCGACTTCTGGAGGAACTGGCCGAGACGGACGCCAACGCCTTTGACCTCGATTTGGGACTGCCTACGCCGATTGCGGCCGCAGAGCCGGAGCAGACGTGGGTGGCTTACTGGCAATTACCGCCGAATGGGCTCCGCGCCAAGGCGCGGGCCAACTCCCGCCCGGTTCGGGGACGCTGACGCCGACACCATCGATTACCGGGCGCGGGCGCCTTCTGGACATTCAGCGGTCGGTTCCATTGCGTTACCATGTGACCCCGGCGGCCTTGCCGCCGGGGTCCTGTTTTGGTGCGGCCCGCTTCGCGTTGACAGAAGCAGCTTGCGCATGTAGATACCAGCCAGCGGTATCGCATAAGCGAGGTGCCCCTCTGGCGGGCCGTGGAGCGCGTGATGACGGACTATGACGTGATTGTCGTCGGTGCCGGTCCCGCGGGATCCACGGCGGCTCGTGTGCTGGCCCAGGGGGGAGCGCGCGTGTGTCTGGTGGACAAGGCCAGGTTCCCGCGGCCAAAGCCCTGCGGCGGCGCGCTGTCCCCGCGGACGCTTCGTTATCTTCCGGACGGCTTCGAGAAGGTCGTGCGGACGCAGGTCCGCCGCGCGGTTTTCACCTTCCGGTCCGGGAGGCCGTTTGAAGTCGTTTCGGCCACCCCCATGGGGTACCTGGTGTGCCGTGAGGAGTTCGACTCCTGGCTCAAGGCGGGCGCTGAGGAGGCAGGGGTCTCCGTTCGGGAAGGAGTGCCTGTGCGAGCCATCGAAGAGATGGGTGCAGGGCTCACGGTGCGGGCGGGCGGCGAGGCGCTGTCGGCGGCAACCGTCATCGGGGCCGATGGCGCGAATAGTCTGGTGGCAGCACGGCTCCTGCCTCCCCGCCCCCCCGCCCGTTACGTGGCGCTGGAGGCCGAGGTTCCGCAGGACGGACATCCCTTGGGCGAAACGGTTCTCGTTGACGTGGGGGCCTACCCAGGCGGATACGCCTGGGCATTTCCCAAAGGGGATCGCGTCAACGTCGGTGTGATGGTGGAATACCGGCGGGGGCGGGACCTGCGCACGGCGTTTGCTGGCTTCGTCGCCAACCAACCCACGCTGCCGGCGGTCGCGGCGGGGAGCCAGCAGGTCGCGCCGGTGGCGGCGCCCCGCTCGACGCCGGTGCCGTGTGCCAGGTCCGGGGTACTCCTGGTTGGCGATGCCGCACACCTGGCCGATCCCTTCCTGGGGGAGGGGATCTATTACGCCGCGCGCAGCGGCTTTCTGGCGGCCCGGGTGGTGCTGCAGGGAGTCGGGGCGACGGACACCGCCGCTCGGTATGCCGGCTGCATCCAATCGCAGGTCTGGCCGGACCTGATCGCGGCGTCTCGCGTCGCGTACCTGTTCCACCGGATGCCTCGCTGGTGGCACCATCTCTTGTCGCTGATGCCCGGTTCCCTGTCGGAAATCGTCGGCGTCCTGGCAGGGGACCAAACCTATGCGGGTTTGCTCCGACGGATCGTCGAGCGCGTCGACGCCCAGGCAGGGCGGTGGGTTCGGCGCCGATTGAGCGTCCGGCAGGACGGCCGGCCGAGCGTCGAAGAGGTGTAGGGAGCCCTGGGACATGGTGCAAAGCGCGGCGGTGCCGGTGACGCGGCGTCTGGACTTCGCCATCCACGGGATGAGTTGCGCGTCATGCGTGGGCGCGGTCGAGCGCGCGCTCGCCGCGGTCCCCGGGGTGCAGCAGGTGGCGGTGAACTTGGCCGCCGAGCGGGGAAGCGTTCGCTACGACCCCAGCCTCGCCGACCCCGCCGCGGTGATCCGGGCGGTGGCTGACGCCGGTTACGCGCCGGCGGTTGAGAGGGTCACGCTTCCCATCGGCGGGATCTCCTGCGCCTCGTGCGTTGCCGCCATCGAGCACGCGCTGCGGAAAACGCCGGGGGTCGTCTCGACGACGGTGAACTTTGCCACCAACGCCGCCACCGTGGAGTTCGCGCCCGCGAGCGCGACCGTGGCGGACCTGCGGCGGGCGGTCCGCGAGGCGGGATACGAGCCGCTGGAAGGCGTCGATGGCGCCTCGTCGCCCGACTACGAGAAGGCGGCGCGCGAGCGTGACCTCCGCGTCCTGAAGCGCAAGCTGATCACGGGGATCCTTCTCGCGGCGCCCGTCGTCCTCGGCGCCATGCACCACTGGTTCCCGTGGGCGCCCTCGGTCCTCCGCAACTTCTGGGTGCAACTTGTGCTCACCACCCCGGTGCAGTTTTGGGTCGGGGCGCAATTCTACCGGGGCGCGTGGGCCGCCCTCACGCACAAGAGCTCGGACATGAACACCCTCATCGTCGTGGGCACGTCGGCCGCGTACTTCTTCAGCCTGGCGATGACGATTGCCCCGGACTTCTTCCGGGCGCGCGGCATCACGCCCGCGGCGCATTACGAGACCGCCGCCGTCATCATCACCTTGATCCTGCTGGGACGCTACCTGGAGGCCATCGCCAGGGGGCGGGCGTCGGAGGCGATGAAGCGTCTCATGGGCCTGCAGGCCAAGACCGCGCGCGTGGTCCGTGACGGGGAGGAAACGGACGTTCCGGTGGACGAGGTGAGGATCGGCGACTTGGTGGTTGTGCGGCCCGGCGAGAAGGTGCCGGTGGACGGCGTCGTGCGCGAGGGCGCCTCGGCCGTCGACGAGTCCATGCTGACGGGGGAGAGCGTCCCGGCGGACAAAGGGCCGGGCGACCCCGTGATCGGGGCGACACTGAACAAGACCGGCACGTTCCGGTTCGAGGCCACCAAGGTGGGAAAGGACACGGTCCTCTCCCAGATCATTCGGTTGGTGGAAGAGGCGCAGGGCTCCAAGGCGCCCATCCAGCGGCTGGCCGATTACGTCGCCAGCATCTTCGTGCCGACCGTCATCGGGATTGCCCTGCTGACGTTTCTCGCGTGGTGGATCTTTGGACCCAAGCCGGCGCTGCTCTTCGCCATGCTGAACTTCGTGGCGGTCCTGATCATCGCTTGCCCCTGCGCTCTCGGCCTTGCCACGCCGACGGCGATCATGGTCGGGACGGGGAAGGGTGCGGAACTCGGCATCCTGATCCGTAGCGGCGAGAGTCTGGAGACGACGCACAGAGTGCGCACCGTCGTCTTGGACAAGACGGGGACGCTGACCAAAGGCGTGGCAGAGGTGACCGACGTTTTGTGCGCTCAGCGCTCAGCGCTCAGCGCTCAGGGGAAAACCTATACGGCGGAGCCGCGAGCCGCGACGGCCACGTGTGGCGATATCGAGGTTGCGAGCCGCGAGCCGCGAACGGAGGGGGCGGGGCCGGCGCTGGACGTCGAGCCAAACGAGATTCTGCGGCTGGCGGCATCGCTGGAGCGGGGGTCGGAACATCCGTTGGGAGAGGCGATCGTCCGGCGGGCCAAGGACGAAGGCCTGGCGCTCTCCGATGTCCGGGCATTCGAAGCCGTTCCGGGGCGCGGAGTGCGCGGACGAGTGGATGGTCGGGCCGTTCTCCTCGGCAACGCACTGTTCCTGGCGGAATCCGGCATCGAGGCGGGCGCGCTGGCGGCTGCGGCGGGCGAGACGGCCGCGCAGGGGAAGACGCCCATGTATGTCGTTGTGGACGGCCTGGTGGTCGGGTTGATCGCCGTCGCCGACACCCTGAAGGAGAGCTCGGCGCGGGCCGTTCAGGCGCTGCGTCGGCTTGGAATTGCGGTGGTCATGATCACGGGCGACAACCGGCGCACCGCGGCCGCCATCGCCAAGCAGGCGGGAATTGACCGCGTGCTGGCCGAAGTCTTGCCGGACCAGAAAGCGGAGGAGATCCGGCGCCTGCAAGCTGAAGGGGCGGCCGTGGCGATGGTGGGCGACGGGATCAATGACGCACCGGCCCTGGCGCAGGCAGATGTGGGCATCGCGATCGGCACGGGGACGGACGTCGCCATGGAGGCGTCGGACATCACGCTGATCCGCGGCGACCTGACCGGTGTCGTCATCGCCATCGAACTGAGCAAGCGTACGCTGCGGACGATCAAGCAAAACCTCTTCTGGGCGTTTGTGTACAACATCCTGGGCATCCCGGTGGCCGCTGGGGTCCTGTACCCCGTGTTCGGAACGCTACTGGATCCCATGCTGGCGTCCGCAGCGATGGCGCTCTCCTCTGTCTCGGTGGTGAGCAATTCGCTGCGCCTGCGCCGTTTCCGGCCACGCCTGGCCGGATAGAGCGCCTTCCAACCCTCACTCATCCGGGGCGGGCCTCGGTCGCTTCCACCTATCTTCCGCCTCTCGTCCGAACCCCAACACGTTGGAACGTGCTGGCGGCCCGAGGCCGTCGTTCGCGGACGTTCACGGCACGTCCTCGCCGCGGCCTGGGGCGTCGCCTGCAGGCGGCGGACGATGGCAGACCTCGGCGATCGGCTACAGGTGCCGATGCAAGAGCTGGAGGTTCTCGGGGCACTGCGTCAAGTCGCCTGCCTCCAGGCGCCGGGTGATCGCGACGATTGCCTCGTTCATCGGCGTGGGCACCCCGACCTCCCGCCCTTTGCGCGCGACGTAACCGTTGAGGTAGTCCACCTCGGTGCGGCGCCCCTTCAGCATGTCCTGGAGGAGGGAGGGGCGCCCGGCCCCCACGCTCTTTCCGCGTTCCACCCACATGGCGCGCAGATCTTCCAGGCCCACACCGCGGGTCCCGTCCAGATACGCCTGCGCGGGGATCCCCCCCACCGGCTCTACCTGAACACCCAGTGTCTGAGCGACCGTCAGGGCCTCGCCCGCGATCTTGACGGTAACTCCGAAGACGTCGGAGTGCTCTCGCATCTCCGCGTTGTTCATGCCGGTGATGCCGGCGAGGGCGTTGGCCATGCAGTTGACGGTGAGTTTCGCCCATCGCTCGCCCCACAGATTGGTCGTGGCGTGGGTCGGACCTACCGGGCCGAGCAGCGTGACCAACTCCTGCACCCGGGGAGTCATCATCCCATTCAGCTCGCCCAGGGTGAAGGACGGACGCGCGGACGAACTGGTGCGGGTGACGTGGCCCGGCTCGTACAGGCCTGCGCCAAAGGTCACGACACACCCGACGGTGCGTGTGTAGCCGATGACCGGGGCGAGCCGGTCTTCGTTGATGCCGTTCTGGGCGGACACCAGGACGCCTGACGGCTTGAAGTGCGGCTCGATGAAGGATGCCGCCCAAACACTGTCGTAGGATTTCACGGACAGGAAGACAACGTCATATTGCTCGCGATGGGTGCCGACGTCCGCCAGGTGAGCGGCCTTCACCTTGACTGTGAACGTCTCGTCCTGCGCGGTGACCTGGAGACCGGCGCGCCTCATGGCTTCGACGTGGGCGGGCCACATGTCTATGAGGGTGACGTCACGCCCCGCGCGCGTGAGGTAAGCGCCGATCGTGCTTCCAATCGCCCCTGCGCCGAGTACCGCCAATTTTTCGAACGCCACGCTTGGCCTCCTCTTCGATCATACGGTGGTGGGGCGGCTCTGACAGCGGTTGCCTCGCAGGTCTCCGCCTGCCGAGGTTTGGACATACCGGCAAGGAGCATGTCGCAAGAGGGGGAAGGGTGTCAAGGTGGAAGTCGAAGCCGCCGCGGACGCCGTTAGCGCCGGTAAGCCGTCACGCCGGTTGGATGCCGTGCGTGGATGTGATAGGCTGTAGCGGAAAGGTCCGGGCCGACCTGTCCACGGACCAGGGCGTCTGGACTGCGCCAAGCGCCCGGAGCGGACGTCAGGACGGTACGCGTGGGACGACACGGGGAGGCCGTTCGAAGCGGGACGGATCGGTGTGCGAGGCGCCGGACGCGGCGCGGCGAGCCTGTGTGAATTCGAGGACGCACGAGAGGAGAGCGCAGCTATGAGTGGGAGCTTCACTTGTCCCAACTGCCAAACCGAGCAGGCGGTGGAGGAGCCGCGCGACGCGGCCCAGCGCGTCGTGTGGTGCCGAAACTGCCGCTATCCGCTGAAGCCGGGGTCGGGTGACGCGACCGCGCCCTCGGCGGTGAAGATCCTCTGGATCGATGACGACCGGCTCCTTCTGACCTTTGGTAAGGACGCGCTCGACCGGCTCGGGTACCAGACCCTCACCGCCACCGACGGCGCCTCGGGCATCAAAATGGCGCAACAGGAGCGGCCGGATCTGATCATACTCGACGTGCTGATGCCCAACATGGACGGCTACGAGATCTGTCGGCGCATACGGGCCGACGTGGGACTGAAAGACACCCCGATCCTCCTCCTGACCGCCCTGGAAGAGCGCATGGTGGACTTGTGGGGACGCGAGGCCGGGGCGACGTTCAGCATGAGCAAGCCCTCCCGGCCCGAGCACATCGTCAGCATCATCGAGTGGATGCTGAGCTCGAAGCTTGACCCGCCCGAAGGGTGAGGCGGAATCGGCCGCCGCACCGCCAACCACTCCAACCAAGAAGACGCTGTGCTCTGTGGCATGTGGATCGCGTGAAGCCAGGACCGACCAGCCGCACTCCGGCGCCGGTCGCCT
>Ga0113563_10000378_pt1 | contig 20805 bp, 19 predicted proteins | sample Mud3Dept3metaG_FD_80117 | JGI IMG/M metagenome (GOLD analysis project Ga0113563, IMG submission 80117) | Freshwater wetland microbial communities from Ohio, USA, analyzing the effect of biotic and abiotic controls - Mud 3 Core 4 Depth 3... | ecosystem: Environmental > Aquatic > Freshwater >... | reverse complement strand
TCGACCGAATGCCGCAGAATGTCGAACGAGTTGTCCAGCGAACCAAAGCGCGGGCCAACAGAATTGAAGTAAAACCATTCCACCGCCACGACCAGCAGCAGAATCGTCTCATGCCGGAGCAGCAGATTTTTGAATCCGTGTTTATCCGTGTTCATCCGTGGTTAAAGTGCTTTTTAATTCGTGTTCATTCGTGTTCATTCGTGGTTCCAAAAAAACAAGAACGGATATAGATGCTGAATGCAATCTGGGCGGGGATGATCTTGACGGCCTGCGTGGTGGCGCTGGCCAAGGCTTTGATGACCGGGGAGGGTGCGGTGTTCGTCGCGCTGGTACAGTCGCTGTTCGATTCCGCCAAAACCGGTTTTGAGATTTCCCTCGGCTTGGCCGGGGTGATGACTTTGTGGCTCGGCATCATGCGCGTGGCGCAGGCCGGCGGCAGCCTGGATGTCATCACGCGCGCGCTCGCGCCCTTGTTTCGGCGCCTGATGCCGGAAGTCCCGGCGCGGCATCCGGCGCAAGGCGCGGTGGTGATGAATTTGTCCGCCAATGTGCTGGGCCTGGACAACGCCGCGACGCCGCTGGGGCTGGCGGCCATGCGCGAATTGCAAACGCTGAATCCGCAGCCGGACACCGCCAGCAATGCCATGATCTTGTTCCTGGTGCTGAACGCCTCGTCCGTCACCCTGCTGCCCCTGACCATCTTTGCCTACCGCGCGCAACTGGGCGCGCAGGATCCAACCGATGTGTTCGTGCCGATTCTGATCGCTACCTATTGTTCCAGCATGACCGGCTTGCTGGCCGTGGCGCTGGCGCAGCGCATCAACCTGCTGCATCGCGTGGTGCTGGGCTATCTCGGTTTGATCACTGCGCTGGTGGCGGGCATGGCGCTGTATTTCGGCAGCCTGCCGGCGGCGGAAATGCAGCGCCAATCGGCGGTGTTCAGCAATGGTCTGCTGTTCGGCTTGATTGTGGTTTTCCTACTGGGCGCTTTGCTGCGACGGGTGAAAGTGTATGAGGTCTTCATCGAGGGTGCCAAGGAAGGCTTCCAGATTGCGGTCGGCATCATCCCGTATTTGGTGGCGATGTTGCTGGCCATCGGCTTGTTGCGCGCCAGCGGCGCGCTGGAAAGCCTGTTGGAGGGCATCCGCACTCTGGTGCTGGCGGCGGGCTGGGATACGCGCTTCGTCGAGGCCCTGCCCACCGCCTTGGTCAAGCCCTTCTCCGGCAGCGGCGCGCGCGCCATGATGGTCGAGACCATGCGCACTTATGGCGCCGACTCCTTTGCCGGACGGCTGTCGGCGGTGATCCAGGGCAGTACCGAAACGACGTTTTATGTGCTGGCGGTGTACTTCGGATCGGTCGGCATCCAAAAAAGCCGGCATGCGATTTCGTGCGCGCTGCTAGCCGATCTGGCGGGCGTGGTGGCGGCAATTGCGGTGTGTTATGCGTTTTTTGGTTGAGCAATAAACCCGGAAAAAACAGGTGTCCACGAAAGTCACGAACAACACGAACAAATTCAAAAAAACCATACGCTATGGATTCCAGCCCTATGGCTGGGCCATCAAACTAATGTAAGCGATGGTTTTATTTCGTGCCTTTCGTGTTTTTCGTGGACATATTGCGGTTTTTAAACCCCAAGTTCTTCCACCCAGGCCAGGGCTTTCAGGTGCGCTTCGTTGACCGTGTTGGGGTCGATGGCGAGCGAGGCGGCGAGTTCGTTGATGCGCTCGATTTCGGCGTCTTCGCAGGCAATGGCCAAGGATAGGAAGGGGCCGTAGATGCCGTCGCGGTTGACCAGCGCGTCGGCGATGTTGTCCGGCAGCGTCAGTTTTTCCAAGACTTTATCCATCGGCATTTCCAGCATTGCGTCCAACAGCGAGAAGATGCCGACGATGAACAGGTTGTCGCGCTCGCTGCGGTCGACCAGTTCCTGACCCAGCAACTCGGTGAGGCGGCCGCGCGTGATGGCGGTTTTCATCAGGGCCGAGGGCGTGGCGTTTTCGTTGGTGGTCACGATCAGCAAGGTCAGCCAGCGATACAACTGCTGGTAGCCGAGAATGGACAGCGCATGGCGGATCGATTGGATCTCGCACGACAAGCCGAAGCCCACGGAATTGATGTAGCGCAACAGCTTGAACGACAGGGCGACGTCGCGCTTGAAGCCGCGCTCGATTTCCGCGATATCCGCGTTGCCGCGCACCTTGTTCAGGATGTCCAGCACCAGGGCGTGGGAGGGATTGATGACTTTCGCCGTCAGGATTTCCGGATGGGCAAAATAATAACCCTGGAAAAAATCGATCTTGTATTCCTTGCAGCGCTTGAAGTCCGCCAGGGTCTCGACTTTTTCGGCGACGAGTTTGAGCGGGAGCTTTTTCAGCGCGACGCACAAGGCTTCGAGCTGGCCCTGGGGTACGCTCAGCAAATCGATTTTGATATAGGACGCCAGTTGGATGACTGCATCGTTCTCGGCCTTGATCTGCTGGCTATGCAGGGCGAAAGAAAATCCCAATGCCTTGAGCGCTTGCATGCGTTCGAGCAATGCCGGCGTCGGTGCGATCTCGCCCTTGATTTCCAGCACGATGCGCTGCGCCGGCAACAGTTCCATGAAGTCGCTGTTCAACATGGCGGCGTTGACGTTGAGGAAGGCGTTCTTGTCGCCCAGCAGCCAGCCGGTGCCCATATTGCTCAGGGTGTTGATCAGGACTTGGGCGCCGGCGCTGAAATCGTCGGAAAATTGCGCGCTGTTGTCCTCGCCGTTGGAGCGAAACAGCAGTTCGTAGCCGATGATTTTCTGTTGCGCATCGACAATCGGCTGGCGGCCGATGAACACCTGATCGCTGGTGTCCTCGCCGAAGCTGATGTTGAACGAATGTTTTAAACTGGCTGTGCTTCCCACGGCGATACTCCTGCGTGTTTATATTCTATCGGTAGCCCGGCTCAACCGGCCTGCGCGAACAAGGCAGCGCGCGTTTCTTTCGAGTCGGACGAAAGTAATTCTTCCATATCCAGCACCAACACCACCGAACCCTCGCCCGAGAGCGTGGCGCCGGCGATGCCGCGCGGCTTGACGTCGGTCAGCGGCTTGATCACCACATCGTCGCGGCCGATGAAGCCGTCGATCGCCATGACGAAGGAGGTCTCGGCCGATTGCATCAGCACGCCAAAGGCCGGGGAGTCGCTGTCCGGCCAGTCCAGCAAACCGGCCAGGGTGCGCACCGGCAGCACTTCGTCGCGCACCACCAGCGTGGCGCGCCCGGATACTTGTTGGATGTCTTGCGGGTTGATCGGCATGATTTCGCGCACCATCGACAGCGGGATGGCGAACGGCTGCGTGCCGAGGCGCACGATCAACACCGGCAGAATGGCCAGGGTCAGCGGCAGGGTGATGGTGAACACCGAGCCTTGACCGATCACCGTTTTGACGTCGATGCGGCCATTCAGTTTGGTGATGTTGGTCTTCACCACATCCATGCCGACGCCGCGTCCGGAAACGTCGGAAATCGTGTCCTTGGTGGAGAATCCGGGCATGAACACGAGATTCAGGCTTTGCCGTTCATCCAGGCTGTTGGCGGTCTCGACATCGATCAAGCCCTTATCCAGCGCCTTCTTGCGCAGCACGTCGGCACGCATGCCGCGACCGTCGTCGGTGATCTCGATCACGATATGATCGCCGACTTGCTGCGCCGAGAGTTTGACCACGCTCTTCGCCGGCTTGCCAGCTGCAGCGCGTTCTTCCGGGCTGTCCACGCCGTGGTCGACGGCGTTACGCACCAAGTGCACCAAGGGATCGTTCAGATCCTCGATCATGGTCTTGTCGATTTCGGTTTCTTCGCCTTCCAGGATCAGTTCCACGTCCTTGCCCAGGCTGCGCGCCAGATCGCGCGCCAAGCGCGGGTATTTCTGGAACAGGCGGCCGATCGGCTGCATGCGGGTCTTCATCACGGCGTTTTGCAGGTCGCCGACCAACAGATCGAGCTGGCTCACGGCCTCGTCCAGCGCCTTCAAGGTTTCGGGCGTGCTGCGGCCGGCGACCATGTCGGCGCGCAAGCAGGTGAGGCGGTTCTTGGTCAGGCCGATCTCACCCGACAGGTTTAGCACTTGATCCAGCCGCGTGGTGTCAATGCGGATGGTGTTTTCCTTGGCGCTCGGGGTGGCCGTGGTCGGCGTGTTGGCGCGCGGCTTGTCGGCGGCCTTGGGCGGCACGATTTTGGCCGGTTCGGCGGCAAGCGCCGCAGGCGCTGCGGCAATGGCGGGGGCTGCGGCTTCTTCCGCCGGGGTGCCAACCAAGGCGTGGTATAACACGCGCCAATCGGGGCCGTTCTCATCCGAACCAGAGACAGGGGCGGGGGCTGCGGCTGGCGCTGCTGCGACGGGTGCCGGTTCAGGCGCTGCCGCTTGCGTCACGGGCGTCTCGCCCGAGAGCACGGCATCCAGGGCATGCAGAATCGCCGCCTCGGCCGGGTCCGGCATGCGCGCTTGCGACAGCGCACCGAACATGTCGCGCACAATCCCGGTCGCAGCCAGGATCACGTCCATGATCTCCGGCGTGAGCGTGAGCTCTGCGTTGCGCAACTTGTCGAATAAATTCTCCGTGCGGTGGCACAGTTCCACCAAGGGCGTGGCATTCAAGAAGCCAGCGCCGCCTTTGATGGTATGGAAGCCGCGGAAAATCACATTCAACAAATCGCGGTCGTTGGGCGATTTCTCCAGCACCACCAGTTTGTTGTCGACGTCGGAAAGCATATCGCCGGCTTCCATCAGGAAGTCCTGCAGCATTTCCTCCATACCTTCAAAAGCGCTCATGGGCTATCTCCTCCGGCTGTTAGAAGCCCAGACTTTCAAGTAGGTCGTCGACTTGCTCTTGATTGGTGACGATGTCGCTGCGGCCATCGGCCTTGATGACCGGTCCATTCAACAAGCCGGAATCCATTTCGGCCTTCTTCTCAGCCGAGGTGCTCTCGATCAGCAGGGCGAGCAATTGATTTTCCATTTCCTGCGCCATGCCGATGATCTTCTTGATCACCTGGCCGGTGAGGTCCTGAAAATCCTGTGCCATCATGATTTCCAGCAATTGGTCATTGGTGCTCTTCGCATGCTTGGAGGCGCTGTCGAGAAAGCCGCGGGTCTCGCCGACCAGCTGCTTGAAGTCGTCGATGGAGAGTTCGTTCTGGAACAGGCGATCCCATTGTGCGGACAGCTTGGCGGAGTCATTCTCGATCATGTCCTGCAAGGGCTTGGCCAGGTCGGTTGCGTTGAGTACGCGATCCGCCGCCTTTTCGGTCAAGGTAGCGATATACGCCAAACGGTCGCGCGCATCGGGCATGATCTGGTCAACCGCTTTTTCCAGCGACTTGTCGTAGCCCAGCTCATGCATGGTGTCATGCAGTTTGCGTGTCAGGTGGCCGATCTGCGAGTAAAAAGGCTCGGTGATGGCTGGGCAGGCGGCGCTGTCCGACGCTGGCGCGGCGTCGGCCTTCGGCGCCGCCGCTACGGCGACGGGCGCGGCGGCTTGGGCCACAGGCGCGGCGGGCGGATTGTTGGAAGAGACGATGCTGTCGAACAAGGCCTCCAGGTCGTCGGTATCTCCAGCGAGTGTATTGCTCACGTGCGTCTCCTTATTTAGCGTTTGCTTGGAAGATTTTGTTGAGTTTCTCTTCCAGGGTCGCCGCCGTGAAGGGCTTGACGACATAGCCACTGGCGCCGGCCTGGGCGGCCGACACGATGTTTTCCTTTTTCGCTTCGGCGGTCACCATCAGCACCGGCAGATGTTTCAAATTGGCATCGGAGCGGATTTCCTTGAGCAGATCGAGGCCGGTCATGTTGGGCATGTTCCAATCGCTCACCACGAAGTCGAAGTTGGTGCTGCGTAGCTTGGCGAGCGCGGCAATGCCGTCCTCGGCTTCGTCGACGTTGGAAAATCCTAGTTCCTTGAGTAGATTGCGCACAATGCGGCGCATGGTGGAAAAATCGTCCACGACCAGGAATTTGAGGTTGGTATCTGCCATTGCTTTCTCCTAATTACACGCTTGAACTTAGGCCAGGAACGGGCGGAGGGTGTCCGCCAGTATGACCGGGTCGAACTTGGCGACATACGTGTCGACCCCGACGCTTTGACCCATGGCCCGGTTGGCTTCGGAGGAGAGCGAGGAATGCATCACCACCGGAATGCCATCGAAGCGATGGTCGGATTTAATGTTTTTCGCCAGCACATAGCCATCCATCTCCGGCATCTCGGCATCGGTGAGGATGACGCTGATCTGGTCGCGCAGGGCGGAGCCGTCGTTGGGCACGCGCTGTGCCAGGTTTTGCAATTTTTCCCAGGCTTCCAGGCCGTTGGTGGCTTGCTGGTATTTCACGCCCATGCCTTCCAGCACCTTGGTGATTTCCTTGCGCGCCACGGTGGAGTCGTCGGCGAAGAACACCATGTGCTCGCGCTCCGACTGGATCTTATCCAGGTTCGGGATTTCTTCTACGCCGATGGCGCGCGCCAGGATTTGCTCCACGTCCAGGATCGATACCAGCTTGCCGTCGGGCAGTTCGGTGATGGCGGTGATCAGCGCATCGTTGCCCATGAGCATGGTTTGCGGCGGTTTCACTTTGTCCCAATCGACGCGGATGATGCGGTCCACGTCATGCACCAGAAAGCCCTGGGTATGGCGCGAGAATTCGGTCACGATCATGGTGCCGCCGGTGTTTTCCGGCGCGCCTTCCAGATTGGTGAACTTGGCCAATGAGATCACCGGAATGATGTTGCCGCGCAGGGAGATCACGCCTTCCACGCCGGATGGGGTGTTCGGGGTCTTGGTGATGGGTGGCGTTTGCGACACTTCGCGCACCTTGAACACATTGATCCCGAACACTTCCCCGGTACCCAGGGAAAACAGCAGGATTTCCATTTTGTTCGAGCCGGCGAGCTTGGTGCGCGCGTCAATCGAATCGAGTAGTGCGTGTTGTGCGTCCATGATGTGATCGTCCTAGTTTGCCGGTTTAGGCCGCTACCGCGACACTGCCTTCGAGAATGCGCGTGATCGTTTCCGCCAGCCGCTGCGGCTCGAATTTCGAGACGTATTCATCAACCCCGACCGAGCGTCCGAGCTGTTGGTTCGACATGCCGGACAGCGAGGAATGCATGATGACCGGGATGTGGGCGAAGCGCGGATCGCTCTTCACGTTCTTGGTCAGGATGTAGCCGTCCATTTCCGGCATTTCCACGTCGGTCAGGATCATTTGGATCAGGTCGGTGAGCGGCACATGCGCCGCCTCGGCCTGTTCCGCCAGTTTCTTCAAGTCTTCCCAGGCGTTCTTGCCGTTGGTGGCGAAGTGGTAGTGCACGCCCATCGCCTGCAAAGTGCGTTCGATCTGTTTGCGCGCGATCGGCGAGTCGTCGCAGAAGAAGATGGTGCGATTTTCCAGCTCGACCGGTTTGACCTGGCTGAAAATTTGCTCCTCGTCGTCGTGGCCGGTGGTTTCGGCCAGCACTTTTTCCACGTCCATCAGCATCACCAGGCGACCGTCCGGCAGCTCGGTGACGGCCGTGACCAGTCCGCCCATGTGCGAGGAAAACATGTCCGGCGGCACGCGAATCGAGGACCAGTCCAGGCGCAGAATCGTGTCCACCGCTTCCACCAGGAAGCCTTGGGTGTGGCCGTTGTACTCGGTCACGATCATCACTTCGGGCTTGGTCTCGGTTTGCACGCCGGCGTATTTCACCAGGTCGACGATCGGCACCAGTTGTCCGCGCAGGCTGACCATGCCTTCCACCGAGGTCGGCAATTCCGGCGGCCGAGTGATCTCCGGCACGCGCATCACTTCGCGCACCTTGAACACATTGATGCCGTAGGTTTCGCGCCGGCCGGAGCGGCTGTCCGTGCCCAGGGTGAAGAGCAGGATTTCCAGCTTGTTGGTGCCGGCCAGCTTGGTGCGGCCGTCGATATTTTTCATGAGATCGGACATGTTTTGCTCCTTTAGCGCTGCTGCGGGACGTCGTTTATTTAATGGTGGTTGTGGTTGCTATCGCATAAGGCCAGCACATCGCCTTCACCGGCTGCCGCCATGTGCTCCAACTCGGTCATGACTTGCATGCTGGCGCGTTCCATTTCGGTCAGCGCTTTCACCGCCGCGTCGAATTGGCCGTTGCGATAGCGCTCGATGGCGCTGACGCCATGGCTGTGCACCATGCGGTGCGGCTGCTCGATTTGCTTGTAGCCGCGCATATCGGAATAGGCGGTCTTGCCTTCGCCCTCGTAATACCATTTACCCAGGCGGCATTGCGTATGGTTGGAGAATTCGTGGGAGGATTTTTGCGAGAGTCCCATGAAAATCTTGTACACCTCGAACTTGTAGACCAGGTGATCGACCTTGGCCAGCTCGACAAAGCTGCGCAAGGCCGAGGCGGCGATCGCGCCTTCCATTTTGTGCGACAGATTCAATAGACCGTGCAGGCTTTCGGTCGCGGCCTCGCCTTGTTGGCTGAAGCTGTTCGATTGTCCCGCTTCGCTTTCCATTTGGCTCTTGGCGGAATGAATTTCATCTTGAATGCTGGTGACCAGGCCGGAGATTTCGCTGGTGGCGCGGCTGGTGCGCTCGGCCAGTTTGCGCACTTCATCCGCCACCACGGCAAAGCCGCGCCCTTGCTCGCCGGCGCGCGCCGCCTCGATCGCGGCGTTCAGGGCCAGCAAATTGGTTTGGTCGGCGATTTCCTTGATCAGCATGACGATGCCGCCGATCTGGCCGGCGCGCTCGTGCAGGTTATCCACGCTATGCGCGGTCTGTTGCGTCTTTTGCGATACGTTGTGCAGGTTGGCGGCGATTTGCGCCATGGCTTCGCGGCTTTCGTTGGAAGCGCTGGCGGCATCAACCGCGCTTTGCTTCTCCGCTTTCATGGTGGAAGCCAGGCCGGACAAGGAATTTTGCAGTTCGATAAAGGAATCGCCGAATTGCTGCATGTTGTCGAACATGGCGCCGTACATCGATTGTTTGGCCATGAGCTCGGCAAGCTGGGATTCCAACGCGGATTTTTCGTTGGCCGTATCGGCCAGCGCAGCATTCAACTGATCGCGCTCGCGTTGCATCGGCTCCAGCTGCCGTTGCAGGTCTTCGAACTGTTTTTTCCACTTGCTTCCAAACATGTTGCAATCTCCTTGCGGTGGCGGTCGAGGTAACCGCGCTGTTAAGCGCATTGTTTATATTTTCGGTTGCAGCGGCGATTTCTTTAAAACATCGCCTGGGTATCTCTTCTCTTGCAAGTTTTATGGGCTTGCCCGCTTATCGGCAGGGGCGGCGAGAAACTTTAATTGGCCTCGGGGCGGAGCGGATTAACTAAGCTCATGTTTTATTAGGGCTTGCTGCAGTTGTGTGGCTATAATCCGAAAACCTTTGATAGATAGGTCATGCGCGTGACAGAACCCCAAGTACCCATCGATCCCCGCGAGTTGGAGCAGGCTTTTTCGCTGTTCAATCTCGCCTCGGAGCAGTTGGCGGCAAGCTATGCCGGGCTGCAGGATCAAGTCGTCAGCCTGACGCGGGAATTAGCCATCGCTAACGGCGAACTGAATCGCCAGTTCCTGGAAAAGGAAGCCTTGTCGCAGCGTTTGTCGGCCTTGTTGGCGGCCTTGCCGGCGGGCGTGGTGGTGGTGGACGAGGCCGAGCGTGTGATCGAGGCCAATCTGGCGGCGCAGGCCATGCTGGGTTCGCGCTTGATCGGGCTGCCCTGGATGGTGGCGCAAGCCTGCGCCCTGCGCCCGACCGCGCTTGCCGACGAGTGGGAAACCAATCAAGCCGAAGCGCGGCGTTTGGCGCTGTCCACCAGCGCGCTGCTCGGCGCCACCGGGCGCATTCTGCTGTTCCACGACATCACCCATGCGCACGCGCTGCAAACCGAGCTGGCGCGGCATCAGCGTTTATCCGCCATGGGCGAGGTCGCGGCGCGCCTGGCGCATCAATTGCGCACGCCCTTGGCTACCGCTTTGTTATACGCCTCGCAGCTTTCCCGGCCGCAATTGCCCGAGACCGAGCGCGTGCGCTTCAGCGAAAAAGTCGTGGCGCGGCTTAAGCATCTGGAGCATTTAATCCAGGACATGCTGCTGTTCGTGCGCGGCGAGGCGGTAGGGCGCGATGCGATTGTGGTGGCGGATTTGCTGGCCGACTTGCAGCAAGTGCTGGAACCGCAAATGCTGGAGCGCGGCTTGCTGTTCAGCGTCGAACATGGCGCGGCCGCGGCGCGCGTGCTGGCCAGCCGCGATGCGTTGACCGGCGCATTGGTCAATTTGCTGGAAAACGCCATGCAGAATTGCCCGCCCGGCGCGCGCATTACGCTGTCCAGCCAACTGGAAAACGATCAAGCCTTGTTGCGCGTCGCGGATACCGGCCCAGGCATCGAGCCGGCCATGCTGGAACGTTTGTTCGAGCCCTTCTTTACCACGCGCCTGGACGGCACCGGGCTGGGCCTGGCCATTGTGCGCTCCGTGGCGCAGGCGCACGGCGGCGAGGTCGCGGTGCAATCCCAGTTGGGCCAGGGTTCGCAGTTCACCCTGCGCCTGCCATTTATCAAATTAGAGTAAGCTTCAGTTTATGCAAGCACTTCCCATACTCATCGTTGAAGACGATCACGATCTGCGCGAAGCCTTGAGCGATACGCTCAAATTGGCCGGTTATCGCGTGGTCGAGGCGCAAGACGGCGAAGCCGCCCTGAAACTCATGGCCGGGCAAAAGGTCGGCTTGGTGGTTTCGGATGTGATGATGCAACCGATGGACGGCCATACCCTGCTCAAGCGCATCAAGGCCAGCACGCCGCATATCCCGGTGTTGTTGATGACCGCCTACGGCATGATCGAAAAAGCGGTGGAGGCGATGCGCGACGGCGCCGCGGATTATTTGACCAAGCCGTTCGACGCCAACAAGCTGTTGGCGCAAGTGGCGCGCTACATGCTGACGCCGGACGATGGCGAAGCCGGCGAGATGATTGCCCAGGACGCCTTGTCGCGCGAATTGCTGACGCTGGCCGAGCGCGTCGCGGCCTCGCACACCACCATCATGATCACCGGCGAATCCGGTTGCGGCAAAGAAGTCATGGCGCGTTTCATTCACCGCCATTCGCCGCGCGCCAAACAGCCCTTCGTCGCCATCAATTGCGCCGCCATTCCCGACAATCTGCTCGAATCCACCTTGTTCGGCTTCGAAAAGGGCGCGTTCACCGGGGCGCAAGCGGCGCAGAGCGGCAAGTTCGAGCAGGCCAACGGCGGGACCATATTATTGGATGAAATCTCGGAAATGCCGCTGCAACTCCAGGCCAAGTTGCTGCGCGTGCTGCAAGAACGCGAGGTGGAGCGCATCGGCGGCAAGAAACCGATCGCCTTGGATGTGCGCGTCTTGGCCACCTCCAACCGCGATATGGCGGCAGAAGTGGCGGCGGGACGTTTTCGCGAGGATTTGTATTACCGGCTGAATGTTTTTCCCTTGCGCATCGCGCCCTTGCGCGAGCGGCCGCAGGATATCGTGCCCCTGGCGCGGCACCTGCTGGGACGACTCGCGCCGACCACCGGTAGGCACGGGCTTTCCCTTTCAAAACAAGCGGAAGAGCGATTGACTGGCTATACTTGGCCGGGTAACATCCGTGAGTTAGAAAACGTGATTCAGCGCGCGATGATTATCGCGCCCGGCAATCTGATCGAGGCGGAACACCTGTATTTGCCGGAAGCGGCAAAAATTGCCGCTTCGTCCCAGCCAGCGGCGGCCGAAACCAGTCGGCCGCAAGACATCAAGACGCTGGAGCGCATGCATATTTTGGAGACCTTGGCGGCGGTCAAGGGCTCGCGCAAACAGGCTGCAGAAAGGCTCGGCATGAGCGAGCGCACCTTGCGCTACAAGCTGCAGCGGCTGCGCGAAGAGGGGGTCGATCCCGATGCCCAAGCCGGTTAGATCAAGTCGGGTATGGATTTTGCTGTTTAAGTTGGGTGTAGTCAGTCCGATAGAGTGAGTATATGGATACGAATGGTATTGATCAGCTTCTGAGCCAGTTGCAAGCAAGCTCGCAGCGCGCGACGGGGAATGCCGGCGCCCAGCCTGCGGGCGAGCCCGGCGACTTCGCCGCTTTGTTGCAATCGTCGCTGGAACAGGTGAGCAGCGCGCAAGCGGATGCGAAACAGCTGGCCAAGTCCCTCGAACTCGGCGCGCCCAACGTGAATATCGAAGACGTCATCATCTCGCTGCAAAAGGCGGATGTTTCGTTTCAGGCCATGGTACAGGTTCGGAACAAGCTGGTGGAGGCTTACCAGCAAGTGATGAGCATGCCGATTTAGGCTGTTTTTTGGGGAGGCGTTTTGCCTGCCAAGGGTATTCACTGAGTCCCGTCACTGGGTAAAGGGTAAGTATGGCGGTTGCTACGCAGCCTTCGCTGGCTGCGCAATTACAGAATTTCGGACAGCTTTCGAATGGTCAAAAAATCGGCTTAATCATAGCCGCCGCCGCCCTCGTCGCCCTTTTTTCCGGCGCATTTCTCTGGTACCAAACCCCCTCCTATCAAGCCCTCTACACCAATCTGTCTGAAAAAGACGGTGGGGCAGTGGTCAACGCCCTGACGCAAATGAATGTGCCGTACAAGGCCGAAGGCACCAGCACCATCAAAGTGCCGATGGATAAGGTGTACGAAGTGCGCCTCAAGCTCGCCGCGCAAGGCATCCCGAAAGGCGGCGCCGGCTTCGATCTGTTGGACAATCAAAAACTGGGCGTCAGCCAGTTCATCGAGCAAGTCAATTATCAGCGCGCCCTGGAAGGCGAGTTGGTGCGCACCATCGAAGCGATCTCTGCGGTGCAGGGCGCGCGCGTGCATTTGGCGATTCCGCGCCCCTCGGTTTTTCTGCGCGATCAGCAGAAACCTTCGGCTTCGGTGTTCCTCAATCTGGGCGGCGGCAAGCGCCTCGACCCGACCCAGGTCAGCGGCATCGTGCATCTGGTCTCGTCCAGCGTGGCCGACTTGTCGGCGCAAAACATTACCGTGGTCGATCAAAGCGGCAACCTACTGATTGCACCCGATGTACATGGTAACAAGGCAGGCCTGGATCCGACGCAACTGGAATTCCTGCACCAGCTCGAAGCCAGCTACATCGCCCGCATCGAGGCCATCGTCGGGCCGATTGTCGGCGCCGGCAATGTGCGCGCCCAAGTCACTGCGGATCTGGATTTCTCCCAGACCGAACAGACCGCCGAAACCTTCAAGCCTAATCCGACGCCGCAAGAATCCGCAATTCGCAGCCAACAGACCAGCGATAGCGGCAGTGCCCCCGGCGCTGGTGCGCAGGGCATACCGGGCGCGCTGTCCAATCAACCGCCGGGAACGTCGACTGCGCCGATCACCGCGCCGCCGGGCGCAGCGCCGGTGGGCGGCGGCGCTGCCGTGGCAACGTCTTCGGCAGCGGCGGCAGGCGGCAATCGCGAATCCACGACCAATTTCGAGCTCGACAAGACGGTGAAGCACACCCGCTTGCCGGTCGGCAGCGTCAAGCGCTTGTCGGCGGCGGTGGTGGTGAACTATAAATCAAAGACGGCGGAGGACGGCAAGGTGAGCTTGACGCCCTTGACCGCAGCGGAGCTGACCCAGGTTAATAATTTGGTGAAGGAAGCGATGGGCTTCACGCAACAGCGCGGCGACAGCTTGAATGTGGTGAATGCGGCCTTCAATTTGCCGCCGCCGGAAACCGTCGAGGAGATTGCGTTCTGGGAAAAACCGGCGTTTGAGGCGCGCGCTTTGGCGGTGCTGAAATTCATCGGCATTGCCATCGTGTTGTGGCTGCTGGTGACGCGCTTCCTAATGCCGATCCTGCGCCAGTTGGCGATTCCGCCCCCGCCGCCGCCGGTCGAAGAAGGGCCGCAACAGCCGGCACGCGAGACGGTGGTGTACCAGGATAATTTACAGGCGGCGCGCCAGATTGCGCGCCAGGATCCCAAGGTCGTAGCGACCGTGGTAAAGGAATGGGTCGGCAGTGAGTGAACAGGGTATAGAACGCGGCGCGATTTTATTGATGAGCCTGGGCGAGGAAGAGGCGGCTCAGGTATTTAAGCATCTTGGCCCGAAGGAAGTGCAAAAGCTGGGCGCGGCTATGGCCTCGCTGAAAAATATCCCGCGCGCGCGCGTGGAAACGGTGTTGGGGGACTTTCGCAAGGAAGCGGAAGGCCAATCCGGCTTGGGCGGCGATTCTTCCGAGTACATCAAGTCCGTTTTAAATAAGGCGCTGGGTTCGGATCGCGCGGCGAACTTGATCGAACGCATTTTGCATGGCGGCGATACCGCCGGCATCGAAAGTTTGAAGTGGATGGATGCCGGCGCCGTGGCCGAATTGATCAAGAACGAGCATCCGCAGATTATTGCCACAGTCCTAGTGCACCTGGATCGCGACCAGGCGAGCGAGATTCTCGGTTTCTTCGTCGAACGTTTGCGCAACGATGTGATCTTGCGCATCGCTACCCTGGAAGGCATCCAGCCCACGGCGCTCAAGGACTTGAACGACGTGCTGACGCGCTTGCTGACTGGCAGCACCAATGCGATTAAAAAAGCCGCCATGGGCGGCACGCGCGTCGCGGCGGAAATCCTCAACTACATGCCGACGGCGCTGGAAACCACGGTGATCGCCACGGTGCGCGATTTCGATCCGGAGATCGCGCAGAAAATTCAGGATGAGATGTTCACCTTCGATAACCTGAGCGATCTGGACGACCGGGCGATCCAATTGCTGTTGCGCGAAGTGCAGTCGGAAAGCCTGATCGTCGCGCTCAAGGGCACCAACGAGGATTTGCGCGAACGCATCTTCAAGAACATGTCGACCCGCGCCGCGGAAATGCTGCGCGAGGACCTGGAATCCAAGGGGCCGGTGCGGGTTTCCGAAGTCGAGGCCGAACAGAAGGAAATCCTCAAGATCGTGCGCCGTCTGGCGGACGAAGGGCAAATCGCCTTGGGCGGCAAGGGCGAAGAGGCGTTCGTCTAAGCGCGCGCTTTTTCGTCCAACATCATGGCCACCGATCCCACCCCAAAAGAACAGCTCACTGCTTACCAGCGCTGGGAGCTGAATGCCTTCGACGATAGCCGCGACAAAGTCAAATTGCCGACTGCGGACCAGATTCAGCGCATCCAGCAACAAGCCTATCAGGAAGGTTTCGCCGCCGGCATGAAGGACGGTCGTGCCGAGAGCCATGTCATCGCCCAGCGCATGCAGGCGGTGATGCAGGCGCTGCATCGCTCCATGAGCCAGTTCGAGGAGGAAATGGCGCAGGAGATCATGAATCTGGCGCTGGATATCGCGCGGCAAATGGTGCGCTCGTCCTTGGAGGCTGACCCGGCCATCGTCTTGGCGGTCGTGCGCGAAGCGATCGAAAGCTTGCCGCAGGTCTATCATCATCCCACCCTGGTGCTGCACCCGCAAGATGCGGAATTGGTGCGCGACATGCTGGCGCAGGAATATCAAGGCGAAACCTGGCGCATTCAGGAAGACCCGCGCATGGAGCGCGGCGGCTGTCGGGTCGAAACCGGCGCCACCGAGATCGATGCCCATATGGAAGGCCGCTGGCAACGCATCGTCAGCGCGCTCGGTTCCGATGTCCCCTGGCGCAAATAATCCCGATGAACACATCGAGCACTGGCGCAACTTTGTCAGTGACTGTCGCGATGTTGTAAACAACGTCAAGCCCTGGATACCCACCGGGCGTCTGACGCGGGTGGCCGGCTTGGTGATGGAGGCGGTCGGCATCAAGCTGGCGGTCGGATCGAGCTGCCTGGTGCAATTGCCCGGCGGTCTCTCGGTCGATGCCGAAGTGGTGGGTTTTTCCGGCGACCGCTTGTTCCTCATGCCCTCGACCGATGTCTATGGCCTGACGCCCGGCGCGCGCGTCGTCCCGATGGAGACCAGCGAATTGGCCACGCCCAAGCCGCGCGCCACCATGGTACGCAAACGCCGCGCCGAGGATCGTGCGCGGCAAGTCATCGTCGGCCCGGAATTGTTAGGGCGCGTGGTGGATGGCGCCGGCCGGCCGTTGGATCGGCTGGGGCCGCTGCAAACAGAAAACCGCGTGCCCTTGCAAAGCCGTCCCTTCAATCCCATGGCGCGCGCCCCGGTGCGTCAGGTGCTGGATGTCGGCGTGCGCGTGATCAACACCTTGTTCACCGTCGGCCGCGGCCAGCGCATGGGCCTGTTCGCCGGCAGCGGGGTCGGCAAAAGCATTCTGCTCGGCATGATGGCGCGCTACACCAGCGCCGATGTGATCGTGGTCGGCCTGATCGGCGAACGCGGGCGCGAGGTCAAGGAATTCATCGAGAACATTCTGGGCGCCGAAGGCTTGGCGCGTTCGGTGGTGGTGGCCGCGCCAGCGGATACGCCGCCCTTGCTGCGCTTGCATGGCGCGGCCTATGCCACGGCGATTGCGGAATATTTTCGCGACCAGGGCAAGGATGTATTGCTGATCATGGATTCCCTGACGCGCTATGCCATGGCGCAGCGCGAGATTGCCTTGGCCATCGGCGAGCCGCCGGCGACCAAGGGCTATCCGCCTTCGGTGTTCGCCAAATTGCCGCAGTTGGTGGAGCGCGCCGGCAATGGCCGCGAAGCGGGCGGCTCGATCACGGCGTTCTACACCGTGTTGTCCGAGGGCGACGATCAGCAAGACCCGATTGCGGATTCGGCGCGCGCCATTCTCGACGGCCATATCGTGCTCTCGCGCAGCCTGGCCGATCAGGGCCATTACCCGGCCATCGACGTCGAGATGTCGATCAGCCGCGTCATGACCGAGATCGTGTCGCCGGGCCAGCTGGAATGGGTGCGCCGTTTTAAATATCTGTATTCGCGCTATCACCGCAGCCGCGACCTGATCAATGTCGGCGCCTATGTGCGCGGCAGCGATCCGGCCTTGGACGAGGCCATCGAGCTCTATCCGCGCCTGGAAAAATTCCTGCAACAGAACATGCGCGAGCGCGCCGGTTATGGCGAAAGCTGTTTGCAACTGGAGCAGTTGCTCAAGCGTTGATCCATCATGCCGCGCCGCTTCCCCTTGCAGCCCTTGCTCGATCTTGCCAACGAGCGCGTCGACGCCGCGACGCAGCAGTTGGCGATGCTCAAACAGCGCTGGCAAATTCAGGAAGACAAGCTCAAGCAGTTGTTTGCCTATCAAGCGGAATATCGCCAGCGTTTGGCCGACACCTTGCAGCAGGGCGTGGACATGGCCAGCGTGCATGAGTTTCGGGCGTTCTTGCAGAAGCTGGAATTGGCGATCCGGCAACAGGGGCTGGAAGTGCAAAAAGCCAAATTCACCTGGGAGGAGTGCCAGCAGGCCTGGCTGGAGGAGCGGCGCAAGCTCAAGACTTTCGATATCTTGCGGGAGCGCCATGAACGCGGCGAAAGCCAACGCGAAAATCGGCTGGAGCAGCGCGATCAGGACGAATATGCCCGCAACAGCTTTAGCCGCAAGCGGGGCGAGGAAGGGGAATAACAAGCTGGCATAGCTATTGCTTTTACAGCAGGGACAACAATGCGTTGATCCACTTTGAGAGGGAATAGCATGGCAAACGAAGCAATTTCGGCCCACGTGGTAGTCACCAGCCAAGGCAGCGGCAAACTGCCAGAAAGCAAGGCAAATATCCAGGCAAATGCAGGCTCCGGCGCGGAATTCGCCAATATCCTGGCGGCGCAAATCCAGGGCGATGCGCCCACGGCGGAGATTGTTGCGGCCGCAAGCGCCGATCCGGCCGCGTTGGACGGCAGCGATAAGCCCGCCAAAGAGCTGGATATCGCAGCTTTAACGGCTAATCCCGAGGCTGCGCAGCAGCCGGCCGATGGCCAAAATGCCCAGCCAATCGCATATTTGCAGGGAGTGCAGCTTGAAGTGCACGTGCAAGTGCAAGCCTGTTGCGGCGATAAGCCCGATGCCTTGGCGCTGGAGGCCAATGATCTGGCGGCCAAGTCTTTAAACACCGCTCCCGCCGCCCCCGTGATCGAAGCGAAACCGGATTTGGAGCATGCGGCAAAAGAGTTTGCCGACCCGGCAAAATTTGCCGCCGGCGACAAATCTTTGCCGATCGAATCCTTGCGTGAAGTTAAAACCGAGGCCGTGAATACGGCACCGGCAACGAACCTGGCGCAAGCCAATCGCGTCGCGCCGCTGCCCACGCATGCTGCGCCGGTGGCGCAACCGGTGGTTGACGTGCCGCTGGGGCATGCCGGATGGGATAGCGCATTCAGTCAGCGCGTGGCCTGGGTCGCCAGCAATAACCAGCAATATGCTCAATTGCAGCTCAATCCGCCGAATCTGGGCCCGGTCGAGATTCGCATTAGTCTGAACAGCGACCAAGCGAATGCCGCGTTTACATCGCCGCATGCCGCGGTGCGCGAGGCGATTGAAGCCGCGTTGCCGCGCCTGCGCGACATGCTGGCCGATAACGGCCTGAGCCTGGGCAATGTCAACGTCTCTTCGCAATCCTTTCAACAGCAGCAACAGCAGCATGCCAATGGACAAGGCGGCGGTCAGCGCCATGATCCTTTCCAAGAACTGCAACGCATCGCTGCATCCGGTAACCCGCTAGGTTCGGCGGTGCAGGCCGGTATTGCCTCGGTGCTGGTCAACAAGGGGCTGGTCGATATATTTGCGTAGCAAAGATTTTTCGGAAAAACCACGGGCATGGCGCAGCTGTCCCCGTGGTTTTTTTGTCTTTTGCGAGCATGCGTCAGCGCCTGCAAATCCTCAATTGATAAACTGCATAAATTAAGCAATCAAACTGCTTGATTCCAAATCGTTTTAGCGTTATAAATCAGCCCAAACCTGAATTTAGGCGGATTGCGCGCTGGCAATTGCTTGGAGGTAAGTAAATGGCGGAAAAGAAGGCAGAAGAGGTTGTGGAGCAAGACGACGAGGCCGCAGCCGCCCCACCCAAGAAAAAGGGAAAGCTGCCGATTATCATTCTGGCCGTGGTGGTGCTGGCGGGCGGCGGCGGAGCCGCTTGGTGGTTCTTGAAAGCAAAACAGACAGACCCGAAAGGGAGCGCGGCGCAAAAAGCGGCGGACGCAGCCAAACCGCCGCTCTATGCGCAACTCGATAAAGATCTGACTACCGGCTTGACGCGCAGCGATGCCGAAGATCATTACCTGCAAGTCGAGATCAAGATCAAGATCGCCAATGAAAAAGTGGCGGAAAAAATCAACCAACGCACCCCCGAAATCCGCGATGCCTTGCTGTTGCTGATGACCAGCAAAACCACCGAGGATTTAAAAACCGTGGAGGACAAGCAGCGGCTGGCGGCGGAAATGGCGTCCCAGATCAACCGGGTGATTCAGAGCACGAAGCCGGAAACGGATGGCGTGCTGGGCGTGTATTTCACTTCATTCATGCTGCAATAATCCAAGATGTCAGAAGAAATTCTTTCCCAGGACGAAGTCGATGCGCTGTTAAAAGGCGTGTTGGGCGAGTCCGAGGACGAAGGGCCGCAGGAAGAGGATACCGGCGTCCGTTCCTACGATATCGGCAAGCAGGAGCGCATCGTGCGCGGCCGCATGCCGACGCTGGAAATCATCAACGAGCGCTTTGCGCGCATGTTCCGCATCGGCCTATTCAATTTCATGCGGCGCAGCGCGGAGATTTCCGTCAGCCCGGTCAAGGTGCTGAAATACAGCGAGTTCGTGCGCAATCTGGTGGTGCCGACCAATCTCAATCTGGTGCGCTTCAAGCCCTTGCGCGGCACGGCGCTATTTATTTTCGATCCCAACCTGGTGTTCCTGATTGTCGACAATCTGTTCGGCGGCGACGGTCGTTTCCACATGCGGGTGGAAGGGCGCGATTTCACGCCGACCGAGCAGCGCGTGATCCAGCGTTTGCTCGAGGTTGCGCTGGTCGAATACAAAAAATCCTGGGATCCGGTGCACCCGCTGGATTTCGAATATGTGCGCTCCGAGATGAACCCGCAGTTCGCCAATGTGGCGACGCCGAGCGAAGTGGTGGTGGTAACCACGTTCAATGTCGAATTGGGCGATGGCGGCGGCGATTTCCACGTCTGTACCCCCTATGCTATGATCGAACCGATCCGCGACCTGCTATCCAGCAGCATGCAGGGCGAGCGGCTGGAAGTCGACGATCGCTGGCTGCGCCTGATGGCGCAACAAATACAAACGGCGGAAGTCGATCTGGTGGCGGATTTAGGCAGTGCGTCCGTCACCTTGCGCCAGGTCATGGACATGAAAATCGGGGACATCATACCCTTGCAAATCCCCAAGACGATCACCGCGGAAATCAGCGGCGTGCCGGTGCTGGAATGCGTTTATGGCGAACATAAAGGCCAGTATGCGGTCAAGGTGCAGCGGGTCATCAACACGGCCGAAGGTTAAGGCCGACACGAGCGGAGGCGACAATGGCGGAAGATAAGGATCAGATATCCGCGGACGATTGGGCTTCCGCCATGACCGAACAAGCCGCTACCGAAGGCGGTGCCGAAGCCGACTGGGGCGCGGCGCTGGCCGAACAGGCGGCACAACCGGCGCAGATGCCGATTTTCGATACGACCGGCGCAGCAGTCCCATCGGCGGCCAACAATCTCGACATGATTCTCGACATCCCGGTGAATCTCACCGTGGAATTGGGCCGCACCAAAATCGCCATTCGCAACCTGCTGCAATTGGCGCAGGGCTCGGTGGTGGAACTCGACGGCCTGGCCGGCGAACCGATGAGCGTCCTGGTCAACGGCACCCTGGTGGCGCAAGGCGAGGTGGTAGTGGTCAACGACAAATTCGGCATTCGCCTAACCGATATCATTACCCCGTCGGAGCGTATCCGCAAACTGCAGCG
>Ga0113563_10000377_pt1 | contig 20853 bp, 17 predicted proteins | sample Mud3Dept3metaG_FD_80117 | JGI IMG/M metagenome (GOLD analysis project Ga0113563, IMG submission 80117) | Freshwater wetland microbial communities from Ohio, USA, analyzing the effect of biotic and abiotic controls - Mud 3 Core 4 Depth 3... | ecosystem: Environmental > Aquatic > Freshwater >... | reverse complement strand
TCGATTGCGAGAAACTCAAGAGGGAAAGTACGAGAAGGGATAATCGGCTGAGGGATAGGTATTGACCCCCCAACCCCCTTTTCCCTGATCTACCCCCCAACCCCCCTAAAGGGGGGCTAATTCTCAGGTATTTAAGGAGTTTGTTTATATCCTGGTCTTAGGCCCCCTTCAGGGGGCAGGCCATCAGCCGGCCGGCTGATGGCCGGGAGTAGCCGTTTAACTGAACAATGCCTTTACCAGGTGTTCAATCTTTCCGACGGATGCAACTTCTATTTCAATTCCTTTTACCGAAACATTCTTGTGATACTTGGATATGTAAATTTTCCGGAATCCCATTTTCGAAGCTTCCCTGATCCGCTGTTCTATCCTTGACACCGGGCGTATCTCTCCCGACAATCCTGCTTCACCTGCAAAGCAGACCTCCCGTGAGATCGGGATATCAAGATTTGAAGAAAGCACTGCGCTTAAGATTGCCAGATCAATCGCAGGATCACTGACCTTAATGCCACCGGCAATATTCAGGAATACATCTTTGATGGCCAACCGGAATCCAGCTCTTTTTTCAAGCACAGCCAACAGCATATTAAGCCTTCGGATATCAAATCCGGTTGCACTTCTCTGTGGAGTTCCGTAAACAGCGCTGCTTACAAGAGCCTGTGTTTCAATAAGAAAGGGTCTCAACCCATCCACTGTGGCCGCGATGGATATTCCACTCAGAGGTTCATCATGCTGATTGATAAACAGGTCAGAGGGATTGCTGACTTCTCTAAGACCTGATTCAACCATTTCAAAAATGCCTATCTCGGTTGTGGACCCAAACCTGTTTTTCACCGAGCGCAGGATACGGTAAACATAATTATTGTCTCCTTCAAAATAAAGAACAACATCAACTATGTGCTCAAGGACTTTCGGCCCGGCAAGTGTCCCGTCCTTTGTAATATGTCCTATTAAAACAACCGGTATTCCGGTGATTTTTGAATATTTAAGAAGCTGTGCAGCGCATTCACGAACCTGTGAAACAGATCCGGCAGAAGATTCCAGCATACCGGTGCTGATTGTCTGGATTGAATCAATGATTATCAGTCCGGGCTTAAGGTTTTCTGAGTGGGCCAGTATGTTCTCAAGCACGGTTTCGCTAAGGATATAGCATGAAGGGTTTGATTTCCTGAGTCTACGTGCTCTCAAACTGATCTGTTCATCACTCTCTTCGCCTGATACGTAGAGTATTTTTATCTGGTTTAATGCAAGAGCCAGCTGAAGTGCCAGTGTTGACTTGCCAACTCCGGGTTCTCCCCCCAGAAGTATCACCGATCCGCTGACCATCCCTCCGCCAAGTATCCTGTCGAGTTCAGAAATGCCGGTTTTCTGACGATTCTTTTCATCAGCACTGATCGTATCCAGCAGTTCCGGTTTTTTATCGGATTTCTCTTTTAGGAAAGAAAGATCATGGGATGCAGCAGGTGAAACAATTTCCTCATGATATGTGTTCCATTCCTTGCAAGAGGGGCACCGGCCGATCCATTTCGGGGACTCGGCACCGCAGTTCTGACATACAAAGACGGTTTTGGTCTTGGACATGATAGACTTTTTTACCCCTCTGCCCCTAAAGGGAGGTTGGGGGGTCAGTATTTCTTGATTTTCTGAACATAATAAAGGAAGAAATTGTTCCGACAATGACGATCAGGATCAGCTGGGATTCATGTGACAGGATTGAATATAAAGCCCCGTCTTCGAGGTTCACCCCCAATACAATTATGAGTCCGCGTGATATTATATAATGGTATGCCCCGATTCCGTTTGGTACCGGTGCTACCATGGCAAATCCTCCGATTACCAGAAGGAATATTGCATTGCCAAGATCCAGATGTGATGTGCTGTCAATGGCAAATACGACCACCCAGGTCATAAGGATATAGCAGATCCATATAAATATTGTATGGAAAATAAATTCCCATTTTCTTTCAACGCCGGCAATTGATTTCAGTCCGGCCATTATACCCAGGGAAAGATCGAATATTTTTGAAAAAAAAGGGATCTTCCTCAGGTTCTTCCGGTATTTTATTATCAGAAAAAGAAGGAGTCCTGCAAAGAAGAGCAGAACCACCCATATTATCCAGGTTAATCCGAAAGGGGTGAAAACTTTTTCCCGGAGGGGTATCAGAATAGTTTCATTAAGAAACAGGTTGATTTTATCAACGCGTTTAAAGATCATTACTATTAATAAAATTACGAGGGCAAAAAAATCAATAGCTCTTTCCACCACTACTGTCCCGATGAGTTTATCAACAGGAATATTTTCTTTTTTCCCGAGAACCACACAGCGGGTAATTTCACCTATTCTGGGCAGGGCAAGATTTGCCAGATAACCTGTCATCATGGAATGAAACGCATTCCAAAAGGTTGGTTTGTAACCAAGGGGATTGATCATCAGCTCCCACCGGCGTGCACGGCTGAGAAATGCCAGAGTATCAATAGTGACTGACAGAAACACAAAGAAATAATTTGCCTTCCTTAATCCGGCGCCAAGTTCATCAAATTTTACATTACGGAAAGCGAGCCATAGCAGAAAGATGCTTATGACAAGGAAAACAAGAAATTTCAGAACCTGTTTTATGGCTTTTTTCAAGTTCAGATCAGTTTATTTGTTTTTGTATCTGGGAAGATAACCACAGGACTGAAAGTTTTTGCTTCATTAAATTCCATAATGGTATAGGACATGATGAGCAGGATATCGCCGGGCACTACTTTTCGTGCTGCTGCACCATTCAGGCAGATAACACCGGAGCCTCTTTCCCCTTTTATGACGTATGTTTCGAGTCGCTCACCGTTATTAAGGTTCAAAACCTGGACCTTCTCATTTTCGATTATATTTGCCGCATCCATCAGATCTTCATCAATAGCAATGCTCCCGATATAATTCAGGTTCGCTTCGGTAACAGTTACCCTGTGGATTTTTGATTTTAAAATTTCAATTAACATAATGCGGAACCTAACTGGTAAAATTATCGGCGCAAAGGTAATTAACCTTTTGAATCACTCCAACGGGAATTCAATATTATCAATAAGTCTTATTTTACCAGCCTTTACAGCAATGCATCCAAAATAGCGTCTGTTATTTTTCATATCACTCCTTTTTTTGACAGGGATAAGTTCCCGGTCATCGGCAATTTCAAAATACTCAACACTGAACCTGCCCGAACTCTCTATAGCCTTCTTTACATATTTCCTTATCTCGGGAATGTCTCGTACCGGCAGCATTTCAGAAGCCTCTGAAATAGTTTTGTAAATAATGGAGGCTTTTTCCCTTAATTCCGGTTCAAGGAGAGTGTTCCTGCTGCTCATTGCCAGTCCGTCGGATTCACGGATTATCGGATTCCCGGCAATCCTTATCCTTGAGCCATTCTGTCTCACCAGTTCTTTGATAACCGCCAGCTGCTGGAAGTCTTTCATACCGAAATATGCCACATCGGGCCGTACGATTTCAAACAGCCTTGAGACTACCCTGGCGACACCATTGAAATGCCCCGGACGATGGAGAGCCTCCATGACATTATCCAGATTCCCGAAATTAAATACTCTTTTATCTTCAGTCGGATAGATTTCCTTATCATCAGGAGTAAATACAATATCTTTTTCCTTCAACACCTTGTTCAGTAAGGCAAGGTCTTTCTTAACAGGTCTTGGGTATTTTTCAAGGTCCTCCTTATCGTTGAACTGGGCAGGATTTACATAAATGCTTACCACCACCAGAGGACATTCGCTCAGGGCGTTTGTGACGAGTGAAATATGTCCCTTATGAAGAGCTCCCATCGTTGGCACAAAACCCAAAGGCCTCATATTCAGGTCTTTTACAAGTTCTTGTAGCTCGCTGACTGTCCTGGTCACTTTCATGTTCTCAGATTTATGATACAAAGCTAACTGTAAATATCTCATTTTTTATTATTATCTTTGCACCTTGTTATGAAATGGCATATTCAGGGAGGGAAATGGAAAGCAGGAAGGTATTATTCATTTCACAGGAGATCACTCCATATTTAGCGGAAACCAAGTTATCAAAGATTGGAAGATACCTGCCCCAGGGCATTCAGGAAAGGGGTAAGGAGATCCGTACCTTTATGCCGAGATATGGCTGCATAAACGAGCGGAGGAATCAGCTGCATGAAGTGATCAGACTTTCGGGGATGAACCTGATAATTGACGATACCGATCATCCGCTGATCATAAAGGTAGCATCGATTCAAAGTGCAAGGATGCAGGTTTATTTCATCGACAATGATGATTATTTCCAGAGGAAACATATAATAACTGATTCATCAGGGCATGAATTTGAGGATAATGATGAACGGGCCCTGTTTTTTGCCCGGGGTGTCATTGAAACAGTCAAGAAGCTCCGCTGGGCACCGGATATTGTCCACTGTCATGGCTGGATGTCAGCTCTGGTCCCCGTTTATCTGCGCAGCATTTACAGCGACGATCCCCTGTTTCATAATTACAAAATTGTCTATTCGATTTACAATAATGAATTTAAAACTCCGTTTAGATCAACATTCGCAGATAAACTGCGTTTTGACGGGATAGAAGGGGAAAGCCTCAAACTGGTTAAGAAACCCGATTTCATCAATGTTTCAAAACTGGCAATAAAATATTCTGACGGGATCATAATCGGAAGTGAGGAAATAAATGAAGATCTGACAAAATACCTTAAGACAATAAAGAAGCCGATATTGCCTTATAAGGATGATACACAATATATTGATGCCTATAATGATTTTTATGACAAAATCCTATCATAGTTTTTTCCCCCGCAAATTATTTTCCGGCAATATTTTACATAACATTTCACAGGCAATTCTTGCCGGCACAATAATTTTTACAAATTCATGCGAGGAAGATCCTTCAAAAATAGGCAGGAAAATACTACCCCCTTCCGATTTTGTCACAATAAAATCGACTGATACGATCAATGTGAAATCTTTCACAATGTACAGAGATTCAATAGAATCAGATAATCCTTCAACCTCATACCTTGGCCAGATATACGATTCCTACTTCGGCACCACCACAGCTGAATTTGTTACGCAGCTAAGGCTCGGATCGGTATGGGATGACGACTATTTTGTGATCGATTCAATCAAGCTGTACCTTGAGTTCCTGACCGTTGAAGGAGCGGTTGATAAACCGCATTACCTGACTCTTTCGGAGATCTCCGAACAGATATTTACAGATTCGACCTATTATTCAAGTCAGCCCGTACCGCTTACTGGATTTACAGTGACCGACATCCCACTCCCCAAACTTAAGGCAGATACGATTAACAATATTGTAATTGATATTGACACAACTTTCGGGAGATACCTGACACGCGACACATCAATGCTTTTTCATCACTCTTCAAAACCTGATTTCAGGTCCTATTTCAAAGGATTACTTTTTCAGCTCACTTCCCCCGAGGATCCGGTTTTTGTTTCACTGAGCATCGATCCCCCCGGTGATTACGGGACGTATGCAAATTACTTCGTTCTGTACATGCATGATATCAATTCCAACACAAAGGTGTTTTACTTTATCATTGATGCTGTAAGCCATAATGCCGCTTTCAATCTGTATAAACATGATTTTAATGCTGCAGAACCTGATAAAAAGATCAATCATATTAATGACAATTACCCGGATACCTTGTCGTATGTGCAGATGATGAACGGACTTTATACAAAAATCCTCATTCCCGGGCTGGAAGATTTAAAAAATGATCCTGCCCTGACAGGTATTTCGGTCAACAAAGCCAGACTCGTAATTCCTGTAGTATATGATAACGACATTTACAAACCGTCAACAATTCCTTCGCAGCTATTTCTAAGGTACTCTACCACATCAGGTTCCAGACATATAGTCCCCGATTATAGTGTCAGCGCAGCATTTTATGACGGGACACCTGACACCATCAAGAATGTTTACAACATAAACCTGGCAACTTATATACAAAATTACCTTGAGGATAAATCAGATAAACTTACAACGGAATTCGAATTATTCCTTTTACCGGCTTCCTCAAATAATGTTATTCTCAGGGCAAACAACAGCTACAAGCCGGTAAAATTTGTGCTTACCTATACAAGGTTCTGAGTTTTCCTAACTAAAATTAACCTGATATGAGCTCTTCAGTTAAATACCGTGATCTTTCTGATCCGGAAATTAAAACATTAAAAGCAGGCGGCTGCAGATGTGACGACTGGAACATGGTGAAAGTGACCAGGGGATTTAACCCGTCCCAATGTACAAATGTTACATTTTCAGGGAACGTTAAACTGGGCGAATTCACAAAAACGTTCACGGATGAATCAGGTGTATGCACCAGAAGCGGGATCTCAAATGCCCATATACACAATTGTACAATAGGTTCAAATGTGCTTATTGGCAACATAGGAGATTATATAGCTAACTATATTATTGAAGATGATGTTGTTATAAAGAACTGTGGGAAAATTCATACTCAGGGGAAAACAGCCTTCGGAAACGGAACCGAAGTTGCGGTTCTGAACGAAACCGGGGGACGGTCAGTCAGGATATGGGACCGGCTTTCAGCACACGAGGCATATATAATTGCCCTTTACAGGCACAGGGTTAAATCCATACAGAGGATTGAAGAAATGGTGAAGGCTTATTCCGGGTCGGTGAGCTCCGAATCTGGTACAATAAGCCGTAATTCGAAAATTCTTAATTGCCGCGATATCAGAAACGTAAGGTTCGGTCCCTTCTGCCGTATTGATGGAGTAATAAGGCTGAATGAAGGTTCTGTGAACAGCTGCCAGGATGATCCTGTTTTTATCGGACCGGGAGTAATAATGGATCATTTCATCGTATGCTCAGGATCGATAGTAACGGATTCAACTCTTGTGGATAAGTGTTTCATAGGTCAGGGTTGTGTACTCGGAAAACACTATAGTGCGGAAAACTCCCTCTTTTTTGCCAATTGTGCGGGATTTCACGGAGAAGCTTGTTCGATATTTGCCGGACCATTTACTGTTACTCATCATAAATCAACACTCCTGATCGCCGGGATCTTTTCATTTATGAATGCAGGCAGCGGATCGAACCAGAGCAATCACATGTACAAGCTGGGTCCCATACACCAGGGTATTATGGAAAGAGGCTCAAAGACAACAAGCGATTCTTATGTGCTTTGGCCGGCACGCATTGGACCGTTTACACTTGTGATGGGACGTCACTATAAAAACATGGATACTTCTTCATTGCCTTTCTCATATCTTATAGAAAGCAATGATGAAAGCATTCTGGTCCCGGGCATTAATCTAAGGAGTGTCGGAACCATAAGAGATGCTCAGAAATGGCCGAAACGCGACAGGAGAAAGGATCCGGTAAAGATCGATCAGGTCAATTTCAATCTCCTGAGTCCTTATACCATACGCAAGATGTTTGAAGGAAGAGATCTCTTACGCAGAATAAAATCGGTTGCAGGAGAAATATCGGCATCCTATTCTTACAATAATATGCTGATAAAAGGTCCATCACTGGAAAGGGGTATCGATATGTACCAGACAGGTATAAACAAGTTCCTTGGCAACTCGCTCATCAAAAGGCTTGAAAACATTCAGTTCAGGTCTGACAATGATCTGCGGAAGAGGCTGGCCCCCGATAAGTCAACAGGTGACGGTGAATGGGTCGATCTGGCAGGACTAATTGCCCCTCAGCGGATCATTGACAAGCTTCTTGATGATATTGAGTCCGGTAAAATATCTTCCCTGAAAACCATTGAGGAGAAGTTCAGGAACATGCACAAATCATATTATGACTGGGAATGGACATGGGCTTGTGAAAGGCTTGAAAAAGAGGTCGGGAAACCGGTCAGCAAATTCACACGTGATGATGTAATTGGTATGGTGGAGAAGTGGAAAAAAAGTGTGGTAGATCTCGACAAGCTGCTTTATGAGGATGCCAGAAAAGAGTTTAACCTTTCATCCAGAACCGGTTTTGGTATAGACGGAGGAGAAGAGATCAAAAAACGGGATTTTGAACAGGTGAGGGGTGACTTTGAATCAAATGGCGTAGTTTGGGCAATTCAGGATCATATAATACAAAAAACCGCTCTGGGGGATGAACTCATAGAACGGGTAAGTCATATCAGGCAATAGCCGGATTACCTTCCGGAGTACATTGAATCGTAGTATTTTCCGTAGTCACCTGAGATTACATTCTCAAGCCATCCGGTGTTGGTAAGATACCAGTCAACAGTCTTCTCAAGCCCGGCTTTAAAATCCGGAACAGGAGACCATCCCAGCTCTTTCTGAAGCTTCGATGAGTCAATTGCATATCTCAAATCATGACCGGGGCGGTCCTTAACGAAAGTTATAAGGTTTTCCGATGTTCCTGCCGGCCGGTTCAGCTTATTGTCCATGATACTGCAGAGGAGCTTTATGAGGTCAATATTCTTCCATTCGTTGTTCCCTCCTATATTATATGTTTCACCCGGTTTACCGCGGTGAAAAATAAGATCTATTGCAGATGCATGGTCCTCAACATACAGCCAGTCACGGATATTCTCACCCTTACCGTAAACCGGTACCGGCTTATTATTCTTTATATTGTTGATTGCCAGGGGGATCAGCTTCTCGGGAAACTGATTTGGTCCGTAATTGTTTGAACAGTTGGAGATCACTGTGGGCAGACCAAAGGTGTGACTATATGCTCTTACCAGATGGTCGGACGATGCTTTTGAAGCAGAATAGGGGCTTTTGGGATCATAGGCAGTTTCCTCTGTGAACATTCCTTCCTTGCCAAGCGATCCGTAAACTTCATCTGTGGAGACATGATAGAACAGCTTTCCGTTAAAAGCACCCTGCCAGCTGTTTAGTGCCGCGTTGAGCAGATTCACTGTTCCCACGATATTGGTAAAGACAAATTCGTCAGGACCGGTTATTGACCTGTCAACATGCGATTCAGCTGCAAGGTGGATTATTCCGTCAAAACTGTATCTGCTGAAAAGATCAAGGACCGCCTGCTTATTTACGATATCGATCCTCACAAAGGCATAATTTCTGTTTGCCTCAATATCCTTCAGGTTCTCGAGATTGCCCGCATAAGTAAGCTTGTCAGCGTTAACAATCATGTAATCAGGATGGTTTTTTACGAACCGCCTGACGACATGGGAACCAATGAATCCCGCACCGCCGGTAATAAGAATTGTTTTACTGATATTCATAATGATCAGTTTTTCTTTCTGATATTTTTCTCCCATTCCCAGGCTGTTCTTATAGCCTCATCCAGTGAGCTTAAAGTTTTCCAGCCCAGCTCCCTGTTGGCCAGAGAAGGATCCGCCCATATCTTCTCAATGTCTCCCGGCCTTCTGCCGGTAATCCTGTATTTCAGTTTTATACCTGTGGCACGTTCGAAGGATCTGATGATCTCCAGAACCGAAACGCCTTTACCGGTCCCCAGGTTAAATACCTCATAGCTGTTTTTATATTTCTTTTCAATAAGCCGCTTAACTGCGATCACATGTGCCTTTGCCAGATCCACAACATGCAGGTAATCTCTAATGCACGATCCGTCGGGCGTATCGTAATCGTTTCCGAATACTCTCAGCTCATCCCTTAAACCATAAGCTGTTTGTGTTATATAGGGGACAAGATTTTCCGGAATACCCCGTGGTAGTTCACCAATCAGGGCAGAGGGATGAGCTCCGATAGGGTTAAAGTACCTTAAGGAGATTGCTTTTACATTCTTATTTGCAGAAACAGTATCCCTGATGATTTCCTCACCGATCTGCTTTGTGTTGCCATAAGGAGAGACAGCCGGCTGGATCGGAGCATCCTCGGTTACCGGTAATTTTTCCGGTTGTCCGTATACGGTGCATGATGAGGAGAAGACCATGCCGGGAATCTTGTATGATTTCATCGCATCCAGCAGGTTGATAAGGGATACAAGGTTATTCCTGTAATATTCAAGTGGTTTGTTAACTGACTCACCAACAGCTTTATATGCGGCAAAATGTATGACAGCCGAAATATCTTTGTTCTTTCTCAGAAAGGCGTTAAGCTTTTCATTATCACAGAGATCAAACACTTCAAGCAGCGGTATTGTTCCGGTGATCTTTCCTATCCGGCCGGCTACTTCGGCTTCAGAGTTATAAAGGTTATCAATCAGAATAACCTCGTAACCTTCCCCGGTAAGCTCAACAGCGGTATGTGAACCTATATATCCCGTTCCGCCAGTGACAATAATTTTCTTTTTCATTTGCTTTTGGCTTTCTGGCTTACCAGTTTTTAGTGCATTATGCAAGATAGTCAGATCGTTTTCAGGATAGGATGATAGTTGCCCTGCAATCCGATCGGTTTCGCGTTTCTGATAGTGTATGCGGTTATTACTGACTGACGTGCCTCATCCAGTCCGAATCCGCGGCCCTCAATAACTTCCCTGTAGGTTGCTGTATGCAGATCGGTGAATCCCTCACTGAATTCAACTTCTTCACCCTCAATGGTAATGGATCTGAAAGTCCTCTTTCCTGTTTCCCTGACTTCCCGGGGTATATCATTGTAATCAAGGCTCAGGAACCATCTTACCCTGGCATTTTTAAGCTCAAGGTAACCCCCGGCTTTGTTTGGTTCAGAAATATTGACCACATTATTTTTTACTTCGCCAAATATCCAGCCGAGCATATCAAAAAAGTGAATGCCGATGTTGGTTGCGATACCTCCTGATTTCTGAATATCTCCCTTCCATGATATATAATACCAGTTACCTCGGCTGGTGATGTAAGTCAGGTCTACATCATATACTTTATCCCTGGGGCCATTCCGGATCCTGTCCCTTAGTTCTGCTATTTTAGGATGCAGACGCAATTGCAGTACCGTATTGATTTTATGTCCGGTCTCCTTTTCAATTTCCTGCAATGCATCCACATTCCATGGATTAAGTACGATAGGCTTTTCGCAAATTGCATCGGCACCATGCCTCAGGGCAAACCTTATATGGGAATCATGCAGATAGTTTGGTGAGCAGATGCTGACGTAATCGATCTTTGTACCGCTCCTTTTGAGCTTGTCAAAGTGCCTGTCGAACCGCTCGAACTCGACGAAAAAATCACTCTGTGGAAAATAGCTGTCGATAAGTCCGACACTGTCAAAGCGGTCGAGACTTGCCAGCAGGTTATTCCCGGTATCTTTTATGGCTTTAAGATGCCTGACAGCAATATATCCTGCCACGCCAATTAATCCGAAGTTTTTTGGGGATGAGTCCATTATCATGATTTTGCTGAATGTGTAAAACTATTAAATTATTTTAGAAACGGCGTCATTTTCAAGATGGTACCTCTCGTTGCTCTCAGGGCAGACTGCATATCCCTTGTCATCGAAATTAAGCCTGTGCCCGTATTCGCTCATCCAGCCTGTTTGCCGGGCAGGGTTGCCTATAACAAGGGCATAGGGCTTGACATCCCTGGTAACGACTGCCCCGGCTCCGACAAAAGCATATCTGCCTATTATATTTCCGCAGATGATCGTTGAGTTTGCACCGATCGAAGCTCCTTTTTCAACTATGGTAGTTTCATAGTTGTCCCTTCGGATAATCTGGCTGCGGGGATTAATGATATTTGTGAATACCATTGAAGGACCAAGGAATACATCATCGTCACAAATAACACCTGTGTAGATGGATACATTATTCTGAACCTTTACATTCCTGCCAAGCTTTACACCCGGAGAGACAACCACATTCTGTCCGATGTTGCAGTTTTCACCGATTTCCGAACCGGTCATGATATGGCTGAAATGCCATATTTTTGTACCCTTGCCTATTTTACAGCCCTTATCGATCACTGCTGTTTTATGGGCAAAATAATCCCTCTTCATATTTACAGCTTTTTATTAAAGAATTTTAAAACATTATGTGCAATATAGTCAAGCTGATCCTGCTCCAGGTCCGGGTGCATAGGCAGGGACAGGACTTCCCTGCATAACCCTGTGGTTACAGGGAAATCGTTTTCCCCGTATCCCAGATATCGGTAGGCATTCTGGAGATGCAGGGGTCCCGGGTAATAGACCATTGTCGGAATCTTAGCCGTTGCCAGAAAATCTTTCAGTTCATCTCTTTTCCCGTTTGTTACTCTTATCGTGTACTGATGGAAAATATGTGAGGAATTGGGGCTTCTTACAGGAGTGATAACTGAGGGGCATCCCGAAAATGCCCTGTCATAAAAATCTGCAGCCGATCTTCTTGCTTCATTAAACCGGTCAAGATACCTGAGTTTAACATTAAGGATTGCTGCCTGAATCGTGTCAAGCCGTGAATTGACGCCAATATCATCATGATGATATTTCACTTTCATTCCATGGTTGGTTATGCTTCTGAGCTTTTTAGAAAGTTCTTCATCATTTGTATATAATGCACCGCCGTCACCATAGCATCCAAGATTTTTGGAGGGGAAGAATGAAGTAGTACCGATTGTACCGATTGTGCCGGCTTTTTTTATAGTCCCGTCAGGATATATGTAATCGGCTCCTGTCGCCTGTGCAGCATCTTCAATAACATACAGTCCATACTCCCGGGCAATCTTCATAATGCTTTCCATATCGGCACACTGGCCGAAAAGATGAACAGGAACGATCGCTTTGGTACGTGGAGAAACAGCTTTTCTGATCGCTTCGACAGATATATTGAAGGTATCTGGATCAGGATCGACCAGCACCAGCTTCAGGCCAAGCAAAACAACCACCTCTACAGTCGCGATAAATGTGAAGTTGGTGGTGATCACCTCATCTCCGGATTTGAGCCCGAGAGCCATCATCGCGATCTGCAGTGCATCCGTACCATTGGCACAGGAAACAACATGGCTTGCTCCTGTGTATTTCTGAAGCTCCTTTTCAAATGATGTTACCTCCGGACCTTTGATAAACGCGGCTGATTTCAGGACTGATTTTATTGCCTCGTCAATCTCAGTGGCAAGTTTTTCATACTGTGCCCTCAGATCGACCATTTGTATTTCCCTCATGAAGATAATGTTTAAGGTTACGAAGATATAACTATGCAGGGAAAGAAAGAAACAGGTTTTGACCAATCATATTCCTTTTTACGGGAAAGAAGATGGGCGATAAGGTAATACCTGTTTCCGGATGATTCCTCAAATATGGTATTCTTTATAATTCTGATTATGATTTTAGTATTAAGATTTTGCTTAATTTTGTAACGGACAGAAAATAGGGAGTGGATATTACAGCTTTCATACGGGAATTATTGTTCAGCCACGATTGTGTCATTGTACCGGGTTTCGGTGGCTTCATTGGAAATTATTCTCCTGCACGGCTGGAGAAAAGCACATCCACTTTTTTTCCGCCTGTCAAACGGATCTCATTCAACAGGAACCTTAAAAATAATGACGGCCTGCTTGCAGGAAGGATCTCCGGATCATTGAAAATCGGTTATAACGAAGCCCTTAATAAGGTTGAGGAATTTGTAGCGGCGACAGGAAAGAAACTTGAGAGGGGTGAGAAAGTTATATTCGACAATATCGGCAGCTTCTCAAATAACCAGGAAGGGAATATACAGTTTGAGCCCGACAGTAATGTGAACTACCATCTTGATTCTTACGGACTTGAATCCTTTCAATTCACTCCTCTTGAAGGGTATGATGTCAGGAAGCGGATTACCAGGCATATTAATAAAGAACCGGTACAACGCTCTTCCATGAGAAAGATCATGTGGAGAGCTGCGGTAATTGTTCCTATCCTTGCATTGATGGTCGCAGTCCCGTTTAAAACAAACTTTTTCAGATCAAGGCTGGAAACCACCACCCTCAACCCGCTTGTGACGGCTGAGTTTGAGAACAACAAAAAAGCTGTCGACGAAAGCATTCCGGCCTTACCTGCGAAAACGGAAAACATAGCACCCCGGCCTGCGGATGATATAAGTCCATCAACGGTATCCGCTCCGGTAAATGTGTCTGATGATGCAGGTGGTTTCTATCTTATTGTCGGAAGTTTCAGGTCAAGGGCAAATGCTGATCAGCAGGTCAGTATACTGAATGAAGAAGGTTTTAATCCTGAGATATTACCTGCATCCAATGGTTTTTACAGGGTCAGTGCAATGAAATGCGGTGACCTGGCTACAGCCCTCGCCAGGAAAAGCAACATCGAAAAGAAGTTTCCCGGGACCTGGGTGAAGAAAATTTAACCTCTCCCCAACCCCTCCCCCGGGAGGGATGGGCTAAAAATCCAAATTCTAACAGTGTGTGACTAACAGTTAGACTTTTTGTTGTAACTAATTAGCCTCCCCCGCTCTCTTGGGAGCGGGGGACGGGAGGGAGTGAGGTTATTTTATCAGACTCCCGTTACTGACTTTCCCGAGCGGCGAAACAAGAACCAGCCTTCCGTCTTTATCCTCTGCCATAAGTATCATCCCTTTCGATTCGATACCCTTGATCTTCCTCGGCTCAAGGTTTGCAACAATCGATATCTGCCTGCCGACAAGATCCTGTGGATCAAAATACTCTGCAATACCGGATACTATCGTACGGATGTCAATCCCGGTATCTATTTTAAGCCTGAGAAGTTTGTTGGTCTTCGGGACTTTCTCAGCCTCAAGAACGGTAGCTGTCCTTATGTCAATTCTCGTGAACTCGTCAAATGTGACAGGATCTTTAGGCGGTACTGTTTTCATCCCGGCCGACTCATTTGATTTTTTTGTATCCAGCAACCTGTTTACCTGCCGGCTGATCTCCTCATCCTCGATCTTTTCAAACAGAAGGCCGGGTTTATTCACAGTGTGATCAGGCATAAGAAGGTCGGTTTTCCCTGCGTTGTTCCATTCAGACCTGTTGAAGTTGAGCCAGCTCCTGAGTTTTTCCATCGAGAAGGGCAGGAACGGTTCAAGGATAACTGTCAGGTTTGCAGTTATCTGAAGGGCAATGTTCATTATGGTTTTTACTCTTTCCGGATCGGTTTTGATCACTTTCCAGGGTTCTGCATCGGCAAGGTATTTATTTCCGAGCCTTGCAAGGTTCATTGCCTCTTTAAGAGCTTCACGGAACCTGAAGGTCTCAAGGCTGGCTTCAACCTTCTCCCTGATCCCGGGGATCTCCTTCAGGACTGCGTTATCTTCCGGTGTGGTTATACTTCTTTCAGGGACCTTCCCTTCGTAATAATTTATTGTCAGTACCAGGGTTCTGTTAACGAAATTGCCAAGGATGGCAACCAGCTCGTTGTTATTCCTGGCCTGGAACTCTTTCCAGGTGAAATCGTTATCTTTTGTTTCCGGAGCGCTGGCGCAGAGAGAATATCTGAGCACGTCCTGCTTTCCGGGAAAATCGGTAAGATATTCATGCAGCCAGACTGCCCAGTTCCTGGAAGTGGAGATCTTATCGCCCTCAAGATTCAGGAACTCGTTTGCAGGGACATTATCAGGCAGGATATAGCTTCCTTCAGCCCTGAGCATGGACGGAAAAATAATGCAGTGAAATACAATATTATCCTTGCCGATGAAATGGACCATCTTTGTCCCCTTGTCCTTCCAGTATTTCTCCCAATCGGGTGTAAGCTCCTTTGTTGCGGAAATATATCCTATCGGTGCATCAAACCATACATAAAGCACTTTGCCTTTTGCATTTTCCAATGGTACAGGCACACCCCAGTCGAGGTCGCGGCTGACAGCTCTCGGCTGCAGCCCCTGATCGAGCCATGATTTGCACTGACCATAGACGTTGGTTTTCCATTCCTTATGCTCTTCAAGGATCCATTTTTTAAGCCACGGTTCATACTGATCAAGCGGAAGATACCAGTGAAGCGTCTCACGCAGGACAGGCTTGCTGCCGCTTATTGTTGAATGAGGATTAATGAGATCCGAAGGGCTAAGGGAGGTTCCGCATTTTTCGCACTGATCGCCATAGGCATTATCATTGCCGCAATGAGGACAGGTTCCCATAATGTATCTGTCAGCCAGGAATGTGCCCGCCTCTTCATCAAAATACTGCCCGGAACTCTTTTCAGTGAACTCACCTTTTTTATGCAGCTTCAGAAAAAAATCGGAAGCAGTTTCATAATGGACTTTATTTGATGTTCGAGAGTAGATATCAAAAGCAATTCCGAACTCCTCAAATGCTTTTTTGTTTATTGAATGATACCTGTCGACTATCTCCTGGGGAGAAACACCCTCGTTCCTTGCTTTGAGCGTTATAGGAACGCCATGCTCATCCGAGCCGCAAATGGAAATCACATCCTCACCCTTCATCCTCAGGTACCTTGTATAAATATCAGAAGGAACATAAACCCCGGCTAGATGGCCAATATGAAGCGGACCATTGGCATACGGCAGTGCGGAAGTGATCAGGTATCTTTTAAATTTTTTCATAGCTCTGAAAATGAACTGATAACAGTTTTTAAAAAGCACAAATATAATAAAAGAAAGGTACAACGGCGCAACGGCACAACGGCTCAACGGCACAACGACGCAATGGCAAACTGCTTAGCAAAAACAGTTACACAGAGTTCCACGGAGAAGGCACAGATACACAGAGTTATATTAAAATGAGGTTACAATACCTCTGTGGCCCTCTGTGCTTCTCCTGATTTCCTTTGTGTAAGTTCTTTTCTCTATATTAGTACTTTTTCAGTTATTATGATTTAAGAAATATTATCTGTTATTTTTACATATTATTAATTATATGCCTGTTAGTAAAATCCAGCCCCCGTATCTGAAACCCGGTGATGAGACAGCAATTGTCTCACCGGCATTTGCAATTGACAGAGAAAAAATAGAGGATGCTGTAAAGCTTCTTGAAGGCTGGGGTCTGAGGGTCCGTATCGGAAGGAATGCATTGAAGAGAGAAGGGCCATTTGCGGGAACCGAAAAAGAGAGACTCTCTGATTTCCAGGGAATGACTGGCAATAAGAATATCAAAGCCATATTCTGTGGCAGGGGAGGCTATGGTTTACTGAAGATCATTAACAGGATCGATTTCTCCTCATTGAAAAGGCACCCCAAATGGTTTGTGGGATTCAGCGATGTTACAGTACTGCATGCCTGGCTGAGTGAAAGATGCAATCTGGTCTCCATTCACGGTGAAATGCCATTGAATTATTCCGACCCTGACAAATCACCGGAAACGCTTGAATCTCTTCATAATGCACTCTTCGGAGGATTAGAGCCGGTCAGGTGGCATGGTGAGTTTATCAGGCCGGGTATTGCCACCGGGGAGGTGGCGGGAGGCAACCTGTCACTTCTTTACAGCCTGATCGGAACTCCGGCAGAACCAAAGACCAGGGGCAGGATCATGTTCATTGAAGATACAGGGGAATATTATTACCATCTCGACCGGATGATGACATCGCTTAAGCTGGCAGGCAAGCTCAGAGGACTGGCAGTGCTCGTAACTGGAGGTTTTACCAAAATGGAGGAGACTAAGATTCCATGGGGAAAAAGCGCCGGAGAGATCATCTCCGGTATCGTTGCAGAGTATAAATATCCGGTTCTTACCGGTTTCCCGGCAGGGCATATCAACGACAACCGGGCTTTTTATATCGGAAGGAAGGCAGGGATTGAGATAAAAGGGGGGGAGGCGGTCCTTACTTATTTCTGATGATCAGAATGCTGAAAGGAGAAGGTCAAGATCCTTTGAAAGTATATCAAACTTCTGTCCCAGTGTCTCATTTGTGAGGATCCCATTATAGAGATATGTCCCATTACGGAAACCGGGATCGTTTTTGAGCAACTGGGTTATGCCTCCTGAATCAGCCATGCTCTGAAGCAGGGGCGAGAAGATATTGCTCAGTGCAATTGATGCTGTCCTGGCAACGCGGGATGGCAGGTTCCAGGCAGAAAAATGGGTCACGCCATGTTTTTCAAATACCGGGTCTCTAAGCGCACGGCATTCGGTTGTTTCAATACATCCTCCGCGGTCAATGCTCAGATCGATGATGACAGCTCCCTTTTTCATGGTCCGGACCATCTCTTCCGTTACATAGTACCATGGTCGGAGATCTTCAAGCTCAATTGCACCGATAAGCACATCAGCGGATTTTAACGCTTTTTTCAGCACCTGCGGATGAAAAACTGATGTCTGCAGTCTCTGTCCTATTAGTGTTTCAAATTTCTTAAGCCTCTGCAGCGATTTATCGAAGATCTTGACCTGTGAACCGTGGCCGAGAGCAGTCCTGGCAGCATATTCCCCGGCAGTGTTTGCTCCCAGGATTATCACTTCCGTAGGTGTTACTCCAGTTATCCCTCCCAGCATAACTCCTTTTCCGCCATGATGATTGCTGAGATAATCCGAAGCTATCAATACTGAGGTGACTCCGCTTATTTCGCTCATCGATTCAATAACGGGCATCACACCGTTACTGTCCCTGATCTTTTCAAAGGCAATGGCGGTCACCTTTTTCCTTATAAGCCGGGAGAGGGCTTCCTCACTGAGTTTCAGAACATTCAGGTACGACATTACAACCTGGTTGCCTTTCAGATAATCTGTTTCCTTTGTTGTGAATGGTGCTACTTTAATGACAACATCGCATCCAAAAACCCTTGCGGGAGATTCGGTGATTATTGCACCGTTTTCGCTGTATTGCTTATCGGTATAATTGGCACCATTGCCGGCACCCTTCTGAACGATCACTTCATTTTCCGATTCAACGAGCAGATTGATTGCCTCGGGAGTCAGCGCAACTCTCTTTTCATCATCCTTGATATCGCATGGGATTCCGATTGAAATTTTCCTGAATCTGACTGCGGTTTCAAGGTGTTCTTCTTTCGGCATAAGGGCACTGTTGCCAAAATTTACTTTCCCGCTCTTGCCTTTATCGTTCATTTTCCCGGTTCTGTTATTTCATCAAAGGTATAAAAATTGCACCGAGGAGCAAAATTAGATTTCAACAGGGAAATTCAAGTATGCGCTCCTCATTTTCCCCGACAGAGATCCTGACCTTAACTGTCCCGGCAGGCAGAAGTTCTTCAATAACCTCAGGCCATTCAATAAAGCAGTAAGATCCTGCAGAAAGATACTCCTCAATTCCAGAGTCAAAGATCTCATCCTGCTTCTTTATCCGGTAAAAATCAATATGATATAAAGATTCTCCACCGGATGTCCTGTATTCATTTACAATCGTAAATGAAGGGCTGCTTACAAGGTCAACTGCACCCAGGGACTCACAGATGACTTTAATAATGGTTGTTTTGCCGGAGCCCATCGGGCCATAGAATGCAAATAACCGGTTTTCCCCTGAGAGTTTCAGCAGTTCTCTGACCGCGGCCGGCAGGTTTTTTTTATGCCTGACAGTAATTCTCATTTATTAACGGGTTCAAGCACGGCGAAAGGAAGGAGAATTTCCTGCATCGAGATCCCTCCGTGCTGAAAAGTGTTCTTGTAGTATGTGGCGTAATAATTGAAGTTGTTCTGGTACACAAGGAAATCCTTATTTCGTGCAAAGATGTATTTAGAGCTTATATTTGTTTTTGGAAGAAATGCACGTGCAGGATCGCGCAGCTCAAAAACCTCATCAGGGTTATAGTCGAGATTCCTTCCCATTTTATAGCGGAGGTTGGCCGATGTCTTTTTATCCCCGATAACCTTTACCGGATTCTGGACCCTTATGGTACCGTGGTCGGTGCTGAATATTACCTTAACGGGATAGGATGCCAGTGTTTTCATCATATCAAACAGTGAAGAATGGATGAACCACGATCGTATGAGACTTCTGTATGCGGGTTCGTCATCTGCCAGATCGCGAATAAGGCCGATTTCCGTGCGGGCATGCGAAAGAATGTCGACAAAGTTGAATACAAGTATGTTAATGTCATTATCAATTAATTGCCTGATCTTTTCATTGATTCTTTTACCATCGGGACTGCTGATGATCTTGTGGTATGACCATTTGTATTTCAGACCTTTACGTGCAAGCTGGTTCCTGAAAAGTTCCTCCTCGAATTCATTTTTCCCTGTTTCTTCATCGTCATTTACCCAGAACTGGGGCATAAGTTCTGCTATCCGGGACGGCATAAGACCCGAAAAGATCGCATTACGGCTGAACTGTGTCGAAGTCGGAAGGATGCTGAAGTAGATATCCTCTTCAATTATCCTGTAAATGCCGGCGAGCTCAGCTGATATGGTTTTCCACTGATCATACCTCATGTTGTCGATAAGTATGAAAAAAAGTGGCCTGTTATTGCTGATCTGAGGAAAGATCTTATCCGAAAACAGCGAGGGCGAAAGGAGCGGATTGCCGGTATTCCGTGGATCGAACCATGAAATGTAATTTTTCATTACAAATCTTGAGAATGAATTATTTGCTTCATTCTCCTGCATGCTGAGGATCTCAGCCATACCAGGATCAGCTGATTTTTCAAGTTCGGTTTCCCAGAAGATCAGCCTGCGGTACAACTCTGACCAGTCATCACATGTTGAAGCTGCAGCGATCATGTTACCGATACGGTTGAATTCCTGCCGGTAATCAGTTGTGGTTTTTTCAGTAACAAGCCTTTTCTGATCAAGGATCTTTTTTATAGCCAGCAGTATCTGTTTTGGCTTCACGGGTTTTATAAGGTAATAGGCTATCTCTGATCCAATGGCAGCTTCCATCAGGTCTTCTTCCTCACTTTTGGTTATCATGACAACAGGGATGTCGGTCCTGATCTGCCTTATCTGCCTGAGCGTTTCAATTCCGCTCAGTCCCGGCATATTTTCATCAAGAAAAATAAGGTCATAGGAGTTTTGCCTTACAAGGTCAACAGTATCATTACCGTTGGAGCATGTGTCTATTTCATATCCTTTATCCTCAAGGAAAAAGATATGAGGTTTCAGGGCTTCAACCTCGTCATCAGTCCAGAGTATCCTTATTTTTCTCATGGTACAAAGATACC
>Ga0113563_10000375_pt1 | contig 20859 bp, 16 predicted proteins | sample Mud3Dept3metaG_FD_80117 | JGI IMG/M metagenome (GOLD analysis project Ga0113563, IMG submission 80117) | Freshwater wetland microbial communities from Ohio, USA, analyzing the effect of biotic and abiotic controls - Mud 3 Core 4 Depth 3... | ecosystem: Environmental > Aquatic > Freshwater >... | reverse complement strand
TGTGATGAGAGGTGAAGTCGCAGTGCTGGATGGTCTCGAACAACGGATGATCCGAGTGCGCCCAGTCCTCGTAGCGCGCGACGATCGACTGGAACAGCTTCCCGAGATCGAGCTCTGGAGCATCGACGAAGTCTGCGCCGTCCATGTCGATCAGCCGCACGTCGCCGTTCGCATAGAGGACATTCTCGAACGTCAGGTCCCCGTGGACCGTGCTGAACGCCGTGGGGGCAAGCTTCTCCATCATCTCGGGGACCGCGACGCGCGTGAGCAGCGCCTGGAGGCCGGGGTACGTCTCGTGATCGATCGTGATCTCGCGCGCCGACACGAGGGGGGCGAGCCGCGGGTTCGCGAGCACCGTGTCGAGCCGGGCGTAGATCTTGTTCGCGAGGTGCGTCTCGAGCCACTCGGTACCGGACCGCCCCATCCGCGAGCCACCGGCATAGACGCGCTCGCCCAGGACGCCGAGCAGGGTCCTCAGGGCCACCTCGCGCTCGTCGGGATCGCACTCCGAGAGGAGCCGATGGTTCGGGAGGTACTCCATGTCGTAGCTGTACTCGATCGTGTTGTCGTGCTCGCCGTAGAGCCCCGCGACCAGGTCGCCCTGGGTCATCCGGGAGAACCGCTCGAGCGTGCGAAACTGATTCTTGAGCTTCGAGTACCCGAGCGTGAGGTTTTCGCGCTTCGACACCCGCTTGCGGACGAACAGCTTCTCGTCGTCCTCGACGAGGAGGGTCTCGGCGAACGAGCCACCCTTGAACCGCCGCAGCACCGACGCGTTCGTCTGGCTGATCGTCAGGTGGGAGATGCCCTGGTTGCGTTCGACCTCGAGGGCCTGGGCCTGGCTGACGAGCAGCGCCGACGGCTTGCGATCGTTGATCAGAAACCGCGGCCCGCTGGGCAAGCCCATGATGAGGTGGTGGTACGGGACCTCGGCGGCGGCGAGGGCCGCTCGCATCGCTGCTTCCTTGCTCGCATCACGTGCGGTCGTGAGCACGACGAAGTAGCCCTGCGTGATCCAGTCGCGGAGCCGCTCGATCGAGCCCGGCAGCGTCCGCAGGGGACGCGTGAAGTCCGGGACGTCCTCGTGCTCGACCAGGACGCCGTCGACATCGCAGAAGATGCTGCCGACGCGAACGTTATGCTTCGCCCGCATGCTGCGGAGCTTGCGCGGATCACCGAAGAAGTCCGCGGTCGCGATCGGCACCGCGAACACACGATCGCCACGCGCGATCAGCTTGCCGACGAGATCGGACACGTACGAGTCGCGCCCTGCCTCGTAGAGCTTCGCGACGTTGCTCGCGTCCGCGAGATAGATGCATCCGATCACCCCGTGGAAGTCGCCGTTCGTGTCCGGCAGGCGCTTCTCGGCGATCCCCGTCACCCGCTGCGCCGACACCGCCGCGACGCTCCACGCCCGCAAGTCCTCGCCCTTGAGCTTCCAGGTCGGGAGGATGCAGTCCGCTGCGTCGTCGCCGATCGATCGGAAGAGCGGGTCGATGTCGATCGAGTGATCGCAGTCGCACACGATCATGCGGCCCGAGATGTTCGCGGCCTCGATCGCGTGCATGACGGTCTCGAGCGGTCCGCTCGTCGCCTTCGGTAGCGCCACGACGTCGTGCTTGCGATCCGTGAACATCGCCCCGAGCCGGGCCCGCACCGAGTGCTCGACATCGTGCTCCTCGAGGCACACGAACACGAGGCGATCGATCGTGTGCGCCCACTTGAGGAACGGACGCGCCGCCGCCTCGATGAACGTCTCGTCGCCGAGCTCGATGAACGGCCGGTACTTGAATCCCGACCGCGCGCTCGTGCCGGCGATCGGGAATACGACAGTGACGGGCCCCGTGCTCACAGCTGGAAGCCGGAGGAGGTCGCGTCGTTGTAGAACATCTTGACCGTGTCGAGCGAGATCTCGCCGAGATCCTTACCGAACATCTCGAGCTTCTTCAGCATGTCGTTCGGCACGGTGATGATGTGGCAGCCGACCTCGGCCGCGCGCACCACGCTGAAGATCTCGCGGCAGCTCGCCCACAGCACCTCGACAGCGGGCTTGCTCTTGCTGGCCTCGACGGCGTAGCGCACGATCGGCTGCGGATCGACGCCGGCGTCCGCGATCCGCCCCGCGAACACCGAGATGATCGCCGGGACACCGTCGGTGAAGCACGGCAACAGCCCGTCGATCTGCTGCTTCGTGAACACCGCGGTCACGTTGAGCTTGACGCCTTCCTTGGAGAGCTGGGCGATCGCCTCGCGCGTCGTCGCGCCGGCGGTGTTGGTCACCGGGATCTTCACGAACACGTTGTCACCCCAGCTCGCGAGGATCCGCGCCTGGCGCGTCATGTTCGGCAGGTCGTCGGCGAACACCTCGAGCGAGACCGGCAGGCCGTGAGCGGCCGCGAGGAACTTCTTCGCGAAGCCCTCGTAGTCCTTCACGCCGGCCTTCGCCATCAGCGTCGGGTTCGTGGTGAACCCCTTGAGGTTCCCCTTGGCGATGAGCTTCGGCACGTCCTCGAGAACGGCGCCGTCGGCAAAGATCTTGATGCTGGGGACGTTGTTCATACGGAACCTCTCGTTTCTTTCGCAAGGCGTTCTGGGTCGCCAAAGAATCGTGCACGTGGAATCTGGACCGCCTCGACGATCTCGTCGCCCGCGATCATGGTCTGCAGAACATCGGAGAAGTTCGTAGCCTTCAGCGAGACCGCGCGCTCGACGGTCTTGCCGATGTCCCGGAACCCGTAGCAGCCGATCACGCCCATCGGCGTACCGCGTCCCCCGGCCGGACGCTGCTTCTCGGCGATCGCGCTCACATGGCCGGACTCGACCATCGCCACGGACCACGAGGCCAGGTTCTCGCCCGCGAGGGGCCACACCGGGAGGATCGCGTCCCACCGCGCATCGCTCGTCGCCCGTGCGAACAGGCCGTCGACCTCGAGCTCGTGGTCGCAGTCACACAGGAACGCCGCCCCGGTCGACTCGCTCTGTTCGATCCCGCGAGCGATGGTCTCCGCGGGACCACGCGTCGGCGACGCGAGCCGAACCGAGCGGATCGGGAGGTCGGAGAACATCCTCGCGAGGCGGTCGCTGACCTGGAAGTCGCGTTCCTGCGACTCGAGGTAGACGAACACGAACTGCGAGATCTCGTTCACGACACGCCGGAACGGTCGGACGGCGGCCTCGATGAACGTCTCATCGCCAATGGTCAGGAAGGGCTTGAACCTGTGCCCGAACCGAGCGCCCTGACCTGCCATGGGGAAGAGGATGTTCACGGAGAACCTGTTGGTGTACCGACGGAGTCGTTCCGTTCAAGGGCCGCCGTGGGGAGTATCACGAACGCACGACCTCAGCGGCCGCTGGAAATCCCTGTGATCTCGACGGCAACCGACAACCAGCCGACGCCGAGGTACTTGTACTGGATCCCGCGCTCCTTGCAGAGGTTCTGCCAGGCGAGGAATTCGCCCGTGCGCCATGCGGGATAGCCGAGGTACTCGTCGAACTGGACGACCGTGCCAACGCGGAACCGGTCGGAGATCAGATCGAGGACGTACTTCGTCGATTCGTACGTGTCGGCGTCCATGTGGGCAAACGCGATCGGCCCCGGATGCGCTTCGAGGAAGCCCGGCAAGACCTCGTTGAACCAGCCCTTCAGGAGCTTCACGTTGCTCTCGACCCGCGGCAGCCTGCCGCCGAGATCGAACCGGCCCTTCAGCAGGCCCGTGCCTCCCCAGTCCTCGGCGAGGCCCTCGAAGCTGTCGAAGCCATAGATCTGACGGCCGCTCTTCCGTGCGACGTAGTTGATGCTCTTGCCGTTGAACACGCCGAACTCGACGAACAGGCCCTCGGGGGGTGCCTGTCGGATCGCGAGGTCGAACAGCGGATAGCGATCGTCGTAGATCGCGCATGGCATCATCGTGTCGAGGACGTAGCGAGCCGAGTCCTCGGCAGCGAGGAACTTCACGCGCGTGATCACGTCCTGGCGAAATCCGAGCCGCTTGACCATGTACGCCGCAGGCCGGACCAGGGCGGTCTCGGATAGCTTCTGGAGCGTGGAGCGGAGGTCGAGTTTCATCTTCGGTCCATCCTTGTCGGTGCGCGGGCGTCGCCTGACGGCGTCCTTGAGCGGCTCGAACGCCAGTAGCCAATCACGATTCTGTAGCTTGCTCATGCTCTGGTCTCCATCCTTGGCTCGGTCACCGATGCGAGCACACGCTCGTAGGCGTTGACGATCCGTCCCGACTCGAACCGCAACTGAACATCGGCCTGGATCCGATCGCGGTCGTAGCTCCCGAGCTCCGCGACGGCGAGCTCGATCGACGCGGCGACCGCGACGGGATCGACCGTCAGCGCAAGCTGACCGTTGAGCCCCTTCGACACGAGCTCGGAGTTAGCCCCCGGGCAGTTCGTCAACACGACCGGTGTCCCACACGCGAGTGCCTCGAGCGCAGCGTTGCAGAAGGCGTCGTAGCGCGACGTCAGGACGAACAGATCGGCCGCCCGCACATACGGCAGGGGCTCTGGCACGTAGCCGGCGAACGTCACGGTATGGGAGAGGCCGAGCTTGCGGGTCATGGCCTCGAGCCTCGCGCGCTCCGCGCCCTCGCCAAGGATCGTGAGGTGGACGTCTGCATGACGCTCGCGCACCGTGACCAGCGCCTCGAGGAGGACGTCGTAGCCCTTGAGTGGGACGAGTCGCGCGACGCTGACGAGTGCCGGCCGACCACGCAGGGTCACCTTCGTCGCATTCGCCGCCCTGGTGACCTCGCGAACATCGATCGGGTTCGCGACGACGTGCAAGTTCGCCGTGCCCCCGAACAGCTTCCCCAGATCCGTCTGCATCGCCAAGCTCTGGCACACCACCGCGTCCGCGCGGCGCAAGGTCGAGACGAGGAGCTGGCGCGCTACCCGATGCTTGAAGAAGGACTGCTTCATCAGCGCCGAGAAGTCCGCGGACACCGGGCTGGCCGGTCGCAGCACGAGGCGCGTGTGCCCCGGCAGGAGCGGAGAGATCAACCCGAGCGTGAGGTTCATCCGCAGCGTCGCGAACACCACGTCTGGACGGGTGCTGCGGATGAAGCGCAGCGCCTGCAGCACGGGATACCGCCGGTTGCCGCCGAGGACCTCGACGGGAATGTCGGCGGGCAGCTTCGACAGGTAGTGCCCGCCCGGCTCGCTCACCATCAGACTCGGAACGAACCGCGAGCGGTCGATCGTCGAGAGGATCTCGAACATCACGCGATCGGGCCCCCCCCGATCGAGGGAGGGGATCGCGAACAGGACGTGGATCTTCCTAGCGCTCATCGGTCGTCGATCAGCGTGATGGCTGGCTCTCGCGCGTCTTCCACTTCGCTTCGAGGCGATCGCGGAGCACCTTGGCCAGGGTAGTCCCCACCGGACCGAGGGCGAGCAGCCCGCGCAGCGCCCAGACCTTCGGATTCGAGCGGACGAGCTGGGGATAGGCGGCCTCGCCGAAGCGGATCCCGCGTCGCGCCATCGCGCGCTTGCCTTGGGCAAGGGCGAGGAAGCCACGCAGGGCGACGTCTTGCTCGATGAACGCGGCCGCGAGCGTCTCGCGGTCGATGTTCGCCTTCTTGAGGACCGAGTCCGGAAGGCTGAAGGTCGCGATGTACTCGTCGGTCAGGTGCTTCAGCGCACCCGACCGAGCCTCCTGAGGGCCCTGACCGGCGTCGTGCTGGCGGTAGTCGAACAACGGCGCATCGATCTTGTAGACCGTGTCGGCGACCGAGAGGACCTTCCACAGGAACCACTTGTCGGGGTTCATCAGACGACCACCGGCATACCCACCGACAAGATCGTGCAACGCCTTCGGGTAGCACGTCGTCAGGAACGGCAAGGGCGACCGGAGGAGCTCCAGCGAACGACGCAGGAGGACGTCGGCCGGGATCGAGCGGACGGGATGGCCTACGACCTTCGAGAGCTCGGGCTCGTCGCGCGAATCGCGCCAGCACTTGGGATCAGGATCGAACTGATTGAACCGCTTCCCCTGAGAATCGACGACGGCCGTCTGCGATCCCCAGACGGCCGTGTCGGCCTTGGGACCCAGCGCGGCCTCGAGCCGCTCGTACGCCGCGACGGCGCCCGCGGCCATCCGATCGTCAGAAGACAGCAGCAGCATGCGGCGCCCACGCGCCATCGACGCGACCCTCTCGAGGTTGGCCGAGAACCCGACATTGCATTGATTGATGGAGAGGCGCACGCGCTGGTCGCGGAACGCGCCTACCACCGCGACAGAGTCGTCGGTGCTCGCGTTGTCGCAGACCACGACCTCGACGTTCGGCGGAGCCTGCGAGAGCACGCTGTTGATCGTCTCCCCGATGTAACGCCCGTAATTGAAGTTCGGGATCATCACCGACAGTGCAACGTGAGTGTCGATGCCCGGCGTCTGTGTGCTGCTCATGTCTAGATGCTCCTCGTCAATCCACGAACCAGAGGTCGGGCTGGCTGCTGGGCGTTCGCGCGGCGAGGCATCTCCGCCTTGAGCGCGAGGTAGATCGCGAGCAGCACCCACAGCATCGTGAACCGCAGCCCCTGATGAGCGACCGTATAGATCAATGGCGGGATCAGCACGGCGGTGAGCTTCAGTGACGCGCCGCGGACCAGGCTCCACATGAACGCCATGAACAGGAGCACGCCGACGATTCCATAGCTGAACAGTACGGTGCCCGCCGATGAGTGGATCTCCATCTGCTGATATGGCGATTCCGCGAAGCGGGACAACCCGCCTTCCCCGGCGCCGAACAGCAGGTACTCCTTGTGCTCGACGATCCGATCGTACCCGCGCTCTTCGAGGAAGCCGAGGTGGTGGGTTCGGTTGAGCACGCGGTTCTGCGAGGCCTCGAACGTGTCGGTGATCGGGCCGCCGACAAAGAGCAGGGAGAGCGCGAGGGCACTGACGACGATCACCACGCGCGGATTCGAGAACACGAGCAACGCCATCAGCACCGCGATCCCGCCGATCGCAGCACGAGATGCAGACAGCATCGAGAGATAGCCGCAACAGCTCAGCGCGATGCTCGACGTCAGCAGCTGCAGCTTGAGGCGCCAGTGCAACATCACGATCAGGCACGCGACCAGGAGCGCGTAGTAGCCGAGCTGGTTCGGATTGTTGAAGAACACCGAGCCACGTGTACCGACCTGCCCACCGAACGACGCGATCACCTGCATCAGGATCGACAGGTAGATCATGTGCAGCGTCAGGCGCAGGAACGTCTCGCCGTAGCGCTGGTACAGCACGAGCGCGACCAGGAACAGCAGGGAGTTGTAGACGTAGTAGATCGGGAACAACACGAACGTGTCGGTGCCGAACAACCCGAAGTTGCCGAGGATCGCCGCCCACGCGTAGTCGACGACGCAGACCCACAGCGTGAACCAGAGCAGACGGCGCGCGGTGACGACCGACGTGCTGGCGAGCTTTCCGTTCCATCCGCGGAGCGCGATCGGGACGAGCACGAGGACGAAGATGTCGCCGGGCTGCGGCAAGCCGCTCTTGAACACGTAGATCGGCGTGAGGAACAGGTAGAGCCCCCACGCCAGCAGCGCCGGCGTCATGTACTGCCGCGCACCGCGCTTCTGAACCTGTGCGTTTGACACGAAGATCTTGAGTTAGTGACTGGCACCCTGTACCACGTTCGAGCCGCCGAATGATCGCCGTCGAAGTGTGCGAGCCCGACCCCCGTAGGTAGTCCAAGGTGTCGGAATCAAAGGATTATTCCTCAACCCCCCCGAGCGTCGAGCAGCAGACCCGGCGCGGCGTGTCGTGGAGCTTCGCCGGGGCCGTGATCACCAACGGCATGCGGCTGGTCGTGGTGGCGGTCCTCGGACGAGCCCTGACGTCGACAGACTTCGGGATCGTCGCAGCGGCACTCTCGGTCAACGCCATCATCTACGGCATTCGAGACGTCGGAATCGGGTCTGCGCTGGTCCAGCGCACGGAGCTCGAGGCGGGACACATCTCGACCGCGTTCGCCCTCTCGACGTATCTGGGCTTCGGGCTCGCGACGGTCCTGTTCATCGCTGCTCCGTGGATCGGGATCGCATATGGCATCACCGAGTCGACCGATCTGATTCGTGCCCTCGCCTTGTTCTTCGCCCTGCGCAGCGTCTCATCCACCTCTCGGATGCTCGCGCAGCGCGCGATGAACTTTCGCCGGATCACGATCATCGATGCGCTCTCGTTCTCGGCAGGATCGACGGTCAGCATGGTGGCCGCCGTCGCGGGTGCCGGTCCATGGTCGCTCGTCGCGGGATACCTCGTGGAGGAGGTGATCGCGGGAACGATGTACGTCTGGTCGCATCCTCCGAAGTTCTCGCTTCGCATCGACACCCAGAGGCTGCGCGAGCTGATGCAGTTTGGCATCGGGCAGACGATCATCCAGAGTGCGAATATCGTCGCCACGTATGGTGACAACTTCGTCGTCGGAAACGCGCTCGGAGCTCGCGAGCTCGGCTACTACACGCGCGCGTACGACCTGATCAAGTTCCCCTCGATGGTGTTCGACGCGATCGTCGGCAATGTCCTGTTCCCGGCGTTCTCCAAGCTGCAACACGACCGAGAGAAGCTCGCGACGGGCTTCCGCCGTGTCGCGTTCGTCAATGCGCTCGTCCTCCTGCCGGCGAGCGCCGCGATCATCGTGCTCGCCCCCGAGGCGATCCGGTTATTGATGGGGCCAGGATGGGAGGATGCGGTGCTCCCGTTCCGGGTCCTTGCGGTCACGATCCTGCTGCGCACGAACTTGAAGCTCGGAGGAATCCTGGCCCAGGCCGCTGGCGCCGTGAACGCGGTCGCCGTCGCGTACGTCATCTACATGCTCGTGGTCGTGGGCGGTGCCTCGTTCGCGATCCGGTGGGGCGTCGTCGGCGTCGCCGTGTCGACGGCGATCGCGATCACGCTCGTCAGCATCCATTGCAGCTATCTGGCCTTGCAGGTCTCCAAGCTGACGCTCGCGAGCTTCCTCGCCGCGAATGGCCCTGGCCTCGTGCTCGCGGCGATCGTCACCGCGATGGCGTGGCCGCTCAGCTCGGCCATGCGGTCGGCGGACGTGCATCCCTCCCTGATCTTCGCGGTCGTGGGTGGCGCCGCGATCGCGCTGTGTCTGATCGCGGTCGCGGTGTGGGTCCGGAGCCGCCGCGGCGACTTCGAGTGGTTGGGCGGGGAGCTCCGACGGTTGCGCCGCACGCGTGGTGCGCGATGAAGCTCGTCATGGTCACGACGTACGCGACGCCCAAGAACATGCGGCGCGAGCTGCTGGTCGCCGTCGCCGGGCGCGGCCACCAGTTCACCGTCGTCGCGCCCGAGCACCCGGACGTGATGAGCCCCCCGCTCGCCGAGCTCGGTGGTAGCTACCGGCAGTGGGAGGTCAACCGCACCGGGATCGCTCCCCTCGGCGATCTCGCCGCCGCGCGCCGGCTGCTGTCGATCCTCCGCGCGGAGCGGCCCGATGTGGTGTTGCTCTACCAGATCAAGGCGGTGCTGCTCGGCCCCGCGATGGCGAAGCTGGCGGGAACGCATCACGTCGTCACCCTCGTCAACGGGCTCGGCGCCGTGTTCGACGACCATGGCTTCGGGCAGACCTGGAAGGCGAAGCTCGCGCGTCGGCTCTACGGGCTCTCGCTGCGGCAGGTGGACACCATCGTGTTCCAGAACCGGGACGATCCGGAGCTCCTGCGGAGGTTCGGCCTGCTCTCGGATCGCGCGAGCACATGCATCGTGCCCGGCTCGGGAGTCGATCTCGCGAAGCTCGCGCCCGGGATTCCGCACGTGAGCCCTCCCACGTTCACGTTGATGTCTCGCTTGCTGGTCTCGAAGGGAATCCGCGAGTTCGTCTCGGCGGCTCGCACGCTTCGAGCGCGCTATCCCGACGCTCGCTTCAGGCTCATCGGTCAGCTCGAGGCAGCGGACCATCCCGATGGCGTGAAGCAACGCGAGCTCGATGCGTGGGTCAGTGAAGGGCTCGTCGAGTACCTCGGGTTCACCGACGACGTCCGCGGAGTCCTCGCCGCGACGACGGTGTTTGTGCTCCCGTCCTACTATCGCGAGGGCGTTCCGCGCACGAACCTCGAAGCCCTCGCCATGGGCCTGCCGATCGTGACGACGAACTGGGTCGGCTGCCGCGATACCGTCGAAGATGGTGTTAATGGCTTCCTTGTCGAACCGAAGGATGTCGCGTCCCTGGCCGACCGGATGGAGCGCTACCTGAAGGATCCGACGCTCGCCGCGAAGCACGGCAAGGCGAGTCGTGCGCTCGCCGAGCGCACGTTCGACGTCCACCGCGTCAACGAGCTCATGCTCCAGGCGCTGCGGCTGAGCTGACGACGGCTGCTGCTGGACGCGGACTCCTGCGGATCAGCTTGCGCTTGAGCACGCGCAGGATCGGCTGTTCGTAGAGCTTGTAGACCGCGATCGAGGCCACCGCACACAGCGCCATCAACGGCACGGTCAGCAGCTGTCCCGTGACCTCGGAGAACACCCGCTTGCCGACCACGAGCCGTAGCACGCCGTACAGGACATAGGCCTGGATCAAGTAGAGGACGTACGACGCGTCGCCCACCATCACCGCGAACCTGTTCGTGACCTTCACGGCGTGGACCCTCTCGAGGATCACGGCGGCGACCACGATGACGAACGACGGAATCCCCGCGACGATCCAGCGCGGCGCGGGACCGAAGATCAGCTCGGAGAAGGCGATCAGCACGAAGCCAGCGATGACGCTGGCGATCAGGAACCACTTCTGCCCGGGGCTCGGCCTGCGGCTCTTCGCCGCCTGCTCTGCGCCGCGGAGGACGTGGAACGCGATCATCCCGAACACGAACTCGAACACGATCGGATAGCCATAGAAGTGCGCCTCTGGTCGAGCGTCGAGGCTCGTCACGTTCACGACGAGCACGACGGCGGTGATCAGCGCGGCGGAGATCGCGGTCACCCAGCGACGCGTGAACGCGAGCGCGAGCGCGAACGTGATGTAGAAGTACATCTCGTAGTTGAGCGTCCAGCCACCGGCGAGCGTCGGATGCGGGATCCCATCGCTGGTCTGGACGTGCGCTCCGTCGGGGAGGAACAGCAGCGACTTGAGGAGCAGCACGGGATCGGACGACGCGGATCGGAACAAGCTCGGAAGGACCACCAGCAGGACGAACAGCGCCAGCGTCGAGGACCAGTAGATCGGGACGATCCGGATCAACCGGCGCACCATGAACTGGCTCGTGTCGAGCGATGCGACGTAGGCGATGATGAACCCACTGATCACGAAGAACAGATCGACCCCGTGGGCGCCGCCATCCCACGCGAGGTTCATCCCGGCGACGCCAGCGGCGTGCGAGTGCACGACAAGGAGCGCCGCGACCGCTCGGAGGACCTGGACGTTGTAGAGCATGACTACTCGTGCTCGAGGACATCGGAGAAGTCGAAGGGGCGCAGGCCGAGCGGCATCAACGCGGTCTGCGCGAGGATCCGGAGATCGAGCAGGATGCTCCATCGCTCGACGTAACGGAGATCGATCGCGATGCGCTGCGTCCACGGGATGTCGTTGCGGCCGTGCACGATCGCGAGGCTCGTGATCCCCGGCCTCGCGTCGAGCTTGCGTTCGTCGCCGGGGCGATACATGTGGCGTTGCGACGCCATCTCGGGTCGCGGACCGACGAGGCTCATCTCGCCGCGCAGCACGTTGATCAACTGCGGGAGCTCGTCGATGGCTCCGCGCAGATACCTGCCGACGCGCGTCACCCGGTCGTCGTTCGCTTCGACCCGCGTCGAACCGTCGGGGTTGTAGCGGATCGGGGCGTCCTTCATCGTGCGGAACTTGAGGAGCTTGAACGTGCGGCCCTTGCGGCCGATGCGCTCCTGCGTGAACAACACGGGCCCCGGACTCTCGAGCTTGATCGCGACCGCGATCGCGGCCATCGCCGGACCCGCGACCAACAGCCCGCCGCCGGCGAGGCCGACATCCAGCACGCGCTTGAGGACCCTGCCGATCACGTGAGCCACAGATGATACGTGACGTGCGCCTCCGTGGGCACGAACCCGTTCCGCGCGTACAGCGCGAGCGCCGGGTTCTCTGCCTGCGTCCCGACGGTCGCGACGACGTCGCGATCGCCGATCCATTCGATGACGCTGCGGAGCATCGCCGCGCCGATTCCCTTGCCACGCCACGCTTCGTGCACCGCGACAAGATCGATCACGATCGTGGATCCGCGGTCGACGACGGTGATGTAGCCGACGACCTCGCCCTCCGCGCGCGCGACGAACGTGCGTTGTGCGCGCCCGGTGACGTCGTTCGTCGCCCACGCCGCGTAGAGCGCGCGGGTCTCTGCCAGGGGAAGACGCGGATCGGCGTGCAGGTGCGAGGTCTTCATGACGACGGCGGTGATCGTCGCGATCCGGGCGATGTCGGCCGGATCCTCGATCGTCGCGTGCTGCTCGAGCGTCACCTGATCGTGCGTCGCGCTGCCGCTCGTACGCGTCCGCAGCGTCGAGGTGATGAGCGTGTCCACCGCCGTGTAACCCATTGCCTCGACGATCGCGCACAACGGCTCATCACGCTCGAGTCGGAGGAACATCAGCGCGAAGCCCTCGCGCGTCGCGACCTCGAGAGCCGTGGAGAGGTCGGCTGCACCATCGGCCGCGTGAGCGACGAAGCGACCGATCTTCAGCCCGTAGTGGTGCGAGTCGAACGGGCAATCCTCGAGCTTCATGACACGCTGGCTTCGACGACCTCGAGCACGGCGCCGATCACGTCGTCGACATCCCGATCCGTCATCCGGCTGTAGATCGGGAGTGAGACCTCTCGGCGGAACTCGCGATAGGCGACGGGGAAGTCCTCGGGCTTGTAGCCGTAGGTGTCGCGATAGTACGGCTGCGTGTGCAGCGGGATGAAGTGCACGCTGACACCGATGTTGCGCTTCTTGAGCGCCTCGGTGAACGCATCTCGCCCCCCGCGGAGCCGCTCGTTGTCGACCCGCAGCATGTAGAGGTGCCAGGCGTGCTGGTTCGCAGCCGCACGGGCGGGGAGCTGGAGCTCCGGGCGTACCGCGAACGCGGCGTCGTACCGCTTCGCGATCTCGACGCGCCGTCGCCACATCGTCTCGAGCTTGGCGAGCTGGACGAGGCCAAGCGCCGACGCGATGTCCGTCAGGTTGTACTTGTACCCGGGCGCGATCACCTCGTACGCCCACGAACCCTCGGCGGTGTACCGCTTCCACGCATCGCGGCTGATGCCGTGGAGCGACATGATCCGGCAGCGATCGGCCGCGGCATCATCGTCGGTCGTGATCATCCCACCCTCGCCGGTCGCGAGGGTCTTCGTCGCGTAGAACGAGAAGCACGTGAACCGCGACAGGTTCCCGACCATCCGCTCGCCGAGCTTGGTAGGCAGGGCGTGCGCGGCGTCCTCGATGATCGGGATGTTGCCTGCGAGCTCGCGGAGCGCATCGAGCTCGCATGGCTCGCCTGCGATGTGCACCGGCATGATCGCAGCGACCCTCTCGCGCTTCAGGGCATCGGCGACCCTCTGCATGTCGAGGTTGAGGGTGTCGGCGCGAACATCGACGAACAGTGGGTGCGCCCCCATATAGCGGATCACCTCCGCGGTCGCCGCGAACGTGTAGGGCGTCGTCAGCACCTTGTCGCCGGCCTTCACCCCCACCGCCTCGAGCGCGAGATGCATCGCCGCGGTACATGAATTCACAGCGATCGCGTGCTTCGCACCGACGAGCTTCGCGAACGCCGCCTCGAACGAACGGGTCTTCGCACCCGTCGTGAGCCATCCTGTATGTATCACATCGGCGACCGCCGAGACCTCTGCCTCGTCCGTGTCGGGGAGGGCGAACGGAAGGAAGCTCTCTCTCATCGGAGTCAGTTACGGATAGCACTGTCGGTTGTGGACAGTGTGTCGCCGTCGTGAGTTTCGGAGAGCGCACGCTCTCCCACCGGAGGGGTCGTCTTCTTCGCGGGGTGCGCGATCCCGTATTCGGGCACGAGCTCGGCGATCGCGGAGCGCACGCGATCCATGTCGTTGCCTGCCGCGGTGGCGAGCAAGATCTCGACGCCGCGCACAACCTCGGACCAGTCGTGAGGCTTGATCCGGCCGATGAACACCTTCGGATGGCGCGTCTTCTCCGCCTGCTCGGCGGCGGTCGACAGCTCCTCGAACAGCTTCTCGCCCGGGCGGATCCCGGTGAACGTGATGTCGATATCGATTCCGGGGCGCAAGCCCGAGAGCGTGACGAGATCCCGTGCGAGATCCACGATCTTCACGGGCTCGCCCATGTCGAGGATGAAGATCTCTCCACCCCGCCCCATCGCGCCCGCCTGCATCACGAGCTGGCTCGCCTCGGGGATCGTCATGAAGTACCGCCGCATCTCGGGATGCGTGACGAGGACCGGGCCGCCCTTCGCGATCTGCTGGCGGAAGATCGGGATCACGCTGCCCGCCGAGCCGAGCACGTTGCCGAACCGCACCGTGACGAACCGCGTCTGCGAGCTCCCCGAGAAAGCCTGCAGGTAGATCTCGGCGACCCGCTTGGTCGCACCCATCACGGACGTCGGGTTGACGGCCTTGTCGGTCGACACGAGCACGAACCTCTCGACGCCATACCGATCGGAGAGCGTCGCCATCGTGCGCGTTCCGCCGACGTTGTTCTTCACGGCCTCGCCGGGGTTCCACTCCATCATCGGCACGTGCTTGTGCGCGGCCGCGTGGAACACGATCTCGGGCTTGCTGGCCTCGAAGACCTGGGTCATCCGATGGATGTCCGTGACGTCGGCGATCCGCGGATCGATGGGGACGCCCGGGAACGCGGCCGCGAGCTCGCGATGGATCTCGAACAGCGCGTTCTCGAATCGCTCGACGAGCACGATCCTCCCGGGACCGAACCGGCAGATCTGCCGGCACAGCTCCGAACCGATGCTGCCGCCGGCTCCGGTCACGAGCACGACGCGGCTGCGCAGGCTCGATCCGACGATGTCCTCGTCGAGTTTGACCGGCTCGCGACCGAGCAAGTCCTCGATGGCCACCTCGCGCACGCGCGAAAGGTTCACCTTGTCGCCCACGATCTCGTAGATGCCGGGGATGATCTTGGTCTCGAGCCCGGCGTCTCGACACAGTTCCGTGATCCGGCGGATCTCGTGACCCGGCGCGTTCGCGATCGTGATCAGGGCGCGACGAGCTCGCACCTTCTCGGCGATGACCTTGATGTCGGCGGTGGTGCCGAGGACGCGGAGGCCGCCGATACTCGTCCTGATCTTGGCTGGGTTGTCGTCGATGAAGCCGACCGGAGCGAGCCCGAGGTCGGGACGGTTGACGATCTCGCGGGACACCATCACGCCCGCCTCGCCGGCGCCGATCAGTAGCACGCGCGCACGATCCCCCTCGGTCGCGCGCTTCTTCCGATCCTGGAGCTCGTTGTGCACGCGCCAACCCGCGCGGACGCCGACGAGACCGACGAACACGAGGAAGAAGTCCATCGCGAGGACGCTGAGCGGGATCACGTTGTTGGTGGCCGGGAGCAGGTGAGCGAGGCGAAGGCCGAACAAGATCGACGTCGACACCGTGATCGCGACGCCAACTTGAAGGACATCGCTGATGTTCATGTATCGCCACGCGACGCGCGGGATGCCGAACGCAGCGAGCACCACATACTGGAGCCCGACGACGCAGGGCCAGGTCATGAGGGCGACACTCATCGCGACAGCTGGGATCTGAAACTCGAACCGAAACAGCCAGGCGAACCAGTACGCCAGTGACATCACGCCGAAATCGAAGGCAATCCGGAGAGTACGGTTGATGAAACGCGGCATGCGGGAGCGTGGGTTAGTGGATCATCCCGGGGTCGGCGTTCACGGGCGCAGCACCCTACCTGAAAACTTCTAGAGGACGTGGAAAACGAGCGTGAGACGTGAGCCAGGTCATGGTCCAGGACGCTCCAGGACGCGGTTCCCTACCTCGGGGTGGCACGCGGACGAGGCGCTCGCGCACCGCGAAATCCGTCGAGGGATCAGGGGCTACACCATCATGGCCGGCGGTCGATACAAGTGTTGACTTGTTCGCCACCAGGCGGGATGGTCTGGAAGGGTCTATGTCCATCATGCACTATGTGAAGCCTCTATTCTTGGCGCTGATCGCGCTCGTCGGTCTCAACGCGTGCGCAGGTCTCGACCTCGAGTATGGGACGGCCGAGCAGCACATCGACCCGCCGACAACGATCTCCGCGACGGCGATCTCGGACTCTCGGATCCAGATCAACTGGTCGTCGCAGCAGCCGATGGGCGCGTTCAAGTACTACGTGCAACAGGCGACCTCGGGCGCGGGTCCCTTCACGCATATCGGCTCGGTCGTCGAGCCCGCGACGGACTTCACGTCGGTCAACCTGACCCCGAACACGACCTACTTCTTCCGCATCGTCGCGGTCCACACTGACGGTAGTGAGTCGATTCCCTCGGGCTCTGCGTCCGCGACGACCTTCGGTGGCGCCGGAACCGGCGGAGCGCCAACCGGGGTCACCGCGATGACCATCTCCGACACGCGCATCCTGGTGTCGTGGAACAGCGCGCCTCCGGCCTTCAAGTACTACGTCCAGCGCGCGACGGCGATGGCCGGCCCGTTCACGCACGTCGGCTCGGTGCTCGAGCCTTCGACCTCGTTCCTCGACGTCGGCTTGATGCCGGCGACCAACTACTTCTACCAGATCGTCGCGGTGTTCCCGGACAACAGCGAGTCGGGCCCGTCGACGCCGCTCGCCTCCGCGACCACGTTCGGCGGGATCCAGCCGCCGACCGGCGTCACGGCCCAGGCGATCTCGCAGGACCGCATCACGGTCTCGTGGACCGCGGCGGCGAACGCGGTCAAGTACTACGTCCATCGTGGAGCTGCCGCAGCCGGCCCGTTCACGAACGTCGGCACCACGCTGTCGCCCGGCACGTCGTTCCTCGACGTCGGCCTGGCGCCGAGCACGACGTACTTCTACGTCGTCACGAGCGTCGACGTGAACGACGCCGAGTCCGCGCAGTCCAACGTTGCCTCCGCGACCACGTTCGGTCCCGGCGGCGGTCTGTTCGAGGGCTACTGGAGGTTCGACGAGCGGACCGGTTCGACGGCGGCGGACTCCTCGGGCTTCTTCCGCACGGGAACGCTCTCTGGCGGCGCGTCGTTCAACACGGCGGACAAGGCGCAGATCGACGACAACCGTTCGGTGCTGCAGATCACCGGCGCGGCCAGCTCGGTCGTGACCGTGCCCGCGGCGCAGGGGCTCAACATGACCGGCAGCTTCACGGTCTCCTTCTGGACCAAGGTTAGCGGCGGCTCGGTGCGGTTCATCGGACAGCGTCCGACGGGCTGCGGCGTTGGTGGATGGGAGATCGGTCAGGACGGCGGCGGGCTCTACTTCCTCGGTGAGAACGAGACCCGAAGCTTCGGCCAGTCGCTCGCCGCCGATACGTGGACGCACGTCGCTGCCACGCACGCTGCCGGGACGATGCGCCTCTACATCAACGGAGTGGAAGTCGCAACGGGCCCCTACACGTCGACGAACAGCGTCGGTGGTGAGCTGGTCTGGGGCCATCCCGGTGGTTGCGCCGGCGGCGCGTTCCTCCTCGACGAGACGCAGATCTACAGCCGCGAGCTGACGTCCCAGGAGGTCGCGACGATCGGCACCCTCCCGCCGGTGCCGACCGGCCTGGTGGTCACGAGCAAGACCTCGGTCTCGATCACGCTGTCCTGGACCCCGGTGGCCGGCGCGACGTCGTACATCCTGTCGAAGGGAACCGGGGTCGGGCCGGTGTCGTTCTACTCGCACGTGCCCGCCACGGCGACCTACGAGGTCGATCACCTCATGCCGGGCATGTCGTACACGTTCAACGTTCGCGCGGTCGTCAACGGGCTGTACTCGAACCCGTCGGCCAACGTCACGGATACGACCGTCGGCGGTCTCGCTGCCCCGACCGGCGTCACCGCGACCGTGATCTCGCCCGACCGAATCCAGGTTGCCTGGACCGCAGTCAGCGGTGCCTTCAAGTACTACGTGTTCGAGTCGGTCAACGGCGGCGCCTTCAACTTCGTCGGCAGTGTCGTCGCTCCTCAGGTCGATCTGCTGCGCGCGAACCTGGCCCCGGCGACCACGTACAGCTACCAGGTCCAGGCCGAGGACACGTCGCAGCAGACGTCGCCGATGTCGGCGTTTGTCAGCGCGATGACACCGTAGTGGCCAGGTAGGTTGAGCGTGAGTGGGTCAGGGCTCGGATTCCAGTCCGACCCTTCCATCGGTTCGGGTCCGTTTCGCTGGAGCTTGAAGCCGGACGCGAGAGATCGCTTCCGGTTCCTCCTCCATCAGTCGGTGATGCGATCGAGCACCGCGCTCCGGTTGCGCGGAGGACTCACGCTATCGCGCTGGCTGCAGCGCGTGGTCGGCGACTACGGCGCGTCGATCGCTGCGGAGGCGGATCCCGATGTGCGGGTCAGCTTTGGCGGCTTCGATCGCTACTGGATGCGCGTGTTCTTTCGTGGCGACTTCTACGAGCCGGAGCTGTACCGCCTCTTCAAGAGGTGGAAACGACTCCCCTCCTTTGATCTGATCGACGGGGGCGCCAACATCGGGTTCTGGAGTGCTGTCCTCACCAGCGCGCAGTTCGGCGTGAAGCATGCGGTCGCCGTCGAGGCGTCGCCGACGACGTACCAGGATCTCACCCGGACCGCGTTACTGTGCGGAGGTCGGTTCGCGACCGAGCATCGTGCTCTCAGCGCCCGCACCGGCCTCGTCGAGTTCGAGCAAGGCGTCGCGCACGCGAGTCGCCACATCGTCGGGATCGGGGAGACCGCGTCCTCTGGGAACGTCGTCACGATCGAGGCAACGACGATCGACGAGCTCGTCGCGAAGCACCGGCTCCAGAACCGCGACCTCCTCGTGAAGCTCGATGTCGAGGGGGCCGAGCTCGATTGCGTGACCGGTGCGGCCAACGCCTTCGAGGCTGGGGCCATCTTCATCTACGAGGACCACGGCAAGGAGCCACGATCGGTGCTCACGCAGCAGTTGCTCGACCGAGGCGCCGCCTGCTGGTTCATCACCGACGAGGGCACCCTCGAGCGCGTCGACGCTGCCGCCGAGGCGTCGCGGTTCAAGGTGGACGTTCGCCGCGGGTACAACTTCCTGTGCGTGGGGCGGGCCCACGCTGGGGACCTCGAACAGCGGCTGTTCGGCTGATAACGAATAGGTAGTTGCTCCGCGATCGAGCTAGTATCCAGCCGTGAGCGAGCGTGGATGGATACCCGCCCTGGCCGCGTTGTGGGCTGGCCTCGCTGGGTGTGGGTTCGACATCGCGCGCGGGATCACGGACGCACCTGTCCCCGACGTGCCGGACGTGCCACCCGACATGGCCACCGGCAGAGTGAAGCCGGGTTTGATCGGGTTCTGGACGTTCGACGATCCGCCCGGATCGATGTTCCTCGCCGACACCTCGGGCGCCGGCACGACGGTTCCGATCGAGGTCTACAACCAGGGCGGTATCCCGGCGCCGATGATCGCGAACGGCAACCTCGTCGCGAATGTCCCGGTCCGACTCTACACCGCGGAGAACTCGCGCCTCGCGGCGGATGCCGTGAGCGGTGGCGGTGCGACGCTCGAGATATGGGTGATGCCGCGCACGAACTTCCAGGGTGCGAGCGGTGAGCCGGCCTTCATCGTTGGCCTCGCGGCCAACGTCGCCTCGCGCGACATCGCGCTCCTCCAGGACGGAGACAAGTGGGTCGGCCTCGCGCGGACGACGGGGGCGCTCGATGGATCCCCCCGGCTCGTCTCGTCGAGCTCCGCGTCATCGACTGCGATGACGCACCTCGTGCTCACGGCAAGTCCATCGCAACGCATCCTCTACGTCGACAGCGTTCCTCAGGTGATGGGCACGGCGGGGCCGCTGACCGGATGGGACCTGACGTACCCGCTCGCACTCCTCGACGAGTACCAGCACGCACGGCAGTGGACCGGCACCGTGGCTCTCGTCGCGCTCTACAACCGCGGACTTTCGGCACCCGAGATCGCGCGAAACTTCGCGCTCGGCCCGGACGCGCCGCCGTAGCTCACTGGTAGCTCGCCAGCGCCTTCAGGAGCCACGTCCGGCCCGGCGCCTTGTCCGCGACAGCCTTCAAGAGTCCCGCGGCTCCTGCCCGATCGCCATTCGCGGCGAGCAAGGCTGCGCGCTCGCACAGCGCCCACGTCGCGAAGAACGGGACGTGATAGGCGGCGTAGAAGTCGAGCGGCGCGGCGTACGCGGCGGGCAGCGTGGGATCGGTGAGCACGCCCGGCTCGGGGGGCGACGACGGCTGGAGACATGCGCCGCCGAAGAACCGGGTCCGCGCGCGAACGAGCTTGGCGAGCGACGCCGGCGCACCGTAGGCGGGGCGTGTGGGGGTCGCCGCCGCCGCGAGTGCGTCGAGCTGGAGCGCGGCTGGCTCCGCGAGCGCGGGATCGACCACGCCCGCGACGAACAAGCACGCGCCGCGCTCGCGGGCTCCCGCGTCGGAGCCGCCGTCGAGGCACGGGGCGACGGTCGCACGCGCGGCCGGATCTCCGTCGAGCCACTGCAGGAGTGCGAGCGCCGCGCGACGAATGGGCCGGCGACCGGCACCGGCGCGCTCGAGCGAGCGCTGATAGAGCTCCTTCGCACGCGCGCGCTGCCCGGGCAGCGCGAGGACCTTCGCGAGCCCGGCGAGCGTGTCCTCGCCCTCGGAGAGCCGGAGGGCTTCCTCGGCGGCCGCGATCGCCTCGGTGTACTTGCCCGCGGCGGCGAGCGTGGTCGCATAGACGGCGACGGCGTCCGCCTCGCCGGGAAACGCATCGCGGTAGAGCGTGCCGATCCGTAGCGCCTCG